>Ga0247814_10000110_pt1 | contig 78954 bp, 62 predicted proteins | sample UWRJL179409R1_FD_179947 | JGI IMG/M metagenome (GOLD analysis project Ga0247814, IMG submission 179947) | Plant litter microbial communities from Arlington Agricultural Research Station in Wisconsin, United States - UWRJ-L179-409R-1 | ecosystem: Environmental > Terrestrial > Plant litter >... | reverse complement strand
GCTGTTCGTGGCGCATTACCACTTCCCGCGGCTTGATGGGCTGATGAATATCCTGATTCTGCTGCCCTTCGCCGTGCCGCCGGTGGCTTCGTCGGTGGGCCTGTTACAGCTGTATGGTTCCGGGCCGTTCGCGATGGTGGGTACGCCGTGGATTCTGATCGGCTGCTACTTCACCGTGGCGCTGCCGTTCATGTATCGGGCGATCAGCAACAACCTGCAAGCCATCAACCTGACCGACCTCATGGACGCCGCCCAACTGCTCGGCGCCAGCACCTGGCAGGCAGCGTTTCTAGTGGTGCTGCCCAACTTGCGTAAAGGCTTGATGGTCGCACTGCTGCTGTCGTTTTCCTTCCTGTTCGGCGAGTTCGTATTCGCCAACCTGCTGGTCGGCACCCGCTATGAAACCTTGCAGGTGTACTTGAACAACATGCGTAACAGCAGCGGCCACTTCAACAGTGCGCTGGTGATCTCTTACTTCCTCTTCGTGTTGCTGCTGACTCTGGCCGCCAATCGCCTGAATAAGGACAAAGACTGATATGAGTTTTGTCAGTGTTGAAAATCTGCAAAAAAACTACGGCAGCACGGCAGTGTTCAGTGACATCAACTGCACCATCGAACGCGGCGAGTTCGTCACCCTGCTCGGCCCGTCCGGCTGCGGTAAATCGACCCTGCTGCGCTGCATCGCAGGTCTGACGTCGGTCAACAGCGGACGCATTCTGCTCGACGGCGTGGATTTGGTGCCGGTGACTCCGCAGAAGCGCAACATCGGCATGGTGTTCCAGAGCTACGCGCTGTTCCCCAACATGACCGTGGAACAGAACGTCGCCTTCGGCCTGCGCATGCAGAAAGTCAATGCCGATGACAGCCACAAGCGGGTCGCCGAAGTGCTCAAACTGGTGGAGCTGACCGACTTCGCCAGCCGCTATCCGCACCAGATGTCCGGCGGACAATGCCAGCGTGTTGCCCTGGCGCGCTCGCTGGTGACCCGTCCGCGCCTGCTGTTGCTGGACGAGCCTCTGTCGGCGCTGGACGCGCGAATCCGCAAGCACTTGCGTGAGCAGATCCGGGCGATTCAGCGCGAGCTGGGCCTGACCACGATCTTCGTCACCCACGATCAGGAAGAGGCGCTGACCATGTCCGATCGCATCTTCCTGATGAATCAGGGTCGTATCGTGCAGAGCGGCGACGCCGAAACCCTTTACACTGCGCCCATCGATGCCTTCGCTGCCGGCTTCATTGGCAACTACAACCTGCTGGAAGCCGATGACGCCAGCCGCCTGATGCAACGGCCGATCAACAGCCGCATTGCGATTCGTCCGGAAGCCATCCAATTGAGCCTGACCGGTTCACTGGAAGGCGAGATTCGCAGCCACAGCCTGCTGGGCAACGTGATCCGCTATCGGGTTGAAGCCCGTGGCGTTGAACTGGTGGTGGACGTGCTTAATCGCTCGGCAGACGACTTGCTGGCCCATGGACGGCGGGTGTCGTTGAGGATTGATGATTCGGCGCTGTGTGAAGTGGTCTAGTAGCGCAGATCGAGGTAGGAGCGCGCTTGCCCGCGATTGCGGAGGGTCATTGAAATATGTGCCCCTGACACACCGCAGTCGCGGGCAAGCGCGCTCCTACAGGACAACCTGCACCCATTCAGAGGACAGATTTTCAATGCCATTAGCAATTTTTGACCTGGACGAAACCCTGATCGCCGGCGACTGCGCCAGTCTGTGGAGCGAGCAGATGGGCAGGCTTGGCTGGGTTGATCCTGAGTCATTCGTCAAACGTGACCGCGAACTGATGCAGGCCTACAGCGAAGGCAAGCTGGCGATGGAGGACTACATGGCCTTCAGTCTGGAGCCGATGCTGGGCCGTACCCCGGAAGAAGTCGATCACTTGGTGGGGCCTTGGGTAGAAGATTTCATTGAACCAATCATTTTCAGCGACGCCACCAAGTGCATCGCCGAACACCGCGCAGCGGGCGACCGGATTCTGGTGATTTCCGCCTCGGGCATTCATCTGGTGAAACCGATCGCCGAACGCATCGGTGTGGATGAAGTTCTGGCCATCGACCTGGATGTGGCGCACGGCGTTTACAACGGCAAAACTGTCGGCACCCTGACCTACCGCGAAGGCAAGATCACCCGGCTGATGGAGTGGCTGGATGCCGAAGGCGAGAACCTGGAAGGCGCGAGTTTCTATTCGGATTCACGCAATGACCTGCCGCTGCTGCTCAAGGTTGACTATCCTCACGCCGTCAACCCGGACCCGACCTTGCTGGAGCATGCCCAGAAGGCCGGGTGGCCGGTGCATAGCTGGAAGTAGAATTGCGCACTCGTTGGAGTGAGGCTTGCCCGCGAATCAGTCAACGCGGTGAAACAGGCACACCTCGTTATCGTTCTTCGCGGGCAAGCCTCGCTCCAACAGAGTCATGTCACACCAGACTCTCATCAATCACCAGCACCAGTTCGCCACTGACCTTGTTGCCGGCCAGTTCGGCATAGGCCGCTGCGGCGTCCTTGATTGGGTAGCTGTGGGCCTGTTGGGGTTTGAGGCGGCCTTGCGTGAACAGCGGCATGTTGCACCAGATCATGCATGAGGTCAGCTAAGAACGGGTCGTCAAGTTGTGTGGGCACACTCACTCGATCAGGACAGTCACCTGTTATTTCTACTTCCCTTCCTCCAATGAACGCCGACAGCTCTAACGTGCACTACCCGCTTATTAAGATCCACAGTAAACACAGCGCGCTTGTCCACCGACAAAGACAGTTCATACAAAGCACCGTCATCGAACTGATTACGCGCCCCACCAAACTTATGAAGTTTAAATGGGGAGTTATTCGCGGGATAAGTTCCAGTTGTGCGGATATGACTTTCAAATTCGTCAAATACCCGCTGGGCATTTTGGTGCCTAGGGTTGGTAGCATCAAGGCGGTTATCCATCCCCCTGGTCGAAATAGTCCATGGCTTCCCTTGATGAGCTGTTTCCAACTTCCGGACCTTACCCGCTGCGCGAGAAGTGGCCGGCACAGGCCCACTTGCGCTGGCGCTGACTTTGAGTCGGGGTCCCTTGGCCACAACAACAGATGAGCCCATTTCAAAAGCGGAGCGGCTCGGCGCAAGCTGAGTTTTTATAGTTGTAGATTCACTGACTATCGGTACAGAACGCTTGAAAGCCCCTACACCCGGGATCATCTGCGGCGCACTGACAGGACTTATCAATGCCCCAGACACACGTGACCACCTTGAAAACACCCTTTGAATTACCCCCAAAAAAAAATTCGTATGACCGAAATGACCTGTCGGGTCAGTCACGTTGATTGGATCACCGGTGCAATAGGCATAAGCATTCACGCCGCCCTCTGCGAATGGACTCAAGTTATCGGGACAGTTAAAGCGCATCAACACCGGGTTGAATGCTCGATAACCATTGCCCAGCAGATAATGCCCGGTCACCGGGTCACGGGTTTCGCCATTAAAGCCGGGCAGGCGGGTCATCCCGCTTTGCGCCGCGTGATGACCATAAGGCGTGTAAACGATTGAGGCCTGAGCCTGAGGCGCAACGCCATGCAGCACAGAGCGCTGCTGATCGGTGGCCAGTAACGTAATATTCCGGCTACTGACGTCCTGCTGACGTTGAGCCAACAACAAGTCATCGTGCTGCATCAGCGTTCGCTGAACCTGCCCCTTTATCTCCGTCGCCAATCGACTTTTCAGATAAAAACGCTGAAGCTCTGCCGATCCTGCCACGAAGCAAACCGCGACACGGTCAACAGGATCATAGCGGTAACTGCATAAAACGACTGCGTTGCGGGGCGAGATCATGGTGAAACTCCCTGCGTGATTTCACGAGTGGAGCATCAGCATCTCCCTGCTGTTCGTTTCTGTCGCCTAGCAGAAATACTAGGTTTTGACGCTATCCGACAAGCTGCGACCGTCCGCCTGGATGGCCGGCACACAATCTGTAGGAGCGAATTTATTCGCGACGAGGCCATTACATCCGAAAGTTTCTCGTCGTCTGGAAGGCAGCTTTCGCGAATGAATTCACCCCTACAGGGTTAGAGCCCGTTAAACCAGACTCTCATCAATCACCAACACCAGCTTGCCATTGACCTTGTTGCCGGCCAATTCGGCATAGGCCGCTGCGGCGTCCTTGATCGGGTAGCTGCGGGCCAGTTGCGGTTTGAGACGGCCTTCGGTGAACAGCGGCCAGACGTGCTGCCCCAGGTCATGCATCAGGTCAGCCTTGAACGTGTCGTCGCGGCTGCGCAGGGTTGAGCCCAGCAAATGAATGCGCTTGCCGAGAATCTGCGCCATGTCCAGTTTTGCTTCGCGGCCACCCATCAGGCCGATCAACACCCAGCGGCCGTCGACACCCAGCAGCTTGACGTTCAGTTCGGCATAGTTGGCCCCCACAGGGTCGAGGATCACGTCAAACGGCGCGAAATCCTTCAGGCTCTCGAGGCTTTCATTGCGCACCACACCACCTTGGGCACCCAGCTCGATGCAGTACTGAAGACGATCCGCCGAGCCGACGCTGACCCATACCGGGTTGCCGAACGCCTTGCAAAGCTGAATGCCAGCTGAACCAACTCCACTTGCGCCGGCGTGCAGCAAAACCTTTTCGCCGGGCTCAAGCCTGGCCAGCTGAAACAGATTCAGCCAGGCGGTGGCATAGACTTCCGGCAGCGCCGCGGCCTCGGCCAGGGTCAGCCCATCAGGGACCGGCAACACATGTCGCCCGTCGACCACTGCCTCTTCGGCCATCGCCCCGCCAGCCAGCAGCGCGCAGACCCTGTCGCCCACTTGCCAGGACGAGCCCGGCCCGACCTCGGCAATCACCCCCGAACATTCCATGCCGAGGATTTCACTGGCTCCCGGTGGGGGCGGATATAGCCCTGCTTGTTGCAACAAATCGGCGCGATTCAGACCTGCGGCCGCAACTTTGATGCGAACTTGCCCCACATCGAGTGCCGGACTCGGCTCCTCGACCCATTCCACTTGACCTTCAACGCCTTGCAATGCCTTCACAGTGCCTCCATAGTGAGTCTGGACTGGGCCCGAATGCTGAAGCAGCACGGGCTTTCTTGCATTATGCGACCGGATCCGACGGGACCGGCGACTTCCAAAGACGGCCTAATATGCGTTATCAATTGTCCCCGCGTCGAATCAGCATGAAGCATTTCTTTCCCAGCACCGCTCTGGCGCTGGTCGTGGGTCTCAGCATTCTGCCGATGTCCGCCAGCTCTTTCGCCGCCAACAGCTGGGATAACCTCCAGCCAGACCGCGATGAAGTGATCGCCAGCCTGAATGTGGTCGAGCTGCTCAAGCGGCATCATTACAGCAAGCCGCCGCTGGACGACAAGCGTTCGATCATCATCTACGAAAGCTATCTCAAGCTTCTTGACCCGGCGCGCAGCTACTTTCTGGCCAGCGACATTACCGAGTTCGACAAGTGGCGCACGCAGTTTGACGATTTCCTGAAAAGCGGCGACCTGAACCCTGGTTTCACCATCTACAAGCGTTATCTGGACCGCATCAAGTCGCGTCTGGATTTCGCCCTGGCCGAGTTGAACAAAGGCGTCGACAAGCTTGATTTCACCGGCAAGGAAAGCCTGCTGGTGGATCGCAAGGACGCCGCCTGGCCGAAGAACGAAGCCGAGCTGGACGACCTGTGGCGCAAGCGCGTTAAAGATGAAGTGCTGCGTCTGAAAATTGCCGGCAAAGACCCGGCCAAGATTCAGGAAACCCTGACCAAGCGCTACAAGAATCAACTGGCGCGTCTGAATCAGACCCGTGCCGAAGACATCTTCCAGGCCTACATCAACACGTTTGCCATGTCTTACGATCCGCACACCAACTACCTGTCACCTGACAGCGCGGAAAACTTTGACATCAACATGAGCCTGTCGCTGGAAGGCATTGGCGCCGTGTTGCAGAGCGACAATGACAACGTGAAGATCGTGCGTCTGGTGCCAGCAGGTCCTGCGGCCAAGACCAAACAGGTTGCCCCGGCTGACAAGATCGTCGGCGTTGCCCAGGGCGACAAAGAAATGGTCGACGTGATCGGCTGGCGTCTGGATGAAGTGGTCAAACTGATTCGCGGCCCGAAAGGTTCGGTGGTGCGCCTGGAAGTGATTCCAGCCAGCAACGCGCCTAACGACCAGACCACCAAAATAGTCGCCATCACCCGCGAAGCGGTGAAGCTTGAAGAGCAGGCTGCGAAGAAGTCGATCCTGCACCTGAAGCAGGATGGCCGTGACTACAAGCTCGGCGTGATCGACATTCCGGCGTTCTATCTGGACTTCAAGGCTTACCGTGCTGGCGATCCGCAGTACAAGAGCACCACTCGCGACGTTAAAAAACTGCTGACCGAGCTGCAGGCCGAGAAGGTCGATGGCGTGGTACTGGACTTGCGTAACAACGGTGGCGGTTCGTTGCAGGAAGCTACCGAGCTGACCAGCCTGTTCATCGATAAAGGCCCGACCGTACTGGTGCGTAATGCCGACGGCAAGGTTGATGTGCTGGAAGACGAAAACACCGGCGCATTCTACAAGGGCCCAATGGCGTTGCTGGTCAACCGCCTGTCTGCGTCGGCTTCGGAGATTTTTGCCGGTGCCATGCAGGATTACCACCGCGCGTTGATTATCGGCGGCCAGACCTTCGGCAAAGGCACCGTGCAGACCATCCAGCCGCTGAACCATGGCGAGCTGAAACTGACCCTGGCCAAGTTCTACCGGGTTTCCGGGCAGAGCACCCAGCATCAGGGCGTGGTGCCTGACATCAGCTATCCGTCGATTATCGACACCAAGGAAATCGGCGAGAGCGCGCTGCCTGAGGCTATGCCGTGGGACAGCATCAAACCGGCGATCAGACCGGCTGTCGACCCGTTCAAGCCGTTCCTGGCCCAGCTGCAATCACGCCACGAAGCCCGTTCAGCGAAAGATGCAGAGTTTGTGTTTGTTGAACAGCGTCTGGCTCTGGCCAAGAAGCTAATGGCGGAAAAAACCGTCAGCCTCAACGAAGCGGATCGTCGTGCAGAACATGCTTCGATTGAAAGCCAGCAACTGGTTCTCGAAAACACCCGCCGCAAGGCCAAAGGTGAAGAGCCGCTCAAAGAGCTGAAGAAAGAAGACGAAGACGCGCTGCCGATGGACGACGACAAGACCAAGCCGGAAGACGACGCCTACCTGTCGGAAACCGGTCGGATTTTGATCGACTATCTGGGTCTCAACGCTGCGGTAGCGAAAAAGTAACACCGAAAGCAGCCTATGTGGGAGCGAGCTTGCTCGCGAAGAGGCCGGTACATCCGCTGTTCTTCTAGCGGTAGGAACATAGTATTCGCGAGCAAGCTCGCTCCCACAGGTCTGCAAATGCTTTTGGAAGAACTGGCTATTTGATAGCAACCGTCATCAAACAGTCATGAATCTGTCGTGAAATGTGGGGCCAGGCGTATCATCGCCCGGCCCCTTTTTCTTGCCTTGAGATTGCCATGCCCACGACTGAACAGCTGAGCGCACTGAGTTCGATTCTGGCTCACAGTGATTTGCACAGTCTGTTTCAGCCAATTGTCTCTTTGCCCGAACGGCGCATCCTGGGTTACGAAGCGCTGATCCGTGGCCCCTCTAACAGTGCGTTGCACTCACCGGTCAGTCTGTTCGCCGTTGCCCGTCAGGCCGGACGGCTCAGCGAGCTGGAAATGGCCTGCCGCGAAAGCGCCTGTCGCCGGTTCAGCGAGCAGAAGCTGGAAGGCAAGCTGTTCCTCAATATTTCCCCGGAGTCCCTGCTGGAAGCGTCGCACCCGCCTGGACGTACGCTGGAGTTGCTACAGCGTTATGGCATCGCGCCCAGCGCCGTGGTAATCGAGCTGACCGAACAGACCCCGACCGAAGATTTCCAGCTGCTGTACACCGCCCTTCACCACTATCGCGACATGGGCTTTTCAATCGCCATGGACGACTTGGGTGCCGGGTATTCGAGTTTGCGGCTGTGGTCGGAGCTGCGTCCCGAATACGTGAAGATCGACCGACACTTCATTGACGGCATTCATCAGGACGCAGTGAAACGCGAGTTCGTTGGCTCCATGCTGCAAATGGCCAAGGCCTCACGAGCGCTGGTGATCGCTGAAGGCATCGAGTTGCCGGAAGAACTCGCGGTGCTCAGCGAGATGGGTATCGAACTGGTTCAGGGTTACCTGTTATGTCGCCCGCAAGAACAGCCGCCCCGTGACGCTCGCACTTTGTTGCCCAAGCTGGACGCCCTGGCCAGCCCGGCCCTGGCTGAGGAAGGCAGCGACCTCAGCGCCCTGCTCAATGAACAACCAGCCGTGCCTCAGGACACGCCCACGGCCTCGGTACTCGAAGCTTTCCGCAAGCAAGCCAACCTCAACTCCCTGGCGGTTCTCGATGAACAGGGTCGGCCATGTGGCATCGTGCATCGACACTCCCTGTCCGAAGTACTGCTCAAACCCTTCGGTACCGAGTTGTTCGCCCGCAAACCCATCAGCCGGTTAATGAGCGATGATTTTCTTGCGGTAGAACTGAGCCAGTCCCTGCAACAGGTCAGCCGACTGTTGACCAGCCGCGCCCGGCAGCGCATCGAGGAGGATTTCATCATCACCCTCCAGGGTGCCTATCTGGGGCTGGGTCGGGTAATAGACGTACTCAAGCTGATCACTGAGTTAAAGATCCAGCAGGCCCGACATGCCAACCCGCTGACCTTGCTGCCGGGTAATGTGCCGATTCAGCAATGCCTGACGCGCCTGCTGCAACAAGGGCGGGAATCGATGATCTGCTACGTGGATATCGACAGCTTCAAACCCTTCAACGACATCTACGGTTACGGCCGTGGGGATGAAGTGTTGTTGTGTCTGGCGCAGTGCCTGAATGATCGCATCGACACGAGCCGGGATTTCGTCGGCCACATCGGCGGTGATGATTTTCTGATGGTGCTGGGCTCTGAAGACTGGGAGCGGCGGCTGAATGTGCTGTTGGAGGATTTCCAGAACCAGTGCCGGCGCTTCTACCGCGCCGAACACCTGCAAGCCGGTTGCTTCATCGCCCTGAACCGCCAGGGCCAGCGCCAGGACTTTCCATTGCTATCACTGTCGATCGGCGTCATCCATCTGCATCCCGAGTCCTGCACCCGGCTCGACGCCAGCCAACTGGCCGAACTCGCTTCCCAGGCCAAGCACTATGCCAAGGACATCATCGGCGCGAGTCTGCATGTGATTGATACAAGGGAGTTGGGGTAGACCACTGTGTGTTAGAGCGAGTGGGCTCTGTGATTACCTGTGGGAGCGAGCTTGCTCGCGAAGAGGCCAGGACATCCAGATATATTTCTGGAGGCAACAAAATTGCCTTCGCGAGCAAGCTCGCTCCCACAAGGATCAATTGAGCCAGGGGTCCTGAGGGTTATAGGCAAATATAGAATCTCCCACATTGGCATTCCAACCGCCCGATCTACTGTTGCTCGGGATAACTGAACTCAAACACCCGCACTACTTCGGAGGCATGCCAGGAGGCCGCGGCGACGCCATCGGACGGGCCTGAGAAGCGCCCCAGACGCTCCACACACTCAAAGAAGCCGGTGCGCGGTAAACGACTGGCGCCCTGGCTGATCACCAGGGAGCTGCGCAGTGGCTGCTCGGCCTTGGCGTCCAGAGCGGCTAGATGCTCCAGCGCGGCAGTCAGCGTCTGCATGGCTGGGCTGGGCAACTGCAAGCGCTCCAGCAAGGCACGGTAGGTCAAAAGATGGCGCTGGCGGCGTGCCTGGTCCAGTTCAGTCAACAAACCCTCCCAGTGCTGCCGACTGATGCGCACGCTCATGCCTCACCCCGCCAGCCGGGTACGCCAAGTTCCCATGCCAGACTGCGGCAAATGGCAGCATCTGGCTGACGCACGCCGGTTTCGATCAATTCCAGATAGGAAGGACTGATTCCGACGGTGCGCGCCAGTTGAGCCCTCTCAAGGCCCTTGGCCTCTCTCAACGTCGCCAGTTGGTCCAGGCCGGGCAGTTCGGCAGCCTCGTTGGTCGACTCGGTTTTTTGATCGGATGGCTCAACGCCAGGCTTGTGAGACAAACCCGCTGCACGCAGCAGCGCCTGATACTGAGCCCACGGCAGAACGGCATACTCTGGCTCGCCGTCCCGTGAAATAACCTGCAGATCCATACAACCCCCATGTAGGACAACTACACATTACGAGTAGGTCTGTTCCATATGCTGGCATCTTAACAGCGGTCAGGGGCTACTTGCCTGCTGTCTGTGCGCTCATGTCGCTAATGGATGTCGCGGATCAACAGCCAGCATGAAGGTGCATCCTCAATCCTTGGCTTTCTCCTGCTCAAGCAACTGCTGGGTAGCGGGCAGACGCTCCACCACAACCAGTTTTTCCGGTGACTGACGTGCCCGCCATTGGCGAAAGGCTTCAAGCTCGGCATCGAGGCTTTTCATGACCCAGGCGAGCACGGCAATATCGTCGAGCATGCCGATGCCGGGAATCCAGTCAGGCACCGCATCCAGTGGACTGAGGAAGTACATCAAGCCAGCGACGATGGACAGAATCGCTTTGGGGCTGATTGCACGGTACTCGCCACGCCAGTACGCCAGGCACAAAGCCTGCAACAGGCGCAGGTCGTCCTTGATTCTGCCCAATCGACTGCCCTCAGCCGAGCCCTTGCGAGCCACGGCAAACAACAACCCCGGCAAGCGCCCGGCTGCCATGAGGCGGCGGGCCATGGGCAAATATCGAAGAAGATTCCACGGTGCTTTCATATCCACTCCCGTTGAGCGAAGTTCTGTGGCAATAAACAGCGAGCCTACAAATATCGATGTTGGTTCGTCACAAAGGTTATCCACACAACTTGTGGATAACCTTGTGAACAGAGCCACTTTTTAGCGCCGAAACCCTTGTTCTACGGGGCTTCAGCTCAAATCGGGCGTTTTTTACTCACATAAAAAAACCATAAAAATCGTTGACTTGAGCCTGTCCAGAAGTTACCCACAGGGCGACATACCGATTTATGTTGGATCGTCTGACAAGATCATTGGTAGTCTCAACGCGCCTGAGACCGCCCTCAAGTAATGGGACTGCCACTGTTCAGATCGGTTCGCCCGAAAACGACAACGCCCCGTCGAAACGGGGCGTTGTCGTCAAGCCAGAGCGGCGCTTACTTGGAAGCGGGTGCTGCTGACTCTTCTTCTTCCTCAGCGTCGGCTGCACCCGGTGCGCCCGCTGCTGCCGGGTCTTTGATAGCGATCAGTTCCAGATCGAATACCAGTACCGAGTTGGCAGGGATCGTTGGGCTAGGGCTCTGTGCGCCGTAGGCAAGATCGCTCGGGATGAAGAGCTTGATCTTCTCGCCGACGTGCATCAGTTGCAGGCCTTCAACCCAACCTGGGATGACGCCGCTTACCGGCAGATCAATCGGGCTGCCACGCTCAACGGAGCTGTCGAACACCTTGCCGTCAGTCAGCTTGCCTTCGTAGTGAACAGTTACCACGTCAGTCGGCTTAGGCTGTGGGCCGTCGGCTTTCTTGACGATTTCATACTGCAAACCGGAAGCGGTAGTAACTACACCGGCTTTCTTGCCGTTTTCCTCGAGGAATTTCTTGCCAGCTGCGGCAGATTCTTCGCTCATCTTGGCCATACGCTCTTCGGCACGCTTTTGCAGTGCAGCGAAAGCTTCAACCAATTCTTCGTCTTTCAGTTTCTGTTCTTTCTTGCCGACGGCATCTTCGATGCCTTGGGCTACGGCTTTGGAGTCCAGGTCATCCATGCCTTCCTGAGCCAGGCTTTTGCCCATGTTCAGGCCAATGCCGTACGACGCTTTCTGGGCCGGAGTTTTGAGCTCAACAGTGCTGGCTTGCTTATCACAACCTGCGAGTACCAGACCGACCAGGGCAATCGCCGCTGCCAACCGATGCTGTTTCATGCTGATTCCTTGTTCATGCGCCAATAGGGCAAACGAGTAAAGCCGCGAGCTTATCAGGCTGCCGCGATCAATGGCTACCGGCATGAGAGGCAGAAAAGGCAGATAAGTTCAGGTATCCAAAGGTTTTATTGCCCGCATGCGCCACCGTTCAGTCCCGGTTCAGGCTCGCGACGAAAATTCCCACGCGCCTGAAACAGGACTCTTACAGCTCTTGCCTACACTTAGCGGGCTGGCACCTGCACCAATGCGGGCTGTACTGCGGTTTTACGACCCAGGATAACCGTACACACCACCGCCGCCGCGAAGACCCAGGTCAGGGTGTCGATATGCTCGCCAAAGAACAGTGCCGAAAATGCCATGGTGAAGAATATTTGCAGCAACTGGACCTGGCCGACCCGGGCAATGCCGCCCATGGCCAGGCCGGCATACCAGGCGAAGAAACCAATGAACTGGGAAAACAAGGTGACATAGCTGAAGGACCACAAGGCCTGAGTGGAAATGACACCCTCGTGCTGCCAGGCCAGCCACGCGACTGGGCCCAGCAGCAGCGGACTGGCGATCACCAATGCCCAGCAGATCACCTGCCAGCCGCCCATTTCTCTGGCAAGGCGCCCGCCTTCCGCATAACCCAGCCCGCCCATGACGATGGCCAATAGCATCAACAAATCGCCAAGGCTGATCGAACCCGCGCCCTGAATCACTGCGTATCCCAGCACCAGGGCGCTACCCAGTGCAGCGCACATCCAGAACGCTTTCGAGGGTCGTTCGTGCGACAGCCAGGCGGCGAACAGCGCGACAACCATGGGCTGAAGGCCATTGACCAACGCGCCGTGAGAAGCAGGCAAGGTTTGCATGGCCCAGGACGACAGCATGGGGAAACCCAGGATTACGCCCAGTACCACCATGCACAGGCCTTTGAGCTGGCGCCGCGTTGGGAGTTTTTCCCGGCGCCATAGCAGCAGGATTGCCGCGGGTACTGCTGCGAAGAGGGCGCGAGCCAGCGCGGCAAGGATTGGGTTGACTTCATGGACGACGATGCGAGTCATGGGCAGGGTCAGGCTGAAGATGATTACGGCAAGCAGGCCGAGGGCCATGCCTCGGTTTTCGCGCTGGGTCATGAGAGGTCTGCATGTCTAGCTGTATTTAGGTAGTCATTCTGGCATGCGGGCGGGTGGGGTTTTGGCTACAGCTATAGGAGGGATGAGCAGTACAGTTTGGATTTTTTGGTGGGTGAACCGATACAGCTTTTACATATCCATTACTGCGGTAACGGCCGCTATGGGTTGCGCCCTTACGGCGCCTCACTTTTGATAGAGCCGGAATGCCGGCCCAGTCAAAAGTAAGCAAAACGCTCTTGCCCCACCACTCGGTCCCTCGCTGGTGCTCGGCATACCCGTAATCCGACATTGATTCGGCGGTCCGCCTCAATATCGAATTCCGGCAAGAGTGGTTTGACGGGGCGCCAAAGATCAAAATCAAAAGCAGATCAAAAGCGGGGCAGATCAATAGCGAGTCACCGGCTGGTGCGGATGGACTTGTAGGAGCTGACCGAGGTTACGACGGCTGCGAAGACGATTGGCCTGACACACCGCTGTTCGCAGCCTTCGGCAGCTCCTATAGAACTACGGCACGTCTGAAAAAACCAGGATCCGTGGGAGCGAGCTTGCTCGCGTAGGGCCGGTATATTCAACAGATTTTTAATGGGTGGAATACCGCCTTCGCGAACGAATTCCACAAGGCGCAACAATCATCCATACAAAAAATCGCAGACAACAAAAAGCCCGCACTAGGCGGGCTTTCTGTTGCTTCAAGGAGTTCAAGGGCCTTGAAGCTGAATATGGCGCAGCGGACGGGACTCGAACCCGCGACCCCCGGCGTGACAGGCCGGTATTCTAACCGACTGAACTACCGCTGCGCGTAACACTTAGAGCGAGATGGTGGGTGATGACGGGATCGAACCGCCGACCCGCTGCTTGTAAGGCAGCTGCTCTCCCAGCTGAGCTAATCACCCTTCACTCTCGGTGTGGCGCGCATTCTACGGAGCGACCTAACCTCTGGCAAGCACTTTTTTAAATAATTTTTATAATCCTTCCAAAGGCTTAGCGCAGGGTTGGCCGCAGGGTGATTGCAGCGAATAATGCCCCCCTTTGTATGGAAGGAGAGATTCACCTCATGTGGTTCAAAAACCTGCTTGTCTACCGCCTGACCCAGGATCTGCCTTTTGACGCCGAAGCACTGGAAACTGCCTTGGCGACCAAACCGGCACGCGCCTGCGCCAGCCAGGAGTTGACCACTTACGGTTTCGTTGCGCCTTTCGGCAAAGGCGAAGATGCGCCATTGGTGCACGTCAGCGGCGACTTCCTGCTGATCAGTGCGCGTAAAGAAGAACGCATTCTGCCTGGCAGCGTTGTGCGTGACGCTCTGAAGGAAAAGGTCGAAGAGATCGAAGCCGAACAGATGCGCAAGGTCTACAAGAAGGAACGCGAGCAGATCAAGGATGAAATCATCCAGGCGTTCCTGCCCCGTGCCTTTATCCGTCGCTCGTCGACATTCGCCGCTATCGCGCCTAAACAGGGTCTGATTCTGGTCAACTCGGCCAGCCCTAAACGCGCCGAAGACCTGCTATCGACCCTGCGTGAAGTGATCGGCACCCTGCCGGTGCGTCCGCTGACGGTCAAAACCGCGCCAACTGCGGTGATGACCGAGTGGGTCACCACGCAAAAAGCCGCCGACAACTTCTTTGTGCTGGACGAGTGCGAACTGCGCGACACCCACGAAGATGGCGGGATCGTGCGGTGCAAGCGTCAGGACCTGACCAGCGACGAAATCCAGCTGCACCTGAGCACTGGCAAAGTTGTGACTCAATTGTCCCTGGCCTGGCAGGACAAGCTGTCCTTCATGCTCGACGACAAGATGACGGTCAAACGCCTGAAATTCGAAGATCTGTTGCAGGATCAGGCTGAACAGGACGGTGGCGACGAAGCGCTGGGCCAACTGGATGCCAGCTTCACCTTGATGATGCTGACCTTCGGCGAGTTCCTGCCGGAGCTGTTCGAAGCCCTGGGCGGTGAAGAGATTCCGCAGGGGATTTAACGCAGAACCTGGTCCCCCCCTGTGGGAGCGGTGCTTGCCCGCGATAAGGCTGGACGCGATCTAGAGTGAACCGCGTTCAGCCTTATCGCGGGCAAGCACCGCTCCCACAAAGGTAGTCCGGAACCACCTCAACCCAATAAAAAAGGACCCTCGCCATGCGTGCATTGGCAACCCTGAGTCGATTTGTCGGTAATACCTTTGCGTACTGGGTGCTGCTGTTCGCTATTCTGGCGTTCGTGTTCCCTCAGTGGTTCATCGGCCTCAAAACCCTGATCGTGCCGCTGCTGGGGCTGGTGATGTTCGGCATGGGCCTGACGCTCAAGCTTGACGACTTTTCTGAAGTTGCCCGGCATCCATGGCGTGTGGCGCTGGGCGTGGTGGCGCATTTCGTGATCATGCCGGGTGTGGCGTGGTTGTTGTGCCAGGTCTTTCACCTGCCGCCGGAAATTGCGGTAGGCGTGATTCTGGTGGGATGCTGCCCGAGCGGCACGTCTTCCAACGTCATGGCATGGCTGGCCAAAGGCGATCTGGCTTTGGCGGTGGCCATCGCAGCCGTTACCACCCTGCTCGCTCCGCTGCTGACGCCGACCCTGATCTGGTTCCTGGCTTCTGCCTGGTTGCCGGTGTCCTTCATGGATATGTTCTGGTCAATCCTGCAGTTGGTGATGCTGCCTATCGTGCTTGGCGTGGTCGCTCAGCGTTTGCTGGGCGCGCGGGTCACCTACGCGATTGATGTGCTGCCGCTGATTTCAGTGGTCAGCATCGTGATGATCGTGTGCGCCGTGGTTGCCGCCAGCCAAGCGAAGATCGCTGAATCCGGGCTGCTGATCATGGCCGTGGTGATCCTGCACAACAGCTTCGGATTTCTGCTGGGTTACTTCACCGGCAAGGTCTTCAAGCTGCCACTGCCCCAGCGCAAATCCCTGGCCCTGGAAGTCGGCATGCAGAACTCCGGCCTTGGCGCCGCCCTGGCCAGTGCGCACTTCTCGCCACTGGCCGCCGTGCCCAGCGCGCTGTTCAGCGTATGGCACAACATCTCCGGCGCGTTGCTGTCGACTTACTTCCGCAAGATGAAGGACGAGCCGGAGCCAATGGCACCCAAGGCTTCAGTGGCTGACTGACTAAATCGACGCAATAAAAAAGGGGAGCCGGTGGGCTCCCCTTTTTATTTCTGGCGCTGTTACCAGAAGGTACCGCGCAAAGTCAGCATGTGGTTACGAGGGTCGCCGTACCAGTTGGTAGGGAACGTCGAACCCACCGTGGCGTAGTAGTTTTTATCGAAGATGTTGTTGGCGTTGTAGGTAACAGTCCAATGTTCATCGACCCGATACTCGGCCAGCGCGCTCCAGACCGCATAACCAGGCTGATCGAAGTCATAGTTGCTGGTCACACCGTTGTAAGTAACCGTCCCGCTCAGGTAATTGGAGCTCTGTGCAGTCACACCGCCGCCGATTTTAAAGTCCGACAGCACGCCGGGCAGGCGATAGGTAGAGAACACCTTGAACAAATGTTTGGGAGTCACCGTGCTCAGTGGCGCACTGGAATCCTTGTTGCGGTTGATGTTGTAGGTGTAGCCCGCCATCAGCATCCAGTCCGGGAGGATTTCACCCGACGCTTCCAGATCGATGCCCCTGCTCACGACCTCGCCACTGCTGACCCAACAGCAACTGCCCGAAAAGGCGTAGTCGTTGACCGGGTAGCTATTGTCACGCACACCTTCGTTTTCCCGTTTGGTGTAGTAGAGCGCGAAGTTGGTATTGATTGCCCCGCCAAACAACTCACCTTTCAGACCGGTTTCAAAGGTATTGCCTTCCAGTGCTTCCATCGGCGTACCCGGCAACGGACCTTGCAGCCGGTTGATCTGCGGTTTGTAGATCTTCGAGTAGCTGCCGTAAACCGACCACTCATCGTTCAAGTCATAGACCACACCGCCATAAGGCGTGACCTTGGTCGGCGCACGCATGGAAATGTCGGATTGAGGCGTCCAAGTGGTGCCAACCCGGGTCTGGTAAGTCTGCTCGAACTTGTAACGCTGAACCCGGGCACCAAGGATCAGGTGCAGCGGTTCGGCCAGTTGCAGGCGCAGACTGCCGTAAAGGCCGTACTGAGTCTGGTTGTTGGGTTTGTAGTCGCGACTGTAGTTGTAGTCGTCCGCCGGCTCCGGAAACGGCGTGCTGTCGGGATCGAAGACATTGAGCGGCTGACCCGCGGCCGCAAATCGGCCGGTACCCAGCCAGCGGCTGGTGATGTCTTGATAGTCAGCGCCCACTACCAGCGAGTGCTTGAGACCGAAGGCCTCAAAGTTGCCAGACAGATTGGTGTCCCACATACGCTGCTGGTTTTCCTGCTTGACCTGGGTGCCGTACCAGATCAGACCGCCGCCGGTAGTCGGGTTGACCCCGGCACCGTTTGAGGTTGCGCTCTTGAAGTAGCCTTCATCCCACAGGTCGGTGTAGGAAACGTTAAGTTTCCAGTCATCGTTGAACTTGTGATCGATCTTGGCGAAGACTTCACGCCCGGTGGCATCGGTGTACGCCCAGTTCTGAGTCAGACCGGTGTGACGCGGCAGCTTGAGGTCGGAGCCGTCTACATAACGCGGCACCGAGCTCTGGGTGCCGTTTTCGTGAGCCTTGTTGTAGCGCACGCCGAAGGTAAGCATGGTGTCGTCAGTGACGTCCGCTTCGAGCACGCCGTAGACAAACGGCTTCTCGGTGCTGCGGTTGTCGACGAAGTACTGCCGGTCGGTGTTGGCCACCACCATCCGCCCGCGCAGCTTGCCGTCGAAGGCAATGGGGCCGGTGACGTCCAGTTCCTGGCGATAGTTGTCCCAACTGCCCGCCGATGCAGTGAATTTGAGCTGGTACGCATCCATTGGACGCTTGCGCACCATGTTGACCAGACCGCCCGGATCACCGGTGCCGCCGAACAGCGCGGCCGAACCACGCAGCACTTCAATGTGGTCGAACTCGGCCAGGTCATAGACGTTGGACGAATAGAAACTGCCGACCGCACTGCCCTGCGCCATCGGCGCGGCGCCGTCGAGCTGGAAGTTCTGGATCGAGAACCCACGAGAGAGGATGTCGGCTGTGCGGAAGGTGTTGTTCTGCACAGTAATGCCGGGTGTAGCGCGCATGGCATCGTTGATATCAGTCATCTGTTGATCGGCGATGAGCTGCTGGCTGACGATGGAGATCGATTGAGGCGTCTCACGCAGGCTGGTTGGCGTCTTGGAGCCGACGCTGGTCAGGCCGGTGGTGTAAGACCCCGAATTCTCAGTAGCCATCCCCATACCCTGGCCCTGAATCGTGGTTTCACCCAACTCCATGGCGGCCATTGGCGCATTCTTTTCACTGAGGTAAATGGTGTTGTTCTCGATCCGGTAATCCAGCCCGGCATTTCTGAGCAGCAGATCCAGCGCTGCGCCAGGCTCCAGATCACCTTTGACTGCGGCGGACTTTTTGCCGCTGACCATTTCAGGGCGGTACAACACCTGCAAACCAGTCTGCGCGCCCAATGCGTTGAGCGCGGCATCCAGCGGCTGGGCGGGAATATTCACCGCGCGGACCTCGGCGAATGCGCCGGCACTGACACCTAACGCAAGGCCCAGCACCACAGCCGACGCAGAAGAGCGCCAGCCAGTCTTCGGTATGTTCAACAACCGCCATGCGGGTATGTTGTCTGTGGATTTCATGCGATGTATCACCCCGGTTGGAACGTTAAGTTTGGCAGGCCGCGGTCTCTGCTGGATCACTGGCCTCGGAAATAAGCGTTTGATCGCTACCAGCGCACAGGCGCGCACACCCGTGAGATAAACGGGCAGTGAAAACGTATCGAACTCCCAATAAACGAACCGGAGCGATGAAAATTAGTGGGATGTGAAAATATTGTTAATAACCCTACCAAACCGGCTTTTGTAGGAGCGCGCTAGCCCGCGATGGCGTCAGGTCAGGCAACACATTTGTTGCTGATACACCGCATCGCGGGCAAGCGCGCTCCTACAGGGAAGGGTCGAGCGCGGTGTGTCTGGCACACCGCATTCGCGCCCTTCGGCAGCTCATACAAAAGCTGGCTCACGCCCCCTGCCGGGCTTTTTCGAGCATTTGCGCCTTTTCCTCAGGGCTCATGGCGTCCAGTTGCAAACGCGCACGAGCGGTTTTTTCCAGTTGCCCGGGGGTGGTTTCCAGGCTACGCAACGCCAGCGAGAGCGCAGCGGGCGTGGGATTGTCGAAGACCCATCCCGGCTGGATTTCACACTGCAACAGTTTGCGAATACCCGCCACCAGTTTGATCACCAGCAACGAATGCCCGCCCGCCGCAAAAAAGTCCTGATCGATACTCAGCCGCTCCTGCCCCAGCAATTGCGCCATGCGTGAGGCGATCAGCTGTTCAAGCGCATCACGGGGCGCAACATAGGCCTGCGTTGACTGCGTGGGCTGCAAAGCTTGCAGCGCCTGCCGATCCACTTTGCCATTGGCGAGCCGAGGCATGCGTTCAAGCGGCTGAATACGTCCCGGTAGCATGACCGCCGGTAAACGCCGTGCAAGTTGAGCGTTGAGCGAAGTCAGATCGTCCAGCGCAACACCAGGAGCCGGAACCACATAGGCCACCGGGTCGCCGGACACCTGATCGAACATCACCACCGCTTCGCTGACCTCGGGCAGTTGCAGGATCTGCGCTTCGATTTCCGCCAGCTCGATACGGAAGCCCCGAACCTTGACCTGCTGATCCCGACGGCCATAGAGCTGGATACCGCCGCAGGCCCGATAGCGCGCCAGATCGCCGCTGCGATACAAACGCTCACCGGGAACGAACGGATTGTCGATAAACACCTGATCCTCGCCCGGGATCGGGTTCAGGTAGCCCCGAGCCAACTGATGTCCTCCGATATACAACTCACCCAGCTCGCCACTGGCCACCAATTGCTGCCGCGCATCAAGGATGTAGACCTGATTGTTCGGCAGCACCTGAGTCAAGCCAATGCCTGGCAGTTGAGCATCTGCCAGGGTAACGGGATTGACCAACACACCGACCGTGGTCTCGGTGGGGCCGTAATGGTTGAACAGCCGGCAATCGCTGCGCAGTTGCAAGATCCGCTCCACCAAACCGGCGGAAATGCCCTCGCCCCCCAACACCAGCACAGCGGGCAATGTCGCCGGAGGCGCATCCAGCAAGGCACTGAGATGCGAGGGCACAATCTTCAGGCAATCGATCTTGCGCCTCTGGATGAAGTCGGCGAAAAGCTGGGGATCCTGCATGGTCACGTCATCAGCGATATGCAGCGCTGCGCCGTTGTACAGCGCACCAAACAGCGTGGTGTTGCCCAGGTCTGCGGCCACCGTGGCGCCGAACGCGAAATGCCGACAGGCATCCAGGCCCAACTGACGGGAGACTCCGGCGGTGTAATTGAGCAAATGCCGATGTTCCACCACCACGCCCTTGGGCAGACCGCTGGAACCCGACGTAAACAGGATATAAGCGACGTCTTCAGGGCTGACCGCCGCCACAACTGGCAAGCTCTGACTACCGCGCTGTAGCGCCTCGCTAAAGCTCACGGCTTTGCAACCGATGCTGTCCAGCGCCCCCAACTCTCCCAGTACCAGACTCGCCCCGGCTTGCTCAATGATCAGCTGCTGGCGAGCTTGTGGCCAGGCAGGATCAAGCGGCAGATAAGCCGCCCCGGCCTGCCAGCTGGCGAGGATTGAAACCACCTGAGCGACAGAACGCGGCAAGGCGATGGCAACCACCCCACCCTGGCTGACACCCTCGGCCCTCAATCCGGCCGCCAGTTGCGCGACCTGCTGATCAAGTTCGGCATAGCTGAGGGGCTGCCCGTCAACCATCAGCGCAGCGGCGTTCGGCGTGGTCACCGCCCACTGCCGGATGATCGCAGGCAACAACCCTTGCGCCGAGAAATCCATGGGCTGCGGATTAAGCGCCAGCAGTGTTCCGCGCTCTTGTTCACCCAGCAGATTCAATTGACCCGAGGCCAGCTCAGGGTTGGCGACGATGCTTGCAAGCAGCACTTGGTACTGCTCCAGCAGCCGTTGCATGGCGCTGTCAGCGTGACGACCCGGCTGGTAGTCAAGGCGCATCCCTTTGAACACCGGGTGCGAATCCATCAGCACGTTGAGCACCACTTCAAACGGCGCGGCCGCCGCATCCACCGGTGCAGCCGTCCACTTCAGCCCGCGTGATTCGAACGGGTTGAAAACCGTTTGCACACTAAAGCCATAAGCCAAAGACAGTGGCGTCACGTCCTGACAGTATTCCTGCCAGGTGATGTGTTCCTGCAATTGCCCGGCGAAGAGATTCAGCCAGGCGCTAAACGGCTGCGCCATGTCCGGATTGACGCTGACCGGCAAGGTTTTCTCGAACACCCCGGTCGAATAAGCGAAGAACTCATAGTCATGCCTTGCATCGTGGCGCCAGGCAGCGGTGAAGCGTTGCCGACCACTGATCCGCGCCAGCAATAACCACCATGCAGCCTGCAACAGCATTTCGACAGGTCGATCCTGTTCTGCGGCCAAGGCATTCAGACCGACGATCATCTGAGCATCAAGCTCGGCTGGCAAGGATCGGCAGCGGGCACGCTCAATCCCATTGCGCAGACGCTCTGGCAAGTCAGGGGAAATGCCCTGCCCAGCTTTCAACTGCGCCTGCCAATAGCCTTTGCCTGCCTCGGCATCTTCGTCCTGCACCACCTCGCTGCGCCATTCCAGGTACTGATCAAACTGCGCCTGTTCCTCATCGACCGGCTGCGGACCCTGCTCGTAGGCCACGATCAATTCGCCCAACAGAATCATCAAGCTGCCCTGATCGGCCACGCACCGGGCGACCCCCAGCAGCAATTGCCAGTGGCCGGCTTCAAGACGCTGGAGCCACACCTGGACAAACACTCCCTCCTCCAGTCGAAACGGGCGGGCATACCACTGCTGCAAGCGTTGCTCGACCACCGACGGCGGTTCTTCAAGGGTGTGAATCGTCATCAACAACGGCTGCGTACCCTCTCCAGCAAACTGACGCAAACCGTGATAACCGGGCACCGCACGCAACGCAGTGGTGAGCGACGGCAGCCGTTGCAGGCAGTTATCCAGGGCTGTCCGGACCCGCTCAGGGTCTAGCTCGCCTTGCACCTCGACCCGTAGAAAATGCCCGGTCTCGCCCCAGCTTGCTCCGTCCCGTGCGGCCTGAACCCAGGCCTGCTGCTCAGCCAGTAATGCCAGGCCAACGTCAGTCGTCACTTCATTGAGGGTGTTCATGCATCAGTCCCTTGTTGTTCCATCAGCGGATGTTTTGTCTGTTGCAGCGCGCCGCGTTCGATCATTTCGCCCATGGCGACGACAATCTTGCGCGGCCCTTCGAACGGGTCACGGGCATGAGCGGCGAGCATGTTATCGAGCAGGATCACATCGCCTTTTTGCCAGTCGAAACGCACCGCGCATTGCTCATACAGCTCGCCAATCTGTTGCATTACCGCGTCTTCAATGGGCGAGCCGTCGCCGTAATAGACGTGCCGGGGCATGCGCTGTTCGCCGAACAGGGCCAGCAGGTCGTCGCGGACATCCGGGTCCAGGCAATAGATATGGTGCAGCTGCACCTGATTGAAGAAGCTCTTTTCGCCGGTCACCGGGTGACGAATGATCGCCGGGCACGGAGTCCGGATTTGCAGCTCGTCGTTATCCAGCCACTGCCACTGAATGCCTGCCGCCTCGCAGCGGGCTTCGACTTCGGCCCTTTGTTCGGTCTTGAAAAAGTGCTGCCAGGACACGTCCAGCTTGTCGGCAAAAGTGCGCACGTAGAGCAGCCCTTTACTTTCAAAGCGGTCGCGCAACGGAGCGGGCAAGGACCGATACATCAAGCGGCAATCCACCACCGGCGTAGCGCCGCCCACCGGCGAAGGTTGCTCACAGAAGAACAGCTGCTTGCGCGGCCAGCGATCCTGGTGCGAGCTTTCGTTGTGGAACAGGATCATTTTCTTTTCCGGATAGGGCGTGGAGCGGTAGGTGTTCTTGCCGCCCTCCTTTTTCGGCAAATCGCCGTACTGCCCATAAAGCCCCGGCTGCACCGCTTCGGCAAAAGCCTCGAAAGCGTGGATGTCATTGAGCTGAAAACCCCTGAACAACAGGCCAGCGTGTTTCGACAGTTTCTGCTCGATCAGCGGCCGGTTGGCTTTGACCCACTCGATCAAATCCAGCCCGGCATCCACCGGCTCCACTAACAACGGAAACGGCTGACCGGGCACCATCGGCGACTCACGGAACAGCGGCGTCGCACTCTGATTCACCGGCTTGCCGGGCTTCTTCAGAAACGAACTCAACTTGTCGACTTTCGGCTTGGCCGGTACTTGAGTGCTGACAGGCAACACTGCGTCATGGCCTGCGTTATGCCCTGCTCTGGTCTCTGCTCTATGGCTAGCCACGCTGATCTCCCTTAGTTTGATCGCTGGGTCACGCACGATGTGATCGAGAACGTCCAGCCAACTGTCGAGCAGTTGCTGGATGCGTTCGGGCTTGAATAGGTCGCTCGCAAATTGCCAGGTGCCCTGCAACTGCCCGTCGTTCTGATCGAGGAAAAGCGCCATGTCGAATTTCGAATAGCCCCCCAGAGTGGGCAGCACTTCCACGGCAATACCCTCAATGGCGGCATTGGCGAGCGGCAGGTTGTTCATCACGAACAGCACTTGCACCAATGGATTGACGCCTCGCTGCCGGGGCACGCCTGAGGCTTCGACGATCATGTCCAGTGGCAAATCCTGTTGCTCGAAAGCACTCAGGGCGGTGTCCTGGGTAGCGGCCAGGAACGATGCAAATGACTGTTCGGCATCGAACCGTGAACGCAGGGGCAGGATGTTGACGAAGAAGCCGATCAGGCTTTCCAGCTCCGGGCGCTGACGACCCGCGACATCGGCGCCCACCAGCAGGTCGTCGCTGCCAGTAACGCGATGCAACAGGACCTGGAATGCGGCAAGCAGCGTGCTGTAAAGCGTCACGCCCGCGCCTCGGGACAACGTTTCGAGCTTGAGCCGCAACGGCTCCGGGATGCTGAATTGCAGGTTGGCACCGGCATACGAAGCATGGGCCGGACGCGGGAAGTCCATGAGCAGCGGCAGGACTCCCGAGCTGCCAGCCAGCGCCTTCTGCCAATACCGACCCTGCTCGGCCAGCACGCCAGCACGCTCCAGTTGCAACTGCCAGCGGGCGTAATCGGAATACTGTACGGGCAAAGGTGGCAACGGCGCTTCGCTTGCTTGCTGCAGAGCCACGTAATGCTGGACCAACTCACTGATCAGCACCGACATGGACCAGCCGTCGGAGATGATGTGATGCATGGAATACAGCAGCACGTGCTCGCTGGCCGACAGCCGCAACAGCTGAGCGCGCAGCAACGGCGCCTGCTCAAGGCTGATGGCCTGTCGGGTGTTGTTCAGCGTCGCTTCGGCCACCCGTGCTTCCTGCTCCATACGTTGCACCTGGCTGAGGTCCAGCATCGGCAGTTCAAAGGCAACACGAGGCGCAACGACGGCAATCGGATCGCCTTCGTCATCGGCCGTGTAACTCGTGCGCAGCACCTCATGACGCTGGATAACGGCGACAAAGCTGTCTTTCAACACCTCGATATCCAGCGCGCCGCGCAAGCGCAACGCCAACGGCATGCCGTAAGCGCCGCTGCCGGAACTGAACTGCTCGGCCACCCACAAGCGTCGCTGGGCCAGAGACAAAGGTGCCGTTGACCCTGTTTCTGCCGCGACCAGCTCCACGCTTGTTGAATCGACACTTTCGCTGTTTTGCCCTGCCAGCCGCGCCGCAAAACCTTGCAGCTGCGGCTCAGTGAACAGGTCACGCAAACCGGCGGCCACCGACAGTTGATGCTTGATCCGGGCGATCACCTGAGCCGCCAGCAACGAATGCCCGCCCAGCTCGAAGAAGTTATCGGTCAGGCCCACGCGCTCCAGCTTCAGTACGTCTTGCCAGATTTGGGCGATTTGTTGTTCCAGCTCGGTCTGCGGGGTGACGTATTCACCTTGCAGATGGCTGGCGTCCGGCGTTGGCAGGGCTTTGCGATCCAGCTTGCCGTTGGCGGTCAGGGGCAGGCTCGGCAGGAAGATCAAATGCGCCGGGACCATGTAGTCCGGCAGGTTGTCCTTGAGGGCGGTTTTGAGGTTTTCTCGGATCGATTCGTCGGCGACGACGTACGCCACCAGCTGCTGACCGCTGGCGGTGTCTTGCGCCAGCGCCACCACCACCGCCTGACGAACCTGGGGTTGCGCCAGCAGTCGCGCTTCGATTTCTCCCAGCTCGATGCGGAAACCACGAATTTTCACCTGATGATCGCTGCGCCCCAGGTAATCGATGCTGCCATCGGTGCGGTAGCGGGCCAGGTCGCCGGTGCGATACAAACGGCTGCCATCCTCGGCGAACAGGTTGGGAATGAAGCGTGTGGCGGTAAGGTCCTGACGATTCAGGTAACCCCGAGCCAGACCCGGACCGCCGACGTAGAGTTCGCCGATGCAGCCTTTGGGGACCGGGTTCAGATTCGCGTCCAGCAGGTACCAGGACAGGTCGGCCAGCGGTGCTCCGATTGGGCTGCCAGGTTTTTTTATGTCTGCTGTGGTGATGGTTCGATAGGTGACATGCACGGTGGTTTCGGTGATGCCGTACATGTTGATCAGCTGGGGTGATTGGTTGCCGAAGTGATCGAACCAGGGTTTGAGGCTCGGCACATCCAGGGCTTCGCCACCGAATATCGCGTAGCGCAGGGCGAGGTTTTGCTGCGCTGCACAGGCCACGCTGATCAGGGGTTTGAAGGCTGATGGGGTCTGGTTCAGGACCGTGACCTTGTGCTCGATCAGCAGGGTGTGGAAGTCCTCGGGCGAACGGCTCACCGCGTGGGGCACGATCACCAGTTTTCCGCCGTACAACAGCGCGCCGAAGATTTCCCAGACGGAGAAGTCGAACGCGCAGGAATGGAACAGCGTCCACACATCGTCCGCGCCGAAGCTGAAATGCTCGGCGCTGGCCTCGAACAGACGTAGCACGTTGGCGTGGGTCAACAGCGCGCCCTTGGGCTGGCCGGTGGAGCCGGAGGTGTAGATCACGTAGGCGAGGTTGTGGGGGTTGACCCGAACCTCTGGATTGGAATGCATTTCCCTGTAGGACGACCGGGGTGGCGTTCCACCTTGCTCGCGATGCGGTGTTTCAGTCTCAGCTAATTCGTCTGACCTGACGCCATCGCGGGCAAGCGCGCTCCTACGGGTCAGCGGGGTGTCAGCCAGCATCGGATCGTCCGGGCTGACGCCATCGCGAGCAAGCTCACTCCTACAGTGGGTAGAGGTGTCTGGATTGGAGTGCATTTCCAGGTAGGAGCGCGCTTGCCCGCGATTCAGGCGCTGCGGTGTGTCAGGCGAAATCAGCAGAATCTCCACCTCATCCCCCAACGGCAAATCCTTGAGAACACCGGCCTGGGCCAGCAACAAGCGGATCCCGCTGTCCTGAATCATGTAGCTCAAGCGATCCTGCGGGTACGCCGGGTCCAGCGGCACGTAGGCGCCGCCGGCTTTGAGGATGGCCAGCAGGCCGACGATCATTTCCAGACCGCGCTCCACCGCTAGCCCTACCCGCAGCTCAGGGCCAACGCCGCGAGCGATCAGTTGATGGGCGACACGATTGGCCTGTTGGTTGAGCTCGCCATAAGTGAGTTGCTCGCCGTCAAAGCTCAGTGCAATGGCATCCGGCGAACGCTCCACCTGCGCCTCGATCCGTTGGGCAAGGCTGTGTTCGATGTTGAAGCGAACCCGATGCGGATTCCATTGCTCCAGCGTTGCCTGCTGATCAAAGCCAAGATTACCCAACAGCGCATCCGGCTGCTCGACCATCCCCAGCAGCAACGCTCGCAGATGCCCGTCTATCTGCCTGATCAGCGCTTCATCGAAATGCCCCACGGCGTAGCTGTAATGCAACGACAACTGCTCGCCCAGGCCAATCGCCAGGGTCAGCGGATAGTGAGCCTGTTCGTTGTTGCGCACTGCCCCAAAGCTCAACTGCGCCCCAGCGCCCTGCTCCAGCGCTGCCGAAATCGGGTAGTTCTCGAACACCAGCAAACTGTCGAACAGCGCCCCGCCGTCCAGTTGTGCCCAGCGCTGAATTTCGGCCAATGGTGTGTGTTCATGCTCGCGCAGGTTGAGGTTGAGGGTTTGCAGTTGCTGCAGCCAGTCACCCAGCCGCTGCTCGGCCCGCGGGCTGGCGATGACCGGCAAGGTGTTGATGAACAGCCCGAGTTGCTGCTCGATACCCCGCAAATGTCCCGGACGGCCCGACACCGTGGCACCGAAACATACGCAGACCTGCCCGGTATAGCGCTGCAACAACAGCAGCCAGGCCGCCTGCAGTAGCGTGTTGACCGTTACTTTCTGTTGCCGGGCGAACTCGCTCAAGCGGCGGGTCTGCTCGATATCCAGCGTTTGGTAATGATCGGCATGCTGCTCGACAGCCACTGTCGCCGAGCGTTGCGCCAGTTGCGTGGGCTCTGCGAGATCAGCTAATTGCCCGCGCCAGAAAACCCCGCTGAGGCTTGGGTCCTGAGCCTGCAGCCAGCCAATGTAATCGGCATAACCGGCCGACACCCCAGACTGAAAACCACCGTGATAACGCTGCAGGATTTCCCCCAACAGCTGAGTGTTGCTCCAGCCATCGAGGAGGATGTGATGGTGGGTGTAGATCAGGTGATAGTGGGTCGACCCCGTGCGCACCAGCTGCAAACGCAGCAGTGGCGCCCTGCTCAAATCGAAGGGTTGCCGATCGACGTCGGCCAGTGCGTTAAGCGCTTCTGGAAGGTCATCGCGAGTACGCCAGTCATGCTCAACGAACGGCACGCGGAGCTGCTTGCGGACCACTTGCAGGGGATTTGGAAGATCGCCCTGCCAGAGGAATTGCGTGCGCAGAACCGGATGAGCATCGAGCGCTGCCTGCCAGGCTTGGCGGAAGCGCTCGGGGTCAAGGCCTTCAATATCCAGGCGCATCTGATTGATGTAATGCCGGGTATCCGGCGCGTACTGAAAATGGAACAACATGCCCTGCTGCATGGGCGACAGCGGGTAAATATCTTCGATCTGATCGGCAGGCAGCCGCAGTTGATCCAGCTGTTGTTGAGTGAGTCGCGCCAAGGGGAAATCCGCCGGGGTCACGCCACGGTTTTGCGTATCACAGCAATGCTCGATAAGCGCCTTGAGTTCATCGGCATAGGCGTCAACCAAGCGCTGGATGGTCGCGGGATCGAACATTTCGTGACTGAAATTCCACTCCATCAGCAACTCGCCACCGAACACCTGACCTTCGATGCTCAGCCAGTTGGCGAGCGGCGCCTGGCTGCTCTGCCCTTCTCCACTGCCTTCCATGGCGGGAGCGAACTCAGCCTCCTCGCTGAACTGCTGATCGAACTGGCCCAGATAGTTAAAGGTGATGCGCGGCTGGGCGCCGGTTTCCAGTATTTTGTCAGCGGCGAGGTAACGCAGAATGCCGTAGCCAATACCTTTGTTCGGCACACTGCGCAGTTGCTCCTTGATGGCCTTGATCGAACCCGCCACGTCACTCGCAGGCACCAGTCGCAACGGGTACAGGCTGGTGAACCAGCCCACGGTTCGGGTCAGGTCAACGTCGTCGAACAATTGCTCGCGGCCATGGCCTTCCAGCTGGATCAACGTGGCGTCGTGCCCGGTCCAGCGGCAGATGACCCGACTCAGGGCGGTCAACAACAGGTCGTTGACCTGGGTGCGATAGGCCGCCGGTGCCTGTTGCAGCAACTGCCGGGTGCGATGTGCATCAAGACGCAAACTGATGCGACTGGCCTGAGCATTGGTTTGCCGCCCTTCGGGGTGGTCCCGTGGCAGGTCTTGCAATGTGGCTTGGGTCTGCGCCTGCCAGTAAGCCAACTCCGCTTGCAGTTCGGGGCTGTTAGCGTAATCAGCCAAGCGTGCCGACCACTGCTGACAAGAACTGGTTTTATGTTCGATGACGAGGGTTTCGCCGCGTTGCAGTCGCCCATAAGCCTGCTGCAGATCTTCCAGCAGCACCCGCCAGGAAACACCGTCCACGACCAGGTGATGAACCACCAGCAACAGCCGCTGACTGCCATCCGCCATGTCCACCAATAGCGCGCGCAACAACGGCCCATCCTGCAAATCCAGGCTGGCCTGCGCTGCGCTGCAGTGTTCTCGCAGTTGCTCGGCGGATGCGGCACTGCGCTGCCAGAGTTCGATGGGCGAGTGGTCGGCGTGCCATTGCTGCCAGCCTTGTCCGTGATGGTTGAAGCGCAAGCGCAAGGCGTCATGCTGCTGCACCAGCCAGTCCAGCGCCTGGGTCAGTGCCGGTACATTTACTGCATCGTCGGCACGCAACAGCACCGCCTGATTCCAGTGCTCCCGCTGGGGGATGGGCTGCTGGAAAAACCAGTGTTGAATTGGCGTCAGCAGCACTTCGCCGCTGACGGTTTCTCGATTGACGAGAAGCGCCAGCTCCTCCACCGCAACCTCGGCCAGACCGCGCAGGGTCTGATACTGGAACAGGTCACGCGGCGTCAGGCTCAGGCCCGCCTGCCGGGCGCGACTGACCACTTGAATCGAGACAATTGAGTCGCCGCCCAGCTCGAAGAAGTTATCGCCCAGCCCTACCTGATCAATGCCCAGCAACTGCTGCCAGATCTCGGCCAAGACGATTTCCCGGCTGCTAGCGGGAGCGCTGAAAACCAGAGCCTGCTGAGTATCCGGGGCGGGCAAAGCCTTGCGATCCAGCTTGCCGTTGGGGGTGATGGGCAATTGTTCGAGTTGGACAAACACACTGGGCGTCATGTAGTCCGGCAGGGTCATCAGGACATGATTCTTGAGCTGTTGATTGAGGTTTTGCGTGTCGTCGGACGCGGCCCGCAAGACGACATAAGCCACCAACGTCTTGCCCTCATGGACAAGTACCACGGCGTCTTTGACGTCTGGATGCAGCAGGAGCCGCGCTTCGATTTCTCCCATCTCGATACGAAAACCACGCAGCTTGATCTGATGATCGATGCGGCCGATGTACTCGATGACGCCATCCGCTCGGTAGCGCGCGAGATCACCGGTGCGATACAGGCGCTCGCCGGTGGAAAACGGGTCTGGCACAAAGCGCTCGGCAGTCAGACCGGGACGCAGCAGATAACCCCGGGTGATCCCTGCCCCCGCCAGATACAGCTCGGCGGGGACGCCAATGGGCACCGGCTGCAAGTTGCCGTCCAGCAGATAGCTGCGGGTGTTGCTCAGGGGCCGGCCGATATTTGCGGTGCCACCCGCTGCGCGGCGAGTCCATGTGGAATAAGTGGTGTCTTCCGACGGGCCATACAGGTCGTAAACGTGGTCGATATGAGGCAGTTGATACAGCGCCTCCACCAACGCCTGCTTGAGGGGTTCGCCGGCCAGGTTGATGATCCGCACGCCGGGAGGAATTTGCCCAAGCCGCTGCAAACCGGCAATCGCCGACGGAACGCTGTTGATCAAGCGCACCCGTTCCCGGGCAGGTAACTCGGGCAACGCCAGTGCGTTATCCGCCAGGACAATGAAGCCGCCGCTGGCCAGGGTGACGAAGATTTCCCACACCGACAGGTCGAAACACACCGACGTCGAGGCCAGCACACCTTGCAGATCATCCCGGCTATAAACCTGCTGCGACCATTGAATCAAGGCTGCGACGTTGCGATGAGCAATCGCCACGCCCTTGGGCTTGCCGGTAGAACCGGAGGTGTAGATCACATACGCCAGATTCTGCGCCGACAGTTTCAGCACCGGCGCGGTCGCGGGATAGCTGGTCAACCAACTGGCATCATCCAGCAGCACCACCGTTGCCTGGGTTGAAGGCAAACCGGCGAACACCTCGGTCTCGGTCAACAGGACCAGCGCCTGACTGTCTTCCAGCATGTAGGCCACACGTTCGGCGGGGTATTGCGGGTCCAGCGGCACGTAAGCGCCACCGGCCTTGAGCACTGCCAGCAAGGCCACGATCAACTCGCTGCTGCGAGCCATGGCCACGCCGACCCGCACTTCCGGGCCGACACCCAGTTCGATCAGCTTGTGCGCCAACTGGTTGGCCCGGCTATCCAGCTGCTGGTAGCTCAACTGCTGTTCACCATCGATCAGCGCCAGCGCGTTGGGCCGCGTAGCCACTCGTGCAGCGATCAGCTCATGGATGCATTGCGTGTTCGGATAGTCGAGGGCGTTGTGGTTCCAGTCGTGGATCAAGGTCTGGTATTCGCTGGCATCGAGCATCGACAGCTCGCCGACACATTGCTGCGGATCCTGGACGATGGCTTGCAAAAGGTTGAGCCAGTGGCGGGCCATGCGCTCGATGGTTTCCGGTTCGAACAGGTCGCTGGCATAGGTCAGCGCTGCGTGCAGCCGCCCGCCTTTTTCCCAGGTATCCAGTGTGAGGTCGAACTGAGTGCTACGGCCCTGATTTTCCACCGGTTCAAGCCTGAGCCCGGATGCAGTCTTGATCGAACTGATATCGGCCACTTGCGGCTGATGGTTGTACATCACCTGAAACAGCGGCGTATGGCTCAGGCTGCGCTCCAGCTTCAGGGCTTCAACCAGTCTTTCAAAAGGCAGATCCTGATGGGCCTGAGCACCCAGCGCCGCCTGTTTGACGGCTTGCAGCACATCACTGACGCGGCTCTGGCCGTCCAACCGGGTGCGCAACACCTGGGTGTTGACGAAGAAGCCGATCAGTCCCTCAACCTCATTGCGGTTGCGGTTGGCGATGGGTACGCCAACGCGGATGTCGCTCTGGCCGGTGTAGCGATGCAGCAGCACATTGAACGAGCCGAGCAGCAGCATGAACAAGGTGATGTTGTGGCGCTGTGCCAGGCCTCGCAGCTGCTCCACCAGTTGGTGATCCACCACAAACTCCTGGCGCACGCCCCGGTAGCTGGACACGGCTGGCCGTGGATGATCCAACGGCAATTCCAGCGGCGGATGCTCGTCGCCGAGTTGTGCCTGCCAATATTCCAGCTGCCGCGCCTGCTCCCCGGCCTCCAGCCAGCGCCGCTGCCACAAAGCGTAGTCGCTGTACTGAATGGTCAGTGGCGGCAACTGCGCCGGGCGGCTCTGCTGATGGGCGTCATAGAATGCAGTGAACTCGTCGATCAGGACGTTCATTGACCAGCCATCGGAAACGATGTGGTGCAGGGTCAGCAACAGCACATGCTCGTCCGCCCGCAACCTGAGCAGCTTGACCCGCAGCAACGGGCCACACCCCAGGTCGAAAGGCTGGGCGGCCTGCTGCCTTGCCTCATCAAGCAACCTGGCTTCGCGCTCGGCCTCAGACAGCTCGCTGAAATCTTCACGCTCAATGACCAGTGGCACCTCGCACGGCACCTGATGCAGGCTGTCGTCGCTGCGCCGTTCGAACACGGTACGCAGGGTTTCGTGACGTTCAATCAGGCTGGCGAATGCCTGCTCAACAGCCACCTCGTGCAGATGCCCGCGCAGACGCACCGCGCCGGGCAGGTTGTAGGCGGCGCTTTGCGGGTCGAGCTGCCAGAGAAACCACATGCGTTGCTGGGCGTAAGACAGCGCATCCCGATCCTCGGCCGCCACCCCTTGCGGGATCGGGAACAGCGAGAACTCAACCCCCTCCTGGCGCAACCCCTTGATAAACAACTGACGCTTTTGCAGCGGCAACTCAATGAAGCGGCGGGCTAGTTTCAGGGCGTCTTGTGCGTTCATCTGGAAGCATCCGTCATAAGAAGGTTGGGAGCCGCAGGCTCGACCAGTCCTCAGAAAACGGATGGGGTGGGGGGAAAATTAACGAGTTCGTCTGATGAATCGTGTCGACCTTATCGTCCGAGTGCGGCCCAGACCAAGCACCGCTCCCACAGAAGACCGCGATCCCCTGTGGGAGCGGTGCTTGGTCTGGGCCGCACTCGGACGATGAGGTAGACACACAGTCAAGGCATGCCATAAATCTCAAACCTCCAAATTCGTCCCTCCTACACCCCCACCCTAACAAGAGTGCCCCACCGTGGATCTGCAGCCCGTTCTGTCCAAGCTGTTCGTCAATGCCGGCTCGGTCGGTATCGAAGGTGTTTTCCAGTTCATCTTCGGCACCGAGCAGGCTATCTGGTCGGATGTGCAGGCCCGCACCGTGACCGAAAACGGCCGCCATGCTCGGCCGGACGTGACCATCGAAGTCAGCACGAACGACTTCCTGGGCATCATGAGCGGCGTGGCGAATGTGGAAGAACTGTTCGCCAGCGGTCGTCTGAAAATCGGCGGCAACATGGGATTGGCGACGCTGTTGCCGCAGATCATCGACAGCGCCCGGCGTGGCAATGACAAGCCCGCCAAAGTTGACATGAACCAGCGCTACCCGACACCACCGCGCCTCAGCGAACAGGTTTCCGCCAGCCTGCCCAACCAGCTCAGCGTGGAGCGGCGACCCCGCTGCGAAGTCACCGTCAGTGAGTTCAGGACCAACTACTTGCTCGAAGGCATTCCGCTGATCATCAGCGACGCCCTGCAAGACTGGCCACTGTTCAACATGAGTCGGGAGCAATCCCTGAGCCATTTCGCCGAGCTGCAAGGCATTACCCGGCATGGCGATTACGTGAAGAAAACTTTCTCTACTGATCGCGACTTTCGCTCCACGTCCATGGCCGATTTCATCGCATCCCTGGAACAACCCGCCAGCAAAGGGGCCGACGGCCAGCCGCCGGCATACATGGGCAACAACATCCTGCCAGCGCAGCTGCTGGCGCAAATCGATTACCCGCCCTATTTCGAACGCTCGCTGTACATCGCGCCACGCATCTGGATCGGCCCCAAAGGCACGCTTACGCCGCTGCATCGCGATGACACCGATAACCTCTTCGCCCAGGTCTGGGGCCAGAAATCCTTCATCCTCGCTGCCCCACACCACCGCCCGGCACTGGGCACCTGGTCCACCTCTCCGAAAGGCGGCCTGGACGGCTGCGACTTCAACCCCGACGCCCCCGACTACCAACGCTTCCCCGCCGCGAGAGACGTGAATTTCCTGCGCATCGTTTTGCAGGCAGGTGATTTGCTGTTTCTGCCCGAGGGTTGGTTTCATCAGGTGGAATCCGTTACGACGTCGCTGTCGGTGAATTTCTGGGTGAATTCGGGGCGGGGGTGGTAGTAGCCTGGAATGCGACTCTTATGTAGGAGACTCTCTGGTTGCCTGAAACCCAGTAGGACCCCAGGCTCATAGATCCTTGTGGGAGCGAGCTTGCTCGCGAAGGCAGTGTTCCTGCCTCAAGAAATATATTCGTCTGCACCGGCCTCTTCGCAAGCAAGCTTGCTCCCACAGGATTCTGCGCCCCAACACAAAGCATCCGCGCCCCAAAAAATCCCCACCTGGGGGTCAAAGCCCTAATTGGTTCACGCGTCCCTGAACCAATCACCGCTCATCTCCTGAACCACGCGCCCGAACCTTTGTTAATTGGCCCATAGGTTGCTGCCTGCCCGCCATGACGGGACAAAAACCAGCCGTTTTGGCGTGAACCAATTTCCATTGGCATCGCTCTTGCACCAGCCCATGCGTACCGAATACCTGCCTGCGGGCAAATCGGGACATCTTTTTTGGTCTGCTGTGAGTGACCACGATGCAAAGGTTCGACCCAGACACAACCATTGATAACTCTTCGAAGATGGCGCTGGATGCCTTGCGCCAAATGGTCGCCCAGCATGCGGCGTTCCCCCAGCGGGCGTTGCCGACCGAACGGGATCTGGCCGCCGACTTTGGCGTCAGCCGCCGGGCGATCCGGCGGGCGCTGTCGGTGCTGGAAGCCGAAGGGCAGATCTGGCGGCGGCAAGGCAAAGGCACCTTTGTCGGCCCTACCCCACCCAGCGCTGCGATGAGTTTTGCCAAGCTTTCCGGGCGGACCAATTTCAGTGAGGTCATGGAAGCTCGCCTGCATCTGGAGCCCGCGCTGGCGTCCCTGGCGGCGGTGCGGGCCAATGGTGAGCAAATGGCGATTCTGCGCCGTCTGGCCGAACGCACTTCACGCCAGCAGGTCGCCGAGCATCCCGATGCAGAAGGTATCGAGCTGTGGGACAGCGCCTTGCATCGCGGGATCGCCGAAGCCGCAGGCAACCGGCTGATGCTGGACATCTTCGAAATGCTCGACGCGATCCGTCTCGACCCGGCCTGGCGCGACCTGCGTCATCGGGCCCGAAACGCGGACCGTCTCGACACCTATAGCCACGATCACGACGACATCGTCGGCGCCATCGAAAGCCGTGATCCGATCAAGGCTGCTGCTGCCATGCGCGGCCATTTACGTGCGCTGCAGCAAGCGCTGGATAACGTCATCAATCAAGATCTGGAGGCAAGTTTATGAGCGCCACAGCCCAGGCCACCGACACGGTTTTGAGTGTCAGCGACTTGACCGTGTGCTTTTCCGGCGCGCCCGCCAATGTCGTGGACGGCGTGTCGTTCTCGGTCAAACGCGGCAAGACCCTGGCCATCGTCGGTGAATCCGGTTGCGGCAAAAGCGTGACGTCCATGGCGCTGATGGGCTTGTTGCCCGACACCGCGAAAGTCGCGGCCAGTGCCTCCGGCCTGCTCGATGAAGCGTTGTTGGGTATGTCCGCCGAGCGATTGCTGGATGTGCGCGGCAATCGTATGGCGATGATTTTCCAGGAGCCCATGACCTCGCTGAACCCGGTGTTCACCATCGGCGAACAGATCGCCGAAAGCGTGATCCGCCATCAGGGTTTATCAGCCAGAGACGCCCGTCAGCGCGCTCTGCAAATGCTCGAAAAAGTCCGCGTGCCGGACGCCGCGCAACGCCTGGACGCCTACCCCCATGAACTGTCCGGCGGCATGCGTCAACGGGCAATGATCGCCATGGCGCTGGCCAACGATCCGGCCCTAATCATCGCCGACGAACCGACCACCGCCCTGGACGTGACCATTCAGGCGCAGATCCTGTCGCTGATCGCCAACCTGCAGGCCGAAACCGGCACGGCCATGATCCTGATTACTCACGATCTGGGCGTGGTCGCTGAAGTCGCCGACGATGTGATGGTGATGTACGCCGGACGTGTGGTGGAAAGCGGCCCGGTGAAAACCCTGTTCGATGATCCGCAACACCCTTACACCATCGGCCTGATGGGTTCGATGCCGTCGATTGGTCCCCGTGAAGGCCGTCTGGCAACCATCAATGGCCGCGTCCCGACACCGGCGGAAATGCCCACCGGTTGCCGCTTTGCCGGGCGCTGCCCGTTTGTGATTCAGGCGTGCCGCGAGGAGCGTCCGCCGCTGCTTGAGCTGTCGCCCGGGCATTTCGCCGCGTGCATTCGTGCGCCTCTGGAACAGCATGTGGGAGTCAGCGCTTGAGCATCTCAGAACGACAGATCGTTGAACGCGTCAGCCACAAACTCATCCTCGAAGGCATCGGCCTGAGCAAGCATTTCGGCGTGGAAAGCGGCATGTTCCAGCGCAAGAAACCGCCTGTGCAGGCAGTCAATCAAGTGAACCTGTCGGTGCGCCAAGGTGAAACACTGGCGCTGGTAGGTGAGTCCGGCTCAGGCAAATCGACCCTTGGCCGACTGTTGCTCAACCTGCTCAAACCCACGGCGGGGGACGTCATTTATGAAGGCCGCAACCTGGCCAATCTGGCGCCGGAAAAACTCCGCCAAGTGCGTCGTGAACTGCAGATCATCTTTCAGGACCCGTTTGCTTCGCTCAATCCACGCATGACCGTAGAGTCCATTGTCGGTGAGCCGATCTGGCTGCACAGCGATGCCAGCCGCAGCGACCGTCAGGCCAAAGTCGCCGAGCTGCTGCGCACCGTAGGCCTGGCCCCTGAACACGGCGGCCGTCACCCCCATGAATTTTCCGGCGGCCAGCGTCAGCGTATCGGCATTGCCCGGGCACTGGCCTCCGATCCGCGCCTGATTCTGGGTGATGAACCGGTCTCGGCGCTGGACGTTTCGGTGCAGGCGCAAGTGGTCAACCTGCTGGAAGACCTCAAGCATCAGTTCGGCCTGACCCTGGTGATTGTTGCCCACGGTCTGGCGGTGATTCGCCACATGAGTGACCGGGTAGCCGTGATGTACCTGGGGGAAATCGTCGAGCTGGCGCCGGTCAACGGGCTGTTCGAAAACCCTTTGCACCCTTACACCCAGGCGTTGATGGCCGCCGTGCCGGTGAGCCACCCGGACCTGCGCCAGCCACGCCCATTGTTGGGCGGCGACATGCCGAGCCCGAGCAGTCCGCCTTCTGGTTGCCGATTCCACACCCGCTGCCCCCACGCCCGCGCCCTGTGCAAAGAAGTAGTGCCGGTGATGGAAACCGTCGAGGCCGAGCGGCAGGTGGCGTGCCACTTCTGGCGCGAAATCGCCAACGCCGGTGCGGGGACCCTGATTTTGCCAACCCCGAGCGCGGCTTATACCCAGCGCCTGAATTTGTTCAAGAACCATCAATCCCTTGCAGTGGAGAGCCAGCCATGAAAATCGCACGCGTCATGACAGGAACCTTGTTATTGCTGGCCGCCAACGCCGCCTTCGCCGAATCGACCCTGCGCATCGGCATTCAGGACGATCCTGATGTGCTCGACCCGCATCGCTCGCGCACCTATTCCGGCCGCCTGGTCTACACCGCCCTGTGCGACAAACTGGTGGATGTGAACCCGGACCTGACCTACGCCCCGCAATTGGCTACCGCCTGGAACTGGAGCGAAGACGGCAAGACCCTGACCATGACCTTGCGCGAAGGCGTGACCTACCACGACGGCGAGCCCTTCGATGCCGCCTCGGTGAAGTTCAACCTGGACCGCGCCCGCACCCTGCCCGACTCGCTGCGCAAGAGCGAGTTGGCCTCGGTGGAAAGCGTTGAAGTCATTGACGCGAAAACCGTGGCCATCAAGCTCAAGCAAGCCGACGCCACCCTGGTCTCGCAGCTCTCGGACCGCGCCGGCATGATGCTCGCGCCGAAAGCCGCCCAGGGTGACTTCGCCTCCAAGCCGGTCTGCTCCGGCCCGTACAAATTCGTGCAGCGGGTGCAACAGGATCGCATCGTGCTGGAGCGCTTCAACAACTACTGGAACAAAGGGGCCTATCACTTCGACAAAGTGATCTTCCTGCCGATTCCAGACACCTCGGTGCGTCTGGCCAACCTGCGCTCGGGCGATCTGGACATCATCGAGCGCGTCGCGCCGACCGACGTGAAGACCGCCAAGGCTGACAGCAAGCTGGCGATCTACAACACGCCGGGGCTGGGCTACATGCAGCTGATGTTCAACACCAACAATGGTGAAAAAGCCAACTCACCGATGGGCAAAGACAAGCGCGTGCGCAAGGCGTTCGAGCTGTCCATCGACCGTGATGCCATCAACCAGGTGGTGTTCGAAGGCCTGTATGCCCCAAGCGCCCAGCCGTTCCCGAAAAACAGCCCGTACTACGACAAGGATCTGCCGATCCCGACTCGTGACATCGAGAAGAGCAAGGCGTTGCTGGCCGAAGCAGGCGTGAAGCTGCCACTGGCGGTGGACCTGAAAGTGGCCAACAACCCGATCGCGCAACAAGTCGGGCAGATCATTCAGGCCATGGCTGAAGAAGCCGGTTTCAAGGTCAACCTGGTTGCCACCGAGTACGCCACCCTGCTTTCTGAACAGCAGAGCGGTAACTTCCAGATCGGCATGAGCGCCTGGTCCGGCCGTCCTGATCCGGATGGCGATATCCACCAGTTCGTGACCTGCAAAGGTGGCCAGAACGACGGCAAATACTGCAACGCCAAGCTCGACGAGCTGTTGAACAAGGCCCGCACCATCAACGATGTTGCCCAGCGTCAGGCTCTGTACAACGAAGCCTTGCGTTTGCTGGCTGACGAAGTACCGACCGCGTACCTGTATTTCGACCCACGAATCATTGCCATGCGTAACAACGTGACCGGTTTCGTGCCGAACCCGGATGGCCTGATCCGTCTGAACAATGTCGCGTTCAAGCCATGACTGTGAATGATCGCCGCCACAACGAGGATCCGGCATGCTGATGTTTATCCTGCGACGCCTGCTCAGTGCGATTCCGACACTGATTCTGGTATCGCTCTTCGTCTTCACCCTGCAGAAGCTGCTGCCGGGTGACCCGGTGCTGGCCATGGCTGGCGAGGAACGTGATCCGGCGGTCATGGAGTACCTGCGCGACAAGTATCGGCTTAACGACCCGATACCCGTGCAGTACCTGAACTGGGTCGGCAACGTGCTGACCGGCGACTTCGGTACTTCGCTGCGCACTGAACAACCGGTCACCACCCTGCTGGCGTCCAAGTTGCCGGTGACCCTTGAGCTGGCGGTGCTGGCCTTGCTGATCGCGTTGTTGATCGGCATCCCCACGGGGATTATCTCGGCGGTGCGCAAAGGCACGGTCGTGGATTACGGAGCCAACGTCATCGCGTTGTCGGGGATCTCGATTCCGCACTTCTGGCTGGGCATCCTGCTGATCATGGTCTTCGCCGTGAAACTGCAATGGCTGCCAGCGTCGGGTTTTGTGCCCTTGGGCGAGGACTTTGGGCAAAACCTGAAGACCTTGATCCTGCCGGCGTTTGTGCTAGGTGCCGGGTTGTCGGGGATTCTCATGCGCCATACCCGCAGCGCCATGCTCGAAGTGTTGCGCACCGACTACGTGCGTACCGCCCGGGCCAAGGGCCTGTTCCCGCGCACGGTGATTCTCAAGCACGCCTTGCGTAACGCCTTGATGCCCATCGTGACCCTGACCACTTTGCTATTCGGTGAGTTACTCGGCGGTGCGGTCCTGACCGAGCAGGTCTTCAGCATTCCCGGCTTCGGCAAGATGATTGTCGATGCGGTATTCAATCGCGATTACGCCGTGGTTCAAGGTGTTGTGCTGTGTGTGGCGATTGGCTTCCTGTTGCTCAATCTGCTTGCCGATGTGCTGTACCGGATGATCAACCCGCGCCTGAGGACTGCTTCATGACCGCTATTGCCAGCCTTCCTCATAGCGCGATTGCACCGCGCAGCCGCTCGCCATTCGTGAAGAAATTCCTCGCCAACAAAGGTGCGGTAATCGGCGCGGCGGTGTTGTTGCTGTTTATCCTCGCGGCACTCCTCGCACCGTGGATCGCGCCCCATGACCCGCTCAAAGCTAACTTCCTTGCAGTGCGCAAAGCCCCCTCGCTGATCTACTGGATGGGCACTGACGAACTAGGCCGCGATCTGTTTTCCCGTCTGCTTTGGGGTGCGCGCAGTTCCTTGCTGGCCGGTGGTGTTTCAGTGGCCATTGCCATGGTGATCGGTGTACCCCTGGGACTGCTGGGTGGTTACTTCGGCGGCAAGCTCGACGCCGTCATTTCCCGGGTCATGGAAGCCCTGTTGTCTTGCCCGTTTCTGGTGCTGGCGATTGCCCTGGGTGCCTTCCTCGGTCCGAGCCTGACCAACGCGATGATCGCCATCGGTCTGTCGGCGATGCCGATCTTTGCCCGACTGACTCGCGGCCAGGTGCTGGCCATCAAACACGAGGACTACCTGGAAGGTGCCCGTGCGATCGGCTTGCCGGATCGCTGGATCATCATGCGCTACGTACTGCCCAACGTGATGTCACCGCTGGTGGTGCAGGCCACGCTGACCATCGCCTCGGCGATTCTGGCTGAAGCCAGTCTGTCGTTCCTCGGCCTGGGTCAGCAACCGCCCTCGCCTTCCTGGGGATCGATGCTCAACACCGCGAAAAACTTTATGGAACAGGCTCCCTGGATGTCGATTGCGCCTGGCGTGGCGATCTACATTACGGTCCTGTGTTTCAACCTGCTGGGTGATGGACTGCGCGATGCGCTGGATCCCAAGGGTTAATCATTTTTTATTTGCCGTATCTGCCAAAGAGAAAAGCCTATGTTCGATGATCTGGATTACAGCCAACCTTACGCTTCGGCACGTTCGCCGGTGATGGGCAGCAACATGGTCGCCTGCTCTCAGCCATTGGCCGCCCAGGCCGGGCTGGACATGCTGCGCAAGGGTGGCAACGCCGTCGACGCGGCCATCGCCGCAGCCATGGTCCTGACCGTGGTTGAACCCACCGGTTGCGGGATTGGCAGCGACGCTTTCGCCATTGTCTGGGACGGCAGCAAGTTGCAGGGCCTGAATGCTTCGGGCCGCGCGCCCCAGGCCTGGACACCTGAGTTCTTCGCCGGTCAGAGCAACATGCCGCAACGCGGCTGGCCTGCCGTGACTGTGCCTGGCGCAGTGTCGGCCTGGGTCGAATTGTCCGAACGTTACGGCAAGCTGCCGTTCGCCACCCTGGCCGAGCCTGCCATTGGCTATGCCCGGGACGGCTACCAGGTCACGCCGATCATCGCCCAGTTGTGGAAGCGCGGCGCGGAACTGCTCAAGGATCAACCGGGTTTCGCCGAGTGCTTCATGCCGGACGGCAAAGCACCGGCCGCTGGCGAGAAAATCCAGCTCAAGGATCATGCCCGCACCCTGGAACTGATCGCCCAGACCAAAGGCGAAGCGTTTTATCGTGGCGAACTGGCCCAGGCGATCATCACTCATGCCAACGCCAATGGCAGCGTCATGAGCCTGGACGATCTGGCCACCCACACCGTGGACTGGATCGATACCTTGTCGGTGCCTTACGCCGGTGCAGTGGTTCATGAACTGCCGCCAAACGGCCAAGGCATCGCCACCCTGTCAGGCCTGACCATGCTCGAAGCGTTGGGCGTCGGCGAGCATCCGGTGGACAGCCTGGAAACCGTGCACCCGGTGCTGGAAGCCATGAAACTGGCCCTTGCCGATCTGGACGAGCATGTCGCAGACAACGCGCACATGCGTGTGTCTTCCGAGCAATTGCTGGACAAGGTCTACCTGATGGAGCGCGCCGGTCTGGTGACAGAGCAGGCCGCTAACCCTGGCCACGGCTCACCAAAACCAGGCGGCACTGTCTACCTTTCGGCGGCCGATGAAAGCGGCATGATGATCTCGTTCATTCAGTCCAACTACATGGGCTTCGGTTCCGGCGTGGTTGTACCCGGCACAGGTATCAGCCTGCAAAACCGTGGCGCAGGTTTCTCGCTGGACCCGCAGCACGTGAATTACGTCGCACCACGCAAGCGTCCGTTCCACACCATCATCCCCGGCTTCGTGATGAACGCCGACGGCACGCCGTTGATGTCCTTCGGCCTGATGGGCGGACCGATGCAGGCTCAGGGTCACTTGCAGATGATGATGCGCATCCTGCGCTACAAGCAGAACCCGCAAGCCGCCGCAGACGCACCGCGCTGGAGGCTGGAAGCGGGGCTGAAAGTCGCTGTGGAACGCGCCTTCGACCCGCACGTGGTTGAAGCCTTGCGCGCCAAGGGGCACGACATCGATGTTGAAGAGCCTAACGGCGTATTTGCATTTGGTGGCGCGCAGATCATCCAGCGCACGGCACACGGATATGTCGGTGGCACTGACCCAAGGAAAGATGGTTTGGTAGCGGCTTACTAAGAAACAAGAATTCCTACGGACAACTTATTTGTGCGTAGGAATTCTCCCTATAAACTCCAGCAACAAACCAGTCACAACAAAACAATCAGAAACTTCCTACATAAATCCATACTTGAACGTTTAGTTACCAATAAGAACTGTCGACAACTGGAACTCTTAGAACCTCACCACTTAGTATCACCGCTCCTTAACCAGCGGCATTATTCATGAAAAAGCAATTTCTCTTCGCATGGGTTTCCATTCTCGCAATCACCCCGATTCTTTCGGCCCACGCCAGCCAGCAGTCCGGCTGCACGCTGCCGACTGAACAGGAAGTCACCGCGCTGTTCGAGCGGTGGAATAATTCCTTGAAAACCGGCGACCCCAAGGCCGTAGCAGCCAACTACTCGGCCAATGCAGTCTTGTTGCCCACACTGTCCAACACCCCCCGCAAAGATGATGCATCCCGAATTGATTACTTCAAAAGCTTCCTGACGAAACAACCGTCCGGTCATATTGATAGCCGGACCATCAAAACCGGCTGCAACACGGCATTGGATACCGGCACTTACACTTTCACTTTTGGTGACAACTCAAAAGTTCAGGCCCGATATACCTTTACTTATGGACTGGTGGACGACAAGTGGCAGATTACTTCACATCATTCTTCTGCGATGCCAGAGAAAATGGCGTCAATGTAGCCCAGCAAGATTACCCCCTGTAGGAGCTGCCGAAGGCTGCGAAAGCGTCATAGCTGAAACATCGCTATTTGCAGTGTTCGGCAGCTCCTACAGCCCAACAAAACATGCGATAGATGTCTTCCTGTTTGCCAGCCCTCCCATCCCGTGTAGCCTCCATCCTCTGACTCTCCAGCAGGACCACAGCACCATGGCCACTACTTGCACCTCTGCGGTTGATCCGTTGCCGAAGAACGTGGTGTTTGTCGCGTATCCGGATATGGGTCTGCTGGATCTGACAGGGGCGCAGACGGTGTTCTGGGCGGCCACCAAGGCCATGAGCGAACGCGGTCTCCCCGGCTACACATTGCACACAGCGAGCATGGATGGCGGCTTGATGCTCACTGCTGAGGGGCTGGCCGTTCAGACTGCCCGGTTGCTGCAATTCGCAGGTCTGCACATCGACACGCTGATCGTCCCAGGCGCGCCGAACATCTTGAAAGCCCTGTCCGAAACCCGATCGCTCACCGACTGGATCGCGATTGAATCCTTGAAAGCACGGCGCACTGCGTCGGTGTGCAGCGGCACCTTCCTCATGGCTCAGGCCGGGTTGCTGAACGGCAAGCGAGCGGCAACCCACTGGGCGATGTGTGACATGCTCAAAACGCACTTCCCTGAAGTTGAAGTCGATCAAGACGCTATTTTCGTGCGACAAGGCGCGATCTGGACCTCTGCAGGTGTGAGTGCCGGTATCGACCTGGCGCTGGCCCTGGTGGAAGCGGATTTCGGCCATGACATCGCAATGCAGGTCGCTCGTGAGCTGGTGGTCTATCTCAAGCGCCCCGGCGGCCAAGCGCAATTCAGTGAAATGCTGCAATCCCAGACTCAAGACTGCGAACAGTTCAACGAACTGCATGGGTGGCTTGCAGATAATCTTCACCAGCAGGATCTGAGCATCGAAACCCTGGCGCAAAAAGCCCGCATGAGTCCGCGCAACTTCACCCGGGTCTACAAACAGAAAACCGGGCGCACACCGGCAAAAGCCGTTGAGGGTTTGCGCCTTGAAGCAGCTCGACGGCTGCTGGAAAATTCCCGGCGCAACATCGACCAGATCGCCGCGGCCTGTGGGTTTGGTGATGAGGAGCGCATGCGGGTGACGTTCCAGAGGCATCTGGGTATCTCTCCTCGAGACTATCGAAGTCGCTTTTCACGCTGACCCGGCTGGCTGGCCAGAAATCAGGGGTATTTGTCGTTTCGCCAAATGCCGGCCGCCTCTACCATCTGCCGATACCCATTGCTGCTCACCCTTCCCGTTGATCTTTCGTGGTTCCCACTGGAGCTGCGCAGCGTTGGCTCGTCCCTGAAAACTCAAGAATGGAATTCATCATGACTCAACAGATTCTGGTTCTCGGCGCTGGTTTCGGTGGTTTGTGGAGCGCACTGGGCGCTGCCCGACTGCTGGACAACCACGACCGCAACGACGTGCAAATCACCCTGCTCGCCCCGCAAGCCGAGCTGCGGATCCGCCCGCGTTTTTATGAGCCGGACGTTCATTTGATGAAAGCCGATCTGGGCCAATTGTTCGAAGCGACCGGCATCACCTTTGTCCAGGGCATGGCTGACAACATCGACGTGAACGGCAAGCGCGTTCAGTACCTGACCAGCCAGGGTGAGCAGGGCTGGCTCAATTATGATCGTCTGGTTCTGGCCACTGGCAGCAGCGTCAATCGGCCTGATCTGCCGGGGGTTGCCGAGTTTGCTTTCGATGTCGACACCATCGAATCAGCAACCCGTCTGGAAACCCATTTGAAAGCTTTGGCCCAACAGCCCGAGTCTGCTGCACGCAACACCGTGGTCGTGGCAGGAGGCGGTTTCACGGGAATTGAGACTGCGACCGAAATGCCTGCTCGTCTACGGTCCTTCCTCGGCGAGAACAGCGCTGTACGGGTGGTGGTGATTGATCGCGGCGCAGCGACCGGGTCGGCATTTGGCGCAGGCATCAGCCCGTCAATCGTCGAGGCTTGCGATGCTCTGGGCATCGAGTGGAAAGCCGGTACTTCAGTCGCAGCCCTGGATGCCAAGGGTGTGACGCTCGATAGCGGTGAGCACATCGAGGCGAATACCGTGATCTGGACCATCGGCTTCCGCGCCAGCCCACTGACCGGGCAAGTGCCAGGCGAGCGCGACCCACAAGGCCGGCTGTATGTGGATGCCAATCTTAAAGTGCTGGGCCAGGATGCGATTTATGCAGCAGGTGACGTGGCCTATGCCGCCAGTGACGATCTGGGCAACTACGCTGCGATGTCCTGCCAACACGCGATTTCTCTCGGTCGTCACGCCGGGACCAACGTCGCCGCCGAGTTGATTGGTGTACCGGGCAAGCCTTACAGCCAACCCAAATACGTGACCTGCCTGGATCTGGGTGCCTGGGGCGCGGTGTACACCGAAGGTTGGGATCGCCAACTCAAACTGGTCAAGGACGAAGCCAAAAAGCTGAAGACGTCCATCAACACCGTCTGGATCTACCCGCCAGTCGCCGAGCGAAGCGCAGCGCTGGCTGCGGCGGATCCGACGATTCCGGTGGCTTGAAGCTATGTAAATAAAAAGGGTCAAACCAACCTGTAGGAGCTGCCGAAGGCTGCGAAAGCGTCGTATCTGACACGCCGCTATTCGCAGCCTTCGGCAGCTCCTACAGGTATCTGTTACTGCAACAACGAAGCAACCACTGAATAAACCACTGCCGACATGGACACCACACCGACAATCACTACAAATACGTTGGACGCCTTGCCCGCGTATTGACGCATGGCCGGGACTTTGTGGATGGCGTACATCGGCATCAGGAACAGCAGCGCGGTGATGATCGGCCCGCCGAGGGTTTCGATCATGCCCAGGATGCTCGGGTTAAGCGTTGCCACGGCCCAGCACACCACCAGCATCAAGGCAGCGGTCAGACGATCCAGCAGTTTCGGAGCGGGACGCGCACCGGTCTTGGCCACCAGCCCTTTGAGGCCTTCACTGGCGCCGATGTAATGGCCGAGAAAAGATTTGGCAATCGCCACAAAGGCAATCAGTGGCGCAACGAAGGCGATGGTCGGGTTGCTGAAGTGGTTGGCCAGGTACGACAGGATCGAGATGTTTTGCGCCTTGGCTTCGGCCAGTTGTGCTGGCGACAGAGTCAGTACGCAACTGAACACGAAGAACAGCACCAGCACCACCATCAGACCGTGGGCACGGGCGAGGATCTGCGAGCTGCGGCCTTCGGCCTGATCGCCGTAAACGCGCTTCTGGTCAACGGCGAAGGCCGAGATGATCGGTGAGTGGTTGAAGGAGAACACCATCACCGGAATCGCCAGCCAGAAGGTATGCAGGAAAGCCGATGGCGCTGGCAGCGTCGTAGCGGTGCTCAGGATGCCGCCATTCCAGTGCGGAACAAGGAATACCGCGAGAAACAGCAGTGCAACGATGAACGGGTAAACCATCAGGCTCATGGCCTTGACGATAAACCGCTCGCCGCAACGCACCACCGCCAGCAAGCCAAGGATCAGCACGAATGCGAGCAGGGCCCGGGGCGGCGGCTGAATGTGCAGTTGGTGCTCAAGAAAGCTGCCAACGGTGTTGGTCAGCGCCACGCTGTAGATCAGCAAAATGGGAAAAATGGCGAAGAAATACAGCAGGGTGATCATCGTCCCGGCGCCTTTGCCGAAATGCTGCTCAACCACCTCGGTGATGTCGGCACCTTCACGCCCGGACAAGACAAAACGGGTCAGGGCCCGATGGGCGTAGTAGGTCATCGGGAACGCCAGCAACGCCAGGGCCAGCAAAGGCCAGAAACCACCAATGCCTGCGTTGATCGGCAAAAACAGAGTGCCGGCACCGATGGCGGTGCCAAACAAGCCGAGCATCCAGGTGGTGTCGTGACGACTCCATGCAGCGACAGGTGTGGCGGCTTCATCGAATCGTTGCTCGACGCTATTGGCCTGATCATTCATCCGGTCGAATCTCCGTGCCGGTTAATACAACATGGCAGGGACGCGGCAGATAAACGGGCAGTTTCGCGTCCCCTCAGAAAAAGAGGGGCGCGATTGTCGTGTATTGGGGTTGGAAATCAAAGGGTTGTCGGACGGGAAGACAGGAAGTCGGCAAGGTTGATCGCTCAACCCAGTGCAGCCAGATGTTCCACCGTTTGCGGAAACCGATCCACCAATCGGATCAACGTCGTCGCTTGCGCGTTGGGCTTGGCGCGGCCCTGCTCCCAATTCTCCAGTGTCCGGGCGTTAGTCCTCAGATACATGGCGAATACAGGGCGGGACAGGTTAAGTCTGTTCCTGATGTCTACCAGTTCCTGCGCGGTTAGCTGCTGGAGTTTTGCCAGTTCGACCTTGTGCGTGCGCAGCGTAATCTTCCCTTGTCGCTGTTCTGCCAAAGCGTCGAAACCTTCATCAATTTCGGCAAAAATGTCGCGTTTCATTATGGTTTCCTTGATTTAATCTCCGACTCCAGCCTCGCCTTCAACGCTTTCCGCTGGGTTGAGGTCAGATCGGCCTGATCACTTTTGTCGTACAAAGTGAACATCCAGAATTGCGAGCCACCTATCCACCAGTAATAGATGAGTCTGAGCCCGCCGCGCTTTCCCTTACTGCGTGTTTCATCCGGAAAACGAGCTTTTCGCAGTCCACCAGTACCTTGAATTACATCACCGATTTCCGGGTTCTGGAGAAGCCAGATCTGAAGCAACCGAAAAGCGGCATCATCCAGATAATCTTGTCGATATCGCTGAAAGGCGGGAAGCTCGATGAAAAGGGCATGCATTATCTATACGTTACCTGCGTACATTTTATGGATGTGAATCAGCACGTCAAGGTGCGTTTTTCACCTGTCGTTCACCATAAAACAAAGGCCGTAACGTCGGATGTGCGACTTTTCGCCGCTTTGTGAGAGACAGGTCAGCAGCTCAAGTCAGCGCTTGATCCATCCTTCCCCTGCGCCGGTAGGGAAACACGTCAATCACCTTGCCCTCCCTGATCGCCTGTTGAAGGCTTTTCCAGTAATCGGCGTCGTACAGCTCGCCATGCAGGGTGTTGAACAGCTTGCGCTGGGTCATGTCGGCGAACAGGAAGGGCGGAAACTCTTCGGGGAACACGTCCAGCGGGCCGATGGAATACCAGGGCTCCGAGGACATTTCGTCTTCCGGGGTGCGCGGGGTCGGGATGCGGCGGAAGTTGGCTTCGGTCAGCCAGCAGATTTCATCGTAGTCGTAGAACACCACCCGGCCGTGACGGGTGACGCCGAAATTCTTGAGCAGCATGTCGCCCGGGAAGATATTCGCCGCTGCCAGTTGTTTGATCGCCAGACCATAGTCTTCCAGGGCCTCATGGACCTGAGCAGCGCTGGCGTTTTCCAGATACAGGTTCAACGGCGTCATGCGTCGTTCAGTCCAGCAATGGCGGATCAACACGGTGTCGGCTTCCACTTGCACCGTCGACGCCGCCACTTGCAACAGTTCGGTCAGACACTCCGGCTCGAACTTGCTCAGAGGAAAACGAAAATCGGCGAACTCCTGGGTATCGGCCATGCGCCCTACCCGATCGACGCTTTTGACCAGCCGGTATTTTTCGATCACGGTAGCGCGGTCAACATTCTTGGACGGCGAAAAACGGTCCTTGATGATTTTGAAAACGGTATTGAAACCCGGCAGCGTGAAGACGCTCATCACCATGCCGCGCACGCCGGGGGCCATGATGAAACGGTCGTCGGTGCTGGCCAGGTGATTGATCAGGGCGCGATAAAACTCGGACTTGCCATGCTTATAAAAGCCAATCGAGGTGTACAGCTCGGCGATGTGCTTGCCCGGCAGAATGCGCTGGAGGAAGCCGACAAACTCTGCCGGCACCGGCACGTCCACCATGAAATACGAACGGGTGAAGGAGAAGATGATCGACACCTCAGCCTCATCGGTAATCAGCGCATCAATGCGAATCCCGTCGCTTTCGGGATGCAGCAGGGCAATCACCAAGGGCCATTGCTCATCCTGGGTGAAGATCCGTCCCACCAGATAAGCGCCTTTGTTGCGATACAGCACCGAAGCGAACAACTCGACGACCAAGGCCGGATCCTTGCAGACCCAATCCGGCAAGCTCTCGCGCAGGCTGGACTCCAGGGATCGCAGGTCTGAGGCGAGATCCGCGTAGGGCACGGCGAAACAGTAGTCGTTGAATATCTGCCGCAACATGCCGGGGATGTCGTTGGCAGTCTGATAGCGGCGGGTCTGGGCGACACGTTCATGCGGGCGCATCGAAGGGCGCGTGGTGTGGATAAACATGCAGCCGTCGCTGATCAGGTCATGACTGAACAGCCCGCAGAAAATCGAGTTGAACCAGGTTTCCGCCAGCTCATCATCCAGCCGCACATCAATCAGTTCGATGTAGGCGCTTTTGACTTGCGGCCAGGCGCTCACATCCAGCAGCTGTGCAGCGTCGAACGCCAGCCGCAAGGCGGCGCCGGTCTGGTTGACCCTTTCTTCATACAGATTGATTCGAGCGGCCGAAGCCTGCTGTGCCTCTTGCCACAGCGCCTGTTCAAACCGCGCCTGGGCACCGTCGGCGATTTGTCGGAACTGGTCACGATAAGCGTCGAAACCTGCGAGGATCGTGGTGGCAATGGAAGCGGCCAGCGGTGGGCTTGGCATGGGCAAACCTCTGCAAGTGCGGGTATTGGCAGCTTAGCAGGGGGTTGTGAGTACGCTGGCAGCCATCCTGATCCACCGCCACTCGCAGCCTTCGGCAGCTCCTACAGGTGTCAGGCACGCACCGATTCTGTAGGAGCCATCGGAGGTTACGACGGTCGCGATGGCGGTGTGTGTCATTTGCGTCAGGGCTGATGCTGCTCCCCTCTGTGGGAGCGAGCTTGCTCGCGAAGGCAATCGTACGTCCGGAACATTAGCTGTGGATGTACAGGCCTCTTCGCAAGCAAGCTTGCTCCCACAGGGTTTGTGTTATGGCCGCATTAGCGACCGTCTTAACCTCAGACTGCACCCACAGGTCAAAGAATGTTCTGGCTCTGGACTACGGATCAGATCTTGAAGCTCTCCACCAGATGTTTGAGCCGACCGGCCTGTTGCGACAGTGCGGCGCAGTCGGTCAGGGTCTCGTTAAGGTTGGCGACGCCCTGCTGGTTGAGCATGTTGATCTGGTTGATATCGACATTGAGGGTTTCCACCACGGCGGTCTGCTCTTCCGTGGCCGCAGCCACCGATTGATTCATGCCGTCGATCTCGCCAATGCTCTGGGTAACGCTGACCAGCCGGCTGCCGGCCTGATTGGCGACTTCCACACTGTCCAGGCTGCGGGCCTGGCTTTCGTTCATGTTGTCCACTGCTTCATGAGAGCCCAGCTGCAAGGCGACGATCATGGTGTGGACCTGATCGGCAGACTCCTGGGTGCGATGCGCCAGGTTGCGCACCTCATCGGCTACCACCGCAAAACCACGTCCAGCTTCACCCGCCCGCGCGGCCTCGATGGCGGCATTAAGCGCCAGCAGGTTGGTCTGCTGGGAAATGCCTTTGATCACGTCGAGGATTTGCCCGATGTTTTCGGTGCTGGTGTTGAGCGTTTCGATCTGCTTGCAGGAATCACTGATTTTGGTCGACAGGCTGCTCATGGACTGGATGGTTTTTTCCACCACTGCCCGGCTGTCATCGGCCTGCTCCCGGGCCTTGCTGGCCTGGCTCGAGGCATCCGACGCGTTGCGGGCGATCTCCTGGGTAGCGGCCCCCAGTTCGTTGATCGCGGCTGCGACACTGTTGGTGCGGGCGCTTTGCTCGTCGAAACCCAGCAGCGACGAGTTGGAAGATTCCTCCACTCGTTGGGACAGGTCATGCACCAGCAAGGTGGCCGACGACACTTCCTTGATAGAGGCATGCACCCGCTCGACAAACTGGTTGAACGAACTGCCAAGCTCGGCGAACTCATCTTTGCCCTGAATAGTCAGGCGACGAGTCAAGTCCCCCTCGCCTTGAGCAATGTCCTGCATCGCACGGCCCATGGTGGTCAACGGACGCATCAGCGCGCTGATCAATAGGCTGAGCAACAGAGCGATGACCAGTACCGCCACCAGCATGGCAATCAATGCCGAAGTGCGGAATTCAGCCAGCGGCGCGTAGGCCTTGTCTCTGTCGATGGACAGACCGATGTACCAGTCAGCACCCGGCAAGCCGTTGATCGGGGTGAAGGACAACAGGCGCTGCCGACCGTCAAGGGTGACCTCGCGCAAGGTCTTGTCCAGGGTCAGGGTCTGGCCCGAATAGATCTCCTTGAGGTTTTTCATGACCTGATCTTTGTCCGGGCTGACGATGACCTGCCCGTCGCCACTGACCAGGAAAGCATGACCCAGACCGCCGAAATCCACGGAGTTGACGATAGTCACCAGGGTATCGAGGCTCAGGTCACCGCCCGCCACACCCGTCACCTTGCCGTTGACCTTGATCGGGCTCGCAACCGTTACCACCAGGCCGCCCACCGAGGCCAGGTACGGCGCGCTGAGGATGGTTTTATCAGCTGCGACGGTCGAGGTGTACCAAGGACGCTTGCGCGGGTCGTAGCCGGCGGGCATCTCGACATTGGGCCTCTGCGTGAATGCGCCGTCGGAATCACCGATGTAGGTGAACTGAAAGGTGGAAGTCAGTGAGGGTTGGGAAACCAGCCCGCCCAGATCCGTCTTGGTGCCCTGGAAGGCAACGTCCTGAGCCAGGTTATCCAGCAGAAGAATGCGCCCGCTCAGCCAGCTCTGGATACCGGTGGCAGTCAGCTTGCCCGACTGAGTGACGGAATCCTCAAGACTTTTAGTAAGAGTCGTACGCTGCAGGTAATCGTTGTACAGGGTGAATAATGCAAAGGCCAACACGACAATAATCGAGGCGGCCAGCAGAATTTTATGACGGAACTTCAGAGTCATGACGACACTTCCTCTTCAAACAAAGACACGTATTTTTTTGCGCATTTGTTTAATTATCTTGAACAGCGACATGCATCCACAAAGGACCGCAATGGCAGGGAATATTTCTATGTCCGGGGACAGCCGCCAAGCCAGACAGCTGCCTGCAAGCCACGTCTATACAGGCTTCCAGCTTCTGATACAGCCAACAATCTGGCGTTGGTATTCAGTCACCCATGAGCATTTACTGGCCGCAAGGCAACCATTACAGGTGTGTCGGCAGCGCCTGGAAATTCATGAACAGGTATTTGATGAGCGGGGGCAGGATAATAAAACGATTGTTCAAAAGCCGTGGCGTTTATTATCAATTTCCAAAGTTGGCGAGGAACTTATACTTTTTTAATCGTTCAGTTTTTTATAACGCTGCCATAGAGGTCGTACAACTTCGAGCGGCGGTTAATCGCTGATTTACGCCATGGGAAACGCCCTCGAGAACATTACAAAATATTGCAACCCTCTCCATTCCCCGGTAAAACTCCCGCCCTTCTGCCAAGGAAGGACCGTCATGCAACCCGTCGACATCATGCGTCTGTTTTTACTCGCCGCCATCTGGGGCGCGAGTTTTTTGTTCATGCGCATTATCGCGCCAGTGCTTGGCGCCATTCCCACCGCGTTTTTCCGGGTCTCCATCGCGGCCGTCGGGCTGCTGGTCATTCTGGCGCTGATGCGTATCGACTGGAACTTTCGCGGCAAGCTCAAGACCTGCATGCTGTTGGGCATGATCAATTCGGGGCTTCCAGCTACCCTTTATTCGGTCGCCGCACAGATTCTGCCTGCGGGCTATTCCTCGATCTTCAACGCCATGACCCCGTTGATGGGCGTGCTGATCGGCGGACTGTTCTTCAGTGAAAAACTCACACCGACAAAAATCATCGGCGTGTTCCTGGGCCTGTTCGGCGTTGGCATCCTGACCCGTGCGGGACCTGTGGCTTTCAATATCGAGCTTTTGATGGGTGCCCTGTCCTGCCTGCTGGCCACCGCCTGCTATGGATTCGCGGGTTACCTCGCCCGGCGCTGGCTGGACCAGGAAGGCGGGCTGGACAGTCGTCTTTCGGCGCTGGGAAGCATGCTGGGCGCAACATTGCTGTTGCTGCCGTTTTTCGGCTATCGAGTACTGACTGACCCACCTGCCAGCTGGGGCGGTGTCAGCGTCTGGGTATCGCTGCTGGGCCTGGGCCTGGTGTGTACAGCGTTTGCCTACATCCTGTACTTCCGCCTGCTCACCAGCATCGGCCCGCTCAGCTCCATGACCGTGACCTTCATGATCCCGCCATTCGGTGTGCTATGGGGTGCGCTGTTTCTGGATGAGCCGCTGTCGATGGCGCACGTTTATGGCGGGGTGCTGATTGCGGTGGCGTTGTGGTTGGTGTTGCGGCCGGGGGCGGTGAAAGTCTGACGCAATGCATCAACTGTTGGAGCGAGGCTTGCCCGCGAAGAGGTTAGTACACCCGCAGCATATTCCGAACCCGGATCATTGCTTTCGCGGGCAAGCCTCGCTCCAACAGTTCGATATCTTCACCCAAACAACCAATAAGCCAACAACCCCAGCACAATCACCGCCAACACTGGACGCAGGATGCGGTAGGCCTTGGGGTTCTTGCGTTTGAACTGTTTGACCTTGCCACTGAAGGTGTCGCTGAAGTGTTTGCTCCAGGCGTAGGCCTGATTGATCCCGCCGACCCGTTCGTCGTCGGTGTTCTGCGGCGCAGTGGCGCGGCCCAGGAAGGCGCTGACCGCACGATTGACACGGGTCATGATGCGGCTGCGCAACGGACGCTCGATGTCGCAGAACAGAATGACGCGGGTCACATCGGTCTCGTTCTTGACCCAGTGCACGTAAGTCTCATCGAACATCACGTCTTCGCCGTCACGCCAGGCGTAAACCTGACCATCGACATAGATGCGGCAGTCGTCCGAGTTCGGCGTAGACAAACCCAGGTGATAACGCAACGAACCGGCAAATGGATCGCGATGCGGGTTGAGGTGGCTATCGCCCGGCAGCAAGGCGAACATCGCGCCCTTGACGTTGGGAATCGAATTGACCAGTGCAACCGTCTTCGGGCACAGAGCCTCGGCGGACGGCAGGGCCTTGTCGTACCACTTCAGGTAAAAACGCTTCCAGCCTTTTTTGAAGAACGAACCAAATCCGGCGTCGTTATTCTTTTCGGCGGCGCGAATATAGCCCTCGTCGAACAAATGCATGGCTTCTTCGCGAATGGTCTGCCAGTTGTTCTTGAGCACATCCAGCTCGGGAAAGGCACTGCGGTCCAGATATGGCTTGGAGGGCACCTTGGAAAACAGGTACATCAGGGCGTTATACGGGGCGAACAGCGCCGAGTGGTTGACGAACTGACGTAACAGCGGCAATCGCGCCTTGCCACGCAAATGCACATAAAGCGTGCTGGCCAGGAATAGCATCAGGATCGATGCCTTGGCAGCAAATGAAAACGTCATTTATCTCTCCTCGAAACAGGCAATAACCTGTCACTGAACGTACTGCTGTGCATCTTTCAGGCTGATCAGGGACGGTGCGAACCACCCAATGGCGGCTCGCCAGCCGCGCATCATAAACGCTCGCCCGCCTGACAAGAAGCCGACGAGCGCAAAGGACTGCGTTAAAGGGCTCCGTTACTGCTGCATTTCCTGATCGGTGAACAGGTCACTGAACAGCATGCTCGACAGGTAGCGCTCGCCGGAATCCGGCAGGATCACCACGATGGTTTTGCCCTGCATCTCAGGGGTTTCGGCCATGCGCACGGCGGCAGCCATTGCTGCACCACAAGAGATGCCACACAAAATGCCTTCTTCCTGCATCAAACGCAGTGCCATGGCTTTGGCTTCGTCATCACTGACCAGTTCAACCCGATCGACCAGCGACAGATCGAGGTTTTTCGGGATGAAACCGGCACCAATGCCCTGAATCTTGTGAGGGCTGGGTTTGATCTCTTCGCCAGCGCGGGCCTGGGTAATGATCGGCGAACCCAACGGTTCCACCGCAACCGACAGGATCGGCTTGCCAGCAGTATTTTTGATATAGCGCGAAACACCGGTGATGGTCCCGCCGGTGCCGACGCCAGCGACCAGCACGTCGATAGTGCCGTCGGTGTCGTTCCAGATTTCCGGGCCGGTAGTCTTTTCGTGAATCGCCGGGTTGGCCGGGTTTTCGAACTGCGCGGGCATGAAGAATGTTTCAGGATTATTGGCCAGCAGCTCTTCAGCCTTTTCGATGGCACCTTTCATGCCTTTAGCGGGTTCGGTCAGTACCAGCTCGGCGCCCAGAGCCTTGAGAACCTTGCGTCGCTCGATACTCATTGAGGCGGGCATGGTCAGCATCAACTTATAACCCCGGGCCGCGGCCACGAACGCCAGACCAATACCGGTATTGCCGGAGGTAGGTTCGATGATGGTCATGCCGGGCTTGAGTTTGCCCTTGCTTTCAGCGTCCCAGATCATGTTCGCGCCGATCCGGCACTTCACCGAGTAGCCCGGATTGCGGCCCTCGATCTTGGCCAGAATCGTCACGCCACGGGGCGCGATCCGATTGATCTGCACCAGTGGGGTGTTACCTATGGAGTGGGCGTTGTCAGCGTAGATACGGCTCATGGCGGTGTCCTTGTGCACGTTCGGCAAGTGGCAGAAATATGAAAGCCTATGCCTCAAGTGCGGTTGACGTCCAGTCGCAGCGAACGGATGCCCGCGCCAAGAGTCAACCACACATCAGAACCTGAGACCCACGCCATGAAACGTCGATACAGCTGGCCACTCTGGACCCTGGCCGGGATCGTTGTGTTGTTGATCGCAGTACACATCGCCCTGCCCTACGTGGTGCGCAACTACCTGAATGACAAACTCGCCGACATGGGCGATTACCGAGGCCAGGTGACGGATGTCGACCTGGCCTGGTGGCGTGGTGCTTATCGAATCAACGGGCTGAACATCGTCAAGGTCGACGGCAAAGTGCCGGTGCCGTTCGTCAAGGTGCCGGTGATCGACCTGGCGGTGAGCTGGCATGCCCTGTGGTACAAGCACGCTGTGGTTGGCGAAATGACCTTTTTGCAGCCCGAACTCAACTTCGTCGATGGCGGCGCCAACAAGCAGGCCTCCCAGACCGGTCAGGGCACAGACTGGCAGGAGCAGATCAATAAGCTATTGCCGATCACCCTCAACGAAGTGCGGATCAACGACGGCAAGATCACCTTCAACAACTTCAGCACCACCCCCAAGGTCAAGCTGCAGGCTGATAAGGTCAACGCCAGCCTCTATAACCTGACCAATGTCGAGGATGTCGAAGGCAACCGCGATGCCCGTTTCGAAGGCAAAGCGTTGTTCATGGGCCACGCCAATATGGAAGCCAACGCGAAATTCGACCCGTTCAGTAATTTCGAGGACTTCGACTTGCGCCTGCGCACCACTGGCGTCGAACTCAAGCGTCTCAACAGCTTCTCGTCGGCCTATGGCAATTTTGATTTCAACGCCGGTCATGGCGATCTGGTGATCGAAGCCCAGGCCACCAAAGGGCAGCTCAGCGGTTACATCAAGCCGCTGTTGCGCGACGTGGATGTGTTCAACTGGAAGCAGGATGTGGAAAACGAGAATAAAGGCTTCTTCCGCTCAATCTGGGAAGCGGTGGTGGGCGGCGGTGAAACCGTGCTGAAGAACCAGAGCGAAAACCAGTTCGCCACGCGGGTGGAACTCAGCGGCAGCGTGCACAAGCAGGACATCAGTGCGTTCCAGGCGTTTTTGCAGATATTACGCAATGCCTTCGTGCAGGCGTTCAATGCGCGGTATGACAACAGTAAGGGGTAGTGAGACAAACGCAAATCCTGTGGGAGCGACCGGGGTGGCGCTCCCACAGGTAACAACAAACGACCTGACCACCGATTCACCGACTGAATACCCGGTCCACATTCACAGTCGCCAAGGCCTCGCGCTATAGTCGGCGCATTGTTTACCGAGGATTTATAGATGAAGTTCGAAGGCACCCGCGCATACGTCGCCACAGACGACCTCAAGCTGGCGGTCAACGCGGCAATTACCCTGGAGCGCCCGCTGCTGGTCAAGGGCGAACCCGGCACGGGCAAGACCATGCTCGCCGAACAACTGGCCGAGTCCTTCGGCGCCAGGCTCATCACTTGGCACATCAAATCCACTACCAAGGCTCATCAGGGCCTTTACGAGTACGATGCCGTCAGCCGCCTGCGGGATTCGCAGCTGGGCGTGGATAAAGTCCACGACGTGCGCAATTACTTGAAGAAAGGCAAGCTTTGGGAAGCATTCGAGGCCGAAGAGCGAGTGATCCTGCTAATCGATGAAATCGACAAGGCCGACATCGAATTCCCCAACGACCTGCTGCAAGAACTCGACAAGATGGAGTTCTACGTTTACGAAATCGACGAAACCATCAAGGCCAAGGTCCGCCCGATCATCATCATTACCTCCAACAACGAGAAGGAGCTGCCGGACGCCTTTCTGCGCCGCTGCTTCTTCCACTACATCGCTTTTCCGGATCGCGCGACGCTGCAGAAAATCGTCGATGTGCACTATCCCGACATCAAAAAGGATCTGGTCAGCGAGGCGCTGGACGTGTTCTTCGACGTGCGCAAAGTGCCCGGTTTGAAGAAAAAGCCCTCCACTTCGGAGCTGGTGGACTGGCTGAAACTGCTGATGGCCGACAACATTGGCGAAGCGGTGCTGCGTGAGCGTGATCCGACTAAAGCCATTCCGCCGCTGGCCGGCGCGCTGGTCAAGAATGAACAGGACGTCCAGTTGCTGGAGCGCCTGGCGTTCATGAGCCGTCGCGGTAATCGCTGATTCTGCGGAGCGTCAACAGCCATGCTGCTCAATCTGTTTAACGAAATGCGCGCCGCGAAAGTGCCGGTCTCGGTTCGCGAACTGCTGGATCTGATCAATGCGCTCAAACAGCGTGTCACGTTCGCTGACATGGACGAGTTCTACTTTCTCGCCCGCACGATTCTGGTCAAGGACGAGCGCCATTTCGACAAGTTCGACCGGGCGTTCAGTGCCTATTTCAATGGCCTGGAAAAACTCGACGACCACCTCAAGGCGCTGATCCCGGAAGACTGGCTGCGCAAGGAATTCGAGCGCTCCCTGACAGATGAAGAGCGGGCGCAGATTCAATCGCTGGGTGGCCTGGACAAGCTCATCGAGGAATTCAAGAAACGTCTGGAGGAGCAAAAGGAACGTCACGCCGGCGGCAATAAATGGATCGGCACCGGTGGCACCAGCCCGTTTGGCTCGGGTGGCTATAACCCGGAAGGCATTCGGGTCGGTGATGCGGGCGAGCGCAAGGGTAAAGCCGTCAAGGTCTGGGATCAGCGCGAGTACAAGAACCTCGACGATCAAGTGGAAATCGGCACCCGCAACATCAAGATCGCCCTGCGCCGCCTGCGCAAATTTGCTCGTCAGGGCGCGGCTGAAGAACTGGACATCGACGGCACCATCGACCACACGGCTCGGGATGCCGGCCTGCTGAACATCCAGATGCGTCCGGAACGTCGCAATACCATCAAGCTTCTATTGCTGTTCGACATCGGCGGCTCAATGGATGCCCACGTCAAAGTCTGCGAAGAGCTGTTCTCGGCGTGCAAGACCGAATTCAAGCATATGGAATATTTCTACTTCCATAACTTCATCTATGAATCAGTGTGGAAGAACAACCTGCGCCGCGGCTCGGAGCGCATTTCCACTCAGGACCTGCTGCACAAATATGGCGCGGACTACAAAGTGATCTTCATCGGCGACGCCTCAATGGCGCCTTACGAAATCACCCAGGCCGGGGGCAGTGTCGAGCACTGGAACGAAGAACCCGGCTACCTGTGGATGCAGCGTTTCACGGCCAAGTTCAAGAAACTCATCTGGATCAACCCCTACCCCAAAGACGCATGGGCCTACACCACCTCAACCAATATCGTGCGGGATTTGATCGAAGATCAGATGTATCCGTTGACGTTGAGGGGGTTGGAAGAAGGGATGAGGTTTTTGGCGAAGTAGTTAGAGGTTCTTCTGTAGATGGTGCCGCAGGGTCACTGATAAAGCGCTGTCGCGGAGCAAACACAGGGCCCGTAGGAGCGCGCTTGCCCGCGATTCGATTTTAAGGCCAGCATATTTATCGACTGTGCGGACGTCATCGCGGGCAAGCGCGCTCCTACAAAAAACCATTTCAATTCAGACGGCGATCAGCGCCAATCGCGCTCCAGCTTCGGCTTGCGCCGCCCACCGGTGACCACCCAGCCGATCATCAGGAAGAAGCTTTCAACCAGCAGCGCCAGCAGCAGCGCGCAAACGATGCCCCAGGCGATGACTTCCGGGGCCAGCAGCACCTGCCAGGTGTAGCCGTTCCAGGTTTCCTTGCGGATATCGCTATCCGCCGCGATAGCGACGTGCAAAGCCCGGTTGTACCAGGGCCCTTGCATGGCGAGCCATTCACGCTGCAGCACCTGAGCGCGGGTCAGCAGTGTGTTGATGCTGTCGGCATCGCTGCGGAACACCGGATCTTCGCTCTCGCGATAGTGCTGGATCAGGGCCTGCACATCACCCTTGAAGAACTGCTGGGCAGTAGCGTTATAGCCCTTGATGCTTTGCTGAGCCTCAATCAGGTGCGCTTCGACGCGTTTCCCGTAATCGCTGACAAAGCCCGGTATCTGAACCCCGAACAACAAGCCCGCCGTGAACAAGACCAATCGCAGATAACTTCGCAGCATTTAGATCCCTCTTGTCGAACAGCACCGTTATTGGATTGAAACGCGGCCTTCCTGTGGGAGCGGTGCTTGCCCGCGATAAGGCTGGACGCGGTTCACTTTAGATCGGATCCAGCCTTATCGCGGGCAAGCACCGCTCCCACAGGAGACCGATGTGTTTCCGGTAACTCGGATCACGCACCACCCTTGGCCACACACTCACCCTTGCGCCACAAACCCCACTGCCCCGGTTCATAGGCGTTCCAGATTTCGTCTTCGGTCAACGCTTCGGTGGCGATCACCGTAACCACATCATTGGGAGTGGTTTCAGCCTGAAAGTCGACGATCACGTCGACATCTTTCAAGCGCGCCGGGCCAAAGGGAGCGCGGCGAGTGATCTGTACCAGTTTGGTACTGCAGAAACAGAACAACCAGTCGCCATCACTGAGCAGGCAGTTAAAAACGCCCTTGCCGCGATATTTGCTGCAGGCTTCAACGAGCGAGGGCAGCAACTCTTCGACTTCTACCGGCTCGGGAAATGCCTCGCGGACCTGATTGAGCAAATCGCAGAACGCGGCCTCGCTATCGGTATCTCCTACCGGCCGATAGAACGTCGCCAGCGGATCAAAGTCAGCCAACTGACCGTTGTGGGCGAAGCACCAGTTGCGGCCCCAGAGTTCACGCACGAAGGGATGGGTATTGGAAAGGCAGACGCGGCCGACATTAGCCTGGCGGATGTGGCCGATGACCACTTCGCTCTTGATGGGGTAGCGTTGCACCAGTTGCGCGACTTCCGACTCGCAACTGGCGGCGGGGTCCTGGAACAGCCGCAAGCCACGCCCTTCGTAAAAGGCAATGCCCCAGCCATCACGATGCGGACCTGTACGCCCGCCGCGCTGCATCAGCCCGGTGAAACTGAAAACGATGTCAGTCGGGACATTGGCGCTCATGCCCAGTAATTCACACATGCTCGGTTCTCGCTTGCAAACGTTCAGCTGGGCGACAAAGAGGCTAGAGACGTGGCTCGACCCTCGAGCGGCTGCCAGCCGCCGCTGCGGCAGGCTTGGCGGCGTAGCTGTCACGCGGGGCGAAAGGTTCGTCGTCGCTGTCGGACTCCACCGGGGCAGGCTCGGCGGGGGTCTGCGGACGGCGCGCCTTCCAGCTTTTTTCGATCGGCCAGCGGATCAGTACGAAAAGCAGATAAACACCCAGGGCGATCATGCCGTACATGGCCAGGTCAGAAACGGCGCGCCAGACATTGCTGCCAACCTTGAACAGCAGATCAAGGGCGGTGACGGCAATTGCCGGAGCGTAAGTGTCTTTCACCGGATCGATCACGGTCGGCGTAAAGAGCAGCACGCCAACAATCACCAGCAGGGGTTCGCGCAGGTATCGCCACATCCAGCGGGTCATCAGAAACCACACCAACAGACAGCCCAACGCAGCGAATGCATAAAGGCCCCAGGCGATAAGAAAATCTTTCTCGGTCATGACGTCCGTGGTAAGGCAGGTAAAGAGGCGCTTATGATAACGGCTTTTCGCCAACCCGGCTTGTCCGGCTTGAGTAATAGTCCGCCAAGCGGCTTTTTGCTGTCATGGACTGTCACCCAGCGCCCCCCTCGAGAGCCCAGCATGACCTTATCGAATTCACGCTCCTCCGCCCCGATCGCCCGCAAGGCTGACGGTGCCGATCCCTATGCCTGGCTGCAGAACCGCGACACTGACGAAGTGCTCGACTACCTCAAGGCAGAAAATGCCTGGCAGCAGGCGCAACTGGCCGATCAGGAAGCCCTGCGCGAGACGCTGTTCCAGGAAATCAAAGGCCGCATCCTGGAAACCGACCTGTCGCTGCCCTCCCCTTGGGGCCCTTATCTGTACTACACCCGCACCACCGAAGGTGACGAGTACGCGCGGCATTATCGCTGCCCGCGCCCGGCTGACGACTCGCTGAGCATCGATGAAAGTCGCGAAGAGGTATTGCTCGACCCGAATGTGCTGGCGGCCGGTGGCTTCTTCTCTCTGGGCGCGTTCAGCATCAGTCCGGATCACCAGCGCCTTGCCTACAGCCTGGATACCACCGGCGAAGAGGTCTATCAGCTGTACGTGAAAGAGCTGAGCAGCGGACAGGTCAGCAGCCTGCCGTTTGAAGACTGTGACGGCAGCATGACCTGGGCCAATGACAGCCAGACCCTGTTTTTCGGCGAGCTGGACGATACCCATCGGCCCCACAAACTGTACCGCCACCGTTTGGGCGCTGACTCGGCCGATCTGGTGTTCAACGAGCCGGATGGCCGCTTCTTCCTGCATTGCTATCGCAGCAGTTCGGAAAAGCAACTGATCCTCGGCCTGGACAGCAAAACCACCAGCGAAGCGTGGGTGCTGGATGCCGACCAACCGGAGCACGCCTTTGTGTGCATGGCGCCGCGGGTTGCCGGACATGAATATTCCATCGACCACGGCAAAGTGGACGGCGTATGGAGCTGGCTGATTCGCAGCAATCAGGACGGGATCAACTTTGCCTTGTATCAAGCGCCGCAACCCGCCACGGGCGTCCCGACGCGCAACGACTGGCAGGTGCTGATCCCTCACAGTGACACCGTGATGCTCGAAGGCCTGAGCCTGAACGCCAGCGCCTTGACCCTGAGCCTGCGCGAAGGCGGTTTGCCGATCATCGAAGTTCGCCCGCAAGGTTTGCCCGCTTACCGGGTGCAGTTGCCGGATGCCGCTTACAGCCTTTACGTGCAGGACACGCTGGAGTTCGACAGCCAAAGGATCCGCCTGCGCTACCAGTCCTTGAATCGCCCGGCTCAGGTGCGCCAACTGATTCTGGCCAGCAGTGAACAGACGGTCCTCAAGGAAACCCCGGTCCTCGGCCCGTTCGATGCCGACGCCTACGTCAGCCAGCGTTTGTGGGCAACCGCGAAGGACGGCACACAAGTGCCGATCAGCCTGGTGGTCAAGCGCGAGCTGGCCGGTCAACCGACGCCGCTGTATCTCTATGGTTACGGGGCCTATGGCGAAAGTCTTGATCCGTGGTTTTCCCATGCGCGCCTGAGCCTGCTGGATCGCGGCGTGGCCTTTGCCATCGCCCATGTGCGCGGCGGCGGCGAGCTGGGCGAGGCCTGGTATCGCGACGGCAAACAGGAAAACAAGCAGAACACCTTCGATGACTTCATCAGTTGCGCTGAACACCTGATTGCCGAAAAGCGCACCAGTGCCGAGCAACTGGTGATTAGCGGCGGCAGCGCCGGGGGCCTGTTGATCGGTGCGGTGCTCAATCAGCGTCCCGAGCTGTTCAAGGCCGCGATTGCCGAAGTGCCTTTTGTTGATGTGCTCAACACCATGCTCGATCCCGACCTGCCGTTGACCGTTACTGAGTACGACGAATGGGGCAACCCTCAGGAGCCTGAGGTGTTTGAGCGGATCAAAGCCTACGCGCCCTACGAAAATGTCAGCGCTCAGGCCTACCCGGCGATGCTGGTGATTGCCGGCTACAACGACAGCCGTGTGCAGTACTGGGAAGCGGCCAAATGGGTGGCCAAATTGCGAGCCCACAAGACTGACGAGAACCTGCTCCTGCTCAAGACCGAGCTGGGCGCTGGCCATGGTGGCATGAGCGGTCGCTACCAGGGTCTGCGTGACGTGGCCCTCGAATATGGATTTATCTTCAAGGTATTGCAGCTGGCGCCATGAACTAGAAGTGAAATGCGTGTCTTAGTAGCAGCAAGGGCCAGGCGCTTGATCGCGGCTGGCCTCGTGCTAACAAAAAAATCCCCTACCCAGACAAGACTGAACCATGTCAGAACCTGCGTCTTACCTGAACAATGAAATCCGCGACATGCTCATGGACTGTGGATTGTTCGACCCGCTGCTGCCCGCCGACTTCCAGACGGCAGCAGGGTATTTCAATATGGCCTCCGTCGCTAAGGGCGAGGCGATCTTCAATGAGGGTGATCCAGGCGCGTTCATGTGCATCATCCATCTGGGCAGTGTCTCGGTGCAGAAGCTCAATCCCGACGGCCAGGCCGTGGAAATCGCCGTGCTGCGCCGGGGGCGGGCATTCGGCGAGATGGCGGTGCTTGATGGCGAACGTCGCTCGGCCAGTTGCTTCGCGGCAACCGATTGTCAGCTGTTGAACCTGGGCCGCGACGCCCTCGACAAGATGCTCGATGAAGCACCACGGGTCGCCGCGAAAATCATCCGCGCCCTGGCGACATCACTGTCCAAACGCCTGCGGATGGTTGACGGCCAGCTATTGGCTCAGCAGGTCTGAGCAGCGACATCAGCTATTTGGATGCAGGTGGAGTCGGGGCAGGCGTCGTGGCCGGGGAAGTCTCTAGCCCCGGTAAGGTCTGATCCTTCGGCGGTTTGGGCATCTCTATCTTCGGCAGCAATGGGCCATTGCCCTCAGTGCTGCCCGCTCGGGGAATACTGGGTGGCGCAACCTGCGGGTACGGGGTTGGCGTTGCGGTCCCGGGCGAGCCTGGCTCGGCCACCGGTGTTGCGGGTTGCAGATTGTCGGCATAGACGACACTTACCGAGAGCATCGTTACGGCAATCGCCGCTAGAATAGCGCGCTTCATCAATGGCCTCCGGTGCCAATCGATTATTTGCGGCTCAGGCTACTCCAAGCGTGGGACGTTCAGTCAAAAATCTGTCCAACTCCCGAGAAATCCATGAAACGTTTCGTACTGCTCGACACCACAGCCATACCCGACAACGGCGGTGCCTTGTGCCTGTTCGAATATGGCGAAGACTTCGTGATCAAGATTCAGGGCGGCGACGGCGGCCAGTTGATGAATACCCGCATGCATGGTTCCGAAGATGCGCTGGCGGAAATCCCCTGCAAGAAAGTCGCTCATCGCGTGCAGCCACGGGTCTTGATCGGCGGGCTGGGCATGGGCTTCACCCTGGCTTCGGCGCTCAAGCATCTGGGCAAGAACGGCGAGGTTGTGGTTGCCGAACTGGTGCCCGGTGTTGTGGAGTGGAATCGCGGCCCGCTGGGGGAGAAATCCGGTAACCCGTTGCAGGACCCGCGCGCCAAAGTGATCGTTCAGGATGTGGCGCAGGTGCTGAAGAGCGAGCCCCACGGTTTCGACGCGATCATGCTCGACGTCGACAACGGTCCCGAAGGCCTGACGCAAAAATCCAACAGCTGGCTGTACTCCTCTGGAGGTCTGGCCGCCTGTGCCCAGGCGCTGCGGCCCAAGGGCATTCTGGCGGTGTGGTCAGCCAGCGCCGATCAGAAGTTTTCCGACAAGCTGCGCAAGGCCGGTTTCAAGGCTGAAGAGGTGCAAGTCTTCGCCCACGGCAACAAGGGCACGCGACACACCATCTGGATCGCGGAAAAACTCAAGGGCTGAACCCGCCGCGACGCGCTAGACTTGGCGCAGCATTGTTCTCAACGACTGATGTTTCAACGACCGAATTCGATACAGGTGACCTCATGAGCACGGCCAACCCACCCTCCCATACCGCCAAGCTGGATCGTATCCTGGCCGACGCCCAGCGCGACCGTGAAATGGGCTACCGCGACAAAGCGCTGCGCATGTACCCGCACGTCTGCGGCCGCTGCGCCCGTGAATTCGCCGGCAAACGCTTGAGCGAGCTGACCGTGCACCACCGCGATCACAACCACGACAACAATCCTCAGGACGGCTCCAACTGGGAATTGCTCTGCCTGTACTGCCACGACAATGAACACTCGCGCTATACCGATCAGCAGTACTTCTCGGAAAGCTCCACCAGCAGCCCGAAAACTGCCAAGGCCACGCACAACCCGTTTGCGGCGTTGGCTGGTTTGATGAAGAAAGACGACTGACACCGCGGTGGCCCGCTGGTAACACTGAACCTGTGGGAGCGAGCTTGCTCGCGAAGGCGATGTTCCTGCCCACAGAAATATATTCGGATGCCCCGGCCTCTTCGCGAGCAAGGTGGAGCGCCACCCCGGTCGCTCCCACAGGTGATCAATTCATCCGGCGAATGTAAAACCGTCATCGCGGGCAAGCGCGCTCCTACAACGGATCAGGGGTGTGCGTATAATCGCCCGCTTTTCCCAGCGAGCACTTCCCCGTGGCCAACAAACGTTACGCCTGCATCGGCCTGTTCAATCCCAAGTCTCCGGAAAACGTCGGTTCCGTGATGCGTGCGGCCGGTTGTTATGGCGTGGCTTCGGTGTTTTACACCGGCAAGCGCTACGAGCGCGCCCGGGACTTTGTCACTGACACCAAGAAGATCCATCAGGACATCCCGCTGATCGGCATCGACGACCTGAAAAGCATCATTCCTCTGGGCTGCATCCCGGTGGCCGTCGAACTGGTCGAAGGCGCTCGCTCTCTGCCCGAATACACCCACCCGGATCGGGCCATCTATATTTTCGGACCGGAAGACGGATCTCTGGACAAAGAGATCCGCGACTGGTGCGAAGACGTGGTGTACATCCCCACCACCGGCTGCATGAATCTGGCGGCCACCGTCAACGTGGTGCTTTACGACCGAATGGCCAAAGGCAACAACACCCGCTCGGGACCGCAGTTTGGTCGGGAACAGCCCGATTCCTGAACAGCCATCAAGAAATGCATTGAACAGTTTGCGACGGCGGCAGTCAGTCTTACTGAACCGAATTCATCTCATCATGGAGAACGATCATGAGCGACACCCCAATCGTTGAACGCATCGACACCCCTTTCCAAAGCCAGCCTCAGCAGAACGTGCAAGGCTGGGAGCGCGTCGGCTCGCTGGCGGGCGGCGTCCTGATGATGGGCAAGGGCCTGCGTCGGGGTGGCATCTTCGGCCTGATTCAACTGGCTATCGGCGGCGCAGTGCTGGCCCGTGGCATTACCGGGCATTGCTCGGCCAAGAGCCTGCTGGAAAAAAGCCGCAGCGACCTGGACATTGCCAAATCCCGCATCAAGCGCGCAGGTGATGAACTGAGCCTGCTCAAAACTAAAGCGGAAGTCGCCACCGAAGAAGTACTGACCGACGGCCTGGAAGCGTTGACCAAGCCGAAAACCGGTTTGTAATACGGTCCGTTGGAGCGAGGCTCGCCCGCGAAGAACGATGACGCGGAGTGCCTGAAATACTCAGTTGCCCATTCGCGGGCAAGTCTCGCTCCAACAGACACTGCGCGCTTCACCCCGCCCGAAATATCAGGTATTCCTCCCAGTCATCCTCGGCCACAGCGTTTTCGCTGACCATACGCCCGGACTGGGAAATGCGTTCCTGATGCACCGCGTCCCGATCTCCACAGACCAAATGATGCCAAAGCGGTAAGTCTTTGCCTTCGCTTACCAGGCGATAGCCACAGGTCGGCGGCAACCATTTGAATTCCTCGGCCTGGCCGGGGGTGAGCTGGATGCAGTCAGGCACTGAGGCCCGGCGGTTGCTGTAATCAGTGCACTGACAGCTCTTGAGATCCAGCAGTTTGCAGGCGATACGCGTGTAATAAACGCTGTTATCGTCCTCGTCCTCAAGCTTTTGCAGGCAGCACAGGCCACAGCCATCACACAGGGACTCCCACTCAGCGCTGTCGAGTTGGGCGAGGGTCTTGCGTTTCCAGAAGGGTTCGACTTTAGCGGCCATGGGTTCGGGCAATCAGCATCAGGTGGGGAAAAGGCCGCCAGTCTAGTGCCACAAAGGCTGCGGGCCAAGCGCTGGCGACTGTCGGTACGCAAGGCTTGTCATCAGACGAACGGCGCAGTAGCTTTAGCCCGCTGCTTTTACACAGATACGCTATACGACATCCGCGATGCCTGCCGTCCACGGCCCACCGCTCGAGCGTTTTCTCCTCCTCGCCTTTCAGGATTCCCATGAGCACTAACCCTCGCATCGCCGATTACCCTATTGATCCCCTGTTCACAGAACGCTGGTCCCCTCGGGCGTTCAGTGGCGAAAGCATCCCTGAAGAAACCCTGCTGAGCTTCTTCGAAGCCGCCCGCTGGGCACCTTCGGCGTATAACTCGCAACCTTGGCGTTTTCTGTATGCACGTCGTGATACGCCGAACTGGGAGCGTTATCTGGGTCTGCTCAACGAGTTCAACCGTAGCTGGGCACAGCACGCCTCCGCGCTGGTGATCGTGATTTCCAAGACCACGTTCACCGCCCCTGGCGCCAGCGAAGAAAGCCCGGCCCTGTGGCACACCTTCGACACCGGCTCCGCCTGGGGTTACCTGGCTCTACAAGCCAGCATGAGCGGCTGGCACACCCACGGCATGGCCGGTTTCGATCAGGATCTGGCCCGCAAGGAACTGAATGTTCCAGAAAGTTATTCACTGCATGCAGCGGTAGCGGTCGGCAAGCTGGGCGACAAATCGACTTTGCCGGAATACCTGCAAGGTCGCGAAGCCCCAAGCCCGCGCCAGACTGTGGCGCAGATCGCGGCGGAAGGTGATTTCAGTCTGTAACCAAACCCTGTAGGAGCTGCCGAAGGCTGCGAAAGCGATCTTCCCGAGACCGCGGTTCGCAGCCTGCGGCAGCTCCTAAAGATGCCACAAGGCTCAATACCCCCGCGAGAAATCCACTCCCCCGCGCAGTTTTTCACCCGCGGTGAACGCTTTGAGGTTTTCCAGGAACAACCCCACCATCGCCACCGGCGACGTCGGTGCGGAGCTGTGCCCAGTCAGCAACAGACCCCAGGCGGTCCAGAACGGATGGCGTTGCGGCAGCGGTTCCTGGCGGCAGACGTCGATCACCGCGCCCGCCAGATGGCCTTCCTTGAGTGCTTCCACCAGATCCGCATCAACCACCGCGACACCGCGCCCCACGTTGATGAACAGGCCGGTGGGCTTGAATCTGGCAAACATCTTCGCGTCATACAGGTCATGGGTTTGGGGCGTGTTAGGCAGCAGGTTGATCACGTAATCCACCTCCCCGACCAAACGCGGCAGATCATCCATGGTCCCGACTTCGACAAATGGCGCCTGGGTGCGGGCGCTTGAAGCGATGCCGTAAACCTGCACACCGAACGGCGCGAGAAATTGCGCAACACTCAGCCCGATGTCACCTGCGCCGACGATCAAGGCCTTGCGCCCCGCCAGACTGTGACCCGGACGGTTGTCCCACTTGCGCTCCACCTGGCTGACCAGCCGCGCCAGCACTTCGCGCTCATGGCCCAGCATGTAAGTCAGCACGAACTCGGCCATGACCTGACCAAAAATGCCCACCGCACGGGTCAGGCGATAATCCTGATGCAGTCCGTCAGCCAACAGCGGCGTGATTCCGGCCCAGGTTGATTGCATCCATGTCGGCTTGTGGCCCTGACGCAGCAGATTGGCCAGCAGGTCAGGCTGCCCCAGCCAGATCGGGCAATCGGCAGCGAATCCGGAGAGCTCGGCGGAATCTCCGGTGCTGAGAATCTCAAGCTCCGGAGCCGCCTCGCGCAGCAGTTGGGTATAAGTCGGATAATCGTTTTCGGCAATCAGAACGCGCATGGCTTAAAACCTTAAAAACTGGACATGCGGCCGAAGACTGGCGAAGCGCGGTCAGATCCGCGTCGAATACGTCAGCAACGGCCTTTTAACCCGGCCTCACGGGGCCGAGTCAACTGCTTTACATCGGGTCGTTGCGGCGCAGCAACTCTTCAGGAAGGTGCTCGATGTACTCGTCTTCCGCCGGCGGCATCTGCAGGTGGTAACCCTGCTTCTCGAGGTTCTCCAGCACCAGGTTGATATCCTCACGGGCCAATGCACGCTCAGGGCTCAGCACCAGATCGAAGGCATGCCGGGCCTTGCCGAAGGCTGTCATCAACTCGGGCGGGACGCGTTTGAGTTCGTCGCTCTTGAGCACGTACAGGTACATGCCGTTGCGCTTGCTGCTGTGGTAAATCGAACAAATACGTTTCAAGGCTGTTCTCCGGCGTTGGCCAGGCTATCGAGCAGTGCCTGACCCATCAGCTCGCGGCGCCAGCCACGCAGCGAATCGGGCAAATGATAAGGGCCATCAGGGAAACCGGTTTTGAGTACGGCTTCGAGGGTCTTTTTACGCAGCATCAGCTCTGGCGCCATATCCAGCTGTTCGGCATAGCGCTGGCCGGTGGCACGTAGCGTCTTGAGCACCGCCGCGGCCTCAATCGGCAAAGGCTCAGGTAAGGCGGGCGGCCATTGTTCCGGCGGCAGGTTGCCTGAGCTCTTGATCAAATCGAGGATAAATTCGCCATCCTGACGCACCGTTTTAGGATGCATGTCGTCGATCTTGGCCAGCGCCGCGAGGTTGTCCGGCTGGGTTCTGGCCAGCGGCCACAGCGAGTGCTCACGGACGATGCGATTGCGCGGCACGTTGCGCGCGCGGGCTTCGCGTTCGCGCCAGGCGCACAGCTCGCGCAGGACGGCCAGTTGCGCACGGGACAGTTTCCAGGCCAGCTTGGCGTCGCGATACATCTCGTAAGGGTCGACCTCGCGGCGCAGATTGGCGACCAGCTCGGCACCATCCTCCAGCAGCCAGGCGTACTTTTCGTCCGACAGGCGCGGGCGCAGGATGCTGTACAGCTCGGCCAGATGCACGGCATCTTCGGCGGCATAGCTGATCTGGGTTTCAGACAGTGGACGCTGCAACCAGTCCGAGCGGGTTTCGCCCTTGGGCAGGTCGATGTTCAAGACCTCCTGCACCAGACGCGAGTAGCCCATCGAGAAGCCGATGTTCAAGTACGCGGCAGCCAGTTGCGTGTCGAACAGCGGCACCGGCAGGCTGCCGGTCAGGCGCAACAAGACTTCCAGGTCTTCGCTACAGGCGTGAACCACCTTGATAACGTCAGGATTTTCCAGCAGCGCCGACAAGGGCCGCCAGTCTTTGATCAATAACGGGTCGATCAGCCAGGCCTTGGAACCGTCGCCGATCTGCAGCAGCGCCGCGATCGGATAAAAAGTGTCGACCCGCATGAACTCGGTGTCGAGGGCGACGAAGGGCAGTGACTGCCACTGAGCGCAATGCAGGGCGAGGCTGTCGTCGTCGCGAATCCAGTGAATATCGATGGCCACACGGCTCTCCCTTGAAGAATGGCGCGCAGTATATATCGCCATCGGCCCATACCGCGCATCTGTCCTGCAAGTGTTGAACATCTTCATCAAAGGTGTGCAGCTATCTCGGGCCAAAAATGACCGCTGATCGGATCCCCTGGTTGTTCAGAATGCCAACTGACCTTGCTCGGCAATCTGCAACGTCACCCGCTCCAGGCGCAGCAGGAATTCCTTGCGAGCCTTGCCGCCTCCATAGCCGGTCAATGAACCATCGGCGCCAATTACCCGATGGCACGGCAGGACGATGGACATGCGATTGCTGCCGTTGGCCAGTCCTACAGCGCGACTGGCTCCGGGCTTGCCCAGCAGCAGGGCAATTTCGCCATAGGTGCAGGTCGTGCCATACGGTACCTGACGTAACGCTTCCCACACCTGATTCTGAAAAATACTGCCGGGCGTATGCAGAGGGACTTCAAAGCGGGTCAGGCTGCCGGCGAAATAGCGTCTCAACTCTTCTGATATCTGCAACAAATGCGCATGCTCCCCTGCGCCAATCAGATAGCCATAGCGGCCGCGCAACTCTTCGACTTCGCGCAGCAGGATCGGCCGATCCAGAAATTCAAGCATCACCAGACCACGCCGTTCCGCCATGGCCAGCATCGGGCCTAACGGGGTTTGCAGGATATTGAAGTACAGGGGCTCGCCTGTGACGGGCTTGGCGGGCTTGGTTTGCAGCAGGGTTTTCAAGGCGGCGTTGAAGGCGCTGATCTGCTCGGTGTCGGTGTCGGCGAATCCTTCCAATGCGTGTCTCCTGTGTTTTGGGCAGATCTGTTGGAGCGAGGCTTGCCCGCGAATTAGGCACCTCGGAATGTCAGGCACACCGAGCTGTACTCTTCGCGGGCAAGCCTCGCTCCAACAGATCCCGTACGCAAGTTAACCCCATAAAAAAAGCCGCGACATGCGGGCATGTCGCGGCTTTTAACTAACGCATCAGCCCGCGATCAAACCGCGCTGCGACGATACGCCCGGTAGTTTGGTTGCCAGAAGTTACGCTGGATCGCTTCCACCAGAAACTCTTCGGTGGTTTCCAGCGCCACGCCATCGGCCTGAGCCTGTTTGGCCACCGCCAAAGCGATCTTCTTGCTGACTTCCTGAATCTCTGCCAAAGGCGGCAGTACTGCATCGCCCTTGCCGGTGACCATTGGCGAGCATTCAGCCAGCGCATTGGAAGCAGCCATCAGCATTTTGTCGGAGATGCGCGTGGCTTTTGCCGCGATCACCCCCAGGCCAATGCCCGGGAAGATGTAGGAGTTATTGCACTGAGCGATGTGGAACGTGCGGTCGCCTACAGTGACCGGAGCAAACGGACTACCGGTTGCCACCAACGCATCGCCATTGGTCCAGGTCAGAACTTCCTGCGGCGTGACTTCGACTTTCGAAGTCGGGTTGGACAACGGCATCACCAGCGGCTTGGCGCAATGCTTGTGCATCTCGCGGATGACCTGCTCGGTGAACAGACCACGCTGGCCCGATACACCGATCAGAACGGTAGGTTTGCCGTTGGCTACCACATCCAGCAGTTCCGGGTAGCCCTCGCCGCTCGACCAGCCCGCCACGTCGCCCGCCTTCTGGGCCAGGTTTTTCTGGAAGTCCAGCAGGTTGTCCATGCTGTCAGTGAGCAGACCGAAGCGATCAACCATCATCACCCGCTTGCGGGCTTCGGCTTCGCTCAGGCCTTCAATCACCATGGCGGCGATGATGTGTTCGGCGATACCGCAACCAGCGGAACCCGCGCCGAGGAAGACCACGCGCTGCTGACCGAGGGTTTCGTTCTTGGCTTTGCACGCCGCGAGCAAGGTGCCCACCGCAACCGATGCAGTGCCTTGAATGTCGTCGTTGAAGCAGCACAACTCGTCGCGGTATTTCTCCAGCAACGGCATGGCGTTGGTCTGGGCGAAGTCTTCGAACTGCAACAGCACATCCGGCCAGCGGCGCTGCACCGCTTCGATGAACAAGGCGACGAAGTCTTCGTATTCCTTGCCCGTCACCCGCTTGTTGCGCCAGCCCATGTACATCGGGTCGTCAAGCAGTTCCTGGTTATTGGTGCCGACGTCGAGCACGATAGGCAGCGTGTAAGCCGGGCTGATCCCGCCACATGCGGTGTACAACGACAACTTGCCGATTGGAATGCCCATACCGCCGATGCCCTGGTCGCCCAGACCCAGAATGCGTTCGCTGTCCGTCACCACGATGATCTTGATTCGGTCCTTGGTGGCACTGCGCAGGATGTCATCGATGCGGTCGCGTTCCGGATAGGAAATGAACAGACCACGGTGCGTGCGGTAAATTTTGGAAAATTCCTGACACGCCTGACCCACGGTCGGCGTATAGATGATCGGCAGCATCTCATCAAGATGCGAATCCAGCAGGCGGAAGAACAACGTTTCGTTGTTGTCCTGGATCGAACGCAGGTAGATATGCTTATCCAGATCACTGGCGCATTGCTGATACTGGCTGTAAACCCGCGTGACTTGTTCTTCGATCGTCTCTACGTTTTGCGGCAGCAGTCCGATCAGGTTGAATTCGACCCGCTCTTGCGGGGTAAAAGCACTGCCTTTATTCAACAGGGGCATTTCCAGCAGCGAAGGGCCGGCATAGGAAATGTATAAAGGTCGCGAAGTCTTGGTCATTTTCAGTTATCGCCTTTTCTCGTCTACTCGTGTTCAGTCCGTACAGCAGAGACTGGCGACCCGGAATCTCCAGGCGGAGCGCATCAGGGCCAGCCCCAAAAAATCGGGGTCGTGAAATCAAGCTGCATATCTTACTCGCGCAAAATCGTGTTGCGACAATTTGCCGCTACTACATGGCGAAAGGATGGCAAAAAAGGAAGTCGTCGGGCCCGTTAGTGCTGGGTAGACTCTGATTTGTGACGGAATATGTTACGCCCCTGTAGGGGCCAACTTGTTGGCGAGACGCTCCAAAGGTGCAATCAGACCTATCGCCTCGCCAACAAGTTGGCTCCTACAAAACTCACTAGCACCCCAGAGGTAACCCATGCTCACCAACCGACGTTTCTCGGCCTTCCTGTTCGACATGGACGGCACGCTGCTCAACTCCATCGTCGCCGCCGAGCGGGTCTGGACCCACTGGGCAGAGCGGCATGGCCTGGACGTCAAAACCTTCCTGCCCACCATCCACGGCGTTCGCAGCATCGACACCATCCGCAGTCTGAACCTGCCAGGCGTCGACGCAGAGCAGGAAGCCGAAATCATTTCCCAGGCCGAAATCGACGACGTCGAAGGCGTGATTGAAGTCGCAGATGCCGCCCGCCTCCTCGCCTCACTGCCACCGGAGCGCTGGGCCATCGTCACCTCAGCACCCCGCGCCTTGGCGGAAGCCCGACTAAAGGCCGCAGGTCTGGAGTTGCCGATCAACATAGTGACGGCCGAAGACGTCAGCCAGGGCAAACCTGCGCCTGACTGCTTTCTGTTGGCCGCCAAACGCCTGGGGGTTGATCCAAAAAACTGTCTGGTGTTTGAAGATGCACCGGCGGGCATTGCAGCGGCAGAAGCAGCGGGTGCCAGTGTGGTGGTGATTACTGCGACTCATGAGCATGAGATAGAAACGCAGCATGGGAGGTTGGCGAGTTATGAAGGGGTGACGGTGGTGGTGGATGCTGGGGGGTTGGGATTGGTGAGCGGTTGAATCCGCGAAGCCGCGCATTGGCGCGGCCGATACCTACAAAAATTTGATGATCAGCGCGGTGACCGTGGCCGCCGTGCCAAACATGCCGATGGCAATCGCAACGGGGTACCAGAATATTTCGAGGCTCATTTTTCCAGTTTCGGTTTTGAGTTTATCGGCCTCGGCAATGAGCTTACGCCTCTCAATATTGAGCTTGTCCGCCTCCATAGCGAGCTTGAGCGCTTCGGCTAACAGCTTGTTGTTCTCAGCCTGAATTTTTTCGACCTCGACATGGCTCATAGCGTGTTCCTGCATGGATTGTTCCTGAAATGAGCACCGAGTTATTCGTCGCTCTGAACGTGCCCTAGATAGTATCTGCGGGCTGAACGCTCATTTTCCGCCAATTCCATTTGGCCGCTGCGGTAGATATTTACTGCTCACAGTTTTGGCTGTCAACCTGCGCACCTGCCATCTGAGAAGGACGCCTCATCTGCAGAATCGAAGGTCTCCACCGGCGCCAAGGCTGGAATCCGAGCCCAGTGTCTGGTGGGCGAAAATCCCCCCAAGGGTGATCTGCAACACGCAACAATGAAAAAAAACTTGCTCAATAATGAACGGTGATTAATCTCGGCTTTTTGGGAGGCAAACGAAAATGGATATTCGAGCAGTAATGGTCGCATCAGCTTTGCTGATAATCGCTGGCTGCAGCGCCTGTAGTCAGGGCGATGGGCGAGGCGGCAAGGCAGATATGGACGGACGGCCCAACATCTCTTGCGAGGCGACCCCGCCTAATCAGCCTGGGTGTTACTCGAAACCGTCCAAGTATGGATCATTCAACTGACCTGCCTTCTCAAGGAGGGTCGCTCCCGCAATACCCGGCGCAGCTGGACTTCGATGCAAAACATCGATTGCACTGATGATTACTATCGAAACGACCGCCTGCCCGATTGTCGACACCGGTTCCTATAATCGCCATCAAATTTCCCCCTTGCCTGTTCTCAGGTGACCTTCACCCCGGATTTCCATACATGCCAAGCGCAAGCCAGGCCCCTAGCGGCCTACCCGAACATAATCAGCAAAGTGTCAAACAGCAGTGGCTGGCGATTCTCTCGGTCGCGGTGGGCGCGTTCGCCCTGGTTACCAGTGAATTCCTCCCGGTAGGCGTACTCAACGATGTCGCCAGCGACCTCGGCATCAGTGCTGGCCGAGCCGGCCTGATGGTGACACTGCCCGGCATCATGGCCGCCCTCGCCGCGCCTTTGCTGTCCGTCGGCATTCGCGGCATGGACCGACGCTATCTGCTGATCGGCCTGACGCTGATCATGATCATCGCCAACTCGGTCGTGGCCTTCGCCAGCGACTTCAACTTGCTGCTGCTGGGTCGTGTGTTGCTGGGCATCAGCATCGGCGGCTTCTGGGCCACGGCCATCGCCCTCAGCGGCAGGCTGGCTCCCAAGGGAGTGGGCGTGGCCCAAGCCACCTCGATCATCATGGTCGGTGTGACACTGGCCACGGTGCTGGGCGTGCCTGTAGGTACTTGGCTGAGTGGCCTGATGGGCTGGCGCATGACCTTCCTGGCAACCGCGCTGATGGGCATCCCGGTGCTACTGGCACAGATTTTCCTGCTGCCGCAGCTCAAGCCGGAAAAGGCCATTAGCATCAAGGATCTGCCTGCGCTGTTTTACAACCCACGCGCTCGGGTTGGCTTGATCGCCGTATTGCTCATCGGTCTGGCGCACTTCGCGGCATACACCTATGTCGCGCCATTCTTCAAATACAGCTCAGGCTTCGACGGCCCAACCATAGGCTCGTTGCTGTTGCTCTTCGGTATCGCTGGCGTCGCGGGTAACATTTTTGCCGGTTTCGCCGCCAACCGCAGCGTGCGTTACACCCTGATGTTGGTGGCGCTGATGATCGGCACCAGCACCGCGCTGTTCCCCTACTTCGCCACCCATATGACCGGCGCCGTGATGCTGATCGGCCTCTGGGGTTTCGCCTTCGGCGCCTTCCCGGCCTGCGCCAGCATCTGGATGTTCGTCGTAGCACCCAAGGATGTGGAACGCGGCATGCCGCTGTTTGTCGCCTTGTTCCAGGTGATCATTGCGCTGGGCTCATTCTTCGGCGGGATGATCGTCGACCAACTGGGCAACGCCATGCTGCTCAGCCTCGCCACCGCGCTGGTGGGCTGTGGTTTTGTCACGGTGCTGGTCCTTGGGCGGAATGTCAGTAATGACTTGGCAGCACAGCCGGCTTAATCTGGTTATAGAAACTAAAAAGCCCCGTAGCTGATTCAGCTACGGGGCTTTTTTATGTGCTCCTGGACTCTTAGCTGCCATGACTAATGGGCCAAGAATCGCTCGGTAATCATCTCCACGGCCTGCGAAGGAGGAGTCAAGGCTGTGTCGATGCAAAACGGAGCATCCACCCACGGCTCATACTCATGGTTCTGCACCGATTCCCAGGTCGGCGGTGTTAACCCGGGAATATCAGCCGCCCTCGTTTCTACCCGGCGCCGATGTTCATCTGCATCGGAACAAATCACCTGAATATCGACTAATTGAACGCCAGAGTCTGAGGCGATATCACTCCACGCAACTCGGCTTTCCATGACCGGATTGACGCAATCCACGACTACTGTACGGGCTATAAGAAGATTACTCAGAGCAAGCTGATTAGCGATCCCATAACCACTGCTTCCAACATCTCCTGCCAGTGCGCCGGAGTTTCGAAACGCTTGCTCGATCACATCAATCCGCAGGTACACGGCGCCTGTCGTCGCGGCGAGATCCTTGGCGATAGTGGTTTTCCCGGTGCCTGGAAGGCCGCTGAAGACGATTAGCATTGGGTGTCCTTGAATTGATGGCTCAGGCCTTTGCGTCGGCACAATGGCCAACAATTCGGGTTTTGGCAATCGGGCAAGGAAACCTATAGTTACCGATCAACCTTATTGGATATGGAAATTCACGTGAAAAAATCTGCCCTACCATTCGCTCTTACGTGCGCCATTGGCGTCGCAATGTTAAGCGGTTGTGCTGCGTCTGTGAAAACAGGAGGCGGCGCGTCACTAGTCATTCAAGAGGCAGCAAAACAGAACCTCGTGGTCAGCTTCACAGGCAACGAAAAAGTTTTACGCAACGACGACTGGGCACTCCTGAAGAACGACTGGAGTGGTGCTTTAAAGGCCGAAGCGGCGAGCGCAGGTTATAGCCTGAAGGAGGCTCAAAAGCTAAGCTTGGGCAATGCGCCAGGTGTGGGCATCACAGTCAACGTGTCCAACTTTCGCTACCTGACGCCCGGCGCTCGTTACGGCGCTGGCGTAATGGTGGGTAATGCGTGGGTGAACTCCACTGCGGATTTCTCGGACCTGAGCTCTGGAAAGTTGATCGGCAGTCGCGCCTATGACACTTCGTCCTCAGCCTGGGAAGGAGTCATGTCGGCAATGACTCAGAAGCAGGTGCAAGCGATCGCGAAGCAGATTATCTCCGACATCAAGAGCGCTAGAGCCAACTAATGGTTGCGACGCCAAGGCTCCTAGGCACAGGTGATTAAGCCAGACTAGAGCGACATGTAACGTATCGCTCGCGCCCTGGATTTGCCCCAAAACCCTAAGCCCAGAAACAACAAACCCCCGAAATCGCGAGGATTATCGAGGGTTTGAGTTACAGCAATAATGGCGGAGAGATAGGGATTCGAACCCTAGGTACTGTCGCCAGTACAACGGATTTCGAATCCGTCCCATTCGGCCACTCTGGCATCTCTCCAACGGCGCGCATCATAACAGTTCAATCGCAGAAGGCGAACCTTTTTGCTGATTTTTTTCGTGCTATCAAGCGCTTGCGACACTTTTCCCGTCTTAGAGCGGTACGCCCAGACGGTTGGCGACTTCTTCGTAGGCTTCGATAACGTCACCGAGGCCCTGGCGGAAGCGGTCTTTGTCCATTTTCTTCTTGGTGTCCTTGTCCCACAGGCGGCAGCCGTCGGGGCTGAATTCGTCACCCAGAACGATGGAGCCGTCGCTGAACACGCCGAATTCGAGTTTGAAGTCGACCAGCAGCAGACCGGCGTCGTCGAACAGCTTGCTCAGGACTTCGTTGACCTTGAGCGACAGTTCTTTCATGCGTGCCAGCTGCTCGGCGGTGCCCCAGCCGAACGCCACGACGTGGGATTCGTTGATGAACGGGTCGCCCTTGGCGTCGTCCTTCAGGAACAGCTCGAAGGTGTACGGGTTGAGCTTGGTGCCCTCTTCAACGCCCAAGCGCTTGACCAGGCTGCCGGCGGCGTAGTTACGCACGACGCATTCAACCGGGATCATGTCGAGTTTTTTGACCAGCACTTCATTGTCGGCCAGCAGTTTGTCGAACTGGGTCGGAATGCCCGCCGCTTCGAGTTTCTGCATGATGAAGGCGTTGAACTTGTTGTTCACCATGCCTTTACGGTCCAGCTGTTCGATGCGCTTGCCGTCGAACGCCGAAGTGTCGTTACGGA
>Ga0247814_10000109_pt1 | contig 78991 bp, 69 predicted proteins | sample UWRJL179409R1_FD_179947 | JGI IMG/M metagenome (GOLD analysis project Ga0247814, IMG submission 179947) | Plant litter microbial communities from Arlington Agricultural Research Station in Wisconsin, United States - UWRJ-L179-409R-1 | ecosystem: Environmental > Terrestrial > Plant litter >... | reverse complement strand
TGGCCGCGCTGGGTTATCTGATCGTGATCCACAAGGTCGAGTATTTCCTCAACGCCCGCATCGTCGGCGGGCAGATCAATGCCAAGTCGTGGGAATTGCTCATGGCGATGCTGATCTTCGAAGCCGCGTTCGGCCTGCCGGGTGTGGTGGCGGGGCCGATTTATTACGCGTACCTGAAAAGCGAGTTGCAGAAGGAAGGGTTGGTGTAGGTAACGGCTCCGGCCCGGGCGCGCTCCCGGCTTTAGCCGGGAGCGCGACTCTCAGCCGTAACGCTTCTTCGCCTCAATCGCCAAACCGCTGCCGATGCTGCCGAAGATATTGCCTTCGACATGCCGGGCGTTGGGCAGCATTGCCGAGATGCTGTTGCGCAGCGCCGGGATGCCGCTTGAACCCCCAGTGAAGAACACCGTATCAACCTGATCGACACGCGCCCCGGCTTTGGTCAGCAACTCCGAAACACTGTTGCGCACCCGCTCCAGTTGCGAATCGATGGCCGCTTCGAACATCACGCGGGTCAGGTCCACACTCAATCCCGGCTCAATGCGATCCATCGGCAGATGGCGGCTTTCAGCGTGGGTCAGCTGGATCTTGGTTTCTTCCACTTCCATGGCCAGCCAGTGGCCCGCGCGCTGTTCGATGAGCTTGAACAGGCGGTCGATGCCCTGGGTGTCTTCGATGTCGTAACGCATGCTGCCCAATGCCAGCTGGGATTTCTGCGAGTACACCGAGTTGATGGTGTGCCAGGTCGCGAGGTTCATGTGATGGCTGGTGGGCATGTAAGCCTGGCTTTTCATGCGGCTGCCATAGCCGAACAGCGGCATGACGCCCTGAATGCTCAGCTGCTTGTCGAAGTCGGTGCCGCCGATATGCACGCCACCGGTGGCCAGAATGTCTTCGTGGCGGTCGTCATAGAAACGACGATCCGGCGACAGACGCACCAGCGAGAAGTCCGAAGTACCGCCGCCGATGTCGACGATCAGCACCAGCTCTTCGCGGGTAATGGTCGACTCGTAGTCGAACGCCGCCGCAATCGGCTCGTACTGGAACGAGACATCCTTGAAACCGATCTTGCGCGCGACCTCGGCCAGGGTGTCTTCGGCTTCCTGATCCGCGCCTATGTCGTCATCGACGAAATGCACCGGGCGACCCAGCACCACTTCTTCGAATTCACGCCCGGCGGTGTCCTCGGCGCGCTTTTTCAGCTCGCCGATGAACAGTGCCAGCAAATCCTTGAACGGCATGGCCGTGCCCAGCACGCTGGTGTCGTGCTTGATCAGCCTGGAACCCAGCAGGCTCTTGAGCGAGCGCATCAGGCGGCCTTCGTAGCCTTCCAGATACTCGTGCAGCGCGAGGCGGCCATACACCGGACGGCGCTCCTCCATATTGAAGAACACCACCGATGGCAGGGTGATTTTGTCGTCCTCCAGCGCGATCAGCGATTCCATGCCCGGTCGCAGCCAGCCGACCGTGGAATTGGACGTGCCGAAGTCGATACCGCAGGCACGTGCTGGGGATTGGTCATTCATGTCTTTTACGTTCCAGTCAAAAAACGGCCGCGCAGTGTATGTCAGTGCATCGCGGATGCGTAGCGCGAAACGTCGGTTATACACAGTTATCTTCGTGGCCGACTTGAAGTGAGCGCGCCGACCCCCAATCTTCAGGGAATTGTCAGCTACGCAGACCGTCGAACGCTTCAAGTATCAAGTCAGCAGGTTCGGCGGCCGATATATCAAGACGTTAATTGATCCAGATGCCTCAAATGCGAGCATGCTATGCGCAGAATAGAGCGCACCAGGCTGCGCTGGATAACCGGGGACGACTGTTAGATGGACTTCAAAGACTATTACAAGATTCTTGGGCTGGAGCCGACTGCGGACGACAAGGCGATCAAGGTCGCCTACCGCAAGCTGGCGCGCAAGTATCACCCCGACGTCAGCAAAGAAGCGGGCGCGGAAGAGAAATTCAAAGAGGCCAGCGAAGCTTATGAGGTGCTGAAAAGCCCGGAAAAGCGCGCTGAATACGACGAGCTGCGCAAATACGGGCAGCAGGGTCGACCGTTTCAGGGCCCGCCGGGCTGGCAGAGCCGTGCCGGCGCGGGAGCTGGTGGTTTCGGCGACGATACAGGCGATTTCTCCGATTTTTTCAGCTCGATCTTTGGTGGTCGAGCGCAGCAAGGCGGTCGTGCGCGCAGCACCGGTCGTCGAGGACAGGATGTGGAAATGGAGCTCGCGATCTTCCTCGAAGAAACGCTTTCGGCAGAATCCAAGCAGGTCAGCTTCAAGGTGCCGCAGTACAACCCTGCTGGCCAGCGCATGGCTGATATCACCAAGACGCTGAACGTGAAGATCCCGGCCGGCGTGGTCGATGGCGAGCGCATTCGCCTCAAGGGGCAGGGCGCTCCGGGAGTTGCCGGTGGCGAGAATGGTGATCTATACCTGATTATCAGACTGGCGCCGCACCCTAAATTCGACGTCGAGGGCCACGACCTGATCATCACCGTGCCGCTGGCGCCGTGGGAAGCGGCGCTGGGTGCCAAGGTTGCCGTGCCGACCCTGACCGGCAAGATCAACCTGACCATTCGTCCTGACAGCCAGACCGGTCAGCGATTGCGCGTCAAAGGCAATGGTCTGATGAACAAGAAAGGCGAGCGCGGCGATCTGTATGCGCAGATCAAAGTTGTCATGCCGCCGTCCACCGACGAAGCCACCAAAGCGCTCTGGCAAACGCTGGCTGACAAGGCGGCATTTGATCCGCGGGCCCAATGGAGTAACTGATCATGAGCCACACCCTGATCGTTGAGCTGGATATGAAGCAATTCTGTCAGGTGACCGACATGCCGGCCGCCTACGTGATCGAAATCGTCGAACACGGTATCCTCGAACCTCAGGGTCGCAAGCCGGATGAATGGCTGTTCGACGACCAGGCGCTGATCGTCGCCCGGCGTGCGGCGAAATTGCGACGGGAGCTGGAGCTGGAGTGGGAAGGCGTTGCCCTGGCGCTGGATCTGCTCAACGAGCTGGAACAGGTCCGCGCGGAAAACCGCATGCTCAAGCAGCGGCTTGGGCGGTTTTTGCAGGAATAATTTCGTTGGACGCGTGCTGCATCAAAGGCTTTTCGGCAACACCACGGTAAACGTCGTCCCATCGTTGGCATTGGACGTCACGGTAATGCTTCCGCCATGGGCGTTGACCACTTCCTTGACGATGAACAATCCCAGGCCAAGGCTGGTGGACGGGCCTTTTGCTTCTTGCTCGGCGCTGGGATTGCGTACCAGCGGATCGAAGATGCTGCCGATAGCGTTCTCGTCGATGGGGTTGCCCAGGTTGTGCACCACCAGCTCGACGTTGTCGTCCTCGCCGGTAATGCGGATGGAGATTTCCTGGCTTGCCGAGCCATGCTGCAAGGCGTTGCCGATCAGGTTTTGCAGCAACTGGTTGATGCGGCCCTGATCCCATTGCCCGCTGGTGTCGCCATGCACGCTCAGCACCGGATCGCATTCGGGCTGGCCGGCGCAGGCTTCTTCGATTGCTTCGCGACAGGCGACGGCCAGATCCATGTGCTTGCGCTCCACCGGCAAACTGGCGCCCAGGCGGCTGCGCACGAACTCCAGCAAATCACTGACCATCGCGCCCATATGCCGCGTGCCACTCTTGATGCGCGCCAGATAGGTTTGCGAGGCAGCGTCCAGCTTGCCTTTGCGCTCCAACAGGTCAGCGGACATGCTCACTGCCTGCAGCGGTGCACGCAGGTCGTGACCGAGAATCGCCAGGAAGATATCCCGCGAGCGTGCGACTTGCTCGGCATACGCCGCGGTGGATTCGGCCAGCGCTTCGTCGATAGCTTCGTTGAAGCGAATCATGTCGGTGAAGTAGGCCAGGTTGGGCTCTTTCAGGCTTTCAACCCAGAGCCGAATGACACTGGCGCGCAGATGGCGGAACTCCGAGGTCATCTGCACCAGATCGAAACCCACGACATGCCGCAGTTCACCATGGCTGGCGGCGGCTTCATCCAGGCTCGGGGTTTTATTCAGTTCTTCGCCCTTGGACTTGGCGGCCTGCTCGCTCTTGGTCTGCGCGGTATTCATGTCCCGCGCGGCGGCGAGCAGAATCGCCCTGGAGTGATCGCGCAGCTCTTCGCGGCTCATCAGGTCGGCAGCCGGTTTGATGGTCTTGGCGAAGTTTTCCCACTCATCGACGATGCGATCCACATGAGCGACGATGAAATCGGAAAGGCGCATGGCCGAGTACCTTGCTGCGGGAGCGGTAAGAAGAGATGACGCGCATCTTACCGCCTTTGGCCGGACCGACATACATCCGTTTCAATAGTTCTACATCGCCACTGTCATTTATGACAGGTAGACGGAGTGGGAGTGCGGTTGTAGGTTAATTCCGGGGGCTTCATCGGAAAGGGAGATTCAAAAAATGTTGAAAGCAGAGTTTGTCGCATCTATCGAAGAACAGATCAATCTGGCGTCACAACGCATTCAAAAGAGCAAAAGTGCAACGTTCGACGATCTTGCGTTCGGGAAGCTGGGTTTTCTCCTCGCCTTGCGTCGGGTGCTTAACGGGGTCGGCAGTGCCGAGGACCTGGGGCTGATGGACGCAGTCAACGATTCACTACAGGCGTTGAAGTTGCTCGACCGCAATAAGAGTTTTCTTGCTGGAATCAAGTAGGCCTCGGTCAGGACCATAACTACAGGGAAGGAGTTAACCATGCGCGTAATTGAAGTGGATGATGACAGTTTTCAAGACGTGGTTTTCAACTCGGACAAGCTGGTAATAGCTGAATTCAGCGGTCCGGGAATGGATGAGCACGGCGATTCGAACGGCAGCTCAGAAGTCGGTGAAGTGATGGAGTTGCTGGCCGAGGAGTTTGGTCACTCGGTGGTGGTGTTACGAATCCATAAGGACAACTGTGAAGCCACGGCTGAAATCTATGAAGTCGAAAGCGTTCCCACGGTGCTTTTTTTCAAGAACGGAAATAGGGTGCATAGAGAGACAGGATTTCGTGAGGGGAACGTGGACGCGGAGGCGAAGAGGTACAAACCGCTGATTAAAGAGTTCGAGTAGCGCCACTGATGTACAAATGGGGCCTTGTTCAGCCAAGGCCCGATTGTTTCCTAGAACAGAAAGTAGCGCTGCGCCATCGGCAACACATCCGCCGGTTCACACCACAGCAACACGCCGTCGGCCTTGACCTGGTATGTCTGCGGATCAACGTCGATGTTGGGCAGGTAGTCGTTGTGGATCAGGTCTTTTTTCTGCACGTTGCGACAGCCTTTGACCACGCTGATGGTCTTTTTCAGGCCCAGTGACTCGGGAATCCCTGCGTCGAACGCCGCCTGGCTGATGAACGTCAGGCTGGTCGCGTGCAGCGAGCTGCCGTAGCTGGCGAACATCGGGCGGTAATGCACCGGCTGCGGGGTCGGAATCGACGCGTTGGCATCGCCCATCAAGCTGGCGGCAATGGCGCCGCCCTTGAGAATCAGGCTCGGCTTGACGCCGAAAAACGCCGGACGCCACAGGACCAGATCCGCCCACTTGCCGACTTCGATCGAGCCCACCTCATGGCTGATGCCGTGGGTGATCGCCGGGTTGATGGTGTATTTGGCGATGTAGCGCTTGGCGCGGAAGTTGTCGTTACCTTCGCCATCCTGAGGCAGCGGGCCGCGCTGTTTCTTCATTTTGTCGGCGGTCTGCCAGGTGCGCATGATCACTTCGCCCACCCGGCCCATGGCCTGGCTGTCGGAGCTGAGCATCGAGAACGCGCCCAGATCGTGCAGGATGTCTTCGGCAGCAATGGTTTCCCGGCGAATACGACTTTCCGCGAAGGCCACGTCTTCGGCGATGCTCGGGTCCAGGTGATGGCAAACCATCAGCATGTCCAGGTGTTCATCGATGGTGTTGCGGGTGAACGGGCGGGTCGGGTTGGTCGAGCTGGGCAACACGTTGGGGAAACCGCACGCCTTGATGATGTCCGGCGCATGACCGCCGCCCGCGCCTTCGGTGTGATAGGTGTGGATCGTGCGGTTCTTGAACGCCGCCAGCGTGGTCTCGACGAAGCCGGATTCGTTCAGGGTGTCGGTATGGATCGCGACCTGCACATCGTAGTCGTCAGCAACACTCAGGCAGTTATCGATGGCCGCTGGCGTGGTGCCCCAGTCTTCGTGCAGCTTCAGGCCGATGGCGCCGGCCTTGACCTGCTCGATCAGCGGTCCCGGCAGGCTGACGTTGCCCTTGCCGGTGAAACCGATGTTCATCGGGAAAGAATCCGCCGCCTGCAGCATGCGCGCCAGGTGCCACGGGCCGGGCGTGACGGTGGTGGCGTTGGTGCCGGTCGCCGGGCCGGTGCCGCCGCCGATCATGGTGGTGACGCCACTCATCAGCGCTTCTTCGATCTGCTGCGGGCAGATGAAGTGAATGTGGGTGTCGACGCCGCCCGCGGTAAGAATCATGCCTTCACCGGCGATGACTTCGGTGGCCGCGCCGATGGCAATGGTCACGTCGGGCTGGATATCCGGGTTCCCGGCTTTGCCGATGGCGGCGATACGGCCGTTCTTGATGCCGACGTCGGCTTTGACGATGCCCCAGTGATCGATGATCAACGCGTTGGTGATCAGCGTGTCGACCACGTCTTCGGCCATTAACTGACCCTGGCCCATGCCGTCACGGATGACCTTGCCACCACCGAACTTCACTTCTTCGCCATAGGTGGTGAAGTCTTTCTCGACCTCGATCCACAGTTCGGTATCGGCCAACCGGACGCGGTCGCCAACGGTAGGGCCGAACATGTCGGCGTAGGCTTGGCGGCTGATCTTCATAGTGATTCCTTGAATTCAAAAATATATCGCGGCGCACGCAGGAACTGATCCGTAGGACCGGCTTTAGCCGGGAGAGGGTCGGTGTATTCGGCGTATTTGCGGGAACAGAAATCCGCCCTCCCGGCTAAAGCCGGTCCTACGGGAGATCGGTGATCTACAGATCCCCCATCACTCGCCCGGCAAAACCGAACACCCGGCGATGGCCGGCCAGATCCACCAGTTCCACATCCCGCGACTGGCCTGGCTCGAAGCGCACGGCGGTGCCGGCCGGGATGTTCAGGCGCATGCCACGGCTGGCGGCGCGGTCGAAGGTCAGCGCGTCATTGGTCTCGAAAAAATGAAAGTGCGAGCCGACCTGAATCGGTCGGTCGCCGCTGTTGGCGACGTTCAGGCTAAGGGTGCGGCGACCGGCGTTGAGTTCGATCTCGCCGGGTTGAATCTGATATTGGCCAGGAATCATGCAGGTTGTCCCAGAGTCTTGAAATAGATGGCGGTGGGCGTGTAACGGCCGTCCGGGCTTTGGCAATAGTTGGGCAGTTCACCGACGCGGACGTAGCCCAGGGCGCGATAAAACGCTTCGGCGGGCGAGCCGGCTTCGGTGTCCAGATGCAGCAGGCCGCGCTGATACTGAGCGGCGGCTTTCTCCACCGCCTGCATCAGTTGCTGGCCCAGACCGCGTCGCTGAGCGTCATTGCGCACCAGCAGTTTCTGCACTTCGGCGCGGTTCAGGCCGTTGGGTTTCTGGCACAGCGACAGTTGCGCGCTGGCCAGGACCTTTTCGTTCTCGACCACAACCCACAGCAACAGGCTGTTACTTTCCAGGTCGGCCTTGAGTCCGTCGCACCAGGCGTAGGCCTGCTCGACGTCCAGGTCGGCCATGAAACCCACCGAGGCGCCGTTTTTCACAGCGTCCAATAGCAACTCGACCAAACCATGGCGATAGTGTGCAAAGCTTTCGGCATTGACGCGCCGTAACTGGGCAGGGTTCATGAGCGCCTCTCTAGATGTTCAATGTTGGGGCCAGCGAAGCCGGGGCCGAAGCGCCCGGTGTCAGATCAAGCTGCATGAAGGTCAGGTCCAGCCAGCGGCCGAACTTGGTGCCGACTTGCGGCATGTGCCCGGAAACGATGAAGCCTAGTCGCTGATGCAGGCGCACGGAGGCAGCATTGCCACTTTCGATGGCCGCGACCATCACATGCTTGTCACAGGCCTGGGCGCGTTCGATCAAGGCTTTCATCAACAGCGGCCCAAGGCCGTTGCCGCGTTGGTCGGCGCGGATGTACACCGAATGCTCGACGGTATGGCGAAAACCTTCGAACGGCCGCCAGTCGCCAAACGCTGCATACCCCAGCACTTCGCTCTCGGCATCGACCGCGATCAGGATCGGATAGCCCTGAGCCTGGCGCGCATCGAACCACGCCTGGCGGTTGGCCAGATCCACCGGCTGTTCATTCCAGATCGCGGTGGTGTTAAGCACTGCGTCGTTGTAAATCGTCAGGATGCCAGGCAAGTCGGTTGCCAATGCATCGCGAATCAAGTCAGACATGGTCTGCTCCACAATTCCTATTGGGGTCAGGCAATCGGTTGATGGACGGTAACCAGCTTGGTGCCGTCGGGAAATGTCGCTTCGACCTGGATTTCCGGGATCATTTCCGGGATGCCTTCCATGACTTGCTCGCGGGTCAGCAGCGTCGTGCCGTAATGCATCAGGTCCGCCACGGTCTGCCCGTCACGCGCGCCTTCGAGCAGCGCGGCGGAGATAAACGCCATGGCTTCCGGGTAATTGAGCTTTACGCCCCGTGCCAGACGCCGTTCAGCAACCAGGCCAGCGGTGAAAATCAGCATCTTGTCTTTTTCGCGGGGTGTCAGGTCCATTTTTTTTCCAGTTTGAAAGTAATGGGTTCGCTCGAGGACCGTAGGAGCGACTTCAGTCGCGAGCCGCTCAATCGCCTCCCGGCTAAAGCCGGTCCTGCAAAGATTCGCGGCCAAGCCTCGCTCCAACAGGTTTTATGTCAGGTACTCCAGATCCTCGGCGGCAATGCCTCGCGACCCAATAAAGCCGGACGCAGCAGCTTCCATAATTCGATCAGCCAGGCCCGCGCATGCAGCGCTTCATCGGCCAGGCAACGCGCCACCAGCAAACCGGGCAATTGCGTCAGGTCGCCGCGCACCGGGTTGCTTAGCGAACGGCAGGCTTCAAGCAGTTCGCTGTCCACTTCACCGGTGATCAGCAGCGTGGCGAACACGGTCTTGCCATCCAGGCCAATCGGCGAATCGAGCAAGCCGTCGCCACCGATGATGCGTTGCCGTTCATGCCAGAGCAACCGGCCATCACGGCGGATATCCACATGGGATTGAAAATGGCCACTGGTAAAACGCTCGCCGCTCGCCGGTCGACCCAGCGCCACGACGTCCCAGTACAGCAGCTTTGCGTCGCCTTGCAGCTCGATGCGCGTGGTGAGTTCGGCCTGCGCGGCGCTGAACACGATGGTTTCCTGCGGCAGCCATTCCAGCGTCGCACCGGCCTCGACGGTCAGATCAAGTTGCTGATACGCCGGACCGGCCGCGCGATACCACTTGGCCGCGCCGGGGCTGGTCAATTGCGCCCAGGCATCAGGCCCGACGTGGGCGCTGATATCCAGGCGATCGCCACCGGCAATGCCGCCGGGTGGGTGAACAATAATGTGCTGGCAGACTTGCGGACCTTCGGCATACAGATGCTTCTGCACCCGCAGCGGGCCTTTGTGCCGCCGCTGGACCGGGCGCGTGCTGTCGCCGAAACGTCCATAGCCCAGCTCCAGCTCGGCATGCCAGCTGGGGGTGAACAACGCGGTATGGGCGGGAAGGTTCATGTGAGTTCTATCGCAATGTCGTGGGCCTGCACCCTAGCGTAATGCAGGTCAGATGGTCACCAGACCGCGTACACCTTCGGCCTCCATGTTTTCGCCACGCCCCTGCTGGACGATTTCGCCACGGGACATCACCAGATATTGGTCGGCCAGCTCGGCCGCGAAGTCATAAAACTGTTCGACCAACAAAATCGCCATGTCGCCACGTGCCGAGAGCTTCTTGATCACCGCGCCGATTTCCTTGATCACTGACGGCTGAATGCCTTCGGTGGGTTCGTCGAGGATCAGCAAACGTGGCCGACTGGCCAGCGCGCGACCAATGGCCAACTGCTGTTGCTGGCCGCCGGACAAATCCCCGCCGCGTCGATGCTTCATTTGCAGCAGCACCGGAAACAGCTCGTAGATGAACGCCGGTACTTCTTTGGCTTCCGAGCCTGGAAAACGCGACAGGCCCATCAGCAGGTTTTCTTCCACGGTCAACCGCCCGAAAATCTCCCGGCCTTGCGGGACGTACGCGATACCGGCATGCACCCGTTGATGCGGCTTGAAACCGGTGATGGCCTTGCCTTCCCATTGCACCGCGCCTTCCCTGGAAGGCAGCAGCCCCATGAGCACCTTGAGCAAAGTGGTCTTGCCCACGCCGTTACGCCCCAGCAGGCACGTCACCTCGCCGACTTTCACGTCGAAAGACAAGCCGCGCAGAATGTGGCTGCCGCCGTAGTATTGGTGAAGCTTTTCGACCTGGAGCATTAATTCGTTCTCGCTATTGCGTTCGCCGTAGGACCGGCTTTAGCCGGGAGGAGGCCAGTACAACCCATACATCTCTCGCGTCTGAAACACAGTGCTCCCGGCTAAAGCCGGTCCTACGGGATACTCATCTTCCCAAATAAACTTCAATCACCCGCTCATCCGCCTGCACATCGTTCAGCGAGCCTTCGGCCAGGACGCTGCCCTGATGCAAAACGGTGACGTGATCGGCAATTGAACCGACGAAGCCCATGTCGTGTTCCACCACCATCAATGAATGCTTGCCCGCCAGACTCTTGAACAGCTCGGCGGTGAATTCGGTTTCGGCGTCGGTCATGCCCGCCACCGGTTCGTCCAGCAGCAGCAATTGCGGGTCCTGGACCAACAGCATGCCGATCTCCAGAAACTGCTTCTGGCCGTGGGACAACAAACCGGCCGGACGCTGCATGGAGCTGGTCAGGCGAATGGTTTCCAGCACTTCGTCGATGCGGTCGCGTTGCTCGCCATTGAGTTTCGCCCGCAGGCTGGCCCACACCGACTTGTCGGTCTTCTGCGCCAGTTCGAGGTTTTCGAACACACTTAAGGCTTCGAATACCGTGGGTTTCTGGAATTTGCGGCCAATCCCGGCCTGGGCGATCTGCACTTCGCTCATCTGCGTCAGGTCCAGGGTTTCACCGAACCACGCCTTGCCATGGCTCGGGCGGGTCTTGCCGGTGATCACGTCCATCAGCGTGGTCTTGCCCGCGCCATTGGGGCCGATGATGCAGCGCAGCTCGCCGACGCTGATGTACAGATTCAGGTCATTGAGCGCCTTGAAACCGTCGAAGCTGACGCTGATGTCTTCCAGGGTCAGGATCGTGCCGTGCCGGGTGTTCAGGCCTTCGCCAGCCGCTTGCCCGAGGCCGATGGCGTCGCGGCTGGTGCCGATGTCGGAATTGGGGTTGAGGATCGGTTCGAGCATGAATGCGGGCGTCGGTGTGGTTTTCATTGCTCGCTCCTTTTCTTGAGCAGGCCGATCACGCCTTTGGGCAAGTACAGCGTGACGATGATGAACAGCGCGCCGAGGAAGAACAGCCAGTATTCCGGAAAGGCCACGGTGAACCAGCTCTTCATGCCATTGACCAGACCTGCGCCCAGCAGCGGGCCGATCAGCGTGCCGCGTCCGCCCAACGCCACCCAGACGGCAGCCTCGATGGAGTTGGTCGGTGACATTTCGCTGGGGTTGATGATGCCCACTTGCGGCACATACAACGCGCCAGCCAGACCGCACAACACCGCGCTCAAGACCCAGACGAACAGCTTGAAGCCACGCGGGTCGTAGCCGCAGAACATCAGGCGGTTTTCCGCGTCACGCAGCGCGGTCAAGACTCGACCGAACTTGCTTTGCGCCAGACGCCAGCCGACATACAGGCTCGCCACCAGCAACAGCACTGTGGCCAGGAACAACGTCGCCCGCGTGCCCTGGGAGCTGATGCTGAAGCCCAGGATGCTGCGGAAGTTGGTGAAGCCGTTGTTGCCGCCGAAGCCGGTTTCGTTGCGAAAGAACAGCAGCATGCCGGCGAAAGTCAGCGCCTGGGTCATGATCGAGAAATACACGCCCTTGATCCGCGAACGGAAGGCGAAGAAGCCGAACACCAACGCCAGCAAACCGGGCGCCAGCACCACCAGACACATGGCCCAGAGGAAATTGTCGGTGCCGGTCCAGTACCACGGCAGCTCGGTCCACGACAAAAAGGTCATGAACGCGGGCAAACCATCGCCCGCCGCTTCACGCATCAGGTACATGCCCATGGCGTAACCGCCAAGGGCGAAGAACAGGCCGTGGCCCAATGACAACAGCCCGGCATAACCCCAGACCAGATCCAGCGCCAGGGCGACGATGGCGTAGCAAAGAATCTTGCCCACCAGCGTCAGCGTGTAGGCCGAGACTTGCAAACCGTTGTCGGCGGGCAGCAGCGAAAGCAGCGGCAGCGCCAGCAGCACGGCCAGCACCAACACGCCCACGGCGACCGTACTTTTAGTGCCGATTTTTTGTGCAGCAGTGACCATCAATGGTTGATTCATCAGTCGATCACCCGTCCTTTGAGCGCGAAGAGGCCTTGCGGACGTTTCTGGATAAACAGAATGATCAGCGCCAGGATCAGGATCTTGCCCAGCACGGCGCCGATTTGCGGTTCGAGAATCTTGTTGGCGATGCCCAGTCCGAAGGCCGCCATCACGCTGCCGGCCAGTTGCCCGACACCGCCGAGCACCACCACCAGGAATGAATCGATGATGTAGCTTTGGCCCAGGTCCGGGCCGACGTTGCCGATCTGACTCAAGGCCACGCCGCCCAGCCCGGCAATGCCGGAGCCAAGCCCGAAAGCCATCATGTCGATGCGCCCGGTAGGCACGCCGCAGCAGGCGGCCATGTTGCGGTTCTGGGTCACGGCCCGCACGTTCAGGCCCAGCCGCGTCTTGTTCAGCAGCAGCCAGGTCAGCACCACCACGAACAGCGCGAAAGCGATGATCACGATGCGGTTGTACGGCAACACCAGATTGGGCAGCACTTGAATGCCGCCGGACAACCATTCCGGGTTGGCGACTTCAACGTTCTGCGCGCCGAATGCCAGGCGCACCGCCTGAATCAGCATCAGGCTGATGCCCCAGGTGGCGAGCAGGGTTTCCAGCGGCCGGCCATAAAGATGGCGAATGACTGTGCGCTCCAGTGCCATGCCGATCACCGCCGTGACAAAAAACGCCACCGGCAGCGCGATCAACGGGTAGTACTCGATGGCGCCGGGCGCATAACGCTGGAACATCAACTGCACGACATACGTGGAATACGCACCGAGCATCAGCATTTCGCCGTGGGCCATATTGATCACGCCGAGCAGGCCGAAGGTGATCGCCAGGCCCAGCGCCGCCAGCAGCAGAATCGAACCCAGCGACATGCCGCTGAAGGCCTGACCGAGAATCTCGCCAATCAGCAGTTTGCGGTTCACTTGCGCCAGACTGGTTTGCGCCGCCATGCTCACGCTGGCGTCGGTTTCGACGCCGGGTGTCAGCAGGGTTTCAAGGCGCGTGCGCGCCAATGGATCGCCGGTTTCACCCAGCAGGCGCACGGCCGCCAGACGCACGGTCGGGCTGGAATCCACCAGTTGCAGATTGGCCAGCGCCAGAGTCAGCGCGCTGTGTACGGCGTCGTCCTGTTCGGCGGCGACTTGCTGGCTGATAAAGGCCAGTTGCGCCGGACGCGCGCTTTTTTGCAGTTGCAGTGCAGCGGCCAGGCGCAGTTTTGCATCGGCGGCCAGCAGTTGGTGACTGGCCAGCGCGGTATCGACCAGGCCGCGCAGGCGATTGTTCAGGCGCAATTTGCGCGGTTCATCAGGGGTTGCCGCATCGGCGGCGGGCGTATCGACGGCCACGTATTTGTCGCCGGTTTCAATGTAGGCACGCTTGCTGCTGTCGGCCGCGACACGGCCTTCCTGCAAGGCGCTGATCAGCTCGATGCGTTCCGGCACAGGCTTGGCGGCCCAGGCTTCGAGCAGCTCGGCTTGTTGCGTGGAACCGGCCGCGACGAAATCACCGGCATCGCTGGCGTGCGCGGCCATCGGCAGCAGCAGGGCCAGGGTGAACATCAAGCGGTAGAAAGCGTTGGGCATGTCAGGTGTCCTGAAAAGCGTCCGCATGAATTGCGCGGAAACTGTAGGCGGGACCGGAGCGGTGATCCGTAGGAGCGGCTTTAGCCGCGAGAGCCGCGAGAGTGCTCCCGGCTAAAGCCGGTCCTACGGATCGCCAACAAGGCTACGCGCCCCGGGCGTTCCTACAGGGGATGTCAGGCCTAAGGCCCGACGCTTTACTTAATTGCTCTTCACCGCATGATCCGGCTTCTTGTCGTTGCCAGGGATGTACGGGCTCCATGGCTGGGCGCGGATCGGTTCCTTGGTCTGCCAGACGACGTTGAACTGACCGTCATCCTGGATTTCGCCGATCATCACTGGCTTGTGCAGGTGGTGGTTGGTCTTGTCCATGGTCAGGGTGTAGCCCGACGGCGCGGCATAAGTCTGGCCGGCCATGGCTTCGCGGACTTTATCCACATCGGTGGACTTGGCCTTCTCGACCGCTTGCGCCCACATGTGGATGCCGACGTAAGTGGCTTCCATCGGGTCGTTGGTCACAGCCTTGTCGGCGCCCGGCAGGTTTTTCTTCTTGGCGTAGGCTTTCCAGTCAGCGACGAACTTCTTGTTGACCGGGTTCTCAACGGACTGGAAGTAGTTCCAGGCGGCGAGGTTGCCGACCAATGGCTTGGTGTCGATGCCACGCAGTTCTTCTTCGCCCACCGAGAACGCCACGACCGGTACGTCAGTGGCTTTCAGGCCCTGGTTGGCCAGCTCTTTATAGAAAGGCACGTTGGAGTCGCCGTTGACCGTGGAGATCACCGCCGTCTTGCCGCCCGCCGAGAACTTCTTGATGTTGGCCACAATGGTTTGATAGTCAGCATGGCCGAACGGGGTGTAGACCTCTTCGATGTCCTTGTCCGCTACGCCTTTGGAGTGCAGGAAGGAACGCAGAATCTTGTTGGTGGTGCGCGGGTAAACGTAGTCGGTGCCCAGCAGGAAGAAACGCTTGGCGGCGCCGCCGTCATCGCTCATCAGGTATTCAACCGCAGGAATTGCCTGCTGGTTAGGCGCCGCACCGGTGTAGAACACGTTTGGCGACATTTCTTCGCCTTCGTATTGCACCGGGTAGAACAGCAGGCCGTTGAGTTCTTCGAACACCGGCAACACCGATTTGCGCGACACCGAAGTCCAGCAGCCGAACACGACGGCGACTTTGTCCTGGGTCAGCAACTGACGACCTTTTTCCGCGAACAGCGGCCAGTTGGACGCCGGATCGACGACCACTGCCTCGAGCATTTTGCCGTTGACGCCGCCCTTGGCGTTGATTTCGTCGATGGTCATCAACGCCATGTCTTTCAGTGAAGTCTCGGAGATCGCCATCGTTCCGGAGAGCGAGTGCAGGATGCCGACCTTGATCGTCTCGGCGGCCTGAACGGTCCATGTCATGCCCATGGCGGCGATTGATGCGGACAGGGTGAAAGCTTTGATCAAACTGCGACGCTTCATTGGGCTAGCTCCATTCACTTGGTTTTTTTAGGTGGGCGAGTCAGTTGCCTGAAAGCTTCTAAGCAAAGGCTATGCCCAGCCCGCCAAGTGGAGCCAATTAGCGACCCAGAGCGGTGGGTGAACGAGTGCGACGCACCGCGATGGCGCTTTTAAAAAGCCGTGGTGCGCCCGACGACCGGAATTGGTGCGTCGGCTGGCTGCCGATCGGTAGGAGGGGACTTGTCCCCGAATGCGATTGGCCGGGCAACAAGGAAACTCAGCTGTTTACGTTGCCTGTGCTGACCGCTTCGGGGACAAGTCCCCTCCTACAGGATTTGCACCGGCTCAGGCCGGCACGGATTCCTTGCCAAACCGCGCCAACACCAGCCGATCCAGCAGATAGACCACCACCAGCGAAACGCCCACCAGCGGGAAGGCCACGGCCAGGACGAACATGATGACCATGGCCGACTTCCAGCGCGGCAAGTCGTGGCGCAGCGGCGGGACGCCCAATTTGCCTTGGGGACGACGTTTCCACCAGATCACCAGACCGCTGACCGACCCCAGCAAAATCATCAGGCACACCAGCAGGATCAACATCTGGTTGATCCAGCCGAAAAACTTGCCTTCATGCAGCATCACGCCCAGCTCGGTGGCTTTGGAGACAGTGCTGTAATCGGCCCAGCGCACGTCGGCGAGCACCTTGCCGCTGTATTGATCGATGTGCAGCGTCGCGTCATTGCGCGGGTCGTCGGCGAATACCGAAACGGTGAACACGCCATCGGCGGTTTTCGGTTGCGTGATGCTGTAACCCGGCTCGATGCCGCGCTCGGTGGCGATATCCACCACCTGCTGCAGCGACACATTCGGCGCGGCGGGCCCGGCGGACATGCCCGCGTGGTTCATGTGTTCGGCATGCTCGCCGGTCGGCATGGGCATCGACTGGGGCATCGGCGTGTTTTCCAGTGCCCAGGGCACGGTCTGTCCGGTGGCGGTATTGAGTTCGCCCGCCTGTTTGTCGGACTTGGGCACGTCATTCCACATCGCCGCCGGAAAGGTGTTCCACAAGTCGGCGTACTGTTTGCCCCACATGCCGGTCCAGGTCATGCCGCTGATCAGCATGAACAGCAAAAACGCCGAGCCCCAGAAACCCGTCACGGCGTGCAGGTCACGCCACATCACTCGACCGCGCTTGCTCAGGCGCGGCCACAGCACGCCAGCCCCGGAACTGCCGCGCGGCCACCACAGATAAAGCCCGGACACCACCAGCATGATCCCCCAGCCAGCCGCCAGTTCGACCAGCCGGTCGCCAATCGTGCCGATCATCAGTTCGCCATGCAGCGCGCGGGCGATGGCTTGCAGGTTGTCCTTGGCATCCTGAGTGCCAAGGATTTCGCCGCCGTAGGGGTTGATGAACACGTTCACTTCACGACCTGCCTGCTGAACGACAAATTGCGCACTGCCCTGGGCACTCAACGGCGGCAGGTATTTGCTGATTTTCGCCTGTGGGAAATCGCTCAGGACGCGCTGCTGCAACTGGTCGGCGCTGAGTTGATGATGGCTCGGTGTGACGTTCAGCAAGTCGCTGTACATCAGGTTGTCCAGCTGCGGCTTAAACAGGTAGATGATGCCGGTCAGCGACAGCAGGATCATGAACGGCGCGACGAACAAACCGGCATAGAAATGCCAGCGCCAGGCGAGGTTATAAAAAGACACATTCGGTTTGGAGGCAGTCTGTATGGACATTTTGCAGCGCTCTTGTCAGGCACAACACACGACGCAACCCGCCCAGAACCAGCATGAGTGTTCATGCGCCTGAGCGGGTGCGTAATCGAATAGGATTTATCGCGTGACGAAGAGCGGCGGGGCGCGGCTGCGGGCGTTGGGGAAGATGCTGCGCTGGGCGTGGCCCGATTGAATGGACGCGTGGTAAAAGTCAGCCGGATTGGGCGGCGCCAGGGCCGTGACTGCGAGCGCGCTGGTGATCGCCGGGCAGCTGAACAACAAGGTGCAGTAGCCGCATTTGGCCCACAGCACATGATCGACACTGGCTTGTTCAGCTGTCGGATCGGCTTGATGGTGAGCCCCGTGCTCGGCCGGCATGTCCATGGACGCCGGCATCGACATGCTCATGCCCGCGTGCTGATCCATCGGCACCGCTTGGGAAACCAGCGGGCCGATGAAGATCATCAGCATGGCAAACAGACTCAGCCAGGCGCCCCGGGATTTCCGAGGCTGCAAGGTGACGCTGTTGCGAAGCGGGCACGGGTGGCTCAAATCAGATAGGCATCAATGGTTATGCGTTGCAGGTGTTGGCGCTTGTTTGAGCACCGCGACTTCGACAGTCACGTCGCCGGATTTTTCGAAGTGTAGTGTCAGCGGAAAGTGCGCGCCGTCGGTGAGCTTCGATTTGTCCTTCAGGTCCAGCAGCATGACGTGATAACCCATGGGCGCGAAAGTCGCATCGCCACCGGCGGGAATCTCGACGAGCTGGACTTGCTGCATTTTCATCAGGCCGTTGGCATGCACGTGCTCGTGAAGCTGCGCGGTGGCGGCAATCGGCGTGTCGACGCTGAGCAGACGATCAGGCTGCTGGCCGCCATTGTGGATGACGAAATAAGCGGCCACGGTTGGCGCATTGGGCGGCAGCTCCATAGACCACGGCTGGGAAACACTCAACTCGCCTGCCTTGCTTTCATCGGCATTGGCGAAGCTGGCGGGCAGCAGGCTCAGCAGTGCTGCCAGGCAAGCGATCCAGATCGTCCGTGGTTGAGACATGGTGGGTTCCGTTCCTGTAGGGAGTGAGTGCGGCTATTTAGCCTCATTGGCCTGCAGATGTAAAAAGCCCAAAGCGCGGCGCGCTGTCGCATGGCACGGTCTTGCCGTAGGACCGGCTTCAGCCGGGAGCGCATTCCTCGCGGCTGAAGCCGCTCCTACGGGCGGGTCGAAATGCTGGCGGTTTGCCCCTCATCAAGAGCGTTCAGCAACGCCTCCACCGACCCAAACTCCCGATCCACCTCCGGCAACTGTGGCCGCTTCAATATCACTACCGGCACCTTCAACTCCCGCGCCACTTCAAGCTTGGCTTCGGTGGCGCTGCCGCCACTGTTCTTGCTGATCAGCACGTCGATACTGCGTTGCATGAAAAGAGCACGCTCGTCATCCAGCAGAAACGGCCCGCGCGCGCCGAGCACTTCGCAGCGCGGGTGGTCAGGCAGGTCGCGCAAGGTGTTTTCCAGCGCGCGCAGGGTCCAGAACTGGTGTGCCGGGATTTCATCCAGATGCTGCAACGGCTCGCGACCCAGGGTAAATAAAGGTCGATGAAAGGGTGCCAGCGCCCGAATCAATCCGGCCCAGTCGCTGACTTCGCGCCAGTCATCGTCCGGCCCGGCTTGCCACGCAGGTCGGCGCAGGGCCCAACTAGGGATGCCGCTCAGTTGTGCGGCCTTGGCGGCGTTATGACTGATTTGCGCGGCGTAGGGGTGGGTCGCATCCAGCAACAGATCAATGCTCTGGTCGGCTATGAAGCGCGCCAGACCTTCAGCCCCGCCATAACCGCCGACGCGCACCTCGCAGGTCAGGTCGGTCGGCACTCGGCCGACACCCGCCAGGCTGTAAATGTGTTGCGGCCCCAGCGTGCGGGCAATCGTCATGGCATCGGCAACGCCGCCAAGCAATAACAAACGTTGCATTAGATAACTCCCGCCTGACCGACGATGCCGCCCTGACGGTCGATGGCAAAAACTTCGACCTGGACTTGCGCAGGCACCACGCTGCGGGCGAAATCCAGGGCGTGCTGACAGACCACATCGCCCAACCTGATGCCGAGCGCCGCGCTGATGGCCAGCGCCTGTTGGCTGGTATTGCACTCGCGGATCGCCTGTTGCAGCGCGTCGTCGGCCCCGGCATCGGCGGCCCAGCGCGCCAGTTGTGGCAGATCGATGCTGGAGTGGCGGCTGTGCAAATCCATATGCCCGGCGGCGAGTTTGCTGATCTTGCCGAAACCGCCGCAGATGCTCAGTTTGTTCACGGGCACCTTGCGCAGGTGCTTGAGCACCGCGCCGATGAAATCGCCCATCTCGATCAAGGCGATGTCCGGCATCTGATAGTAGCGGCGCATGGTGTCTTCGCTGGCGTTGCCGGTGCAGGCCGCGATATGCAGATAGCCGTTGGTCTTGGCGACGTCGATGCCCTGATGGATCGAGGCGATGTAGGCCGCGCAGGAAAACGGCCGGACGATGCCGCTGGTGCCCAGAATCGACAGCCCGCCAAGAATGCCCAGCCGCGGATTCATGGTTTTGAGCGCCAGTGCTTCGCCACCTTCGACACTGACGGTGATTTCAAAGCCGCCGCCGTAATTCATTTCGTTGGCCAGCATTTGCAGGTGCTCGATCATCATCCGTCGCGGCACTGGATTGATCGCCGGTTCGCCGACTTTCAGCACCAGGCCGGGACGCGTTACCGTGCCGACGCCTGGGCCGGCGATAAACGTCACGGTGGGAATCTCCAGCAGGCGCACGCGGGAGTACACCAATGCGCCATGCGTCACGTCCGGGTCGTCACCTGCGTCCTTGATGGTGCCGGCTTCGGCGCCGTCAGCGCACAGGCGACAGAATTCCAGACGCATCTGCACCTGCTTGCCCTTGGGCAGAACGATTTGCACGGCGTCGTTTGCCTGACCAGCAAGCAACAGGCGCGCCGCCGCGAGACTGGTGGCCGTGGCGCAACTGCCAGTCGTCAAACCGCTGCGCAGTGGTGCAGGTTGTTCGGCGGTCTCGTCGCGCATCAGGGTTTGACCACATCCAGCAGGGTGATCGGCAGCGCCTGGCGCCAGGTATCGAAATCACCCAAGGGTTTGGCGTGAGCAATGTGAATGCGGGTCAGCTCGCCGCCATGCAGCTCGCGCCAGGCCATCAACGTGGCTTCGCTTTGCAGAGTGACTGCATTGGCCACCAGCCGCCCGCCGGAACGCAGCTGCTGCCAGCACGTGTCGAGTACGCCGGGACGCGTGACGCCGCCGCCGATGAAGATCGCATCGGGACGCTCCAGCCCAGCCAGAACAGCCGGCGCCGCGCCGCGCACCAATTGCAGGCCCGGCACGCCCAGCGCATCGCGGTTGAATTCAATCAATTGCTGACGGCCTTCATCCGCTTCAATCGCCAGGGTGCGGCAGCTCGGATGGGCGCGCATCCACTCAATGCCGATGGAGCCGCAACCGGCGCCGACATCCCACAGCAACTCACCGGGCACCGGCGCCAGCCGCGCCAAAGTAATCGCCCGCACGTCGCGCTTGGTCAGCTGGCCATCATGTTCGAAAGCAGCATCCGGCAAACCGGCCAGCGGCGAAAGGCGCAAGGCGTGCGCATCGGCGCGACAGTCGATGGCCACCACGTTGAGCGCAGCGATTTCCGGGTTGGCCCATTCGCTGGCCAGTCCGTCGATGCATCGCTCGGCGGTTCCGCCCAGATGTTCCAGCACCGTCATGCGGCTGGGGCCAAAGCCGCGCTCGCGGAGCAAACCGGCAATGGCGGCGGGGCTGCTGCCATCATTGCTGAGGACCAGCAAGCGTACGCCGTTATGAAATTGCGCATTGAGTGCGGCCAATGGACGCGCCACCACCGACAGCGTGACAACTTCCTGCAACGGCCAGCCCAGGCGCGCGGCGGCCAGGGAATACGAAGAGGGCGCGGGCAGGATCAGCATTTCGTTGATATCGACTACCCGCGCCAGACTCGCGCCGACGCCGAACAGCATCGGATCGCCGCTGGCCAGCACGCAAACCTCGGCGCCGCGCTGCTCCAGCACCGGACTCAGGGAAAACGGACTCGGCCAGGCACGACGTTCGGCTTGTATGCACGGCGGCAGCAAATCCAGCTGACGCGGGCCGCCAAACACCTGATGCGCGCGCAGCAGAGCGTGCCGCGCATTCTTGCCCAGGCCCTTGTAGCCGTCTTCACCGATTCCCACGACTGTCAGCCAAGGCGACATTTAATTCCCTCAATCCGAGTCTTCCGACAGAGCGGCTTTTCATGCCTGCGGACAAAGCAGGCATAATACCGCGCCCAAGCGGCACAAGTGGCCTATTCACGTGCAGTCCAGTTCCAGCCATGGTGATCCATTGACCGAGCCGACCTCCGTCCTTCCGCCTTCGATACCTCTACGCCCCTCGGCCTGTCCGGGGTTGCTGCGTATCGTCCCGGCGCTGGATGGCGGTATCTGCCGCATCAAGCTGGCGGGCGGTTCGATCACTGCGCCGCAAGCGCTGGCCGTTGCCCAGGCTGCGCAGCTGTACGCCCACGGGGTGATCGAAGCGACCAATCGCGGCAATCTGCAAATTCGCGGCATCGGCGAGCAGCAAGACGCGTTGATCCAGGCATTGCTGGGTGCTGGCCTCGGGCCGCGCAACCTGGACAGCGACGACGTGCGCAACCTCATGCTCAGCCCCAGCGCCGGGCTTGATCCGCATATGCTCTTGGATACGCGGCCGTTGGCGGCACACATTCTCGGAGCACTTGAAGGCAATCCGCGCTTTCACGACCTGTCACCCAAGTTCGCCATATCGCTGGACGGTGGCGAAGGCCTGGTAATGCTCGAACATCCCCACGACCTGTGGCTAAGCGCGTTGCAGCTTGAAGGTGAAAACTTGCTGGCCTTCGGCTTCGCCGGTTGTCCCGGGCAGGATTCGCCATTGGCTGCCGTTCCCGTTGAGCATGGGCTGGAACTGGTGCTGGCCGTGCTGGAGCTGTTTCTGGATACTGCGCGGCCCGAGCAAGTGCGAATGCGCCAGTTGCTGGCGCAAATACCGGCAGCACAGCTGCTGGAACAACTGGCAACGCGTTTGAGCGTTGAGTTGCGCACTGATCAAAAAGTAACCGATTGGCGCCGAGCGCCAGTGGCCGCCGATCAGCACATTGGCATTTATCCACAGCATGAAACCGGCAAAGTAGCGGTCGGTGGCGTGGCGCCGTTGGGGCGACTGAATCCTGAGATGCTCAGCGCCATCGCGCAACTGGCTGCCGAAGCGGGCGATGGCAGCCTGCGCCTGACGCCCTGGCAAAGCGTGTTATTGCCCAATGTTCCGACAGAACAGGCGCAATACGTGCTGGCGAGGCTGCAAGCAGCGGGGCTGCTGTGTTCTGCCGAGCAGGCTTTGGCGCACATGATCGCCTGTACCGGCGCCACCGATTGCAGCAAAGGCCTGGCCGATACCAAGGGCGATGCCCGAATTCTGGCCGCGCAATTGCAAAAAAATGGCCTCAGCCGAGCCGTGCATCTGACGGCGTGCCAGCGTTCCTGCGCGGCGGCCCATCGCGCGCAGGTGACCTTGCTGGCGGTGTCTGCTGGCCATTACGACCTTTATTTTCGCGATGCAGCTCAACCCGGTTTCGGCGTTCTGCAAGCGCGTGACCTCACTATTGAAGCAGCCGGCGCGTTGTTGATCGCCGACTCACGGAGCAGCACCCATGATTGATTACATCCGCGACGGGCAGGAGATTTATCGCAATTCCTTCTCGATCATCCGTGCGGAAGCGCGCCTGGACACGATCCCGGCGGATCTGGAAAAACTTGCCGTGCGGGTGATTCATGCCTGCGGCATGGTCGAGGTCATCGAAGACCTGCGCTTTTCGCCGGGAGCGGGCAAGGCCGGACGCGATGCATTGGCGGCGGGCGCGCCGATCCTGTGCGACGCGCGCATGGTCTCTGAGGGCATCACCCGCACTCGCTTGCCAGCCAACAATCAGATCATCTGCACGCTGCACGACGAAGGCGTGCGGGAGATGGCGCTGGAGAAGGGCAACACCCGCTCTGCGGTGGCGCTGGAACTGTGGCGTCCGCATCTGGCCGGCAGCGTCGTGGTGATCGGCAACGCGCCGACCGCGCTGTTTTATCTGCTGGAAATGCTCGACGCGGGCGCACCGAAACCGGCATTGATCCTCGGTTTCCCGGTGGGTTTTGTCGGCGCAGCGGAATCCAAGGCGATGCTCGCCGCCGACAGCCGTGGCGTGCCCTTCGTCATCATGCAGGGCCGTCGCGGCGGCAGCGCCATGGCGGTGGCTGCGGTCAACGCGCTGGCCACGGAGATCGAATGATGCAGGTACGCGGTCGATTGATTGGCCTGGGCGTCGGCCCCGGCGACCCGGAACTGATTACCGTCAAGGCGCTGCGCCTGTTGCGTGAGTCGCCGGTGATCGCCTATTTCGTCGCCAAGGGCAAGAAAGGCAACGCCTTCGGCATCATCGAAGGTCATCTGCAGGATGCCCAGACGCTGATGCCGCTGGTCTATCCGGTCACCACCGAAGCGCTGCCCGCGCCGATGTCCTACGAACAGGTGATCAGCGATTTCTACGACGCCTCCAGCGCCGACGTGGCAGCGCATCTGGATGCCGGTCGTGATGTAGCCGTTATCTGCGAAGGCGACCCGTTCTTCTACGGTTCCTACATGTACCTGCACGATCGTCTGGCAGACCGCTACGAAGCGCAGGTCATTCCGGGCGTGTGCTCGATGCTCGGCGGCGCTTCGGTGCTGGGTGCGCCGCTGGTGTACCGCAATCAGAGTCTGTCGGTGTTGTCCGGCGTGCTGTCCCACGAAGAGCTCAAGCGCAAACTGGCCGACGCCGACGCCGCAGTGATCATGAAGCTGGGCCGCAACTTTCCGAAAGTCCGCCTGGTGCTGGAAGAACTCGGCCTGGCCGAGCGCGCGCTGTATGTCGAGCGCGCCACCATGGCCAATCAGAAAATCGTGCCGCTGGATCAGGTCGAACCCATGTCCTCGCCGTACTTTTCGCTGATTATTGTTCCCGGCGAAAGGTGGCAAGGCTGATGGCGCACAACACCCCGGCGATTGTCATTCTCGGCAATGGCAGCCTCGCAACTGCACGGCGCATCCAGCAGATTTACCCCGATGCAGTCATTTATGGCCTCGTGCATCGGGTTCAGGGTGCAGACCAAATCTACAGCGAATTTGGCGCCACCTTGCGTCAGATTTATCAACAAGACACGCCGATCATTGCCCTGTGTGCAGCGGGAATCGTCATCCGCACCCTCGCGCCGCTGTTGCTGGAAAAGGGCGCCGAACCGGCTGTGCTGGCGGTTGCTGAAGACGGCAGCGCCGTCGTGCCGCTGTTGGGCGGGTTGGGTGGCGTCAACGTCATGGCCCGGGAAATCGCCGCCGGTCTGGGTATTTCGGCGGCCATTACCACCAGCGGCGAGCTGCGCTTCGGCACTTGCCTGCTCAATCCGCCCGCCGGTTATGCCTTGGGCGATCTGGAACTGGGCAAGCGTTTCGTCTCCAATTTGCTCTCCGGCGCAACCGTGCGTATCGAAGGTGCAGCACCATGGCTGGCCAAGGCGCAACTGCCGGAAGACGATCAGGCTCAGTTGGCGATTCACGTCGGCAGCGCCGAGCGCGAGCCTTCGCAACATGAACTGCTGATCTACCCGCGCAGCGTTGCTGTGGCCTTGAGTGCGACGCTTGCGGACGCGGCCACCAGGGTTCGTGCGGCGCTGCACGAGGCCGGCATCGCCGTGCAATCCCTGGCTTGCCTGCTGGCGCCCGACGCGCAGATGGCCGACCCGCTGCTGCATCAGGTCGCCGCTGAACTGGCGGTGCCCATCCGTTTTGTCGCGCCAGCCAGCGCGAGCGAAATGGCAGCGCAGGCGGTGCCGCAATTATTGCCGCCGATCAGCGTCAGTGAAGACCTGGCCATCGTCGTCGCCCCGCAGCCTTTGGATGTGGAACAGATCGGTCGTGGACGCGGCAGGCTGGCGGTCATCGGCCTCGGTCCCGGTGCTGCTGATTTGATGGTGCCTGCGGTCAAGACTGAACTGGCCCGCGCCAATGACGTGCTCGGTTATGAAACCTACGTGCGTATGGCCGGGCCGTTCCGCGCCGATCAAGTGCTGCACTGCACTGACAACCGCGAAGAAATGCAGCGCGCCCGACATGCGTTCGAACTGGCTGCATCGGGGCGCAGCGTGGTGGTGGTGTCTTCGGGCGACCCCGGCGTGTTCGCCATGGCCTCGGCGGTGCTGGAAGCCTTGCACGAATCAAACAACCCCGAATGGCATACGGTTGATCTGCAAATCCTGCCGGGGGTTTCCGCCTCGCTGGCGACCGCCGCGCAAGCAGGCGCGCCGTTGGGTCATGATTTCTGCGTGATGTCGCTCTCCGACAACCTCAAGCCTTGGGATGTCATCGAAAAACGTCTGGAACTGGCCTCCCAAGCCGATCTGGCCCTGGCGTTCTACAACCCGATTTCCCGTTCGCGCCCTTGGCAATTGGGCCGCGCGCTGGAAATCGTCCGCCAGCACCGCACGCCTGAAACGCCGGTAACCTTGGGTCGCGACATCGGCCGTCCGGGCCAGACCTTGCGCATCATTACCCTGGGCGACCTGACCCCGGAACAGGTCGACATGCGCACCATGGTGTTGATTGGCTCTTCGACCACCTGCGTGTTTCCGCGTGCCGATGGCGGCACCTGGGTGTATACGCCGCGTTGGTATGGGGAAAAGCCGGGTAGCAGTCCCGATTAACATGGCTCCTGTACAGCTCTTGTTCATTCGCCGGGATCAAAGGCTTGGGAATGAGCAAGAGCTTGTAAGACACTTCATATTAAAGTTTCGGAAATTTCAGCTCGGTATTTGGGAATGGCGGGCACCGCTTGTGCGTTTACAAGCTTTATGCCGGTGATCATTTCTTGTTTGCAGGAAAGTTGTTGGTTTTTCGGGTGAAGGAAAACAATATGACACAGGCGCTTTGGGCGTTTGTTGATGTGATGGCATATTAGTTAACGGTTAGTTGGTTTCTTGCGGCGTGAAACAATTGAACGGGAGCAATGGCTTGTTGCGGGTGTCGTTTAAGACTAGCTTTAGGGCGTGGCCGGATGAGCCACTCACTAAAACTTATGCAAGGAATGCATGATGAGCCTTAACGAACAATACGCTTTCCCTACCGCTGAAGAATCCGACGCCTATTTCAATGACTTGCCAGTTATTGAGCGTGCCGAGCACAAATTCGCTCGGCGAGCACTGGTGCTCACCGAAGCGCCGGAAGCAAAAATCGATACAGACAGCATTGCAGAAGTGAACAAAGATGCGCCTGCGATCATTGCTTTTGCCGATGGCGTCAGTGCAGAAAATCGCGAAGCCGTTATGCTGGGTGTCGAGTTCGCGGAAACCGTTGCGAATAGTAAAGCAGACATCAATAAAGACTCGGTCAAATGGCTGGAAAGTTACGCTGAAGCATTTAAATATGCCGGATGGCTTACTACAGGTGGGAATCGGTACGGTGAGTACACCTCGACGAACGTCAACCTGACCATGGACTCGGTGGTGCTGGAATTGATCAGTGCCGTAGCCGGGACTAACGCGCAAATCGTTATTAGACTGTTGAATATCGTGATGGAGAAGGTGCAAAAAAATAAACCCATGATGGAGCTGTTTGATCGAAATCGTAAGTCAGGCACTGCCTCGACCTTTCGTATTATGCCGTGCCTGGAGTCGAGTCAAGGTATTCCAGTCACCTATCTGCTGGCTATCCATTGCGAATCTTCTACTGATTCAGGCGGTGCGCTTTTCTGGAAATGGTCGATTTCGAAGTTGAAAATCAAACATTTGGCTAAAGGTGTCGATTTTAATCAGGGCACCCATGACCGTAACAAACAAAGAATTGTTGATTATCTCGGTAAGAATGCAGACGATTTCTTTGAAAGTCTGAAGTGACAATCTAAATACACGGGTCGCCAGCGGCGGCTCGTGTGTTAATCAGACGTTCGCGAGGATTAGATATGCAGAACACGAACATAAAAACATTGGTCGGCGGCGCGCTGCTGTTCAGTAATGCCGACATTCCCCACGAAGTTATGAGGGATGTACTGGACTCACTACTTTTCTTTCGACTCTATGCGGATAAGCAGTCAAGTAAGTTCGACTCGTCAGCTGCCTGGTTCAAGCGGTATGACGATGCGATGATTCATTTGAAGTGGAATAGTTCCGTTTATGATAGCGCGACGATTACGCCACAAAGCGAAGTCAGCCTCACCCTCGAAGCGTTGATTGAAGAAGGGATGCCGGTCCAGTTGCCTGTCCAAACGATGGAACAATTCAGAGCGTTGATGACTTGTGTAGGCAGACTCACTCAGGAGGACAAGGCATCGCTCTTATTCCGTCAGCAAGCAATCAGCACTTCAGTAGATGTTCCGGAACGCTCAGATCTTATGCTGCAGATGGGCGTTCTTGAACCTGGAATAAAGCTGTCTTCATTGTTTGTGACCTTCAGTACCACGGCCGACATCGAACATGATCTGTGGAACCAGACATTTTCAGCCGCCACGATTGTCGGCAATATTCAGATCCGTTTCCATGAGCGTGAATGGCATCCAAAGAACTCCAGGATTGTCCGTGGAAAGTCAGTTCAGGATTTTTTGGCTGCAAAAAGAGACGGGCTGATACTGCCACTGTCTTGCGAGCCATGTGAGGAATCGGGCGATGACTGATGCGCAATCGGGCGTCTTGTTGTGCGGTCAGAGTCTGGTTTCCTTTTCATCCGGCATGTCTGAGCAGGAGCGTAACGATATTCTTGACTGCCTGAACTATTCGGAGCTTAGGGCCGACGGAAAGAGCGACCGTCGCCAGGCTTGGCGCAAGTGGATCAATCACTATCAGGCCGGGTTATTCAAGAGCGGCTTCGAGCTAAGTGGGGCCCTGAGTTCCAACATCGTTGCCATAACCGAACGCCGGGAACTGCTTGATGTTGCTCGCGATGCAATTCAGGGGTCTGGCCATAGAGAGTTATCTGAACTCGCCCACTCAGCATTGAATACGTTGTTGCGGAGCCAGCAGGTAGAGGCTTTTTTTCAGAATGGGTTCAGCGTCAGCCAAAACGAGAGTTTTCAAGTAGTCCCCTGCTGCAGGGTGGCGACCGGGGCTATTGACGTGATGGTGTGTGGCATTCATATGCAGAGGGATACAACCGACGGTTCCTGGCTGGACCGTCCTGAATCCTTCATGAAAATAAGAATGGACGGCGGCGCTTACCGTTATTCCGCTCAGGCTTACGAGCCATACCGTGCAAAGGTGACCAAGGGGCTGGAAAGATTCTCCAGGATCTATTTCGATAGCCTGTCGTAGGCTCAATTGTTCAACGAGTGCGCAGCCAGACTCAGGGGCTCAACCTTCACGGCACCAGATAACCCCGAACCCCGGTAAAGATAATCTGCGCGGCCAACGCGCAGACAAACAAACCCATGAGGCGGCTGACAATCTGCAAACCCTGGTCGCCCAGTACCCGTTCGATGTGGTTGGACAGGTAAAGCACCACGCCAACAGTCAGGCTGGCCAGGGCAATGCTGAGGATCGCGGTGAGTTTGTCATCCCAGTGGGGCTGGCTGACGCCCATGACCAGTAGCGCGCCGATGGTGCCGGGGCCAACGGTCAGTGGAATGGTCAGCGGCACGATGGTCATGTCCTGCTGGACATTGTCGGTCTGCACGGCCGACTTGCCTTGAGCCATGCCCAACGCGGAGATAAACAGCACGCTGCCGGCGCCAATGCGGAAGGCGTCGACGGTGATGCCGAACACACTGAATATCACCCGTCCGAACAGATACAGCAGCACACTGGAAACCAGCGTCGCCAACGCCACTTTCCAGGCCAGACGCCGTTGCTCCTTGCGTGAATGACCGCGGGTCAGGCTGATGAAGCAGGACAGGACGAAGAACGGGCTATAAAGCACCAGCATCTTCAGGTAAACGCTGAACAACACGTGGAGCATGGCTTGGGCTCGCGGCAGCAGAATAAGGACGAGGGGAGTCTATCAGGCGGCAAGCGTTGCCTTGATGTGGATTGTCAGTTTTGCTGATAAAGGTCGCTGTCGGATGTCAGTGCGTGGGTCTTGGCGCGTTGGGCAACCCAGAACTCCACCAGTTCGCGCAGTTGAGACAGCTCGACGGGTTTCGACATGTGGCCGTCCATGCCAGCCTGGCGCGCGCGGTCCTTGTGTTCAGTCAGGATGTGCGCGGTCAGCGCAACCACCGGGGTCCGCACACGCTGATTGCCCACTTCCCAGGCACGCAATTGTTCGGTGGCGGAGAAACCATCGAGGATCGGCATTTCACAGTCCATCAGGACCAGATCGTAACGCTGGGCTTTCATCGCCCGCAGCGCTTCTTCGCCGTTGCTGGCGGTATCGGGATGCAGGTTGAGCTTGCCGAGCATGCCGCGAATGACTTTGGTCGAAATACTGTTGTCTTCGGCCACCAGAATGCGGAAGTCACTGGGTACGTTGATCGGCGTGTTCAACACCGGCGCAATGGGCAGCGGGCCTGCGCCTTTGTTGCGCTGGGTGAGTTCATCCGCCAGCGTGGTCTTCAAGGTGTAGCCGGCCACGGGTTTGGCGAGGATGCGCTTGACCCCGGCGTTGCGCGCGACAATCTTGCTTGGCGCGTTGCTGATGCCAGTCAGCATGATCAGCAGGATGTCGTGGTTCAGGCTCGGGTCTTCCTTGATCTTGGCCGCCAGCTGCATGCCGGTCATGCCGGGCATGTTCTGGTCGAGCAGGACCACATCGAAATAGTCGCGCAAGTGCGCCTTGGTGCGCAGCAGCGCCAGCGCTTCCTTGCCCGAGGGTACCGCGCTGACGTTCAAGCCCCACGCGGTGCATTGCTGGACCAACACCTTGCGGCAGGTGTCGTTGTCGTCGACCACCAGTACCCGTGCGTCCTTGAGCGGGCTGTCCATGTCCAGCGGCGGTTGCTCCAGACGATCAGCGTCCAGTGGCAGGCTCAGCCACAACGTGCTGCCCTGGCTGCTGCCGGTCTGGATACCGAACTCACCGTCCATCAGCAGGATCAACTGCCGGGCAATCACCAGCCCCAGGTGACCGCCAAGCTTGCTCGCAGCGAGGAAATTCTTGCTGTGCAGTTCCGCATGCAGCAGGGCGTCGCGCTCGCTCGGCGCCAGCGGTTCGCCGCTGTCTTGCACGGCGATGCGCAGGCGTGGCTTGCCGGCCCGGGAGTCGAGCGCCACCACCACGAGGATTTCGCCCTCGTCGGTTTTCTTCAGGGCGTTTTCCAGCAGGCTCAACACGGTCTGACGCAAGCGGGTCGGGTCGCCGCTGATGACTCTGGGCACTTGCGGCTGGATCAGGCTGATCAGTTCGACATTTTGCTGTTCGGCCTTGGCCCGGAAGATATTCATGCAGTCTTCGATCAACGCACTGAGATCGAACTGCACGTCGTCGAGCTCGATCTGGCCGGATTCCAGCTTGGTGATGTCCAGAATCTCGTTGATCAGCGTAAGGAGTTCGTTGCCCGCGCTGTGCACGGTCTGCACGTAATCGCGCTGCTTGACCGACAGCGGCGTGCCCAGCAGCAATTCGGTCATGCCCAGCACGCCGTTCATGGGCGTGCGGATTTCGTGACTGATCTTGGCCAGGAATTCCGCCTTGGCGTTGATTTCAGCGGTGCTGGCGGCCTGGTCGCGACTGATGCTGAATTTGTCTTCGGTGATGCTGCGATGACGCTCGCTGAGCGCGATGCTCATGAGTAGCCCGCTGACGCAGAACACGCCGAGCAGCGTGAAAATCAGCCACTGCGGGGAAATCATCGTCAGCCACAGCAACGCGGGCAGAATGATCAGGCAACCAATATTGAACGTGATCATTGAGAACACGAACAGCCGCGCTGGCGAATATCCTTTTTGCCAGTTATACGCGGAAACAAACAGGATGCTCAGCGTCGCCAGACTGACCAGCCCGAAGGTCAGCAGGTTGAGCGGCAAGGTGTCGACGAACAGGATCAGCAAGGCGCCCAGCGCAATGACCAGCAGGCTGCCCAGCAACCAGCGGTCCAGCTTCACGACCTTGCGGTGGTAGAAGAAACAATAGGTGTACATCAGCCCGGTAATGGCCGCGAGTAACAGGGTCAGGTGCGCGCTGGGTGTCTGGGGGATATGCCAGGTATTGAGCCAGGGCGTCAGCAGGTTGAGCAGCAGAATCGCGCTCAGTGCCAGCAGCGCCTCGCAGGCTGCCAGCCAGAGATTACTGGGGGATCGTGTGTGGGCGTAGCGGGTCAGGTTTTGCAGAATCAGCATCGCCAGGGAACCGAGCAGAAGTCCGAGTACAAAGGGTTCGCGTTCGTCGGCGGCACTTTCGATGGCGGGTTGCAGCGTGATGTTGGGGCGTAGCTGCTGGGTTGAAACCAGGCGCAGATAGAGATCCAGGGGCACGTCGCTCTGAGGCAACGGCAACATGAAGTCTCGGGAATGCAGCAGTTGGTCCTGGCGCGGGATGTTATTGCCGGTGCGCGAATGGTCGACCATCTGCTCGCCGTTCAGGACATACATGTCCAGGCTGGCCAGGTCCGGTGCGAAGATGCGCAGCAGTTGTTCGTGCTTGTTGGGTTGCAGGCGGTAGTGCAGCCATAGCGCACTGTTTCGGTCCGCTGCGGTGATGTGCGCAAGATCGATGGGACTGAACGCGTTTTCGAAGCGTGCCGAGCGGATATCGCTCAATTGCAGATCCGCCGGGCTGTCGAGCAAGGTTGACCAGCCTGCACTCTGCTCGGCTTGCGCTGTGAGCATGAAGAGCAGGGTCAGTACCCCGACGGTTAATCTTTTGGCAATCCTGAGCCAGCGCACGGCGAAATCCCTTCGTAGATGAATGCCAGATAACCCTGCGCGGTGCTGAAATAACCAGAAGAACTCGAACCTTCGGACGAATTGCGGGGCGAGTCATCTGTCTCGCCCCGCAGGATTGCGCCCGGTTCTGGTTGCCTGACGGCTTATTCCAGCTCTTCACCGCGCTCGCGTGCAATGGCGCGATAGCCAATGTCACTGCGATAGAAACAACCTTCCCAATCAATCTTTGCTGCCAGCGCATACGCCTGTTGTTGCGCATCGCCCACGCTGTCGCCCATGGCTGTCGCACACAGAACGCGGCCGCCACTGGTTACCACCTGACCATCCTGCAACGCGGTCCCGGCATGAAACACTTTGCCCGACAGTTGCGCTGCGTCGTCCAGACCCTTGATCGCTGCGCCCTTGGCGTAATCGCCAGGGTAACCGCCAGCGGCCAGAACAATGCCCAGGCTTGGACGAGGGTCCCACTGCGCTTCGACTTTATCCAGTGCCTGCGCCAATGCCGCCTCGACCAGCAACACGAGGCTGGACTGCAAGCGCAGCATCACGGGTTGGGTTTCCGGATCGCCAAAGCGGCAGTTGAACTCGATAACCTTCGGATTGCCAGCTTTGTCGATCATCAGACCAGCATAGAGGAAGCCGGTGTAAATATTACCTTCGTCAGCCATGCCTCGGACGGTCGGCCATATGACCAGATCCATCACGCGCTGATGCACCTCGGCGGTCACCACCGGGGCCGGTGAGTAAGCACCCATGCCGCCAGTATTCGGGCCGCTGTCGCCGTCGCCGACGCGCTTGTGATCCTGGCTGGTGGCCATCGGCAGAACATTCTTGCCGTCGACCATGACAATGAAACTGGCTTCTTCGCCATCGAGAAACTCTTCGATGACCACACGCGAACCTGCTTCACCAAAGGCGTTGCCAGCCAGCATGTCGCGCACCGCGTCTTCGGCTTCGACCAGGGTCATGGCGACGATAACGCCTTTGCCCGCAGCCAGGCCGTCGGCCTTGATGACGATTGGCGCGCCTTTTTCACGAAGGTAAGCCAGGGCAGGCTCGATCTCGGTGAAGTTCTGATAATCGGCAGTCGGGATCTTGTGGCGAGCCAGGAAATCCTTGGTGAACGCCTTCGAGCCTTCCAGCTGGGCAGCGCCAGCAGTTGGACCGAAGCAATCCAGGCCACGGCTGCGGAACAGATCGACAACGCCTGCCACCAGCGGCACTTCCGGGCCAACGATGGTCAGCGAAACATTCTGTTCCGCGAAATCGGCCAGTTGCTCAAGGGCGAGCACGTCGATGGCGACGTTTTCGCACTTGGCTTCGATGGCGGTTCCGGCATTGCCCGGGGCAACGAAAACCTTCACGACGCGGGGGTCCTGGGCAACTTTCCAGGCCAGGGCGTGTTCACGTCCGCCACTGCCGATGATGAGTACGTTCATTTCAAAACCTCGATGACGCTAATTCTGGTAGGACCGGCTTTAGCCGGGAGGGTGCCGGGCCTCATGACATAGATACGTCACATGTACCGGCCCCTCGCGGCTGAAACCGCTCCTACGGATATGGGGGGGCGCGTTAGTGTCTGAAATGCCGCATCCCGGTGAATACCATCGCAATCCCTGCCTCATCGGCTGCGGCAATCACTTCGTTGTCGCGCATCGAGCCGCCTGGCTGGATCACGGCAGTGATGCCGACCTTGGCGGCGTTGTCGATACCATCGCGGAACGGGAAGAATGCGTCCGAGGCCATCACGGCGCCCTGGACTGCCAAACCGGCGTGTTCGGCCTTGATCGCGGCAATGCGTGCCGAGTTGACGCGGCTCATCTGGCCGGCGCCGACGCCGATGGTCTGACGATTGCGGGCGTAGACAATGGCGTTGGACTTGACGTATTTCGCCACTTTCCAGGCGAAGATCAGGTCGTGGATTTCCTGCTCGGTCGGCGCGCGCTGAGTAACGATTTTCAGGTCATCGGCACCGATCATGCCGATGTCACGGCTCTGCACCAGCAGGCCGCCGTTGACACGCTTGTAGTCCCAGGCAGCGGCACGTTCGGCAGCCCACTGGCCGGTGGTCAACAGACGCACGTTGGCTTTGGTGGCCACGATGGCCTGGGCTTCGGCGCTGACGCTCGGAGCGATGATGACTTCGACGAACTGACGCTCGACGATGGCCTTGGCGGTTGCAGCGTCCAGCTCGCGGTTGAAGGCGATGATGCCGCCGAATGCCGATTCGGTATCGGTGGCGTAAGCCAGTTCGTAGGCCTGACGGATGCCGCCTTCAGCGTCCGGGCAAACCGCAACGCCGCACGGGTTGGCGTGCTTGACGATGACGCAGGCCGGCTTGACGAAGCTCTTCACACACTCCAGCGCGGCGTCGGTGTCGGCCACATTGTTGAACGACAGTTCCTTGCCTTGCAGCTGGGTGGCCGTGGCAATGCCCACTTCGGCCGGATTGGCCTCGACATAGAACGCTGCACTTTGGTGCGGGTTCTCGCCATAGCGCATTTCCTGCGCCTTGATGAACTGGCTGTTGAAGGTGCGCGGGAAGCCGCTGCGGCCTTCAGTGCTCAGGGTTTCAGCCTTCTGGTCGATGCTGCCCAGATAGTTGGCGATCATGCCGTCGTAAGCAGCGGTGTGTTCGAACGCCTTGAGCATCAGGTCGAAGCGCTGTGCGTAGGTCAGGCCGCCGGCCTTGAGGCTTTCCAGTACCTGGCTGTAGTCGCTGGCGTTAACCACGATGGCGACATCTTTATGGTTTTTCGCCGCAGAACGGACCATGGTCGGGCCGCCGATATCGATGTTTTCGATAGCGGTCGGCAGGTCGCAGCCGGGTTTTGCAATCGTTGCTTCGAATGGGTAGAGATTGACCGCAACCAGATCAATCGGCTTGATGCCGTGCTCGTTCATGATCGCGTCGTCGATGCCGCGACGACCGAGGATGCCGCCGTGGATTTTCGGGTGCAGGGTCTTGACCCGACCGTCCATCATTTCCGCAAAGCCGGTGTAGTCGGCAACTTCTACCGCTGCGACGCCGTTGTCCTTCAACAGCTTGAAGGTGCCACCAGTGGAAAGGATCTCAACGCCAAGGGCTTCCAGTTCGCGGGCAAATTCAAGAATTCCCGTCTTGTCGGAAACACTGATCAGGGCGCGGCGGATCGGCAGGCGTGTGGTCTGGTCGGTCATCTCGATTTCCATCAAAAACAAATAGAGGTAAGCAAAAAAGGCGACAGCATGAAAGCGCGTCGCCTTTTTGTTTTGAATGCTTAAAGCAGATCGTACTGCTTGAGTTTCTTGCGCAAGGTGCCGCGGTTCAGGCCCAGCAGTTCGGACGCTTTGGTCTGGTTGCCCTTGACGTAATTCATCACGCTTTCGAGCAGCGGCGCCTCGACTTCCGACAACACCAGGTTGTAGACGTCAGTGACGGGAGCGCCTTCGAGGTGGGCGAAATAATTGTGCAGCGCCTTCTCGACACTGCCGCGCAGGGTCTGGCCCTCTTCGCTCGGCGTGTTGAGGTGCTGTTTCAAATTGACGTTGTCGCTCACGGGTGTTGTTCCACTCACTAAAGTCTCGGTCATCATCGTCATGCGGCCACCTCTTCTTCTTTCCCTGCATCCGGGCTTTCGTAGCGTTCGCTGAAAAACTCGCGGACGTTGGCGCACTGTGCTTCTGTATCCTGCAAACGATTGAAGTGGGCGCGAAACTCCCTGGCGCCCGGCAAGGTTGCGAGATACCAGCCGACATGCTTGCGGGCAATTCGCACGCCAAGCACATCGCCATAGAAAACGTGAAGCGCTGCCAAATGCTCAAGCAGAATGCGTTCCACTTCACTTAATTGCAGAGTCGGCAATGTCTCGCCGGTTCGCAGGTAGTGTTCTATTTCGCGAAAAATCCATGGACGCCCTTGAGCGGCCCGGCCTATCAACAGTCCGTCGGCGCCGGTCGCGTGCAACACGTGCCGGGCTTTCTGGGGTGAATCGATGTCGCCATTGGCAAATACCGGAATCGACATCGCCTGCTTGATTTCAGCGATGGTGTCGTATTCGGCTTCACCGGTGTAAAGGTCGGCACGGGTGCGCCCATGGACGGCCAGCGCCTGGATCCCGGCCTGTTCGGCGATTTTCGCAATCGTCAGGCCATTCTTGTTCGCCCGGTCCCAGCCGGTGCGTATCTTCAAGGTGACCGGCACATCGACTGCGGCAACCACTGCCTGCAGGATCTCGCTCACCAGTTGCTCGTCCTTCAACAGCGCAGAGCCCGCCGCCTTGTTACATACTTTTTTCGCCGGACACCCCATGTTGATGTCGATGATCTGCGCGCCCAGTTCAACGTTGGCGCGGGCGGCGTCGGCAAGCATTTGCGGGTCACCACCGGCGATCTGTACCGAGCGCGGCTCGGGATCACCTTCATGGATCATGCGCAGTCGCGATTTGCGGCTGTTCCACAGGCTCATGTCACTGGTGACCATTTCCGATACCACCAGGCCCGCGCCGAGTTGGCGGCAGAGCTGACGAAAGGGCTGGTCGGTGACGCCCGCCATGGGGGCGAGAATCAAGCCATTGTGCAATGTATACGGACCGATGCGTACCGCCGACATAGGTGTGCCTGTTGTGGGGCCGAATCATCGCAGGCCGTGATGACTGCTCGATGTTCACGGTCTGCCCGGACCGGTCTTCCAAGTGCTCAAGCGCTTTTCAGACCGAATCCAGAGTAAGAAAAAGGGTTGGCATGATACCCGCTCTCGATGACTGGATAAAGGCTGAATTGGATAAAATCTGAACAGTTATTTTTTATCGCGAAACGTTCGTGCCTCTTGTCCTGGTTCTGAAATGCCTTGGCAGCGACCGCCAATGCGTGCATCGAAATCGATACGCCAGGTCTATGAAAGTCAGCGAGCCAGACGGCGCGCGGCTTTCATTCCGGAGAGCGGAAACTCAGACTGTAATTCACGGCTTTGGCGCCGGGATCGAGAATGTCCAACGCGATGTGGATCGGCGTCTGCGGAGGCATTTCTTCCTTGCCGGCCATCTCGCCGCTCAGGTATTCCGCCGGTTTGAAGCGACGACTGGCAATCAGTTGACCACTGGTATCGGCAAAGCGCAGCTCCAGCAGCGGGAAAGGTTGGGAAAACGACGCGCGGTTATAGATGATCGCGTCGACGACCAATGCACCTTTGAATTCCGGATGGCTGCGCACCACCAGATTGCTGCTCTTGAGCAGTTTGATATCAACCTTGGGCGGAACCTTGCAGTCGATTTGCGGGCAGATCAGCTGAAACCACGGGCGGTACTGATCCTGGCGGGCCAGTTCGTCAAAGTGATACCAGATGTATTGGCCTGCCAATCCGGCCAGGGCCAATACCGCCAGCAGTGTCCAGATCAGGCGTCGCCCCCAGTGAGACTTGGGCCGCTGCCATTCCAGCTGCAAGGGTTCGTCGGTCAGGTCGACCAGCGTTTTGTCGCGCATCGCAGGTTCGCTGCGATTGCGTCGGCCGCGCACTTCGGGTTCTGGTTGCGGCTCGTGGTCTTGCTCGTCGTTGTCATCGTCGTCCAGCGCCGACCAGCGTTCGGTCTTCTCACTGCCCGGCGCCTTGCGCTGGCTTTGCAAAGGGGCCATGGGCTCCTCGTCGCCGAGTTCGTCGGGGTTCGAAGACAGCGAAGGTTCGGTTCGACCGTTGCCGGACGTCTGCTCTTGCTCGGACTCGGGTTCAAGTTCCAGTGACTGCTGAGGCTCGGCGATGACTTCGGCCTGCAGTTCCGGGAGCTGACTGACGTCGTCATTGCGCAGGCTGGTGACCCACTCGTCGGCGTTGTGGGCATTGTCGCGATGGGCGGACAGGTTGGCATCGCCATCGGCGCGGTTTCTTTCGCGACCAAAGGTTTCCGGCAGCTGGATTTCCCGCTGCTCAAGACGCGCCAGTTCTTCGTCCAGGTCCATGTCGTCCAGGTCGAGGGCGTTGGCTTTCCAGTCTCTGGGCGCCGGGACGATTTCCACCACTTCAGGTGCAGGTACAGGTTCAGGCGAAGGTTCGACAGCCACCAGTGCCGGCGGGGCTTGCACGGCCGGCGGAGCAACCATTGCTGGCGCAGGCTCAAACGTTGGCGCAGGCGCTTTGGCCGTCTCGCCAGCCGAGTCATCGCCGCGTTGCTCCAGCAACTGTTTGGCGGCATTGAAAACCTGCAGGCAGGCTCCGCAACGAACCACACCGCGCGCCACGCTCAGTTGGGCGTGGCTCACTCGGAAACTGGTCTGGCAGTGCGGGCACTGGGTGACGAAGCTGTCGGTCATGCGACTGTCCGGTTCAAGCGGCGGTTAACGGCGACGGCCAGTGATGCGTACCCAGCCATCACGGTTAGCAATCGGATCGAGATCAAACGTCGAGGCGTACGCGGCGGCCACTTCTTCGCCTTGCTCGGCCAGGATGCCGGACAGCGCCAGACGGCCACCCGGTTTGACCAGGGTTGCCAGCTGAGGTGCCAATGCGACCAGCGGCCCGGCGAGAATATTGGCGACCAGCACATCGGCCGGCTCCTGCGGCAAGTCTTCCGGCAGGTACAACGGGAAACGTTCAGCCTCGATGTGGTTACGGCCCGCATTATCGCGCGAGGCTTCCAGCGCCTGCACGTCGATGTCAGTGCCGACCGCCTGTTTCGCGCCCAGCAACAAGGCAGCGATGGCCAGAATGCCCGAGCCGCAACCGAAATCCAGCAGGTCGCAGTCTTGCAGATCCTGCCCGTCCAGCCATTCCAGGCACAGTGCGGTGGTCGGGTGGGTGCCGGTGCCGAACGCCAGGCCCGGGTCGAGCAGCAGGTTGACTGCATCGGGCTCCGGGGCGGCATGCCAGCTTGGCACGATCCACAGGCGCTGGCCGAAACGCATCGGCTGGAAGTTGTCCATCCAGCTGCGTTCCCAGTCCTGATCCTCGATGACTTCGCTCATGTGTTCCGGCAACTCGGCACCGGTGAGCAACTTCAGATGCGCCAGAACGTGGGCGGCATCAGTGTCGGCTTCGAACAGGGCGAGCAGGTGCGTGTGCGACCACAGCGGCGTGGTATTGAGTTCCGGCTCGAAGATCGGCTGATCTTCGGCGTCCATGAACGTCACGGACACGGCGCCGACTTCAAGAAGGGCGTCTTCGTAGGTTTCGGCTTGTTCTGGGCTGATGGCGAGGCGGACTTGCAGCCAAGGCATGGCGGGTTACCTTCGAATGAAAAATGATCTGCGGTTCAGTGCAGCAGGAAACGCGCAAGTTTACTGTGATGCGTCACAAACAACAAAGCCGCTGTGAAAGCGGCTTTGTTGATCCGGAGCAAGGAGGCTTATTGATTGGCCAGCTTGTGTTCCAGGTAGTGAATGTTGACGCCGCCTTCGCAGAAGCCTTCATCACGGGTCAGGTCGCGGTGCAGCGGGATATTGGTCTTGATTCCGTCGACCACGATTTCGTCCAGGGCGTTGCGCATGCGAGCCATGGCTTCGTCACGCGTCGCGCCCCAGGTGATCAGCTTGCCGATCAACGAGTCGTAGTTGGACGGGACCTTGTAGCCGCTGTACAGGTGCGAGTCGACCCGCACGCCATTACCGCCCGGCGCGTGGAAGTGCTTGACCAGGCCTGGGCTCGGAATGAAGGTTTTCGGATCTTCAGCGTTGATCCGGCATTCCAGCGCGTGCCCGTGGATGACGACATCATCCTGGGTGAACGACAGTTTGTTGCCGGCGGCGATGCTGAGCATCTCCTTGACGATGTCGATACCGGTGACCATTTCCGAAACCGGGTGCTCTACCTGGACACGAGTGTTCATCTCGATGAAGTAGAAGCTGCCGTTCTCGTAAAGGAACTCGAACGTGCCAGCGCCCCGGTAACCGATGTCGATGCACGCCTTGACGCAGCTGGCGAACACAGCCTTGCGGGCCTCTTCATCGATGAACGGTGCCGGCGCTTCTTCCAGAACCTTCTGGTGGCGACGCTGCAGCGAGCAGTCACGGTCGCCCAGGTGAATCGCCTGGCCCTGACCGTCGGAAATCACCTGGACTTCCACGTGACGCGGATTGGTCAGGTACTTTTCCAGATAGACCATCGGGTTGCTGAACCAGGCAGCCGCTTCAGCGCGAGTCTGCTTGGCCGCTTCGATCAGGTCTTCTTCCTTGTGCACCACGCGCATGCCGCGACCGCCGCCGCCGCCAGCGGCCTTGATGATCACCGGATAGCCGACTTCACGGCCGATGCGCAGAGCGGTTTCTTCGTCTTCCGGCAGCGGGCCGTCGGAACCAGGAACGGTTGGCACGTTGGCGCGCTTCATGGCGTCCTTGGCAGAAACCTTGTCGCCCATCAGGCGAATGGTTTCGGCTTTCGGGCCGATGAACGCGAAACCTGATTTTTCCACTTGTTCAGCGAAATCGGCGTTTTCCGCAAGGAAGCCGTAGCCCGGGTGAATCGCCGTGGCGCCGGTGAGTTCGGCAGCCGAAATGATGGCCGGGATGTTCAGGTAAGAAAGGTTGGCGGGCGCCGGGCCGATGCAGACGGTTTCGTCCGCCAGGCCCAGGTGCATTAGCTCGCGGTCTGCCGTGGAGTGTACAGCGACAGTCTTGATGCCCAGTTCTTTACAGGCACGCAGAATGCGCAAGGCAATTTCGCCGCGGTTGGCGATCAGGACTTTTTCCAGCATCGCAGGCTCTCCCCGGTTCAAACGATGGTGAACAGCGGCTGGTCATACTCAACCGGCTGACCGTTTTCTACCAGGATGGATTCGATCACACCGCTGACTTCAGCTTCGATGTGGTTCATCATTTTCATGGCTTCGACGATGCAGATGGTGTCGCCTTTCTTGACCGTCTGACCCACTTCCACGAATGCTGGCGAAGTCGGCGCAGGGGTGCGGTAGAACGTACCGACCATTGGCGACTTGACCACGGTGCCGTTGAGCTTGGGCGCTGAAGGCGCTTCTGCGGCTGCAACCGGAGCAGCAACAGGCGCTGCGGCTGGAGCAGGCATCGGAGCAGGAGCGTAATACTGCTGGGCCGGAGTCTTGCTGTGACGGCTGATCCGCACGGATTCTTCGCCTTCACGGATTTCCAGTTCGTCGATGCCAGACTCTTCCAGCAGTTCGATCAGTTTCTTGACTTTACGGATATCCATTAATCATCAACTCCCAAGGGTCGGTCAGGGGTAAAAGTTGTTAGCGGTTCGAACCGTGCAGCGCAGCCTCTGGCTGGGCGGTCATGGTTTCGAACTGATGGCCACTTGTTCCATGGCGGCCTCCAGGGCCAGCCGGTAACCGCTGGCGCCAAGGCCGCAGATCACGCCTACAGCAACATCTGAAAAATAGGAGTGATGGCGGAAAGCTTCGCGTTTGTGCACGTTTGACAGATGCACTTCGATGAATGGGATGCTCACACCCAGCAGCGCGTCACGTATTGCCACGCTGGTGTGGGTAAACGCCGCCGGATTGATCAGGATGAAATCCACGCCTTCATCGCGTGCAGCATGGATGCGGTCGATCAATTCATACTCGGCGTTGCTTTGCAGGTACATCAGATGGTGGCCGGCGTCGCGGGCCTGCTGCTCCAGATTCTGATTGATCCGGGCCAAGGTGACAGCGCCGTAGATCCCCGGTTCGCGGGTTCCGAGCAAGTTCAGATTGGGGCCATGCAGTACCAGAAAAGTCGCCATCGGATGTTCCTTGTTATGGTTGCGAGCATCAAAGCCCGGCGACTATGCCGCAAACGTCCGTGGACTGTCCAGTTAACTGCAATAGCCAGCACGATGACCGACATTCGCGAAAAGTTTGTGACTCATCCGCTAATTTTGGTCATTTGCTCTAATTAACCGCTCAGCAAGGCCGTTTGCGTCAATTTCGCCGACAACCCGCACATCGGCGCGTTCCTCGCCATTTTTGCCGAAGATCAGCAGCGCGGGAGGACCGAACAGCTTGTAGAGATCAAGCAGCGCGCGTTGTTCGGCATTGCTGTCAGTCATGTCGAAGCGGATCAGCCGATAGCCCTTGAGCTGGCTGACGACACTCGGATCCGGCAAGACGTCGTGCTCGATCACCTTGCAACTGATGCACCAGTCGGCGTACCAGTCCAGCAGCAACGGCTGGCCGGCGTCTTTTGCGGCGCTCAAGGCGCGATCCAGTTCGGCTGATGTGGTAATCGTTTGCCATTGCGTGCCAGTCGTTACGCCGCTGGCGTTGCTCAGCGTAGCTGGCGTGCGGCCCAGCGGGCGGGTCGGATCGGTTTGCCCGCTCCACGCACCGAACCAGCAGGCCAGAGCATAGACCAGTAAAAACAGGCCGAGCAGTTGGCCCAGGCGCTGGCGCGTGGTTTTCTCGGTGAACTGCAGTGTGCCGAAAAACAGCGCGACTCCGGCGGCGAGCAAGCCGGTCAGCAGCAGGGTGATCTCGCCGGGCAGGACGCGGCTCAGCAACGCAATTGCCAATCCCAGCAGCAAGACACCAATGGCGTTCTTGACCAGCACCAGCCACGGCCCGCTTTTCGGCAGCCAGGTCGCGCCGCCGGTGGCGATCAGCAGCAGCGGGGCGCCCATGCCCAGGCCCAGGGCAAACAACTTCAGGGCACCGCCGAGCGCATCGCCGCTGGCACTGATATACAGCAGCGCCCCGGCCAGCGGCGCCGACACGCAAGGCGAGACCAGCAAGCTGGACACCACGCCCAACACCGCTGCGCCCCATAGCGAACCGCCTTCGGTGCGGCCCGCGATGCGATCCAGGCGAGTGCTGATTGCCTGCGGCAAGCGCAGCTCGAAGAAGCCGAACATGGCAATCGCAAACACCACGAAGAACAACGAAAACGGCACCAATACCCACGCCGATTGCAGTCGCGCCTGAAGATTGAGCCCGGCGCCAAACACGCCCATCAACGCGCCGAGCGCGGCAAAACACAGCGCCATGGGCAGCACGTAAGCCAGCGACAGGCTGAAACCGCGCAACCCGCCAACCTGTCCACGCAACACCACGCCGGATAAGATCGGCAGCATCGGCAGCACGCACGGCGTAAACGTCAGGCCAATACCGGCGAGGAAAAACAGCGCCAGCTCTTTCCAGCTCCACGCGGTTTTGGCTGGATTTGCGGGCGTAACGTCAGCAGGACTGGCGGCAACATCGCCAATGCTCAGCCGCTCGGTTTCCGGGGGATAACACAAACCCTTGTCGGCGCAGCCTTGGTAGGTAACCAGCAGGGTGAAAGGCCGGTTGTCGCCGGGTTTGCGTGGCAGGTCAACGTCGAGAATGCCGTGATAGACCTCGACGTCGCCGAAATACTCGTCATGCTTCTGCTCGCCAGCCGGCAGTAGCGCAGCGCCCAGGCCAATATCGGCCGGCTCGGTGCGGAACTGGAAGCGGTGGCGATACAGGTAATAGCCTTCGGTGGCGACAAACCGCAGCTTGATCGACTCGGGCGTGGTTTCAATCAGGTTCAGCTGAAATGCCTGACGGACCGGCAGGAAATCCTTGCTGTTATCCAGCGTCGTACCGCCCAGAACCGGGTTCGGGCGACTGTCCAGCAACCCGGCGCCGCTAGCGGGCAGGGCGAGGATCAACAGCAGCAGGCATAACAGGCGGCGCATGGCGGTCTCGGGTCGCAAAAGTCCGCGCATGATAGCGGAGTGGGACACTGAACTGTAGGAGCCAACTTGCTGGTGAGACGTCTCGTCACACATCGCTTCGCCAACACGTTGGCTCCTACGACGGAAGATCGACTTTCACTCCAGGGATCAAGCCTGCTCGTTGGAACTCACCAGAAACGGCTCGTCATGCTCGGAATTGACATGATTGCGTCCTGCATCCTTGGCGCGGTACAGCGCCTCGTCGGCGCGGGAGGCGAGCATCAGGCTGTCGTCCGCATCGCGCAATGCCACGACACCCGCGCTGAAAGTGCAAAACAGGTCCACCGGTTGCGCCGGGTAATGGATCTCCGCAAAGCGGCGGCGGATTTCGTCGAGCACTTTGTGCGCGTTCTGGATGCTGGTGTCGGGCATCACAATGGCAAACTCTTCGCCACCATAACGGCCTATATAGTCGGTCTTGCGCAGGCGTTGCTTGAGAAACAGCGCCAGACTCTTGATCACCCGGTCGCCCATGGGATGGCCGTGGCTGTCGTTGACCTTCTTGAAATGATCAATGTCGAGCATGGCAAAGCACAGCTGCTGGTTTTCCCGGCGCGCGCGGAAGCTGCAATCTTCAAGCAATTGCAGAATGTGCGTGTGGTTGTACAGGCCAGTCAGGCTGTCGCGAACCATGCGCGCCTTGAGATTGCGCGCCCTGGCGGCACGGTTGCGCACCGTGGTGATGAGGTGACGCGGTTTGATCGGCTTGGTCAAAAAATCGTCGCCGCCTTCGCTCATCGCGTCGAGCTGCTTGTCCAGATCATCCTCGGCCGAGAGATAAATGATCGGCACGCTGACATAGCGGTCGTTGTGGCGAATGACCTTGGCCAACTCCACGCCGGTGCAACCGGGCATGTACATGTCGAGAATGATCAGGTCCGGCTGGAAATCTGCCAGTTCCGCCATCGCCTGGATCGGGTCCAGCAGCGTGCGGGTGACGATCCCGGCGCTGTTGAGCAAGCGCTCGGTGTGCGTGGCCTGGGCGCGCGAGTCGTCGATGATCAGCACTTTATAAGGTTCGTACTGCGCGACGCAGGTCAGGATTTCGATCTTCTCCAGCAGGCTTGAGGCTTCAAGCGTGCCCGTCAGAAACTCCTCGCCCCCGGCGCGCACAGCGGCAAGGCGCGTCGGCGTATCCGTTTCCTGATGGCTGAAGAACAACAGCGGCAATTTTTGTTCAAGCCCTTCCTGAACCTGCGCAGCCAGTTTCAAGCCCTCGCCGTGACCGCCGAAATCCACATCGATGACGATGGCCGCCGGATGGCGTTGAGCCATGGCTTCATGGAAGGCGCTCAAGTCAGCCAGTGATTGCGCGAACAATCCGAAAAATTCGAGCTGCCTGGCCAGGCGCTCGGCTCGCTCGGAGTCCTGCAACGCAATGTAGATCGGCTTGCGCAAAGGTGGCAGCGACGTCTGCTCGAAACGGTCGCCATGGCGCAGCCCGGTACGCGACAAACGCTGCATGACACGATTGAGCTCGGTAATCAGATCGCTGCTCAACCGCCCCCGATTGGCCTCAACCGCATCCAGCGTCAGACTGATCGCCCGCGCCAGTTCCACATGTTCGACCTGCTCGAAGCGCTCGGCAAAGCGCATCAACCGCTCGTTGGCAACCTTGAGCTCGGCCAGGTCATCGGTCGACCATTCACTTTGTTGCAGCCGTTGCCAAGCCTCAAGGATCTGGCGCGCCTGATGGATGACTCGTTGAGCGAAGTGATGCTTGAGCCGGTCTCGGCTTGGATCTTCTAACTCGGTCATGGGCTGGCTACGTAGTGAATGTTCACTGAGGACGAATGCTGGCGCTATGCTAGCACCTTCATCCCGCACAAGCGTGCCATAAGTCAATTAATTGGCAAGAATTTGTGGACTTGCAGCGCGACCTCTTCCTTTATGCGCGATACGTGCCACGACCGAGGTTTCGTAAAATCGCGTGGGCGTCCGCGCAAACGTACGCAGGATTTGACGCTGCGGGTGTGTCAGGCATTTCTGATTTTTTGGGCGGGTGATCTGGGGTGGGGGATGGGCTGGTAGGGTGCGCAATACTGACTTTAAAGGAGTGTTTGCGATGCCTACCCCCGCCTATATGACTATTGAAGGAACACAGCAAGGTCTTCTAACCAAAGGAGCGCTGAGCGAAGCGTCGGTAGGCAACACATGGCAGCGGGGCCATGAGGATCAGATTCTGGTCCAGCAGATTAGCCACGCAATCACTGTACCCGGCGGCGTGCAAACCGGACAAAGAATGCACAAACCGGTAATCATCACCAAAACCCTCGATAAATCATCTCCTCTTATCAATACCGCCTTGAGTAACGGAGAATCGCTGAAAAACTGTCGTATTGAATTCTTTCGATACTCGGGCCGCGGAGGGCAGGAGCTTTTCTACACAATTGAATTGAAAAACGCCCTCATTATCGGTGTCGACTTACTCCTTCCTCATTGCCAGGATCTCAGCACTGCTCATTTTACCCAGCTTGAACGAGTGCACTTTGCCTACGAAACCATCACTTGGCGGCATGAAATTGCTGGAACGTCAGGTTATGACGAATGGAGCGGAGACAGTCAGCTTTGAAATTGATAAGCGCTCTGTATCCGCTACCGCAAGAACTCAGCAATGCTTACCCACCCGATGAGGCAGCAGGCTTATTGGGTCAAGCTTTTGAGCGTCGCGAAAGCATCGACGGCTTGAGTCAGTTGCGCCGTGGTGAACTGATCAACTTCGACGGCGAAGTACTGGAACGTGTTGAAAGCGGCGAATGGCTGCTCGTCAAAGACAATGCCTATGCCTTCGATTGGGGGCAGTTCGATAAGCCCGTGCGTAAGCGAATGTTTGATCAGCGTGTGCAGGAGTTGTTGCGGGCGCCGCCGGTTCAGGCATCGGTGAAAATCAGATATGGTCAGAGTTTTCGGGTTTTAAACAGTGAAACAAGAATGCCACTCCCTCTCAGACCCTATGTTGCTGTAGTTGATGGAGAGGAAGTTAAGGGTAAGTCGGATTTTGATGGGGTCATGCATGTGTTTGCGTTGTCTGAGCGCTCAAGAATCTCTATACGTGTCGAATATGAGGCTCCCGTAGGAAATATCGATAGGTTTGTGAGCGAAGAAGAGCGGGAACGCTTAATTACCTTGGCAGGTGCTCGCAATTTAGATCTAAAGTTGCCTCCAATTGAAATTCCAGTGGATGATCGTGCGATGACGCGTGAAGCCATCTTGCGGACATTGAAGCGCTCAGAATTTTTATCCACGGAGCGTTCGGCTTGGGGGGCGCTTAAGAATACCCCGGCGATGGCGATGGATTGGGACTATTCGATGGTCGCCCTGCATCACGCGGGGCGCACGTTTGGTTGTGGGGATTTCGGGGCTTTACAGATGGGGCGGATTTTGAGTAGCCATTTGGTCAAGTTTGGAGAGGTTGGCTACCACTTTGGTATAGATTGCACGGGGCATATTTTTGAAGGTCGCGATTTAAGATTGAAAGGAAGCAGTGTTCTTCACTATAACTCAAACGTTATAGGTATCGTCTTGTTGGAGGATCTAACCACTCCCAATGAGGTCGGTGATCTGGTCGATGAAGCGAAAGATTTTATGGCGGTATGGGGTTATAAAACCCAGAGCGAAGCTCCCAGTCGGCAGGTGGAAGCGCTTAACGCGTTGCTGGATGTTATTCAATCATTTTTCACCATTGAGGTTTTAGGTGGTCACCGGGAATTTCCAAAGCAAATTGATGAAGGGAAGGTTTGTCCGGGCAATGGAGGTTTAGAGCTGGCTCGAAAAATAAGAACGGAGAGAGCGCTTCGAGCTCCTGATTAAGGATAAGGACGGCCCTCATGGTATGATTGGCACTTGTTCTTGTTCTGAATGTAGGTTGCTACAGCGCCGCATGAGAATTATCCTGATGCTACAGTGCTTCTGTTAAGATGTTTCTTACGCTCAGGGTTAGGTTCACGAATATTTTCACCGTGCCGCGAGGGGAGACCTACAGTCTGCAAATGATGATATGCAAACCATGATCGATTTCTATAAATGTCGGCTTGAGATAAATATGAAGTTAGATCGATCCTGCGATTTTGAATTTTTTAGTAATCGTCAAATTTCTGGAGGCCTACAGTGGGTTTGTTTCGGTGGTTGAGCGGCAGTTTTAGGCGATGCTGTCTAGTGTGGGCGGTCTTTGATGGTCTATTCATTATTTTTTATTGTCTGGTAAGTGTGATGAGTGATCATGTTCCATATTTTTATGAGTTTCAGCTGTTGCAAATGTTTTGGGGGCAGCCGTATTCACAAAGTGACTGGCAGTTTCTAGCTGTTCCTATTGCTACTGCTTTATGGATTTTTAACGTATCTGTCATTTTATCGTTTGTTCTTTTTTTGAGTGGGTCGAGACGGGTTCGGTATCTGATTTTTGCGCAGGTGCCCTTTAGATTGGTTGGGATGATAGTGCTAGGTACTGCGGTGGTTGCCAGCAAAACCATAACGGGTAAGGTGGTGCTGATTTTAGTAATGGTGTTTTTTGTGGTGGCTGAGATGATGAGGTTGATTTCTCTGATGTCAACTCATAAGTCACAAGTTTGAACCTTTTACGGTCGTCGTTTTGCCAAGTGGGCGGCAGCTTATGAACTGCGTCCGCATGCCATTCGTTCATGTTTGTAGAGCGAGGTTTTCGGCGGCTTGGCATGGTTAGTTTCGTGTGGTGTATGGCTGTGGTTATTGTGGTGCATTGTGCTGAATGAGGTAGTGTTCACCTTGATGGATTTTGTCGAGGTCAGGAGAGTCATAGGGCCCAGGGTTGCAAAAAAATGAAAATAATAGTTGTTTGTTTAGTGGGGCTGTTTTTGGTGCTGACTGTTGGATATTATGATGTTTCTCAAGAAGATGCGCCGGATACTACCATTTTTTTCTGGAAAAAGGCGCCTACTTTTCAAGTCAAGTTCATCAATATCGCTACCGAACATTGGGGGGCGGATTGGGCGCTAACGGATGAGAATAGACAATCAGTTGTTGACTACTGCAAATATAGATTGGGGGTTGAAACGAGACTGGATCATCCTGATGACGTGAAAAAATGCACGAAGCGTTAAACAAAATTGCGATAATTTGCGTGCGGTCTTGATGCGATTTTCATGGCTTTTAAGTTCTGGGTTTGAGAGCGTGTTACGTTTTGGCGTGGTGATACTTGATGACTGCTAAATATGAATTCAAGGCATTAAGGGGAGATTTAAAATATCTTATTCCATCGGTGTTCGCTTTCCTGCTTCTGGCATTGAATGTTGGCTATTATGTTGAGGCTGAAGAAAATTCAAATGACCGAAGGTATTTCTTAAAGCAGGATTTCACCTTTCAGATGGAGTTTAGAAGCTTGTACAGCCATTGGACGTGGAGTTACGACGCCCTGACGATAGAGCAAAAACAAGAGCTGATGGATTACTGCAAATATCGCTGGGGCATTGTCACTGATCTGGATCATGCCGATGAGTTGAAAGCCTGTAGTGCGCGCAAGATGTGAATATCGTGCGTTGAGTTCTAAATTATTAAAAGCTATTAGCTTGCTCTGTTTTCCTTGTCATTTGCAGAATAAAATAGTCGTGGAGTGAATCATGCATTTTTGGCTAAGTCAGCGAGGCGCCTTTCTGTTGTTTGGGATTTATGATCTTCTCTGTATCGTCTGGTACTGGTTTTTAAGCCTGATGTTGAATCACATCCCCTACTGGAGTGACTTTGAAATGATTGTGTCGTGGTTTACTGATCCGTCAAGCTCGGGTTACTGGTTGTTGATAGTGTGGTTCGGGGCCTGTTATCTATCCAATGTGTCCATTCTCGCATCATGTCTATTGTTCTTTCTCAATAAGCCTGTGGTTAAATATGTTGTTTATTTTCAGCTGCCCCTCAGGTGGTTTCTTCTGATTATATTGTTAATGTTCATTGGTGCCGGTGCAGAACAAGCTGCTTGGCTGAAAAAAATAATTTTATGGTCGATTTTTTTGTTTTTCTTCTCAGTTGAAGTGTGCAGGACGCGGTATATGTGGCTAATGAAACCGTGGATCATCAGAAAGGCACTCGCTCCTTACTGTTGATGCCCAATACCATTCTGGCTTTTTTCCACCAGCTGCCCGGCTTGACCTGCAACTCATCCCGCCCCGGCAACAAACTCGGCATATCCCGCAACCGAATCCACGGTTCGTTCTGCCAGTGCAGCACGCTCAGTTCTGCGCCTTGCCATTCCAAGCGTGCGGGTGTCGGGGTGTCGGGGTGTTGTGGGTGTGGCGGGAAGGGGCTTCGTTGAGGATGGGCATCACTTCATAGGTCAGCCATTGGCGCAGTTGGCTGTTGGCGGGGTGATGGTGGTAGATGAGCAGGGCATACACGGCGGATTCGCTGATCATCTGGACTTCCTTTACTTCCCCGTAACAGATCAGGCACGGTGCGCCGTTGATCGCTATCGAGTTTTCGGGTGATGCGGTTTTCGAAGAACATGCCCACCAGACGTCCGAGATCCCTGGCGCAGAACCATGCCTGGCCCTCGATGATCAGAGCGTGGAGGTGCAGTTGGTGGCGGGTGAAAACGAGGGGTTCGTAGGTGGCGTCCATGCGGGCTGCTCTCTCTGTTGAGTAAGGCGTCGGGAGCTAAGAACACCAAGTACAGTGCCGGCCTATTCCCCCGAAGGGTCTTGTATTAGCCGACTCCCGACATAACAGACGAGCAGGATCGCAGTGCTCCTGCAATAAAGAGGACCTTATCGCAGGAGCAGAAAAACCGCATCTGTCGTGGCGGGCGTACGGTACTTGATGAGTTCTTAGGCTCAGGCTGCCAATGATAATAAACAGCAGATTTGGGTCAATGCCCAATGCTGTAGGGCTTTTCTGGTTTTGTTGTGCTCGTTCTGGAAAAGAGCCGCCCCGCTCCCGCGTGCTCTCCGGAAACAACAAAACCTCCCACCCCACATACCCGCAAAAGGCACCTTGCTGTAAGGTTGCGGTCAGAGCACTGAACTCCGTGATTGAAAGGATATGGCCATGCTGGATTGGAAGAACCGCGCAGGCAGCGCGAGTGACCGCGTCGATGAACCTGCGTCCGTGAAGCGTCGTGGCTATCTGGGCGGGCTGTTTTACAGCCGTGCGCTTGGCGCGCTGGTGGGGATTTATCTGATCGCCACGTTGCTGATCGGCTGGTACTGGAGCCAGGAGCCCGCGTTGTTCCCGGTCCAGCAAAACGCTCAGGCTGCGGCCCAGCGTGAAGGCAAGCAGATGGTGATCGGTTACACCACTGTCGAAACCCTGAAAACCGTGACGCAGACGCTGCTCGATAAACGCGGTGGCTATCTGTCCAACGACCGTCTGCCGCCGGGCCTCTGGCTGGATAACATTCCAAGCTGGGAATACGGCGTGCTGGTCCAGGTGCGTGACCTGAGCCGCGCCATGCGCAAAGACTTCGCCCGTTCGCAGTCGCAATCGGCTGAAGATGGCGATCTGGCCAAGGCCGAGCCGCTGTTCAACTTCGACAATCGCAGTTGGGTGCTGCCTTCCAGCGAGTCGCAATACCGTGATGGCATCGCGGCCTTGAATCGCTATCAGGCGCGTCTGTCCGATCCTACGCAAAAAAATGCACTGTTTTATGCTCGCGCAGACAACCTGAACAACTGGCTGGGCGATGTCGGTACGCGCCTCGGTTCGTTGTCGCAGCGTCTGTCGGCCAGCGTTGGTCGCGTCAAGCTCAACAGCACATTGAAGACTGAAGCGATGGTGGATGTGAAGCCGGGCGAAGTGCCGCAGGTCGATGAAGAGATCGTCGAGACGCCATGGTTGCAGATCGACAACGTGTTCTACGAAGCGCGCGGTCAGGCCTGGGCGTTGTCGCATCTGTTGCGCGCCATTGAAGTGGACTTCGCTGATGTACTGGCGAAGAAGAACGCGACTGTCGGCGTGCGCCAGATCATTCGTGAGCTGGAAGCTTCCCAGGAGCCGCTGTGGAGCCCGATGGTGCTCAACGGCAGCGCGTTTGGCGTTCTGGCCAACCACTCGCTGGTCATGGCCAACTACATCTCCCGCGCCAACGCGGCTGTGATTGACCTTCGTCAACTGCTGTCGCAAGGCTGATCGATGTCGTTTTCATCCACTGAGGCGGCGCATCGCGCGGCCTCCGATGCCGAGCAGATCGCCTGGGTCGACGAGCAGGACAACCTGCTCGGCTCCATCCAGCGCGCCGAGCTTCGCGAGCGCGGCCTGATTGGTCGGGGCACTTATATCCTGGTGTTCAATTCGGCGGGCGATCTGTGCGTGCATCAGCGCACCTTGAGCAAGGCGATTTATCCCGGTTATTGGGACGTGGCCGCCGGCGGCATGGTGCAGGCCGACGAAAGTTACGCCGAATCTGCCGCCCGTGAGCTGGCCGAAGAACTGGGCGTGAGCGGGGTAACGCTACGCGACCATGAACGGTTTTTCTTCGATCAGCCGGGCAATCGCCTCTGGTGCGCGGTGTTTTCCGCGATCTGGGACGGCCCGTTGACCTTGCAGCCGGAAGAGGTGCTCCAGGCGCGCTTTATCCCGGTCGCCGAGGTGCTGCGCGAAACCGCGCAAAAGCCTTATTGCCCGGACTCGCTGGCGGCGCTGAAACGCTATCTGGGTAACGTCGCAAATGTTGAGTAAATTGGCGCACATTGGCCCTTAGCAACCGGGCTTTTTGCCGTTACACTGCGCGACCTTTTCAAGCTTGGCCGACATTCGGCCTCGCTGCGCTGCCCCTGCATGAGTGGGGCTTCGCGGTCGACACTGCGCCATGCTCATGTCGACTGACCTTCAGTCCTCAACAAGAGGATTTGTGGTGGCAAAAAAAGCCGCTTCCTTCGCCGCCCTGGGTGGCCTGGTATTTTCCACCGACGCAGGACGGCATTGTCCCGACTGTCGTCAGCCCGTCGATGCCTGCATCTGCAAAAAGACTGTCATCCCCGAAGGTGACGGGATCGCTCGTGTGCGCCGCGAAAGCAAAGGCCGTGGCGGCAAGACGGTGACGACCATCACCGGCGTGCCTCTGGCCGAAGATGCCCTCAAGGATCTGGCCAAGACCCTCAAACAGCGTTGCGGAACCGGCGGTTCGCTCAAGGACGGTGTGATCGAGATCCAGGGCGATCATGTCGAGTTGCTGTTGGCCGAACTGGTCAAACAGGGCTTCAAGGCCAAGAAATCCGGCGGTTGACCGACGTTTCTAAACTCTGACCCGTGCTGCCGGTCTACTGCCGGTAACGAGTTGGCGCCAAACCGTCATTTCCACTCTTTACACTGCGCCCAGCCCGATTTCCGGCTGGCGCTATCTGACTTTTTATAGGGGACTTCGATGTCCGTACGACGCACACGCAAAGACGATGGCAGCCAATGGACCGTTGCGGACAGCCGCAGTGTTTATGGCATCCGTCATTGGGGGGCCGGTTATTTCGCGATCAACGAAGCCGGTCGCGTTGAAGTTCGCCCCAATGGGCCGAAAAGTTCGCCCATCGATTTGTACGAGCAGGTCGACAATCTGCGTAAAAGCGGTCTGTCCCTGCCATTGCTGGTGCGTTTCCCCGACATTCTGCAGGACCGTGTTCGCCAGTTGACCGGCGCGTTCGACGAAAACATCGCGCGTCTGGAATACCAGAGCAAATACACCGCGCTGTACCCGATCAAGGTTAACCAGCAGGAAGCGGTGGTCGAGAACATCATCGCCACGCAGAACGTTTCCATCGGTCTGGAAGCCGGCTCCAAGCCTGAGCTGATGGCCGTGCTGGCCCTGGCGCCGAAAGGTGGGACCATCGTCTGCAACGGTTACAAGGACCGTGAGTTCATTCGTCTGGCGCTGATGGGCCAGAAGCTTGGACACAACGTGTTCATCGTGATCGAGAAAGAATCCGAAGTTGAGCTGGTGATTGAAGAGGCCGCCGAGCTCAAGGTCGCGCCACAAGTCGGCTTGCGCGTGCGCCTGTCGTCCCTGGCGTCCAGCAAATGGGCGGATACCGGCGGCGAAAAATCCAAGTTCGGCTTGTCTGCCGCGCAACTGCTTTCGGTGGTCGAGCGTTTCCGCAAGGCGGGTCTGGATCAGGGCATTCGTCTGCTGCACTTCCACATGGGTTCGCAGATCGCCAACCTGGCTGACTATCAGCACGGCTTCAAGGAAGCGATTCGCTACTACGGCGAGCTGCGCAACCTCGGCCTGCCGGTGGATCACATCGACGTCGGCGGCGGTCTGGGCGTGGATTACGACGGCACCCACTCGCGCAACGCCAGCTCCATCAACTACGACATGGACGATTACGCCGGTGTCGTGGTCGGCATGCTCAAGGAATTCTGCGACGCGCAGGGCCTGCCGCATCCGAACATTTTCTCCGAAAGCGGTCGCTCGCTGACCGCTCACCACGCAATTCTGGTGGTGCAGGTCACCGACGTCGAGAAGCACAACGACGAAGTGCCGAAGATCGAAGACAAGGAGAGCCTGCCGGAAACCGTGCAGTGGCTGGTGGACCTGTTGGGCCCGACCGACATCGAAATGGTCACCGAAACCTACTGGCGCGCCACGCACTACATGAGCGACATCGCCACCCAGTACGCCGATGGCAAGATCGGTCTGGCCCAGAAAGCCCTGGCCGAGCAGTGCTACTTTGCGGTTTGCCGTCGTCTGCACAATTCGCTCAAAGCCCGCCAGCGCTCGCATCGTCAGGTGCTGGACGAACTCAACGACAAGCTTGCCGACAAGTACATCTGCAACTTCTCGGTGTTTCAGAGCCTGCCGGACACCTGGGCTATCGGCCAGGTGCTGCCGATTCTGCCGCTGCACCGCCTGAACGAAGAGCCGCTGCGTCGCGCCGTGCTGCAAGACCTGACCTGCGACTCCGACGGCAAGATCAAGCAGTACGTGGACGAGCAAAGCATCGAAACCAGCCTGCCGGTCCACGCCTTGAACGAAGGCGAAGACTACTTGCTGGGTATCTTCCTGGTGGGCGCGTATCAGGAAATTCTCGGTGACATGCACAACCTGTTCGGTGATACCGACTCGGTGAACATCTACCAGAACCCGGATGGCAGCGTTTACCACGCGGGCATCGAAACCCACGACACCATCGAAGACATGCTGCGTTACGTGCACTTGTCGCCGGAAGAACTGATGACCCATTACCGGGACAAGGTCGCCAGCGCCAAGATCAGCCCGCGCGAGCGCACTCAATACCTGGACGCATTGCGTCTTGGTTTGACGCGGTCTTCTTACCTGTCGTCTTGATGTAGGCGTCCTGCTCGATTCCCTGTAGGAGGGAATTTATTCCCGAAAGCGGTGGTGCAGACGACACTTATTTGTCGACTGAACCATCGCCTTCCCCGATGACTCCGGTCCCACGGCGCCATGCCGTATCCCATCGTGTAATCCCCATCCCTTTTCCGCTGTAGGCAACTTCCTAATCTGCGTTTGGCTCTCTCCCCCGCGTATGTTCTCGGCCAGAATTCCCGGCCGCGACCACGTAAGAGAAGCCGACCCATGCATGACGAACCTCACTTTCGCCTGGACATCGCCAATCTGCTGGACGGCTTGCAAGTGTTGTCGTTTGCCGGGACGGAAGCGATTAGCCAGTTATTCGCGTTTGAGCTGGAAGTGCTGATCGATGACCCTGAGCTGGATTTGCACAGCCTGATGTATCGGGCGGTATTTCTACATTTCATGGGGCGCACGCGTGGGGTGCATGGGCAGATCCACGGTGCCGAGCGCAGCCACTTCAAGCCCGGTCCCGCCTGCTACCGACTGAGCGTCGGGCCGCGCCTGGCCTGTCTGGGACAGCGTTATACCCCGCGCATCTTTCAGGACATGACGACGCCGCAGATCATCCGCCGGGTGTTGCTGGAGCATGGCATTCGCGATGACAGCTATCGCTTTGATCTAAAGGCCGAATCTCCTCTCAGAGGCTACTGCGCGCAATATCGCGAAACCGATCTGCAGCTGGTTCAGCGGCTGTGCAGCGAGGAGGGCATCCACTACCATTTCCAGCATTCGCCCCAGGGCCACGAAATCATTTTCGGTGATGGCTTGCGAGGCTTTCGGCCGACGCCGACGGCGCGTTATTCGGGCATGCCCATGCAGGATGGCGTCAGCCGTTTCTCCGTGGACACTGCAAGCGCTGATCGATCGCAACAGGTGGCGGCGGGTGAAAGCACGTTGCCGTTTGTCGCGGCCGGGCATCTGTTGCCGCTCAAGGGGCATCCCGATGCGGCATTCAATCATCTGTGGCTGGTCACCGCGGTGCAGCATCGCGGCTTCGATCCTCGGCAGTTGGGCGCGCGGCGCAGCAACGACGCGGCGCTCTATATCAACCACTTTCAGGCAACGCCCTGGGAAATCGTGTTCAAGCCGGAGCCCATGGCCCGCCCGTCAATGCCCGATATCCAGCGGGCATGCGTCGTTGGCACGACGCACGAGGCAGTTGCTCACGATTCGGCGGGACGCGTAAAAGTCCGACTCGATTGGGTCGATCAGGGCAACGGCGCTTTGTACGGTGAGTGCTGGCTGCCGGTTGCGTCCCATCTGGTGGAGACATTGCGCGGCGGTATGCAGGTGGTGGTCAGCTGTGTGGATCAAGACCCGGACCGTCCGCTGATAACGGCACGTCTTCCTCAGTCCGGAGATACATCAATTGATGCGGCTCCCCGCGCGCCGCAGATCAAGTGCATCGAGGCCAATCTGCCAGTGCAGCCGTTTATCGGTGACGAGCGGTGCATCCAGGTAGATGACGGGCCGCGCATCCGTTATGAGCACGGCAGCACTTGGTCAGTCTGCGTCGGCGACAGCAGTATCACGCTGGATGCCGATGGTTTGAAGCTGGTCAGCCCGCGGATTCTGTTTTCGGCGCTGAACGAGTCGCCAGATGATTCTCTGTAGGAGCCAACTTGTGGCGAGACGCCCGACTGTTTTCACAGGATCCGTAGGACCGACGTTAGCCGGGAGGGCGCCAGGTCTGACGACGCAACTGCTGCGAATCTACCGGCCTCCTCCCGGCTAAAGCCGGTCCTGCGAGGGCAAATCAACTTCAATCAAGATGGTATCCACACATCCACACATCCACCGGCAGAAAATCTGCCGCACGGCACCGTTCAATGAGCCGGACCACTGAACCATTCGCCCGTTTTGCTCAGGCGCCATGCGGTGACGCTCAAGGTCGCCCCGCGAATCAGCATGAACAGCAGCAATGTCAGCCACAGGCCGTGGTTGCCGAAGTTTTGCGCGGCGTAGGCGATGGGCGCAATGATGACCACGCTCAGCAGCATGGCGTTGCGCATTTCCCGAGCGCGTGTGGCGCCGATGAACAAGCCGTCAAGCAGATAGCTTGCGACCGCCAGCAGTGGCAGTGCGGCCAGGTACGGCAAGTAGATGAAAGCGGTGTCGCGGACTTCGGGAATATCGGTCTGCATCTGAATGAACAGATGTCCGGCAACCGCGAACAGCAGGGCGAAAGCGACGCTGGCGATCAATGACCAGCCGCCGGCAACGGTCAGCGAGCGGCGCAACGCCGAGCGGTCCCGAGCGCCGATCGCGTGACCGCATAACGCCTCGACGGCATGCGCCAGACCATCCAGCGCATGGGCCGTCAGGAGCAGGCCATTAAGCAGCAAGGCATTGGCGGCCACTGTCGCATCGCCCAACCGCGCGCCTTGCACGGTAATCAGAAAGAACACCGACTGCAGGGCCAGGCTGCGAATGAAAATGTCGCGGTTGACGGCCAGCAACGGCCGCCAGTTCTGCCACAGTTTCAGCGCGCTCCAGGCGAGCTGTCCCGGCCAGTCGCGCAGGGTCTTCTGCGTCAGGGCCAGCCCCAGCAACGCGCCCGTCCATTCCGCCACAACCGAGGCGCGCGCGGAACCGACCACGCCCCAGTCCAGGCCGATGACGAACCAGAGATTCAGCGCAATGTTGACCAGATTGGTGGTCAACAGGATCGCCAGCGGTGCCTTGGCGTTCTGGGTGCCAAGGAACCAGCCGACCAGCGCGTAACCGGCCAGCGAGGCGGGAAGCCCGAACAGCCGGGTGTGAAAGAACGCTTCGGTCAGCTGCTGCAAATCCGCCGACGGTTGCATCAGGGGCAGGGCCAGATGACTGAACGGCAGGCCGATCACACCCAGTAACAGCGCAAGGCCCATCGCCAGTAACAGACCCTGCACCAGAATCTGCCGCAACGCCGCGCCGTCGCCGCGCCCGGCCGCTTGCGAAGCAAAGCCGGTGGTGCCCATGCGCAGGAAACCCATGGTCCAGGCCAGAAACGTGTACAACGTCGCGCCCACGGCCACGGCACCCAATTGATGGGCATGGGGAAGATGGCCGATCACGGCGCTGTCGACCAGCGCCACCAATGGCACGGAAATATTGGAAAGAATCATCGGCGCCGCCAGCGCCCAGACCCGTTGATGGGTGGTGCGATGGCGCCAGTCGTTGAGCAAAGTGGACATTGAGGCTCCCGGGCAAGGCGGGCATTGTAGAGGGCATTGGATCGGTAATCTTGTGGGCGCGTATTTATTCGCGAGTGCTCTTTTTTGCAATGAATGCACAGGCCCCTTCGCGGGCAAGCCTCGCTCCAACGGGTTCTGTATTGGCGCCGGATTCCGTAGGTGATCTTCCCGGCGCTTTTCCGGATGAATCCGGTCCCACAGATCGACCGCATTTCAACGTAGGAGGGGACTCGTCCCCGAAGGCGCTAGTTCAGGCGGCGTCAATTTTCCGGGTTTTCGGTGTCAGGACCCTCGCAGCCAATAACGCAGGAGCGAATTTATTCGCGAGGCGATGGCCTGAGTGGCGCTGAGAACAAAGTCTCAATCCCAAGGTCTATTTTCGCGCCGCGTCATATTGGATGCGCGGCTGCTATATAGTCTGTCCCTCTCAATCGTTGCCATATGAGTGCCCCATGCTTAACAAAGGATTGTTTCTGGCCTGCGCGCTTGCGCTGCTGAGTGCCTGTGATTCCTCCACTTCCGACAAACCGGCTGCGGTCTCCGCGCCCGCCGCGCAATCAGCGGCCGTGGAGTCGAACAAGCCCAAGCCGGCGGTGGACATTCCTGCGTTGAGCAAGCGGTATGCGGGGCGTGAGTTGACCGTGGTTGATGTCTCGGAAATCCAGGTCGACGGCGCCAGCACGCTGTCGGTGAGCTTTTCCGTACCGCTGGACCCGGAGCAGAAGTTTGCTGAAAAACTGCACTTGGTGGACAGCAAGAACGGCAAGGTCGATGGCGCATGGGAGCTTTCGGACAACTTGATGGAACTGCGGCTGCGGCATCTTGAGCCTCAGCGCAAACTGGTGCTGACCGTTGATCCCGGCCTGCTGGGCGTCAACAAGGCCAAGCTGGCCGCCGAGTTCGTCAGCCGTCTGGAAACCAAGGACTTGCAGGCAACCGTCGGCTTCGCCAGTCGCGGCAGCCTGTTGCCGACTCGCTTGGCCGAAGGTCTGCCGGTCATCGCGCTGAACGTCGACAAAGTCAACGTCGAGTTCTTCCGGGTCAAATCCGACGCGTTGCCTTCTTTTCTGAGCAACTGGGGCGGCTCCTCCAGCTTGCAGAGCTACGAATCCGAAGACTTGCTGGCCCAGGCTGATCTGGTGTACGGCGGCCGCTTCGACCTGAACCCGGCGCGCAACACGCGGGAAACCGTGTTGCTGCCCATTGCGGGCATCAAGGCGTTGCAGCAGCCGGGTGTGTATCTCGCGGTGATGAAAGCGGCGGGCAGCTACAGTTACTCCAACTCCGCCACAGTGTTTACCTTGAGCGACATCGGTTTGTCGGTGCATCGCTACGCCAATCGTCTGGACGCTTTCACCCAGGCGCTGGAAGGCGGCAAGGCCCTGAGCGGCATCGAGCTGGAACTCTACGACAGCGACGGCAAGGTGATCGGGCAGGCCAAGACCGACTCGGCGGGCCACGCCGAGCTGCCACTTTCGGCCAAGGCGGCGTTGGTGCTGGCGCATAAAGACGAACAGACCAGCATGCTGCGTCTGGACAGCTCGGCGCTGGATCTGGCCGAATTCGACATCACCGGGCCCGGTGCGCATCCGCTGCAATTCTTTATCTTCGGCCCGCGCGATCTGTATCGTCCCGGCGAAACCGTGCTGCTCAACGGTCTGCTGCGCGATAACGACGGCAAGGACGTGAAACCGCAGCCGGTCACCGTTGAAGTGCGTCGCCCGGACGAGCAGGTCAGTCGCAAATTTGTCTGGGAAGCCGACAAGACCGGGCTTTATCAATATCAGCTGCAGTTGTCAGATGAAGCGCCGACCGGGCGCTGGCAACTGGTGTTTGACCTGGGCGATGGCAAGCCGCAGCTCTATGAATTCCAGGTTGAAGACTTTTTACCGGAACGCATGGCGCTGGAAATCAAGGCCAGCGACACGCCGATTGCTCCGGCAGACAACGCGACCTTCGCTATCACCGGTCGCTACCTGTATGGCGCGCCGGCGTCCGGCAATAACCTGACCGGCCTGCTGTATGTGCGTGCGCTGCGTGACGCGGTGCCTGCATTGCCGGGTTATCAATTTGGCTCGATCACTGAAGAAGAGCTCAAGCAAGACCTGGAAATCGAAGCCAGCACCCTGGACGAACAAGGCAAGCTGAGCATCGATGTGGAAAGCCAGTGGTCCAAGGCCAAGTCGCCGTTGCAGCTGATTCTGCAAGCCAGCCTGCAAGAGTCGGGCGGGCGGCCGATTACCCGGCGGCTGGTGCAACCGGTCTGGCCGGCAGAGCAACTGCCAGGCGTGCGTCCATTGTTTGGCACCGACAAGAACGCTGGCGACAGTGAAGACGATTACACCAACGGCCTGGCCCAGACCGATGGCGACGGCCCGGCGGAATTCGAAGTGCTGGTCGCCGACAGTGCAGGCAACAAGCTGGCCGCCGAAAACGTCAAGGTGCGGCTGGTTCGCGAGCGTCGCGACTATTACTGGAACTACTCGGACAACGATGGCTGGAGCTATCACTACAACGAGAAGTACCTGAACCTCAACGAAGAAACCGTCAGCATCAAGCAAGGCTCGACCGCCAAGGTCACGTTCCCTGTGGAATGGGGCCCATACCGCGTCGAAGTCGAAGACCCGCAAACCGGTCTGGTCAGCAGCATGCGGTTCTGGGCCGGTTATCAGTGGCAGGACAACGCCGAAGGCGGCGCGGTGCGGCCCGATCAGGTCAAGCTGGCGCTGGACAAACCGGCTTATGCCGATGGCGATAGCGTCAAAGTCACGGTAACGCCGCCGTCAGCGGGCAAGGGTTATCTGCTGGTGGAATCCAGCGAAGGTCCATTGTGGTGGCAGGAAATCGACGTGCCGGCCGAAGGCAAGGCGTTCGATATCCCGCTGGACAAAAAATGGGCGCGTCATGATTTGTACGTCAGCGCACTGGTGATTCGTCCCGGCGAGCGCAAGGCCAACGTCACGCCCAAACGTGCCGTCGGTGTATTGCACCTGCCGCTGGATCGCAGCCAACGCAAGCTGGCGCTGAGCATCACGGCGCCCGAAAAAATGCGTCCCAAGCAGCCGCTGAAACTCAAGGTACTGGCCAAAAACGCTGATGGCAGCGTGCCCAAGGAAGTCCATGTGCTGGTGTCGGCGGTCGACGTCGGCATTCTCAATATCACCAGCTACGCGACGCCGGATCCGTTCGCCAGCCTGTTCGGCCGCAAGTCCTACGGCGCCGATCAGCTGGACGTCTACGGGCAGCTGATCGAAGCCGGACGCAATCGTCTGGCTTCCCTGGCGTTCGGTGGCGACGCCGCGCTGGCCAAAGGCGGCAAACGGCCGGAAACCAGCGTGATAATTGTTGCCCTGCAAAGCGCGCCAGTAACGCTGAACGAGCAGGGCGAAGGCGAAGTCAGCGTGGATATTCCGGACTTCAACGGCGAACTGCGCGTCATGGCCCAGGCTTGGACCGGTGACCGTTACGGCATGGCCGAGGCGAAAACCGTGGTCGCCGCGCCGATCATTGCCGAGCTGTCGGCCCCGCGTTTCCTGGCGGGCGGCGATCAGACCACTGTGGCCATGGACGTCTCCAACCTGTCCGGCAAAGCGCAAAAACTCAACGTGCTGCTCAGCGCCGAGGGCCAGTTGAGTCTGGCCAATGGCGAGATCACTCAGAGCGTGCAATTGGCTCAAGGCCAGCGCAAGACGCTGCGCATTCCGGTCAAGGCGCTGGGCGGTTTCGGCCAGGGCAAGATCAAGGTGCTGGTGCAAGGTCTGGATCTGCCGGGCGAAAGCCTGCCGCCATTCACTCGCGAGTGGACCATCGGTGTGCGGCCAGCGTATCCGGCGATGCTCAAGCATTACCGCGCCGCTATTACCGATCAGCCATGGAACCTGCCGGAAGGCGCGCTGGACGCTTTCGAGCCCGCCGGGCGTGAAGCGCTGCTGGCGGTGTCGAGTCGTCCGCCGCTGAATCTCGGCGAGCAGATTCGTGCGCTCAAGGCTTATCCGTATGGCTGCCTTGAACAGACCACCAGCGGCTTGTACCCGTCGTTGTATGCCGACGCGGCAACGCTCACGCGGTTGGGACTCAAGGGCGAGCCGGACGCAGCACGCAAGCGCAGCGTCGAAATCGGCATCGAACGTCTGCTGGGCATGCAGCGCTACAACGGCAGCTTTGGCCTGTGGAATTCGGACGGCGAAGAAGAATACTGGTTGACGGCTTACGTGACCGACTTCCTGTCCCGCGCTCGGGATCAGGGTTTTGCCGTGCCACCGGACGCGTTGAAAAAAGCCAACGAACGTTTGCTGCGTTATTTGCAGGAGCGTAACCAGATCGAGGTGAGCTACAGCGAAAACGCCGAGCACACGCGCTTTGCCGTTCAGGCCTACGCCGGTCTGGTGTTGTCCCGCAGCCAACAGGCTCCGCTGGGTGCGCTGCGCAGCCTGTTTGATCGGCGTGACGATGCGCGTTCCGGTCTGCCGCTGGTGCAGTTGTCCATCGCCCTGGAAAAAATGGGCGACAAACCGCGTGCCGATCAAGCCATGCAGGCCGGACTGGCGGCGGGTCGCAAAGCCAACGAATGGCTCGCCGATTACGGCAGCCCGCTGCGCGATCAGGCGCTGATTCTGGCGCTACTGGAAGAAAACAATCTGGCGGCCGACAAGCGTGATCAGCGTCTGTTTGCCCTGGCGGACGAAGTGGCGGCCAACCGTTATCTGTCGACGCAGGAGCGCAACTCGCTGTTCCTCGCGGGCCGTGGCTTGCTGGGCAAACCGGAGAAAAACTGGAAGGCGATCCTCAGCAGCGGCAGCGAAACCAGTGAAATCAACAGCGCCAATCCGGGCCTCAAGCTCGAAGGTGCGTTGCTGGCTTCGCCGCTGTCCGTGCAGAACGCGGGCAGCGAGACGCTGTATCAGCAACTGACCATCTCCGGTTATCCGGCTCAGCCGCCGGTGGCCGGAGGTGAAAACCTGAGCATTCGTCGCGAATATCTCAGCTTGAATGGTGAAGAGGCGAATCTGGCGGCTCTGAAAAGCGGGCAGCTGTTGCTGGTGCACATCGAAGTGAAAGCCAGACAGCGAGTGCCTGATGCATTGGTAGTCGACCTGCTGCCTGCGGGCCTGGAGCTGGAAAACCAGAATCTGGCGCAAGCGGCGGCCAGCCTCGATGACGCCAGCGAGTCGGTCAAGCAATGGAAGGAGTCGATGGAAAACGCCGGGATCAAGCACCAGGAATACCGCGCCGATCGTTATGTCGCGGCCCTGGATCTCAGCGGCGGCAACACCGTCCACTTGCTGTATCTGGCCCGTGCGGTGACGCCGGGCATCTATCGCGTGCCGCCGCCACAGGTGGAGTCGATGTATCGGCCGAACTGGCAGGCGTTGGGTGGAGCGCCGGCGCAGTTGGTGGTGAAGGGGAAATAAGGAGCGGGTGGAACTGACTTGTGGGGTCGGCTTGTAGGGCCGCTTGTGGGACTGATTTGAAGGACCGGCTTTAGCCGGGAGGGGCGGCATCGGTGAATGTACCTGCCTCTTCCCGGCTGAAGCCGGTCCTACAGTGCGCTTAATGAATAATCCAGCTCAACAGCCACAGTCCCAGCACCAGCCAGATGATGCCCGCGATAATCGAGGCGCGCATGAAGGCGCGGACGGCCGAGTAGAGCAACATCAGCCCGACAATCAACGCCAGAATGCTGATCAGCGAAGTGTCCATGCCCAGCGTGCGTGACAAGCCGTCGACGAAGTTGCCGCCGGCGTGAGTGAACAGATTGAATATCCATTCCAGCCCATCGACGATGAAGCGAATTACCGCGCCGAGCGCCTGGCCAAGCCATTCGAAAAAGCTTTCTACCTGCATATGTACGTCCTGATGAGATTCATGGAAAAACGCAACTGTTCGCTTTGGCTGTCCGTTGGCGCAACGAGTTCCGTGGATCATAAAGGCTCTTGGCCTTGAAGCTGCGAATACTTGCGAAACTCAGGCGCCCCGGCCCTGCAGGTCGAGTCGTGCGTTGGCTGCTTGGCTTACTGTTGCTGGTGGTTGCCCTGCTCTGGCTCGCCGACCGCATCTGGCCGCTGCCCTTGCCCAAGGATGATCTCGCCCGTGTCGTGCTGGCTGAAGATGGCACGCCTTTGTGGCGTTTCGCCGATGCCAATGGGGTGTGGCGTTATCCGGTGGCGACGACGCAGGTGTCGCCGTATTACATCGAAGCGCTGCTGACCTACGAAGATCGCTGGTTCTACAGTCATCCCGGCGTCAATCCGCTCGCGTTGGGCAGAGCGGCCTGGCAAAACCTGCAAGGCGCGCGCGTAGTGTCGGGTGGCAGCACGTTGTCGATGCAAGTGGCGCGACTGCTTGATCCCCATTCGCGAACCCTGCCCGGCAAAGTGCGCCAGCTGTGGCGCACGATGCAGCTGGAATGGCACTTGTCCAAGGACGAGATTCTCGGCATTTATCTGAATCGCGCACCTTTCGGCGGCACTTTGCAGGGGGTTGCGGCGGCCAGTTGGGCGTATCTGGGTAAATCCCCGCTGCAACTGACTCGTGCGGAAGCGGCGTTGCTGGCCGTGCTGCCCCAGGCGCCGAGCCGCTTGCGTCCGGATCGCCATCCGCAGCGCGCCCAGGCGGCGCGGGACAAAGTGCTCAAGCGTCTGGCGGAGTTTCAGGTCTGGCCGCAATTGGCGGTCAACGAAGCCCTGGAAGAGCCGCTGCTGTTGGCGCCGCGTCAGGAGCCGACGCTTGCGCCGTTGTTGGCGCGACGCCTGAATCGGCCGCACAGCCCGCCGTTGATTCGCACCACCCTCGACGCCGCGCTGCAGCGTCGCCTCGAAGATCTGCTGCTGGGCTGGCGCGCGCGTCTGCCGGAGCGCACCTCGGCGGCGATTCTGGTGGTCGAGGCGCAGAGCATGGCGGTGCGCGCTTACGTCGGCTCCGTGGACATCAATGACACCAAGCGATTTGGTCATGTGGACATGGTCAGCGCGCTGCGTTCGCCCGGCTCGACGCTCAAGCCGTTTTTGTACGGCAAGGCCATGGATGCGGGGCTGATTCATTCCGAATCGCTGCTGCAGGATGTCCCGCGCCGTTATGGCGATTACCGGCCGGGCAATTTTTCTGCGGGCTTCAGTGGGCCAGTGGCCGCCAGTTCCGCGTTGTCCATGTCGCTGAACCTGCCTGCGGTGCAATTGCTCGAAGCCTACGGGCCGAAACGCTTTGCCGCCGAAATGCGCAACGGCGGCGTGCCTTTGACCCTGCCGCCTTTGGCCGAGCCGAACCTCGCCCTGATCCTCGGCGGGGTCGGCAGTCGTCTGGAAGAACTGGTCGGTGGCTACAGCGCCTTTGCTCGCGGCGGTAAAAGCGCCGACATTCGTCTGCAACCCGACGACCGTTTGCGTGAACGAAGCATGATGTCGCCGGGTGCGGCGTGGATCGTGCGCAAGATTCTCAGTGGTCAGTCGCGTCCCGACCTGGACCCGCATGCCGAGCTGGTGCAACGCCCTCAGCTGGCGTGGAAAACCGGCACCAGTTATGGCTTCCGTGATGCGTGGGCGATAGGTGTCGGGCCGCGGTTTCTGGTTGGTGTGTGGATCGGTCGCCCGGATGGCACGCCGGTGCCGGGACAGTTCGGCCTCGCGTCGGCCGCGCCGTTGATGTTGCAGGTTCACGATGTGCTGACCAATCGCGACAGTCAGCGCGGCATCGTCGCACCGGTCCAGCCAGTGCCGCTGAATGTCGGTGTCGCAGCGATCTGCTGGCCGCTGGGGCAGCCCATGGACAAGAACGATCCCAACTGCCGTCGCCAGCGCTTTGCCTGGACGCTGGACGGCACGACGCCGCCCACCTTGCAGGCCACCGATCAGCCGCTGGGCCTGGGTTTGCAGGAAAAAATCCGCGTCAATGCCAAGGGGCTGCGGGTCGGTTCCGGTTGCCCTGACGCGCAGGTCGAGGACATCGCGCTCTGGCCCGCGCCGCTGGAACCCTGGTTGCCCCGCTCTGAGCGCCGCGAAGCACGCTTGCCTGCCGCCGATCCCGATTGCCCGCCTCAAGGCCTGAGCCTGGCTGCGCCCTTGACCATTGTCGGTGTGCGCGACGGCGATCATTTGCGCCTGCCGGCGGGCAGTCATCAGGCGCTGCGCCTCAAGCTTTCTGCGCTGGGTGGCAGCGGTCGTCGCTGGTGGTTTATCGATGGCGCGCCCACCGCCGATACCGCCAATCAGGACAGCTTCGGCCCGACCCTGACGCGCCTGGGTCGCTATGAACTCAGCGTGCTCGACGAAAGCGGCCAGACCGCCAGAGTGATATTCGATGTGGTGGATTGAGGTTTATCCATCGCGACTTGTCTCGTAAATTCCGACTATAACTTTTGTATGTCGGCGACTCGTGCGTTGTGTTTATACGAGCAACCTGTTGATTAAATTGAATTTATTTTCAGGGCTCGAGCTATGTATATATCCGACTAATACCAAGTCATGAATTGAGCAAGTCCGCGTAAAAGATTGTTATTGGGCCATGGGCAGGTTTCTTCTCGCTGCCAGCGAGAGGCTCAAACAAACAATCAAGCGGTGGAAGGATTCGCTCATGAACACTCACTCGTTGTTGAAGGCAAGTACCGCGCTGACACTCATTCTGGCGGTCGGATTAACCGGTTGCAGTAGCGGCGGAGGCGGCTCGAAAAGCCACGTAGACAGTTCTTCGCCAACGACTGAGGCCGCAGCCGGCGGTGCTACTTCGGGCACCTCCGGTACAGGAGATACCAGCGGCGCAGGGACTTCCGGCAATACCGATGGCTCCGGTGGTGGCGCTTCGGGCGGCACAGGCTCGATGACCGATGGCAGCGGCGTCGGTGGAGGCGGCACTGGTAGCGGCACTGGCGGCGTGGCGGGCGGCGGCACCGGAACAGGCGGCACGGGTGGTGGCGGGACTGGCGGAGGTACTGGCGGAACGGGCGGCGGCACCACGCCGACACCGGTCTTTCGCAGTCTGGCCGTCAGCCAGACCAGCACCGCCGCCGGCAATATGCTCAGCCAGCTGGGCGATGCAGTCATCGGTGTAGGCGATGTGGTGGCGATGATTCCCGTGGCCGGCAATGCCGATCTCACCGGTGGCGCAGGCGGGCTGATTTCTTCTGTCGGGTTCGCGACCAACAGCGTCGGTACCGGGCTGACTACCGGCCTGGGTACCTTGGGCACAGACAGCAATGCTCTGGGCGTGACGCTGTCCAGTGTCGGCGCGGCAACCGGCGACCTGGGCGCAGGCGTGTCATCGCTGGGCAGCGGCGTGTCGAAATTTGCCGCTTCTTCACAGATCGAACAAGTCCCGCTGGTTGGCACCGTCGTGGGTAAAACAGGCGAGTTGGTGGACGGCGTAGGCCAAAAGGTCACCATGCTCGGCGACACCTTGAGCGCCGCAACCACCAGCGGTCCATTGGGCTCGACCACTCGTGCGTTGGGCGACAAGCTGGTGCCGGTAGTCGCGATGGTCGAGTCCACGACCATCAAAGTGGCTGGCGCAACCGGCCTGGCAACTCCCGTCAACGGCTTGTTGCAAGGCGTGAAGGGCACGCTGAACGGCGTCACCAGCGGCATGGCGGGCTCGGATAATCCAGTCGCCTCAGGGCTGGCCGGGACCATCGGCGGACTGGGTAACGTCGCTGGCGCTGCGGGCGGTCTGGTAACCGTCAACCCGACCACAGGCGGCGGTACAGTCGGTGGCGGCATCGGCGGGATGGTCGGCGGCAGTCTCGGTGGTATCACCGGCAATCTGGGTGGCAACCTCGGCGGCAGCATCGGCGTACCGGGCGTCGGCGGCGCCGGTCTGGTGGAAAGCGTCGGCGGCCTGGTGGCTGGCGTGGGCACCGGCCTCAATGCGGGCAGCAGCAATGGTCTGCTTAGCGCAGCGGGCGTCAGTGGTGGTGCGGTCGGCGCGACGGTGACTTCGTTGGGCACAGTGGTGGGCGGCAACGGCATCGCCAACAACGCTATCGCGGCTCCGGTGGCGGCGTTGACCAGCAACATCAGTGCGGCCGTCACCCCGGTGGTCAGCGGTGTTGCAAGCATCACGCAACAGGTCGGCGGCGCAACCGGGCTGGGTGCTCCGGTCAACGGCCTGGTCACTCAGGTGGGCAGCGCCGTCAGCAGTCTGGGCAACAATGTAGTGGCAAGCAGCAATAACCCCGTGGCCAACGCGGTGGGTACGACCGTCAGCACGCTCGGCGCGACTGTGGCGCAAGTGGGTGGTCTGGTGGATGGCGGCAGCGCAACAGGCGGAGTGGGTGGTGTGCTCGGCGGTGTCACAGGCGCGTTAGGCGGTAGTCTGGGAGGAGGGTTGTTGAACCGTAAGTAAGCAGTGCACGGCTAGCAACTTTTCAAACAGCGCCTACGCTTGTTTCAGACAGGGGAGTCGGAATGATCCCCTGTCTTTTTTTGTCTGCAACGCCGCTGAAGTTTTGGCCATGGAGTGTCCTTATGCGTGCTTGTATTCCTGTAATTGTGCTTGGTGTTTCTATCAGTTCTGGCCTGGTCAATGCAGACCAACTTCCCAGCTTTCTCAACAGCAATGACGCGGAGCGTAATCTCCCGGTTCCCAATCTGCCCGCCGATGCTTATCGACCTGTAACTCCCGCATTACAAGTTCCAACACCCGCCGCGCCGCAAACTTCGCCGTTGATGATGGGCACCAAAGTGGCAGTGCGCAAAATCCGTATTGAAGGTGGCAGCGTTTACCCACTCGATGAACTGGGCGCGGCCTTCCAGCCGATGCTGGGTCATGAAACCACGATGGGTGAATTGATCGAGGCGACACGCACCGTCACCCAGCGTTATCAAAGCGATGGCTACTTGTTGTCCTACGCGTTTCTGCCGCCCCAGGATTTCGATCAGGGCGTGGTGCGCGTGGTGTTGGTCGAAGGCTACATTCGTGATTATCAGCTGGAGGGCGATGTGGGTCGGGTGTCGGCCTATCTGGAAAAGCTGGTGGACAAGATCAAGCGCGAGCGACCGTTGACCCGCAAGACGTTCGAGCGCTACACCGCGCTGATGAGTCGGGTTCCCGGTGTGACCCTGCAAGCCAAGGCACCGCCGCCGGGCACGACCGACGGCGCCACCACCTTGATCGCCAGCGCCACGCGCAAACCTTTCACCAGCAGCCTGAGCCTGACCGAGGACAATCGCGAAGGCACCCAGGCGTTATTGGGTGTCAGCAGCAATGCGCAGACGTCCATGGCCGAGCAGTTGAGTCTCAGTGGCCTGTTCCCGCCGGGAGAGGACAAGGAGCATTACTACCGGGTCGACTACAGCCAATACCTGAATACCGAAGGCACGCAGTTGAGTCTTTGGGGCGCACGCTATCGCAGTGATCCGGGAACCAATATTGCGCTGGAGAATGGTTTGCAGCTCAAGCAGCATCGCGAGAATGACCGGTTTTCCATCGGCTTCAGCCATCCGCTGATTGCCGCACAAAGTGAATGGCTGAGCGCGGGTGCGCGGCTGTATGCGGTCAACGATAAAACCCGTTATCAAGTGGTGGGTTTCCCGGTCAGCGTCGAAACCCGCACCGATATTCGCGCCCTGGCATTCGAAGGTGACTGGCGCAAATCCACCGCTCGCCAGCTGCGTATCTTGAGCGCCGGGCTGTACCAGGGCATCGACGGCCTGGGCGCGAAAACCACTGACGATCTGTATGACCTGGATTTCTTCCGCGCGCGTTTATCCGGAGTGCAGAGCGACAAATTTTTCGAGCAGTGGCAGGGTGTCGCCTCGGCCGCGTTGTACTGGAGCGACGACAGTTTGCCGGACAGCGAACGGGCGCAATTTGGCGGGCAGAATTTCGGTCGTGGCTATCCCACCGATCAGGCTTCCGGCGACAAGGGTTGGGGCGTGGCGTATGAGGTCAACTACAGCTTCAATCGCGACGGCAAATGGCTGCGGGTGTTGCAGCCCTATGTCGTGATGGACGCCGCACGCACCTGGTTCAACGAGCTGCCGGTGAAGGATTCGAAAATGTCCTCGTTCGCCACCGGGCTGCGTTTTGGCGATGCGCGCTACTACAACATCGCACTGGAAGCCGCCAAGCCCATGTCCGACAAAGGCCTGGACACCTTCAACCGCAAGCCGCGTTATACCCTGAGTTTCAGTTATCAGTTGTGAAGGGGAGCCTCGCTCCAACAGAATCTACAACGCCTGCTGAACCCCGGATTCCGGAAACAGGCTGTCGAGGGTTTCCAGCAGGCGCAAGTGGTAGATGGGTTTGCGGAAGAGGTCCAGTACCTGCAGGCGCAGCAGGTCGCTGACGTCTTCCATGTCGGCGTGGCCTGAGGTGACGATGACCGGGAGGTCGCGGCGTGAGCTGTGTTCACGCAGCCTTCTGATCAGCGAAAGACCGCTTTCATCCGGCATGCGCAAATCGGTGATGACCAGGGCGATGTCTGGATGCCGGGTCAACTGCTGAAGGGCAAGGTTGACCGAGGACGCCGTGAAGCAGCGAAAGCCTTCGCCTTCGAGCAGCTCGGCGAGTTCTTCGTTGGCGTCCTCTTCATCATCCACCAGAAGCAATTGTTGGCGGGTTGGGTGGGTCATCCGCAGCACCTTGCATCAGCAGCTTGCTGAATGATCATCAATAAATCGGCAGCCAGCTAAGCGACTGCTGTTCCACCCATGGCCACGAGAATCTGATTGAAGATGATCTTCACGCGAGCCCCGATGTTGGTCATGAACAGCACTGCAACCACCGCGACCATGGCCGCGACAATGGCGTATTCCAGTGCAGAAGCGGCCTCTTTGCTGCTCAGAAACAATCTGATTTTCAATATAACGTAGGTAAGAAACATCTGACTTCTCCTCGCACTGTTCCAGTGCTGGTAATACATAAGTCGTTAGGACAATCCGTCGCAAATACAGCATTGCTCCAGATGCCAAAACCCACAACCGTATCTAAGTATTAATCACAAAGTTATATATCCAAGCCGCGCCGGGCTCGATATACAGCTGTATGAAATTTCGACGGAGTCATGGCGCTTTTAAAGAGCTGCGCTACCGTCAATAGCAAATGGTTGAATGTTCATAACTACCTGATTGCGAAGTTGACTCGTTGTTTGGAAGTCGTCATGCAACATCAAGGAGAAGGTCGTCATGAACAGTCGCTTTACCATGGCGCTCGCGGTGTTTTTTCTGTTGGGAGCGTTGATGGCCGGGTATTGGGGTTTGGTCGTGAGTGGGCAGCCGGCAGCGTTGCCGGTTCAGCCGCCGGTCATGGATACACCCGTTGTTTCCGCGCCTGCGCCGCCGCCCGTTGCCACCGAAGATCCGACCCGTCAGCCCGTTGTGGTGCTGGTGCGCGACGTGCCGGCCTATACGCCCATCCAGGCGGACGATCTTGTGATTGAGCGCCTGAAAGTCGCGCCGTCGGGCAGTCTCGGCGCTATGGATGACGTGGTCGGTCGCAGCGCCTGGCGCACGCTGAGCGCTGGCAGCTGGCTCAGCGAAAGCAGTTTTGAAGCGGGCGGGGCGCTGGCGCGGATGATTCGTGTCGACGAGCGCGCGCTGGCGCTGACAGTGGACGAAGTCATTGGCGCCGGCGGGCAATTGAGCCCCGGCGATTATGTCGATGTGTTGCTGTATCTGCCTCAGGATACGGCCAATCCGGACCGCTCCAGCCAGGTGGCCGTGCCCGCGCTGCGCGTGTTGAGTGTCGGCGAAGTGCTCGGCCCGACCCGCGATGGCAAGCCTGCGCAAAACCTCAGCGCCGACCAACGACTCCAGCTCGAACAGCGCAAGAGCGTCGCCCGCAACGTCGTGGTCGCGGTGCCGCAATCATTGCTGAGCCGCTTGATGCTGGCGACGCAAACCGGTGTGCTGCGCCTCGCCGTACGCAGCGCCGACGAAAAAAATCTCGAGCAGTACTGGGCCAGCGATGACAGCTCGGCGGCACCTGCGGCGGTGCGGCTGGATTCGGCGCGGCGTGATCTTTTGTCGTTCACGCAACTGAGCCAGAGCGGTCCGGCCCGCGTCTCGGGTGCAGCGTCCGGCCCGCGTCCGGCGCGCGCTGTTGAAGTGATACGCGGCAACCAGACCGCGCAAAAAACTCCCTGACTGAGCAAGGATTGCCGAGCATGAGCCGTAGTTATCTGCCCGTTCTTAAACCCGCTGTGTGGGCCTTGATGATGTTGGGCAGCGGCCTGCAAGCCGCCGTGGCAGCGCCGGCTGGCTGCGCTGGGCTGGCGAGCATGCCGCCGCTGCTGGAAATCGATCAGGGCGTGCAGAAGGACATTCGCTCGCCCGTTGCCATCACGCGGCTCGCGGTGGGTGATCCAAAGATTGCCGATGTGTTCGTCAGTGGGAATGACAGCTTTCTGTTGACCGGTGTCGGCCCCGGCGCCACCAGCCTGATGGTCTGGACGGCGTGCTCGCCGTCGCCTCGACAAAGCATGGTCTTCGTTCGTGGCCAGGCGACCGTTGCTCTGATACCGCCGGGTGCGCCCGCCGACGAACCCTCGCTGCCCAGTCAGGTGCAAACCGATATTCGCTTCGTCGAAGTCAGCCGCACCAAACTCAAGGAGGCCAGCACGTCGATTTTCGGCAAAGGCTCGAACAACTTTCTGTTCGGCGGTCCGGGCACGGTTCCGGGTGTCACGGTTTCGCCTGGAACGGTCAGCGGCACGCGGCCCAACATCCCGTTGAACAACAGCTCGTTCAACATCGTCTGGGGCGGCGGCAGCAGTAAAGTGCTGGGCATGCTCAATGCCATGGAAAACAGCGGCTTCGCCTACACGCTGGCGCGGCCCAGCCTGGTGGCGCTGAGCGGACAAAGCGCGAGCTTTCTGGCGGGTGGCGAATTCCCGGTGCCGGTGCCCAACGGCGAGGGTAACGGGATCTCCATCGAGTACAAGGAATTCGGCGTGCGCCTGACGCTGACGCCGACTGTGGTGGGGCGCAATCGCATCCTGCTCAAGGTGGCGCCGGAGGTCAGCGAACTGGATTACAGCGCGGGCGTGACCATTGCCGGCACGACGGTGCCAGCGCTGAACATACGCCGCACCGACACCAGTATTTCCCTGGCAGACGGCGAGAGTTTCGTGGTGAGCGGCCTGATCAGCGCGCGCAATATTGCCTCGGTGGACAAGTTTCCCGGGCTGGGTGACATCCCGGTGCTGGGCGCGCTGTTTCGCAACTCAAGCATTGATCGAGAAGAGCGCGAACTGCTGATGATTGTCACGCCGCATCTGGTTCAACCCCTGGCTGCCAATGCACAGCTGCCGTCGTTGCCGGGGGAAAACCTGCGTAACTACGACCCGAATTTCCTGCAGTTGTACTTCCTGGAGAACGGCAATTTCGACCGCCGCAGCGGGTTGTCCCAATGAGCCAGAGCCTGAGCCAGACGTTTCTCGCGATCACTCGCAACTCCACCGATCTTGAGTGGCTGCAAGGCGCGCTGGCGCCGCTCGGGCAAGTGGTCAGCGCCGGTTCCGGCAGCCTGGATGACCTGCTGGCGCTGGTGGACGTGACCTTCGCCGGGGTGGTGTTCATCGGCCTGGATCGTGAGCATTTGATGGCCCAGAGCGCCCTGATCGAAGGCGCTCTGGAAGCCAAGCCGATGCTGGCCATCGTTGCGCTGGGCGACGGCATGGATAACCAGCTGGTGCTTAACGCCATGCGCGCCGGGGCGCGGGATTTCGTCGCCTACGGTTCGCGTTCCAGTGAAGTGGCCGGCCTGGTCCGGCGCTTGAGCAAGCGGCTGCCGGCGGTGACCCAGAACCCGAATATTGGCGGGCTTTCGGTGCTGTACGGCGCGCAGTGCGATGGCGACGGCGCGTTGATTGCGACCCATCTGGCACTGGTGGTGCAAAAGACCGGGCAGCGCACCTTGCTGCTCGACCTCGGCCTGCCGCGTGGCGACAGCCTGGCGCTGCTCGGGCTTGAATCTTCGTTCAGCTTCGGCGATGCCTTGCGGCATCTGCGCAGACTCGATGCGACGTTGATCGACAGCGCATTCACCACCGATGGCACCGGCTTGCGCATGCTGGCCTACACCGAAGCGGATGATCGTCTGGAGCAGTCCAGTGCGGCCGAGTTGTACATGTTGCTCAGTGCCTTGCGTCAGCACTTCCAGCATGTGGTGGTCAATCTGGTGGGACAGCCGGACAGCGAAGCGCTGCGCACCCTGGTCAGCCATTGCGATCAGCTGTTGTGGTACGCCGATCAAAGCGTTCTGGAATGTCGACGCAATCTGGCGCTGCTCAACCTGTGGCGCAGCAAAGGCATGAAGCTGCATCACGCTGGATTGCTGATCGATCGGTACCTCAAGGCCGTGGCACCCAACGCCGAAGTGCTCGCGAAAACCTTCGATTTGCCGATCATCGCGGTCTTGCCGTTCAGCCCTGAATTCCGCCTGAACGCCAAGAATCAGGGCGTGCCATTGTTCGAACTGTCGCCGCGTGAATCCCTCTGCTCAGGGCTGCGTTCGGTGGGCGAGCATCTGGCCAGGCACTCCGCGATCCAGGGGAAAACTTCGGAAGGCTGGTTCAACCGTTTGTGGGGGAATAAATAATGCCGGAGAAACTGTTTGGGGTAACACCGGCCGACAAGGGCAACGGCCACGATGCGCAGGGTCTGAAGCTGGTGCTGCATCGTTACATCATCGATGCCATCGAGGACAGCGCACGCAACCTGCTGGAAGGCGCGCGGCCAGTGCTGGCGCAGTTCGTGACCGACAAAGTCGCCGACTACATTGCGCGAATGCGCCTGGCCATTTCCCGTTATGAAATGGAACGCCTGGCCGAAGAACTGGTGGATGAACTGACCGGTTTCGGGCCGCTGGAGGTGTTGCTGCGTGACCCGTCGATCACCGAAATTCTGGTCAACGGTCCGAATAAAGTCTTCGTCGAGCGTGATGGCGTGCTGCATCACACCGACCTGCGTTTTATCGATTCGCATCACGTCGAGCGAGTGATGCAGCGCATTCTCGCGCCTTTCGGTCGGCGTCTCGACGAGTCCTCGCCGATGGTCGATGCGCGCATGCCCGATGGCAGCCGGGTCAACGCGATCATCCCGCCGATTGCCCTGGACGGGCCTTGCCTGTCGATCCGCAAGTTTCGTAAAGACATGCTCAAGAGTTCCGATCTGGTCGCCATGCAGACCATCGACCAATCGATTTTCGAGTTCTTCGAAGAGGCGGTGGGCAAGCGTTGCAACGTGTTGGTCAGCGGCGGCACCGGCACCGGCAAGACCACGCTGCTCAACGTACTCAGCCAGCTGATCACCCCGCAGCAACGTCTGGTAACCATTGAAGATGTGGCCGAATTGCAACTCAGCCACCCCCACGTGGTGCGCCTGGAAACCCGGCCGCCGAACTCCGAAGGCCATGGCGAAGTACGCGCCAGCGACCTGATCCGCAACGCGCTGCGGATGCGCCCGGACCGGATCATCCTCGGCGAAATTCGTGGCGTCGAAGTCCTCGACGTGTTGACCGCGATGAACACCGGCCACGACGGCTCGATGAGCACGGTGCACGCCAACAATGCGCAGGATGCGCTGTTGCGTCTGGAAACCCTGGTCGGGTTGACCGGGAGGCAGATTGCCGAGAAAACGCTGCGACAAATGATCTGCGCCGCGCTGGACGTGATCATTCAGCTCACGCGATTGCCGGATGGCCGACGCTGCGTCAGCGAAGTGGTCGAGGTGGTGGGGATTCGCGACGACGTCTATGTAACCAACACATTGTTCCGACTGGATCGACGCACCGGCGTTGGCTTCCTGCGCGAAGCCCTTCATCCCGCCGGGGACAAACTGCGCCAGCACTATTGAGTCGATGAGGAGGCTGCCATGAAGGCGTTGTTGCTGCTGCTGGTGTTCGCGTTGCTGCTGGCGGCGTCGGCCTGGTTGTTTTATCTGAGCCTGAGTCGCGGCGCGAACGAGCGAGTGATGTTGCGCCTGGCCCACAACCAGCTGCAACCGGTCACTGAGAACCTGGGTTGGGCACCTGTGAACCGGGCGTTTCTTCAGGCCGGTTTGCCGTCGCCAGCCGGGCGCTTAACGCTGTGGCTGTCGCTCTGGCTACCGCTGCTGCTGTGCGGTTTTCTGATCTACAACTGGATCGGCGTGGCGCTGGCGTTGCTGGTGCCGCCAATCGTGCTGCGCCTGTTTATCGCCTGGCGCTATCACAAACGAGTCAAGCGCATGATCGATCAACTGCCGCAATTGCTCGATCACACGGTGCGCAGTCTCAAGTCCGGGCGAACCTTGTCTGACGCGGTGCTGCATGGCATCGATGCCACCAGCCAGCCGCTCAAGGATGGCATGAGCCGGATTCAGCGCAACGTGCAACTGGGGGTCAGCCTGCCCGATGCCGCGCAGGATTTTGCCGACTTATATGAGTGTGACGAGTTTCATCTGTTCGCCCTCGGGTTGCGGGTCAACCATCGCTACGGCGGTAATGCCAGCGAGCTGATGGAAAACCTGATCAGGCTGATCCGCGAGCGCGAACAAGCGTCGCGCCAGCTGCGCGCCATGACTGGCGAAACCCGCATGACGGCCCTGGTGCTGGCGGGCTTGCCCATCGCGATGGCCAGTTACTTTCTGGCGGTAAACCCCAATTACCTGATGCACATGTGGGACGACAGCGATGGCAAGACGTTGCTGATGGCCGCGTTCACCCTGCAGGCGCTGGGTTGCCTGGCCCTGTGGCGCATGATGCGGAGTGTCTGAAATGGCGATGTTGTTCAGTGCATTAATGTTCGCGGTGGCGGCGATATTGCTGGTGTCCGGTCTTGCTCGCCAGCGGCTTGACGAGCGCCAGGTGGTGCAGCGCCTGCAGGGCAGGTTGGTGCGCGAAAGCCGGATCGGCAGTTGGTTGCGTCTGCTGGGTGACACGCCGCTGGGGCAGCGCTCGCTGAACATCGACAGCGAAACCCTGACGCTGCTCAACCGGGTGGGCTGGCGGCGGGCGAGCAAGCGCTCGTTGTTTGCGGCCTGTCAGATTGGCGTGCCGCTGGGTGCCGTCGGCTTGACGATCATGTTCGAGCTGACGCTGTTCCCGGAGGTCGGCCAGCCGCTGATCGCGCCGGTGTTTGCCCTCGGCATCGGTTATCTGCTGCCCAAACGAGTCCTCGCCGCCGCTGCCCAGCGTCGGCAGAAACAAATCGTGGTGGAAATCTCGACCTTCATTCCGTTGCTGCGGATTCTGTTTGAGTCCGGCATGGCGGTGGAACAATCGCTGCGGGTGCTCAGCAGCGAAGGCAAGGAGCTGCTGCCGGTCCTGTCTTCGGAAATTCAGTTCGTGCTGACGCGGGTCGATTCGGGGCTGGAGCTGGGCGACGAACTGATGAAGGCCGCCGAGCTGCTGGCGGTGGATGAGTTCAGCGATACCTGCGTAATTCTCAACCAGCTGATTCAGCAGGGTGGCGGCGCGATGAAATCGTTGCTGGCGCTCAAGCAATTATTGGATGACCGACGCCTCACCCGTTTGCAGGAATACATCTCGAAACTCTCGGCAAAGATGTCGGTGGTGATGATGGTGTTTCTGTTTCCCGCGCTGTTGATCGTCCTGGCTGGCCCCGGTATCACGGCAATCAGCAAGGCACTGGGTCCGTGATGACGCTTTGTGTAGCTGACGCATTTTGTGAAGGAGCGACCGAATGAAAATACTCTTCGCCGGATTTGCCGTATTGATGCTCGCCGGTTGTGCGAGCGATGGCAGCGCACCCTGGCTGATCGACATGAAAACCGCCAGCTGCGCCAAGCCAAGCTCCGATCAGGAACTGGCGCTGAACCTGGCCCAGGACATGGCCGATGAAGGCCGCCTGCACGCCAGCCTGGCCAATCTGGAAGGGCTGCCGGACAGCCTCGGCGAAGTGCGCTTGCGCAAGGCGCGGGTGTTGCGCTTGCTCGGCAGCGACCAGGCCGAACCTTTGTATCGAAGCCTGCTCGGCACTTGTCGAGCGGCGCAAGGCGAGCATGGCCTGGGACAGATCGCCGTGGCACGTGGCGATAATGGCCAGGCACTTGAGCACTTGCTCAATGCGGTCAGGTTGGCACCGACCGACGAGAAAATTCGCAATGATCTCGGGGTCGTTTACCTCAATCAATTGAAGCTGGTTCAGGCCAGATTCCAGTTCCTCACGGCGATGGAACTCAAGCAGTCAGACTCGCTGGCGGCGTTGAATCTGGTGACCTTGCTGATCTATCAGGACAACTGGAAACAGGCGGCGGAACTGGTCAGTCGCACTGGCCTGACCCCCCGGCAAGTCGCCGAGGCGCAAGCGCGGGCACAACACCTGAAAAGTGCGCTGACCAGCAATACAACGCCGACCGTGCGCTATGCGGTGGCCGTCGATCCTGAACCATCCACACACTCCAGGAGCTTGCCATGAAGCGTGAAATTTTCTGCGTGGCGTGTTTGCTCGGCGGGGCGACAGGCGCCTGGGCGATCGAGCCCGGACCGTCTTCGACGCAACAGAAACAAACCGAAGCCTGGCTGCAACTGCAACCTCAGGGCCAGGCTGCGTCAACCCATCCGCAGAACAGCACCTCCGCCGAAAAAGACCTCAGCCTGCAACGCTGGTTGAAAAGCTACAGCCACGAGATTCCGGACTTTTTCGATCAGGACAAGGGCGGGAAAGTGTCATCGGGAGGGAATTGAAGCGGCGGTATAGCCGATGTATTTCCTGCGTGCGCAATATCGCCCTCCCGGCTGAAGCCGGTCCTACGGATTTGAACTGCCCCCCAAAAGTTGGACGCCTAGTCCAGCCTTTGAGGGTTTTTCATGAGCAAGTACTCCGCACAATTCAAACGCACTGCCGTTGCGGCCTACCTTGAGGGGA
>Ga0247814_10000108_pt1 | contig 80212 bp, 65 predicted proteins | sample UWRJL179409R1_FD_179947 | JGI IMG/M metagenome (GOLD analysis project Ga0247814, IMG submission 179947) | Plant litter microbial communities from Arlington Agricultural Research Station in Wisconsin, United States - UWRJ-L179-409R-1 | ecosystem: Environmental > Terrestrial > Plant litter >... | reverse complement strand
ACTTTCAGTTGCGCAACCGCCTGGCTCAGTCGCTCGGCGAAGCGGTCGTAGATGCCTTCCTGGACCAGGATCCGGTTGGCGCACACGCAGGTTTGTCCGGCGTTGCGGAATTTGCTGACCATGACCCCGGCAATCGCCAGGTCCAGATCGGCGTCATCGAACACAATAAACGGCGCATTGCCGCCCAGCTCCAGACTCAGGCGCTTGATGGTGCTGGAGCATTGGCTCATCAGCAGCTGGCCAACCCGGGTCGAGCCGGTGAACGACAGTTTGCGCACTGCCGGGTTGCTGGTCATCTCGCCGCCGACACCCGCTGGCAAACCGGTGAGGACGTTGAATACGCCAGCGGGGATCCCTGCACGTTCGGCCAGCACCGCAAGAGCCAGGGCGGACAGTGGGGTCATTTCCGAAGGTTTGACCAGCACCGTGCAACCGGCTGCCAGCGCTGGGGCACATTTGCGGGTAATCATGGCGTTGGGGAAGTTCCATGGCGTGATAGCCGCGACCACGCCAATGGGCTGCTTGAGGACCACGATGCGGCGGTCGGCGGTTGGTGCCGGAATGGTGTCGCCGTAGATGCGACGGGCCTCTTCGGCGAACCATTTGACGAAGCTGGCACCGTAGCCGATTTCGCCCCGGGACTCGCTCAGCGGCTTGCCTTGCTCGGCGGTCATGATCAGCGCCAGGTCTTCCTGGTTTTCCATGATCAGCGCGTACCAGGCTTCCAGATAACGGGCGCGTTCGGCGGCCGGGACTTCGCGCCAGGTGGCGAAGCGCGCTTGCGCGGCTTCAATGGCGCGGCGGGTTTCGGCGGCCTGGAGCGCAGGCACCTTGGCGATGATGTCGCCGTTGGCGGGGTTGGTCACGTCCAGAGTTGCGCCGTCATCGGCAGCGATCCACTCGCCATTGACGTAGGCGCGTTCGACGAGAAGAGAAGGGTCACGCAGTGTGTTTTTCAACATGATCAGGGTGCCTTGAGGGTCCGAACGATGGAGTCATTGTAAAAATGTCCGCCCAGCGACCGATGCCGAGATGGCTGCTGGGGCGGGTGGTAGATGCTGAATTTGTGGTGTTGCCGGCAGATGTTGCTGGGGTGTCTAGGATCCCCAGTGGGAGCGGTGCTTGGTCTGGGCGGCATTCCGACGATAAGGCTGGACTCGGTTCGCTTTAGATCGCGGTGTCCTTATCGCGGGCAAGCACCGCTCCCACAGGGGGGGCGATAATAAAATCCCCGTCAGGTTGGTTTATTGCGCCCCGCAATCACCACCAGCAGCAGCGACGCCAGGATCAGGATCGAGCTGATGGCAGCGATGGTCGGGTCGATTTCGTCCCGCAGGGCGGTGAACATGCGCTTGGTCAGGGTCTGGTTGTCGCCACCGGAAATGAACAGCGCGACCACGGTTTCATCCAGTGAAGTAATGAACGCGAACAGGGTCGCCGAGACCAGACTCGGCTTGATCTGTGGCAGGGTCACGGCCATGAAAGCCCGGAAGCGATTCATGCCCAGGCTGCGGGCGACCATTTCCTGAGACATGTCGAAATTTCGCAGTCCCGCCAGCAGGGCAATGATTACGTAAGGCAGCGCCAGCATGATGTGCGCCAGGATCAGACCGGTCATGGTGCTGATCAGGCCGATCCGGGCGTACACGAAAAACACCCCGGCGGCGATCAGGATGATCGGCACCATCATGGGCAGCAGCAGAATGATTTGCAGGGTGCGCACCACCTTCAGACTGGAGCTGTTGATGGCATACGCTGCCGCCATGCCCACGGGCAGGCTGACCACCGTGGTGACCGCCGCCGTGATCAGACTGACTCGTGCCGCCGACATCCATTCGGCGCTTTGGAAGAACGCTTCATACCAGCGCAGCGACCATTCCTTGGGCGGGAATTGCAGGAAGCGCGCTTCGGAGAACGACATCGGCACCACAATCAGCACCGGCAGGATCAGGTACAACAGGATCGCAGCCACCAGCACCGTGAACAGCGCATGGGAAGGTCGGACCTGACGCAAATAGGCAACCAGTTTCATTTAGCGCGCTCCCAGGATGCGTTCGATAGGGATGAACTTGTTGATACCCCAGAAAATCAGGAACACCACCAACAGCAGTACCAGGCCCACCGCGCTCGCGGCACCCCAGGCGTGGTAAAGCTCGACGTTGCGCTGCACCAGCATCGACACCAGGATTGTGCGACCGCCGCCCAGCAGTTCCGGGGTGATGAAAAAGCCCAGGCAGATCACGAAGACCAGGATCGAACCGGCCATGATCCCCGGCGCGGCCATGGGCAGGAACACCCGGCGGAAGGTGTAGAAGGGCTTGGCACCGAGGCTTTCCGAGGCCTGCATCAGGTCCTGGGGGATTTTTTTCATCACTGAGTACAGTGGCAGGACCATGAACGGCAGCATCACGTGAAGCGTGCCGATCACCGTGCCAGTGGTGTTGTGCATCAGGTTCAGTGGCTGATCGATGATGCCCAGATCCATCAGTGTCTGATTGACCAGGCCACGGCGCTGCAACAAGACCAGCCAGGCGTAGGAGCGCACCAGCACACTGGTCCAGAACGGAATGATCACGCAGATCAGAATCAGGTTGGCCCAGAAGCCATGCAGACGCGATGCGGCATAGGCGATAGGGAAGCCGAGGAAGATCGACAGCACGGTGACGATCAGGCTGATCTTGAACGTCAGCACAAAAGTGTCCCAGTAAATGCGCTCCTCGAAGATGCGCACGTAGTTGGCCAGGGAGAAGCCTTCTTCAGTCTGTACTGACTGGAAAGCCAGCCAGCACATCGGCAGGATCAGCAGCACCACCACCATGAACAGGGCTGGGGTGAGCAGCAGCATCATCGAGGTGTTTTCCTTGCGCTCTTCGCGGGCAAGGGCGTCGCTGCTGGTCAAGGGCGGCTGGCGCTGCTCGTTGCCTGCGTCAGGCACGGATTTGGCGAGATAAGCATTGGACATGTCTGTCTCCCGTTACAAGGTCTGGCTGAAGCGCTGGAGGGCGTAGTACGTGAGTGTTGCCATCTGGAAGACTCCCGAAGGGTGGGGCAGATACTGAAATCGAGCTTGCTGTTATAAATTCGGGTCGCTCTGCGGGACCGTCTAATCAGTAATGTACCCAGATGACGGCAAATGAAGCCGCTGAAATGCCCTGCGTCAAAGTGCTTTATTGCGTAATCAGGCAGGCGTACGGCATGTCCTGCGTTGAGGTGGCAAGCACGGTATCTGTAGGGGATCCTCCGTCCGCGCTGTCGCGCAGCAAACACGGTCCCCCTGTAGGAGTGAGCTTGCTCGCGATCGGCTGCGAAGCAGTCGTGAAAAAAGCTGGATACACCACAGCAGGAAAGCCGTTCCGGCTTTATCGCGAGCAAGGTGGAGCGCCACCCCGATCACTCCAGAAAAATCATTTCCATTCAGACAGTTATTTTTTGTTTGATGAGAGCTGCCGCAGGCTGCGAATGGCGGCGTGTCATGGATATTGCCTTTGCAGCCTGCGGCAGCTCCTTAAAATCAGCGCCTATAGGGAATACCCGCAGTCGATCCCGGGATTTACTTCTTCTGGACGAAAGCCAACCAGCGCTCTTCAGCTTTCACGCCTTCGGCAGACGCCCACCATTTGGCGGACAGCAAGGCCTGGCGGGAGATGTTTTGCGGTGCCGAAGGCAGCTTCGCGGCACGCTCGGCAGGGATGGTGCCGGTCTTGAATGCTTCCGGGTTAAGCGGGCCGTAATCGATGATCATCGGCAAGGCCGCCTGCAGCTTGGCGCTGATGGCTTCGTTGACGAACTTCATGGCGGCTTCTTTGTGCGGGGTGCCTTTGAGCACGCAAAGGGAGTTGGTTTCCAGCACGCCATTACCGTAGTCGAACGCTACCGGTGCACCATCGGCCTGCACGGCGGTGATTCGGCCGTTCCACGCCTGGATCATGTCCACTTCGCCGTCACTGATCAGCTGCGCCGACTGTCCACCCGAAGTCCACCAAGTGGCAATGTGCGGTTTGATTTCTTCCAGTTTCTTGAAAGCGCGTTCCACGTCCAGCGGGTAGAGCTTGTCTGGCGCGACACCATCGGCCATCAAGGCGATTTCCAGGGTTGGGCGCGGCAGATTGCGCAGCGAGCGCTGGCCAGGGAATTTCTTGGTGTCCCAGAAATCTGCCCAGGTCTGCGGGGCGGCTTTGCCCTTGAAGGCATCGGTCCGATAGGCCAGGACCGTCGAATAGCTGATGTAGCCGACGCTGTAGTCGTCCTTGAGCTCGGCAGGCAATTGCGCGGCATTGGGGATCAGCGCGAGGTCGAGCTTTTCAAACAGGCCTTCCTCTTCGCCACGGATACAGTCACCGGTAGGCAGATCCACGACGTCCCAGGTGACTTTTCCGCTTTGGATCTGGGTCTTGATGATGGGGTAAGCCTTGGGTGAACTGTCCTGCTTCAAGGTCAGTCCCAGATTCTTCGCTGCGGGCTCCAGAATGGCTTTGCTTTGCGCTTCCTGATAGGCGCCGCCCTGGGACACAAAGGTGATGTCTTCAGCGAAGGCCATGTTGGCGCTGCTGATGAGAATAGCCAGGCTCGCCAGCCTGAAGGTGCGGATACTGGATGCTGTCATATGAAGGACTCCCGATGGTTGGCAGATTTCTGAAGCGAGCTGGATATTTTTGTTGTAGGTCGCTCTGCAGGACCATGGGCTTAATGTACTGGCAGTTTGATAAACGAAGCGGGCACATATTGACGGGGTAGAAGTGCTTTATTGCGAAAATGAGGGCGTGGACGGCATGTCCTGCGTCTTTGTGGAGTACCTGTTTTTGCGTGCACATCCATTAGCTCGCATGTGCTGCGTATTGGTGAGGCAACTCTTGTGTACATATCCATTAGCTAGGTAACGGCGAGTAATGGTTGCGCCCTTACGGCGCCTCACTTTTGATAGAGCCGGAATGCCGGCCCAGTCAAAAGTAAGCAAAACGCTCTTGCCCCACCACTCGGTCCCTCGCCTAGGCTCGGCATGCCCGTAATCCGACATTGATTCGGCGGGCCGCCGCGAAGGGCCATCCCTGGCCCAGCGCGGCTAAACCGGCATCCATGCCGGTTGCCCGCCGAATCAATATCGAATTCCTGCCAGCGTGGTTTGACGGGGCGCTTTAGATCAAAAGCCAGATCAAAAGCGCGCGAGGCGGCCTGATAGCCGACCTTTTCTTTAATTCTTTCGCGATTTTTGGTGTGTCAGCTATTTATTCGTAACCTGAACATCGCCATCGCGGGCAAGCGCGCTCCTACAGCTAAATGCGATCCAACCGTAGGAGCGCGCTTGGTCTGGGCCGCATCCGGACGATAAACGATGACGCGCTATTGCTGATGAACCGAGGTGTCTGATTCGCGAGCAAGCTCGCTCACCGCATATCTGTTGTGGGACCGGCTTTAGCCGGGAAGACGGTATTTCAGGCGATCAATCTCGGGCGGGTGTACCGGCCTCTTCCCGGCTGAAGCGGAGCGCCGCCCGGCCGATCCCACATAGAAACGCGGTCGTCAGTGGGAGCGAGCTTGCTCGCGAAGGCAGTGGTGCAGACTACAAATACAGCGAGGTAAGTTCACACAAACCGGTCGGCTATCAGGCCGCCGCGCTTTTGATTTTGATCTTAGGCGCCCCGTAAAACCACGCTGGCCGTAATCCGATATTGATTCGGCGGGCAAACCGGCATGGATGCCGGTTTAGCCGCGCTGGGCCAGGGATGGCCCTTCGCGGCGGCCCGCCGAATCAATGTCGGATTACGGGTATGCCGAGCCTAGGCGAGGGACCGAGTGGTGGGGCAAGAGCGTTTTGCTTACTTTTGCGCTCTATCAAAAGTGAGGCGCTGTAAAAGCGCAACCATAAGCAGCCATCACCGCAGCAATGGATATGTACATAAAAAAGCGCTAATACACTCAGACCGCAGCCTTAAGCACCGACACCGGATAAATCGCCGTAAACGCCCCGTCATCGACACTAATGGCCCGGCAGTCGACGCCATACACATGGGCGAGGTTTTCCGGGGTCAGGGTGCTGCGGGTCGGGCCGCTGCAATGCACGTGGCCGTGGTGCAGCATCAGAGTGTCGTCGGCATAACGACTGGCCAGGTTCATGTCGTGGAAAATCGCCAGGGTGACGATGTTTTCCTTGCGGGTATAGGCGTTGACCGCATCGAGGATCTGCAACTGGTTGGCCAGGTCCAGCGCCGACGTCGGCTCATCCAGCAGCAACAGGCGAGGGCTGCGGACCAGCGCCAGAGCCAGGGAAATCATCTGCCGCTCACCGCCGGACAGCTGCCCCGGCTGAGCATCGGCAAAGCGTTGCAAACCCAGCAATTCAAGCATTTCACTGGCCTTGCGTTGAGCGTCTTTGCCGGTGGCCCAACTGCGGGCGTTGCCATGTTGCGCGAGGAGCAGCAGCTCGTAGGTGGAAAGGCGCACGTCCAGGTGTGCCAGGTCCTGCGCGACATAGCCGATCAGCTGGGCGCGGGCAGTGGGAGAAGCACTGAGCAACTCGATGCCGTCGATGGTGGCCGAGCCCTGCGCTTTGGTCAGGCCGCACAGGCCCTTCATGAAGGTCGACTTGCCAGCACCATTGGCGCCCAGCAGTGCCAGCGTCCGGCCTGCAGCAGCGTTGACGGCCAGCCCGTCGAGAATCGTCCTGCCGTGAATGTTCACGCGGTAATCAGCAGTGGCAAAGCTCATCGGGCTGTCAGTCTCCGGTCGCGCAGGATAAGGATGATGAAGAACGGCAGGCCGATCAACGACGTGACCATGCCGATGGGCAATACCGCACCGGGTACGATCAATTTGCTGACCAGAGAGGCCAGGGTCACGAAGATGATGCCGCAGGCGATGGTCACGCCGATGGTGAAGCGCTGGTCTTCACCCACCAGCAACCGCGCCACATGGGGAGCGACCAGCCCGACAAAACCGATGATGCCCACCACCGAAGTCACGGCACCGGCCAGCAGCGCCGCCAGCATCAGCATGGTGGTGCGAATCCGCCGCACGGGAATGCCGAATACCACGGCCTGTTCACCGAAGCTACGCAAGGCCGTCAGCGCCCAGGCCTGGACCAGCACCACGGGGATGGCGATGATCGCGATCACCGCGCAAAGCGCGACTTTATTCCACGTCGCGTGGAGCAACGAGCCCATGAGCCAGAACACGATGCTTTGCAGCTGATCGACACTGGCCACGTACTGCACCAGCCCGAGCAGTGAGCTGAACACGAAGTGCACGGCAATACCCAGCAGGGTGATCGCTTGCAAGCCGACATGGCCACGGGTCAGCAGCAGGATGATGCCCACCGTGAGCAACGAGAACAGGAAGGCATTGCCGGTGACCAGCAAATCAGCACCGAAGCCTGGCAATGCGTTGCCCAGGGAAAAGTTGAACGCCAGCGCCAGTGATGCACCGAACCCGGCCGCTGACGAGATGCCCAGGGTGAACGGCTCAGCCAACGGGTTGTCGAGCACGGTCTGCATCATTAATCCGGCCAGCGCCAGACAGGTGCCAGCCAACACCGCCATCAAGGTCATCGGCATGCGCAACTCCCAGAGAATCACTCGGGTGCTGGCATCGACGCTGTCCGGTTGCAGCAAGCCGCTGATGGCCTCGCCAAAGGTCAGCGTGCCGGAGCCAACGATCAAGTCGGCAACGAAAGCCAGCAGGGCGATGACCAGCAGCGCCACCAGCAAGACACTGCGCCGCCACACCGTGTTGGCGTAGCGGGTCTGGTAGGTGGTCGCAACAGTAACGGGCTGAGCCGTATTGATCGGGGTCGTGATCGGGGTTGTCATGGTCGCTCGTCAATCAACGGTTGGCAGGTGCAGGCGCGTAGATAATCGCAGGCACGGCCTTGATGCCGGTCAGATCGAACATCGACTTGAGGCTTGCGGCAGGGTCTAGCTGCTTTGCGCTATCCGGATAGAACGCCTGGTTGAGGTTTTCAACCGCGAGGATGTTCCAGCTGCTGGCGTAAAACTGGTGATAGATGCCGTACACGCGGCCTTCCTGACTGGCCTTCAACTGCGCGAAGCCTGGGCGCTTCTGCAACAGACTCAAGGATTTGTCGATCGCGTCCTGCTGAACGTTAGCGCCGAAACCGAACGGTGGTGAAACCGAGGTACTGCCCGGGAAGCGGGTGCCGGTCATGACATACACGTCAGGTTGTTTACCCAACACGGTTTCAAGAGTCACGTCGCCGGTTGCGCCCGGCAGCAGGTTGGAGCCCAGGTTCACGCCACCCGCGGCTTGAACCAGCTTGCCCCAGTACACGTCGCCGTGGGTGAAGCAGCAGGCCGTGGCGCCGCCCTGGCCTGCTTTCGCCTCGACGAACACCAGAGGTTTTTTCTGGTGTTGGGCGGTAATGGCTTCAATCTGAGTCAGTCGGCTTTTATAGAAGTCTGTGTAGGCCTTGGCCTCGGTTTCGCGGTTGAGCACCTGGCCCAGCAGGGTAACGGTCTTCTGGCTGTTCACCACCGGGTCCAGGTCGCTGTCGACGAACAGCACGGGGATATTCAGCGCCGCCAGCTTCTGCGCGACACCGGCATTTTCCAGCGACGCGCGGGCGCGGGTCTGGAAGATCAATAGGTCCGGGCGGGCTGCAACCACTGCTTCAAGGTTCAGGTCGCCATCGTCGCCGAACTTCATGTCGGTGGCCTGATTAGCCGTTTTCGGCCACTGGTTTTCAAAAACTTGCCAGGTGTTGGGGTCCGAGCGTTTGACGATGTTGTTCCAGGCCACGATGCGCTGGAACGGGTCGGCGCGGTCAAGCAGGGCGAGGGTAAACAGGTCGCGGCCGTCTTGCAGAACGATCCGTTTCGGCTCCTGCTTGATCTCTACCTGGCGATTGGAAAGGTCAGTGACGGTGAGCGGGTAGGTGGTGGCATGAGCCAGGTTCTGGCCGGCCAGAAGCAGGCCGATGCCGGCCGCGAGGTGCTTGAGTATGTGCATGTAGGGGCCCGTTCCGAATGGATAAGGGCGAATCGGTCGAGACTGGCACGACAAAACCGCCATAAAATGTGCGGCTAGGGTAGCGGAATTATTCTCATTCGTCAGGTTTTAGCATTTGGGAGGGGAGCGGCCTGTAGGAGCGCGCTTGCCCGCGATGGCGTCGTGTCAGTCAACATTCCTGTCGATTGACACGATGCCATCGCGGGCAAGCGCGCTCCTACAGAAGCTGGAACTTGCTAAAGCCCTTTTACTTCGCCAACAACACCCCCGCATCAAACCCCATGCGCAAGTTGCCCCAGTGGCGGCCTTCGAAGAAGAACGGCACGTCGATCTCGGTCATGATTTCCCCGGTGTCGCGCAGGTAGGTCTGTAGCAGGAAGCGCTGGGTATTGCTGGCCGCTCGCAGGCCTATGGGATCGGAGAACATGCGTTTGTTGCGGCACACTGGCAGGTCAGTGGCGCGGTCACCTGTAGGTTTTTTCGACACCCAGCTGTTGTTGACCGGGCAATAGCCTTTGTTGTCGACGATAAAACTCACGATGCCGCCGGTGGTTGCCTTCGTGAGTTTGTCGCACTCTTCCTGGCAGATCTGCGCAAAGCGTTCGGTATAGCTGGTGAGGTATTGCTTGGGATCTGTGTTGGGGATCAATTTATAACTTTGATCAAACAGATTCAGGCCTTCGCGCTGCGCGGCTGCCAGGCGTACTTGCAAAACGTCCCGGCATTGGCTGGCGCGGGTAATGGCCGCGTCCAGTGCGCCATGGCCCAGCACGAACTTGCCCAGCAGCGTCTGCACACGCTCGGCGACCCCTGAAAGATCGCGGGTGGCAGCAGCCGAATGCTGCATGCGTTGATCAATGGATTGGCTGTCGGCGTAGATCCGGGTCACGCGCTGATTGATGCCGGTATTGGTGTCCGCAAACTGCTGGATATGCCCGGCGATGTCGGCGAGCTTGCCGTTGGTGGACTCGAAGTCGACGATCATGCTCTCGAAGTGGCCGGACGCACGCTCCACGACTTTTTGGGTTTCCTGGGCGCTCTGGCTGATCTGGGTGGTCTGTTCGTGAGTTGAACTGACTTCCAGCAGCATGGCGTCGATGTTCTGTGAAATATCACCGGTTGCACGGCTCACGTTCTGAGCCAGGGTGCGCACTTCATCGGCAACGACGGCAAAGCCTCTGCCGCTTTCACCCGCCCGGGCAGCTTCTATGGCGGCGTTGAGCGCCAAGAGGTTGGTCTGCGAGGAGATCTGCTGGATCAGCCCGACGATCGACTTGATGCTCGACGAACGCTGGTTCAAGGCCGACACCAGGGTGCCGAACTCACCCAGGCTGCGGGAGATTTCGCTGATATTGCCGGTGACTTCCAGCAACTCGGCATAGGAGTCGCGCGCCATGCTCAGGTTTTGCGCAGTGGTGCTGGAAATACCCTGGGTCTGGTGCGAAACCTCTTCGATACGGCCGACCGCCGTGTTGCTCTCGTCCATCACTTCCTTGGCGAAGCGGGCCTGATGCGTGGCGCTGTCGCTGGAGTCACTGATGTTTTTCAGCGAGCGGGCCGACTCCACGGCGATATGCACCGTCAGGGCCTGAACGTTGCTGATGATCTCCCGTTGCTTGGCCAGGAAGCGGTTGCAGGTGCTGGCCAGGGTGCGAATCTCATCGTGAGTCAGTAGCGGCAGGTCCTTGGACAGGTCGCCTTCACCGTTGGCGATTTCCTCAAGCGCCTTGGTCATGTAAGTCACCGGCCTGACGATCAGGTGGCGGAAGTACAGGATCATGAAACTGACCAGGCCCAGGGTGAACAGCGTGCTGAACAGAATGGCGGCATTGAGGGTGTCCAGCTTGGCCTCGATCAACCCCGAGACCTGCGGATCAAGCTGGACATTGCGCAATTGCAGCGCGATATCGGCGCGAATGCTCAGGGCAATCCAGTACAACAATGTGCTGACGATCACCAGCAGAAACAGGCTGGAGAGCTTTTTTGTCAGCGTATTGAAGAATTGACGCTCGATTGAATCGTATAAAGCCTTTACCGCGTCCATGCCGCTGCCCCTTGGAAAGTAAAAAGATTCATTTAATGCGCGGTCCTGTAGGAGTGAGCTTGCTCGCGATAGCGTCAGGTCAGACAACGATTTATCGTCAGAAATACCGCATCGCGAGCAAGCTCACTCCTACAGTTTCGCGTTGGTTCACGACACCCCATCGCCTACATGAACATTGCACGCAACCCGATTACGTCCCGATGATTTTGCATGGTACAGCTGCTGATCGGCGCGTTTGGTCAGTGCTGTGGTATTGCCGTCCGAGGCTTCAGCCATCCCGATACCAATGCTGACTGTCACTTGGCCGGCCAAGGGGAAGCTGGCGTTGGCGACCCTGGCCCGGATGTTCTCTGCGACTATCGCCGCGCTGCGCTCATCCTCGATTTCCGGCAGCAGTACCGCAAATTCCTCGCCTCCATAACGGGCAACGAAGTCAGTCAGGCGCACGCTGTCCTGAATCAGCCGGGCCAGTTGGTGAAGCACTTCATCACCGGTGGCGTGGCCGAAGGTATCGTTGATCCGCTTGAAATGGTCGGCGTCGATGAACAGCAGGGCGAAGGCGCGTCCGGTGCGTTCAAACAGCAGACTGCATTCGCTGAGCTTCTGGTCAAAACGCCGCCGATTATAAACACCGGTCAGCGCGTCGTGCGTCGCCAGTTTCAAAAGCTCTGCATTGGCTTGAGTAAGTGCGGCGGTGCGTTGCGTCACGGTGACTTCCAGAGACGCGTTGGCATCCTGAAGTTCGCGCTCCTTGCCCAGCAGCGATTCGGTCATGCTTTGTATCGACTGCCCGAGCTGCGCGATTTCAAGGACTGAATGCTGTTGGGGGAAGGTCACACCTTGGTGCTTCGCCTGAACCCTCTTTGCGGACTGGGCGAGCAGCTCAATCGGACGACTCAAGCGCTGCGCCAGAAAATACGCAACCGCTGCCAATCCCAAGGCAGCCAGTACGCCCAGGGCCAGCAGCTTGTAGAGCAGAATATGAGCCGGATACAGCGCGCTGTTCAGGGGTTGCCGGACGATGATGTACCAGGACAGCCCGGCAGCGGGCGGGGTCGGCACCGCGAGCACACTGCTGACATAACCATCGGCAACTGACCAGCCCTGAGCGCTCGGGCTGTGCTGCAGCTGGGCAAGCAGCTCGGGCCGCTGTTGGCCTGTCATCTGCTGCGGATAAAGCACGTCACCCGCACCATTGACGATCAGCACTTCTACATCGGCGGTGACGCCTTCGCGAGAGATGGCGGACTCCACGATCCGGGTCATCCAGTTCCAGTGCACGTGCGCGCTGAGTACACCGACCACGCGACCATCAGCGGTGTGGATGGGGGCAGCGAAATCAATAAAGCGCAATAGCTCGCCACTGGCATTGGCTGGCAGCAGTTTGGCTAATAGAAGAGCTTCATGGGGATCGCCTGTATAGGAACCCAACAAGCCAGCCTTGAACCACGGCCGCTCCTTTACAGACTGGTTGACCAGCAGACCATTGACCGCCTGACGCACGCGGCCCTCGGTGTCGGCCACGCCCATCCAGGCGTATTCGGAATGCGACTGGGTGCGCAGTTCCATGGACGGCAAGATGTCCGGGTCGTCGAGGTTGCCGCGTACCAGATGGGGTTCCCTGCTGAGCAGGAAAATCTCGAGCTGTCGTTCGCGCAGTTGCGTAGCCAACATCGTCGCTGCTGATTTGGCCGTGCTGGCCAACGCTGTACCGCTGGCCTGTTTGACCTGGCCCGTTGCGATATGCCCCACGTAGAGGCCTACGCTTACCAGTGCCAGCAACGACACGCCTGCAAACCAGAGGGTCAGGTGACTACGCAGGCTGGCTGTCATCATGGAAATTATCTGCTGAACTGAATAGTGGCATATTAGGCCTCATGCTGGTCCGGCCGCCAGCAATGCTTATCGTGTAAGGCAGTAAACGCACTGAATCTAAACAATGACCTGGCCGATAATCGCACGCTTTATTCAGCTAAAAATCCGGATAGAAAGGCCATTTCTTACTGCTGATGCCGAGTTCTGCGCTCAATTCATGCGTTTTTTACGTGGCGAGGTGGTTTTTAAGCGAGCGTGTTTAGATCTTTTTTGCTCCTGCAAGTGTTTAGATATTGACCGAATTAACTGGTTAGTACATTTTCTCGCTAGCAGAACTGGCCGATGTCGCCAGCAAAACAATAAAAACAACATGGAGTTACTCCACATGCAGCAGCCCTTGCTCGCTCTTGATCCTGTCTGTCCGGCCATGCGCTATCCCTGGCTGACGACGGCCTCGCTCTGTCGATCACTCGCACGTCTTTCCTGAGTCACTCAATCGGGTTGTGCATCTGTGCACGCATTGCGTGATGCACCGGTCGGCTTTTCCGACAACAGCGAGGTATCGAAAATGACAACAATCGTCAGCCTGTACTTCAAATTACTGAAGCTGCTGATCGTGCTCTGCATGGTCGCCATGGTCGTGCTGGTGTTCGGCAACGTGGTGCTGCGCTATGCCTTTAACTCCGGAATCAGCGTGTCCGAGGAATTGTCGCGCTGGTTCTTCGTCTGGATGATTTTCCTCGGGTCGCTAGTGGCCTTGAAGGAGCGCGCGCACATGGGCCTGGACAGCCTGGTCAGGCGCCTGTCGCCCACCGGCAAGCGCGTATGCCTGGTCATTGGCCATCTGCTGATGCTTTACATCTGTTGGCTGGTGTTCAGCGGCAGCTGGCAGCAGGCGGTGATCAACTGGGACGTGGTCGCTCCGGCGTCGGGGCTGTCCATGGCGTTGTTTTACGCCGCCGGGTTGGTATTTGGCGCCAGCGCCGCCGCGATCCTGATCTACGAGCTCTACCTGGTGCTGTGCGGCAAGCTGGGTGATGACGAGCTGGTCATGGTCAAAGACAGCGATGCAGATTTTGAAATCGAACACGCCCAGGCACCCCGGACGAACAATGAGAGGTCCCGACCATGACCCTGGCCATCTTTCTCGGTTCGTTGATTGGCACCATGGCGCTGGGCATCCCGATTGCCTTCGCCTTGTTGTTGGTCAGTGTGGCGCTGATGCTGCATCTGGACATGTTCGATGCGCAGATCATTGCCCAGAACCTGCTCAATGGCGCTGACAGCTTTCCGCTGATGGCAGTGCCGTTTTTCATGCTGGCGGGGGAAATCATGAACGCCGGCGGGCTGTCCAAACGCATTGTGCACATCGCCATGGCCCTGGTGGGGCACAAGCGCGGCGGTCTGGGTTACGTGGCGATCATCGCGTCCTGCCTGCTGGCGTCGCTGTCGGGCTCGGCGGTGGCGGATGCAGCGGCGCTGGCTGCTCTGCTGGTGCCCATGATGATTCAGGCCGGGCACAATCGCGCTCATTCGGCAGGGCTGATTGCCGCTGGCGGGATCATCGCGCCGATCATTCCGCCGAGCATCGGTTTTATCGTGTTTGGGGTGGCGTCTGGCGTGTCCATTTCCAAGCTGTTTCTGGCGGGAATCGTGCCCGGCCTGATGCTTGGCGTTTCGCTGGCCGTGGCCTGGTGGTTTGTTTCGCGCCGGGAGAACGTCGCAACCCCAGCCAAACGCAGCCTCGCCGAAGTGCTGCGCACACTGCTGGACGGCGCATGGGCGCTGGGCCTGCCGTTGATCATTGTGTTCGGGCTCAAGTTCGGCATCTTCACGCCCACTGAAGCGGCAGTGGTTGCGGCGGTTTACGCCTTGTTTGTGGCCGTGGTGATCTACCGCGAACTCAAAATCAGTCAGCTCTATGAGCTGGTGCTGTCGTCGGCCAAAACCACCTCGGTGGTGATGTTGCTGGTGGCGGCGGCCATGGTTTCTTCCTGGCTGGTCACCGTCGCCGAGCTCCCTGAGCAACTGGCGGGCGTGCTTGAACCGTTCATGGATAACCAGACCATGCTGCTGATTGTGATCATGCTGCTGGTGATTCTGGTGGGAACGGCGATGGACATGACGCCGACCATCCTGCTGCTGACGCCGGTCCTGATGCCTGCCGTGGTCATGGCGGGGATCGATCCGGTGTATTTCGGCGTGCTGTTTCTCATCAACTGCGCCATCGGCCTGATTACCCCGCCGGTGGGCACGGTGCTCAACGTGGTGTGCGGTGTTTCAAAAATCAGCATGGACGAGATCATTCGTGGTGTCTGGCCGTTCATGCTGGCGCAATTTGTAGTGCTGTTTCTGTTGGTGCTATTCCCTTCGCTGGTGCTTGTACCCCTGAAGTTTTTCACCGGTTAACCGCCGGTAGCTCAACTCACTCGACCTCTAAAAACAACATCGGAGCGTGACATGAAAAGACTGATCAAAACCCTGCTCGCAGGTGCCTGTGCAACAGGCCTGTTGTTCGCCAGCATGAGCAGCCAGGCGGCAGACATCCGCGAGCGGACCCTGCGGTTTGCCTTCCAGAACGTGAAAGATCACCCGCAAGGACAGGGTGCGCAGAAGTTCGCGGACCTGTTGGCCGAAAGCAGCGGCGGCAAGATCAAGGTCCGGCTGTTTCCCGGCGGTACCCTGGGCGGGGATTTGCAAACGGTCTCTGCGCTGCAGGGTGGCACCCTGGATATCACGGTTCTCAACTCAGGGATTCTGGCGGCCCAGGCCCCAGACTTCGCCATGCTGGATTTCCCGTTTCTGTTTAACAACGTCGAAGAGGCTCACGCGGTGATCGACGGGCCGGTTGGCCAAAAGCTTGCCGCACAACTGGACAGCAAAGGGCTGGTCAGTCTGGGCTATTGGGATCTGGGATTCCGTCATCTGACCAACAGCAAGCATCCGGTGACAAAGATCGAGGACATGCAGGGTTTGAAAGTTCGCGTGATTCAGTCGCCGATCTACCTGGAAACCTTCAACGCGCTGGGTGCCAACCCGGTGGCCATGGCTTTCCCGGAGGTATACACCGGTCTTGAACAGCGAACCATCGACGGTCAGGAAAATCCGTTTACGGTGATCGAAGGCAACAAGTTCTACGAGGTTCAGAAATACCTGTCCGTAACAGGCCACATCTTCAATCCGCAATCGCTGATCATCGGCCAGAAGACCTGGAACCGGTTGAACGACGATGAAAAAGCCTTGATCCGCGACGCCGCGACCAAGGCTCAGGAATACCAGCGTAAAGTCACCGCCGAGAGCATGGACAAGGCCCGTAGCAACCTCGCCGAGCACATCGCAATCAACGACATTTCGCCAGCAGAAATGGATCGGTTCCGCGAGAAGGTGAAGCCCGTCGTAGACAAGTTTTCCCAGACTGTCGATGCCGGTCTTGTGAAGACGATGTACGACGAAATCGCCAAGGTGCGTGCGGGTCAGTGATACCCGTGGGTGCTGCGGCAGGCTGCGAATCGCGGGGGCTTTCAGGCAAGCCGCATTCGCAGCCTGCGGCAGCTCCTACAGCCACGGATGCTGCGGGCTATCGATCGGCCTCAAGCCATGACGGCGGAACAGTTCGCCGTACCCGGCTACCAGAAACTGGCCGCTGCGTTGTAACCAGTCGCTTCGGCGCTCCTGGTACACCCGAGGCAGGTAATACCAGGGTAAACCGGGAAGGTCATGGTGAATCAGGTGCAGGTTGAGATTGAGAAACAGCCAGCGCCACGGCCAGCCCGCTTCATTGATCACTGAGCGATGCTCGGGCGATGGCGCAGGGCGGTGTTCATAGAAAGAGCGCACCATCGACAGCGCCAGGGCCAGAACGCTGGCCAGCAAATAATCGAAAACGCCGATGCCGCTCTGGGCGTGAACCAGCAGCAGTACTGCGAGCACGCAGGCTCCGTGAGTCAGCCACATCATCCAGGCCTGGGCTTCACCTCCGCGCAAGCGTCGGAACTCGCCCACCATCAAGCCCCCCAGCGCTATCGCCGGGCCCACCAGAAGCCGGCCACACAGGGTTTTGTTCAGCCAGTGCAACAGGCGCGCGCTGCCGCTGTTCAGTTGCCATTGTTGATCGCTTAAATAACGACTTTCCGGATCCGCATTCGGCTGCGTCAACTCTTCATCCCGATGGTGGAGCAGGTGGCTGTCGCGATACAGCGTGTAGGGATACCAGATCGCCAGAGGCGCATAGCCCAGGGCTTTATTGAGCCACAGCCAGCGGGTGGGGTGGCCGTGCAGTAGCTCATGCTGCACGGACATCCAGAAGGTAATGACCGGTACCAACAGCACCAACGTCAGGCATCGACCCAGCAGCGCTGAAAAATGAATAAGGCTGAACCAGGCGGCGTACGTCCCGATCAACAACAACCAGGTGGGCCAGTCGGTACGGGCTGTCCAGGTTGAACGCAATTGGCGGATGCGCTGTTGATGCGCGGCGTCCAGGTAATTGGGCATGGGGGCCATCCGTTATGGCAGGGGAGCAGTGATGTCAGGGCCACCTTAGCAATGCGGTATATATATGAATAATCATATTTTGTTGTCTGCATATAACTATTTTGAATTTAAAAGATGCAGCGCCTGAGACGACGCAACCGCGGGCAAGCTTGGTGCACAGGGTCGGTAATCACCTGTAGGAGCGCGCTTGCCCGCGATGCATGCGACACAGCGATTCAGGCACACCGCGTCATCGTTCATCGCGGGCAAGCGCGCTCCTACAGATACTTCTTTGGACCAGCGAAAGCTCCGGCACTTATATTGTTCGGCCTCCTGCACGTCTTCATTTATGATGGCGCCCCTCAAACAGGCACCCAATCGCCGCGCATTTCTCAGGAGCTTCAATGGTCAGGTTTTATCGGGCATCCAGGCTGTCGTCAGTTGCCAACCGTTTCGCCCCGAACCTGCTGCGGATGAGTTTCGCTGTGAGCTGTGGGGTAGGCGGCACGGCGTGGGCGGCTGATTCGGCCAGTATTCAGCTCGATGCGACCAGCGTTGTTGGCGAACAGGATGTGGGTTATCGGGCGGACAAGGCCGCCGTTGGCGGGTTCGAACCTGCAGCGCTGATTGATACTCCAGCGTCGATCACCGTCATCAACGAGCAACTGATCAAGGATCAGCAAGCGCGTCTGCTCAGTGAAGTGCTGCGCAATGATGCGTCGGTGGGCGAGAGCTACGCACCGGTGGGTTACTACGAGAACTTCGCGATTCGTGGTTTTACGCTCAATTCGGCCAGTAGTTACAAAATCAACGGCCGCACCATCACCGGTGAACAGAACGTTGCCCTGGAAAACAAACAACAGGTTGAAGTTCTCAAGGGCCTGGCAGGTTTGCAAAGTGGTATCGCCGAGCCTGGCGGGTTGATCAACTACGTGACCAAGCGCCCGGAAGATGTGCGCTCGGTGACGCTGTCTACCGATGATCGTGGCAGTGGCTACGTGGCCACCGATGTGGGTGGTTTTTTCGGCAGCGAGCGGCAATTCGGTCTGCGCGCCAACCTCGCTCACGAAGACATCAACTCCTACGTCGAGCATGCAGATGGCCAGCGTGACTTCGCTTCCCTGGCATTTGACTGGAACATCAGCCCGGATGCGCTGCTGCAATTAGACGTGGAATATCAGAACAAGGAGCAGCGCTCTTCGCCGGGTTACCAACTGCTCGGCGGCAGCGAACTGCCTCATCACGCGTCGCCCAAGACCAAACTGGGGCACCAGAGCTGGTCGAAGCCGGTGGGAATTGACTCGCTCAATCTCGGTGGCAAGTTTGAGTATCGCTTCAGCGACAACTGGAAGGGCAGCCTGAGTGCCTCGCGCAGCAAAGTAGTGATTGACGATTACAGCGCTTTTGCCTGGGGCTGTTACGGATCGGCCAGTTGCGCCTCGACGGCGGTGCCCAATCACTTCAGTGCCGAGGGTGATTACGACATCTACGACTTCCGCAGCCCCGACGATACGCGCCGTAATGACGAAGTTCAGGCGGCGCTGGCAGGAGCGTTCGACACCGGTTCGCTCAAGCATGAGCTGACCTTCGGCACCAGTGCCCTGCGCCGGGTGATCGACAAGCGTGACGATATCAATGAGTGGGTCGGCAGCAGCAATCTGGACGCTGTACCGCTGGACTTCGAGCCATACCCGGGTGAATCCGGCCCGTCCTACCGCCGCCTGGATAGCCGCCAGTATGGGTTATTTGCCAGTGACCGCATCAGCTTCAACGAGCACTGGCAAACGGTGCTGGGCGGGCGTGAAGTACGCCTCGACGAGAAGACCTTCAACAGCGCAGGCGATACCACGCGCCACACTCAACGTTATGTTTTCCTGCCGCAAGCGGCGCTGATCTACAAGCCGGTGGAGAATCTGTCGCTGTACACCAGCTACAGCAAGGGACTGTCACTGGGCGGGGAAGCGGCCTGGTTTACCAACAACGCGTTCGAGATTCTGCCGCCGACGGTTTCCCGGCAGATAGAAGCAGGTATCAAGTATGACTGGCAACGCATCAGCCTTGCCGCTGCGTTGTTCCAGACCCGCCAGGCTTATCAGTATTCACAACCTCAGGGCGACGGCACCTTCAACTACGTGCAAAGCGGCGAGCAGAAAAATACCGGCCTGGAGTTGTCCGCCAATGGCTGGGTCACGTCGCGCTTGCAGGTTTCTGCCAGTGTGGCGGCCATCCGTGCGCGGGTCAGCGGGAGCGGAACGCCTGAATATGAGGGGCACCAATCGTTGAATGTGCCCAAACTGCGCGCCAGTCTGTATGCCGATTACAGCCTGCCGTGGGTCGATGGCCTGGCGTTGCTCGGTGGCGTGCAATACAGCGGCAGCAAAGCGGCCAATCGTGAGGGCAGCGTCAAGGTCGGCGATTATGCGATCTTCAACGCTGGTAGCCGCTACACCACGAAGATTGACGGCTACCAGACGGTGTTTCGCCTGAGCGTCGATAACCTGTTCGACAAGCGTTACTGGCGTGATGCCGGTGACTATATCGGCGATGGCTACCTGTTCCAGGGCGCGCCACTGACCGCAAGACTCAGCGCCAGCGTGAATTTCTGATTGTTGTTTGAGGGTTGACCATGTCTACGCTTGAAATTATCGCTGTGATCGTCAATGTGCTGGGTGTCTGGCTGACGGCCCGGCGCATTCGCTGGTGTTGGCCTGTGAGCGTGGTGGCGGTGCTGCTGTATGCCTGGATTTTCTACGACGCCAAATTGTATTCGGACATGCTCTTGCAGGTGCTGTTCGCCTTTCTGCAGGGTTATGGCTGGTGGCGCTGGAGCACCGGTGGGCTGGACCACGGCAAAGTGCATGTCGGGCAACTGGCGTTGGGCGAGGCGGCACTCGGTTTGATCGTCGGCGCGCTCGGAGCGCTGCTGCTCGGCAGCCTGATGGCAACCTATACCGATGCTGCCGTGCCCTGGCTGGATGCCTCACTGACGGCGTTCAGTCTGGTGGCCAGCGTCTGGGCCGCACGCAAATACGTCGCCAGTTGGTGGTTATGGATTGTGCTGGATGTGGTTTACGTCGGCATGTACCTGTTCAAGGACCTGCACCTCACGGCAGGTTTGTACGCCGGTTTCATCCTCCTGGCGTTGTATGGCTGGCGCGAGTGGCGGCGGGACTTTCGGGTGCAGCAGTCTGCCGTGAGCTGACTGAACGCCTGTAGGCGCGACGGGGTGGAACGATGACGCGTTGTGTCTGCCAGACCTCAGCGCCTGCATCTTCCGAATGCGTCCCAGACCAAGCACCGCTCCCACAGGGTTCGGTGCCATTCTTGGGACCTCATACAGGTTTGGCGATCTCTGTTGGAGCGAGGCTTGCCCGCGAAGAACGATCACGCGGTTTGCCTGCCAGACCTCGGCGACTGTTTCGCGGGCAAGCCCGGCTCCAACAACGAACGGGATCTCCTGTGGGAGCGGTGCTTGCCCGCGATGAACGATAACGCGGCCTGCCTGCCAAACCGAGGTGCCCTTATCGCGGGCAAGCACCGCTCCCACAGGGTTCGGTGCCATTCTTGGGACCTCATACAGGTTTGGTGATGTCTGTTGGAGCGAGGCTTGCCCGCGATGAACGATAACGCGGTTTGCCTGCCGGACCGAGGTGCCCTTATCGCGGGCAAGCACCGCTCCCTCAGGGTTCGGTGCCATTCTTGGGACCTCATACAGGTTTGGTGATGTCTGTTGGAGCGAGGCTTGCCCGCGATGAACGATAACGCGGTGTGTCTGGCCGACCGAGGCGCCATTATCGCGGGTCAGCACCGCTCCCTCAGGGTTCGGTGCCATTTTTTGGAATGTTTGGTCCGCAGCTGGCGTGGTGTGCCTGAAGCCGACACGAGCGCCTATTTGCGCACGTTCTGATACAGCATCAATCGCGACGTTTCGTGCATGCCCCTGGTCAGCTCCACCAATCGTTTGAACTCTTGCGGGTTCTGTTCCGCCACGTTGTCCAGTGGTGTCATGGACGCCAGGTCGTGGAGGGTGGGGGAGCTGCCGTCGTGTTCCATTTGCACCATGTAATGCTGAGTCACACCGGCAATGAGCGGGAAGGTGCCTTCACGCAACACCAGCGGCACGACGCGTTCACCTTCGGGAGCAGGCTGTTGAATGTCGCGACCCATGCCGCTGTTGCGGAATTCGATGCCCGCCATGCCTGCCACCGTTGGCAGCAGGTCCACTAAGCCGACCGCTTCCTTGACGTTACGGGTGCCCAGCAACGCCGGCGCATGAATCAGCATGGGCACCGCGTTGCTTTCCAGCCCCAGTTGCTCATAAGCGGGAGGCAGGAAGGGGATCTGTGCGATTCGGGTGTTGTGGTCGCCAAACAACACGAAGATGGTGTTCTCGTACCAGCCGCCAGCCTTGGCAATTTCCATCAGGCGCCCGATGTTGAAGTCCAGCAGTCGCACGGCATTGTACTGTTCGACGCTGCGCGAGCCTGCGGCCTGTACTTCGGCCAGTGTCGGGTTCTTGACCTCGAAGCCGTCATTGCTTTTGGGAATGGTGAAGGGGCGATGGTTGCCCGCAGTCTGCACATAGGCAAAGAATGGTTTGTCTTTAGGCATTGCCTGCACGATCTGGTCGGTTTCCTTGAACAGGTCCAGATCGGAGATGCCCCACACATCCACTACAGGAGATTTCCAGTCGCGCTCTTCATACAGACGCACGCCATCGATGCTCTGGCGAATCAGGGCGTTCATGTTGGCCCAGCCAGAATTGCCGCCGATGGTGTAAATCTTCTCGTAACCGGTGAAGGCGTTGATCAGGGTGTGTTGCTGGGTAATCAGCGGATTGCGGGTTGCGGTTTCCTGGCGGGTGACGTCAGGAACGCCGCTGATGCTGGCCCAGACGGTTTTCGCCGTGCCAGTAACCGGCACATAGAAATGCTCGAAAAACCAGCTCTGCCGGGCCAGGCGATCAATGTAGGGCGTGGGATTGATGGGGTTGCCATAGGCACCCACGGCGCTGGTGCCGAGCGACTCAAGCATCACGAACATCACGTTCGGTGGCCGCGAGCCGGTTGTCTTGTAGGGTTGCGGTGCCTGATGGCGGACAAAGTTCAGGGTTTGAGGATCGGGCTTGTCGACACCCAGATACTTGGCCATCACCGCGTAATGCTGGCGGACCTGAGCTTCGTCGTAACGGGACTGGCCAACCTTGAGGGTGTCATAGAGGAATATGACCGGGTTCAAGCCGGTGGCAGCGATCTGGTTGTTGCCTGAGAAGAACGCATCACTCCAGCGCAGCGGCACCGGGTTTTCCAGGTTCATGTTTTCAACGCGACCAAGAATGCCCAAAAGAACCGCCACTACCATCACAGCAGCGCCCCAGGTTGCCGACAGGGGATGAATGGCCCGCCGTGGGCGGTCCAGCGTTACCCGTTCCAGGCGCACCAGTGCTAACAGCACCAGACCTACGGTGGCCAGCCAGCCCAGGGTGATCCAGATGACCGGGTAAGTCTGCCAGACCATATCGCGAGAGATTTGCGCATCTTCGATAAAGCGCAGCACTGTGGCATTGATCCGCACGCCCAGATAGGCGTAGTGGCCGAAATCGATGATGTAGATCAGCAGCATGACGCTCAAAGCCGCCAGCAGATAACCCCGTGCCAGCCAGCGCAACAGGCGGCTGCCCAACAGGTTCCAGCGCGGTAGCCAGGCGAGCAGGGCGACTGGCAGCATCAGCAGAATGGCGAGCCGTAAATCGAAACGAAAGCCGATGCCGAGGGTTTCAAGCAGCGCGCTTTCAGTGCTGAGTGATTGCGCGCTGAAACCGGAGAACCCGAAAAGGAACACCACCCGCAGTAAGGCAAACAGCGCAAAGGCTAATGCCGTCGCGCCCAGCCAATAATGCAAACGTCTCGACTGCAGCCAACCCATCCCTCTTCCCCTGTCAATAATTGTCGCCAAATCTCAAGCGGATCTGGTTGCGTTGTTGCGTGTTGTGCTCAGCCACGTGATGAGCCGCCGTGCCGCGCCGATCAGTAGCGCTGCGCAGCAGTACAGGCCCAACAGCGGATCTATCAGGTAATCCCAATAGTTCTGTGACGGTTTGATACCCAGCATGAACGCCAGCGTTGCACCCGCCAGCATCGCCACGCCCAGCCCGTTGCGCTGGTGGAACAAGCCAATCGTCAGCAGTGCAATCCCGACCAGCATCGGCCTTGGGCTGTAGCCGAAGCGGTAGGGATCCAGATCGCTCAGGCCCAGTGTCGCCGGGTAGAGTCCCAGTGCCAGCACGGCAAAGGTCACCAAGACCGAGGTTTTATCCTGCGGGGCGGGCCCCAGGATATTCAGCCGCCTCAGGCAGCCCCAGGCCATGAACACCAGCGTGGTCAGTGCAAGGTCGTCAATGTAGCTACGCAGGTGAGCGGCCAGCGACAGCCCGCCCACCGGCAGGAAGCTGGCGGCCAGCAACACGCCCAGCAGCGCGACTCTGGGCCAGCGAGGCAAGCCCATAGCAGGCAGCAACAGGAACAGCAGCATTGCGAAACTGGCATGAGCCTGCCACAGGTTGATCATTTGACACGCTCCGCCAGCCAGGCATCGTTGAAACTGACGTGCTTGATGAAAGTGTTATTCCACGAATACACCAGGTGATACATGCCGTCGGGACTGCGGATGAAATACGGATATTCGTATTCAAATTCACAGCCACGAGCCGAGCACACACGGGTGTCGAGGTTGCTCAGGAACTGGGCCTCAAGAGGCTGGCGTAGGGTGCCGCTGGAGCCACGGAATTCGTTGCCCATGATTTCCTTGAACGCCTCGGGGGAGAACGGACCTCCCAGTGGATCCGGTGACTTATCCAGATCGCGTACCGAATACCAGTTATCCATTTTGGCATCGGTGCCATAAAGGCTGAGTTTGAAGCGGCCGTCCTGCAGGTCGTTGAGGGCGACCAGCAAACCCTGCTCCGGTGTCGCGACGGCGGCCAGCGAGGAATTGGGATTCGACGGGTCCAGGGGGTACGGCTCACTCCAGGTTTGGCCGGCGTCTTCAGTGCGTGTGGCCAGCACCCGATGATGGGTGTTGCCGGCATAACGCAGCAAAGCAATGCCTCGCTGCCCGTCCAGCGGTACCACGGTGGGTTGCAAGGAGTTGTTGCCGTGACTGATACGAAATTTATCGATCACGTCACCGTCTGCGCTCAGGTACAGGTACTCGGCGAATTTGCCCAGAAACTCATGGTAGACCGGCAGCCCGATGGAGCCGTCGGCGTGAAATACCGGGGCCGAGCGCACCAGGGTGCTGATATTGAGGAAGGGCGAGGTGATCAACTGGCGCGGCGTTGACCAGTTGCGCCCGAAATCGTCCGAGACCATGACATTGACCGCGCTGCCTGCCCAGCCACCCATGGACACCGAAACGTAAAACAGCCAGAGGCGTTTGTCTGGTGCCAGTGCCACCACCGGGTTGCCCAGCTTGCGAATGAATTTCTGAGTGCCCTGTTGGGTAGAGGCCCGGGTCGCCAATACTTGCTCCGCGCCCCATTCGCCGGTACTGGCATCAAACCGCGCAGCCCGCACCTGCACGTCGGCGGCGCCTTCTCGGGAGCCAGCAAACCAGACGGTCATCAAGCTGCCGTCAGGCAAGGCAGTCACGGCAGACGAGTGAACGAAGTCCACCAGGCCAGATGAGGCGAAACGGCTGGTATAGATCGGCTTGGCCACCTGCCCGGCAACTGCCAGCACGGGGTTCATGAGCGCGAAAGAGGAGTGCGGTGTAGCGGGGTTGGCAAACCATGCGGCGCCGAACAGGCAGGAGAGTGCAAGGTAAGCGCAGAAGGCGGGCAGACGGGGTCGTTTGATGCGCATGATTGTAAATTGAGCATCCAGTGGCCAGATCAAGCGCCGTAACCTAACACCCACCGCTGTTGAAACGTTTTTTAACCTCAGGCTGTTTTGTAAGCAATTGTTTTTGCTGTAGGTTGACCGGCCTTGCCCAACCTGAATATCGGAGCCTCTTTGTGAGTTCTCGCAGTACCGTTACCCACAACGCCGCCAATCCACACACCCAGGCGCAGGAACCTGCCTCATGGTGGGCCATTCTCTGCGTCGCCCTCGGCGCATTCGCCACCGTCACGTCTGAATTTCTTCCCGTCGGCTTGTTGCCGGTCATGGCTCGGGATCTGGGCGTCAGCGTCAGCCATGCCGGTTTGATGATGGCCGTTCCCGGGGTTCTGGCGGCCCTCTCTGCGCCGACCTGTATCGCGCTGTTCAGCCAGGTGGACCGCAAACGCCTGCTGCTGGGGCTGCTGGTAATGTTTTTCTGCTCCAACCTTATAGTGGCGTTTGCCGAGCAATTCTGGATCACCTTGGCAGGCCGCGTGCTGCTGGGTTTCGCCCTGGGTGGTTTCTGGACCATCGCAGGCTCCCTCGGCCCCAGGCTGCGTCCCGGCAAAGACGGTGTGCGTGCGACCGCTTATATTCTGGCGGGCGTTTCACTGGGCACTGTTGCAGGCATCCCTGTGGGCACCTTGCTGGGCGAGGCCTTTGGCTGGAGGAGTGCCTTCCAGGCAGCGGCGGGTCTGACGGTGGTTGTCGCTGTGCTGATCACGCTGTGCCTGCCAGCGTTGCCCGGTCAACGGAGTGCCGGGCTTGCCCAGATGCTGTCGCTGGTCAGCGATCAAGGCATGCGTCGGCGCTTTGCCGCTGCACTGTTGATTTGCGTCGGCCACTTTGCGGCCTATACCTTTCTCGCCCCCTTTGTTCAGGACGTCGCCGGCATCAGCGGACAGACCCTGGGCACCTTGCTGTTCGCCTTCGGCCTGGCCTCGGTGGTCGGCAACCTGGCAGGCGGTGCACTGTCCGCCAGAGATCCGGCGACCGCAGTGTTGACCATGACCGTCATGATGTTCGCCGCCCTGGCTGCATTGCTCGCCTTTGGCAGCAGCGCCTGGTTGCTTTGGCCCGTCGTGCTGGTCTGGGGCTTCGCCTTCGGCATGGTGCCGATCACAATTCAGATCTGGTGCTTCGACGCATCCAATGGCCGGATTGAAGGTGTTCAGGCACTGATCGTCTGCGTGATCAATCTGTCGATTGGTGGTGGCGCGTTTTTGGGCGGCGTGGTTGCCGACTATGCTGGCTTCGGGTCGGTCATAACGCTCGGCGCGTTGTGCGCTTCGTTGTCGGTGGTGACTGTTCTATTGTTGATCGTCAGGCAAAGACATGTTGTTTGTGAAAGTTGACCGAACTACCGCCGGAGAGCGCCCATGAAAATCGTCATTGCCCCTGATTCCTTCAAAGACAGCCTCAGCGCTGAAGGCGTCGCTCGCGCGATAGCCCAGGGCTTGAAAGTGATACTGCCCGATGCGGAACTCGTGCAGTGCCCTATGGCTGACGGTGGCGAAGGCACCGTGGATGCAATTCTGGCGGTGATCAGCGGCGAACGGCGCGAAGCGACTGTGAGTGGGCCGCTGGGTGTAGAGGTGACGGCCCACTGGGGATGGTTGCCGGAATCGCGCACGGCAATCATCGAAATGGCCGAAGCCAGCGGCTTGCAGTTGATCGCGCTTGAGCAAAGGAACGCCTGCCGCAGCTCTTCTTATGGCACCGGGCAACTGATTGTTGATGCGCTGGATGCCGGCGCCGAAAAGATCATCCTGACCATCGGCGGCAGCGCGACCAACGACGGTGGTGCCGGGATGCTGACTGCGCTGGGGGTCAGATTCTACGATGCCGCTTCGAATCCACTGCCAGCGGGCGGTCTGGCGTTGGCGGATCTGGCGCGCATTGATTTGCAAGGCCTGGACCCGCGCTTGAAGTCGGTGAGTGTCGAGGTGGCGGCTGATGTCGATAATCCTTTATGCGGCCCACATGGCGCTTCCTTTATCTTCGGCCGGCAGAAGGGCGCCACTCCCGAGCAGATCGAATCGCTCGACAGGGCCCTGGCGCACTTTGCCGATTGCTGTGCAGTGGTACTCGATCGCGATGCGCGGGACGAGCCGGGTTCAGGTGCTGCGGGAGGAATGGGATTTGCTGCGAAAGCGTTCCTGGCCGCTGGTTTTCGCCCCGGCGTTGAAGTGGTTGCCGAGTTGGTCGGCCTGGCGGACAAGATCAAAGGTGCGGATCTGGTCATCACCGGGGAGGGCCGTTGCGATATTCAGACCCTGCGCGGCAAAACTCCGATGGGTGTTGCGCGTGTTGCCCGTCAGCAGGGCGTGCCGGTGGTGATCATCGCTGGAACGCTGGGCGAGGGTTATGAGGGTTTGTACGAACACGGTATCGATGCGGCGTTTGCTGTGGTTTCAGGCCCCATGAGTCTTGCAGATGCCTGCCAGCAAACTCCTCGGTTGTTGCAAGAGCGGGCGAGGGATATCGCCAGGCTTTGGCAGCTGGGGCGCTCTGCCCAAGGCTGCGAAAAACGATGTGACTGACCCACGCTGTTCGTAGCCTTCGGCAGCTCCTACAAGTTCTGTGTTTTCTTAGGCAAAACGAACATTCTGTAGGAGCTGACCGAGGTTACGAGGGCTGCGAAGGCGATGTGTCAGGCCGATCTCGATTCGCAGCCTTCGGCAGGTCCTACACAGCGGCATCCGGCAATCTGGCAATCACCTTTATCTCGAAATCAAAGCCATACAGCCAGGTCACGCCCACCGCCGTCAGTGTCGGATGAGGGGCGGTGCCCCAGAACTCCGGCACGACTTTCCAGATGGTCTCGAACTTCGCTTGCGGATCGACCATGAACACTGTTACGTCAATCACGTCATCGAAACTGCAGCCGGCCGTTTCAAGAATTGAGTTGAGGTTGGTGAACGCCTGCCGAACCTGTGTCTCCAGATCGGGCTCGGGTGAGCCTTCCTCGGTGCTGCCCACTTGCCCGGAAACGAACAGGAAACCATTGGAGCGAATGGCCGGCGAGTAGCGGTTGCGCTCGTACAGCGCTTGGCGGCCAGCCGGAAAAACAACGTCACGTACGGTCATGTCATGCTCCTTGAGCGGGATCTGACGTGATCCCGTAAACGATGACCGAACTTTAGGAGCTTGCATGGGCGGGATAAACAGGCAACTGTAGTCATCACTGTTTGTGATCCCCAAACAATCCAACTGTTTTTGAGGCAACAATGGACCGTTTTGATGCCATGCAGGCATTTGCCCGGGTCGTGGAAACCGGCAGTTTCACCAAGGCTGCTGAAACCTTGCACATGAGCAAGACCAGCGTCACGCAGTTAGTGCAACAGCTGGAGGCCAGGCTGCGGGTCAAGTTGCTTAACCGAACCACGCGCAAGGTCAATATCACGGCTGACGGTGCGGTGTACTACGAGCGGGTGATACGCCTGCTGGCGGATCTGGACGACGCCGAGACCAGCCTTTCAGGTGCGGCAAGTCTGCCCAGGGGCAGGCTGCGGGTCGACGTGCCCAGCCCGTTGGCTGCGTTGATCCTGGTGCCTGCCTTGCCTGAGTTTCATGCCCGATATCCCGACATCCAGATCGACCTTGGGGTGAGTGACCGCATGGTAGATCTGATCGGCGATAACGTGGATTGCGTGGTGCGTGGCGGTGAAATGACAGACCAGTCGCTGATCGCCCGACGGCTCGGTGATTTGCAACTGGGGGTCTATGCCGCGCCGGATTATCTGCAGCGGCTCGGCGTCCCTCAACACCCCGGTGAGCTGGAAGACTCCCAGCATCGCATCGTCGGCTTCCTCTGGGCACGCACCGGCAAGGCCATGCCCTATGCCATGCGCAGAGGCGGTGAAAGCATGCGTATCCAGGGCCGCTACGTGTTGGCGGTTGATGACGGCAACGCTTATATCGCGGCCGGCATTGCAGGCCTCGGCGTGCTCTGGTTGCCGGATTACATGGCCAGGCCCCAGGTGGCGTCGGGAGCGCTGGTGCAAGTGTTCGAAGATTGGCAGCTTGATCCGATGCCGCTGTACGTCGCGTTTCCGCCGAACCGGCATATCAGTTTGAAGCTGCGGGTATTCATTGACTGGATTATTGAACTGATGGCGCAATATGCGCCGCTGTCTGTGCCCAATAGTTCAGGAACATCGTGACTGAACGAAATTTATTTACTGCTGGCTATCATCCGAGTGTCAGGTTTATTTATCTTCGGATAGCACTCAAATGAGTGCATACTAAATTTAACGGCCTTTCATAGGGTGTTTTTTCAATAAAGCACCGTGTGCCAACAGCCCTTATGCACTGTATTTAAAGGGAATAACTATGGAAGGTGGCAAAGTCTTTTCCCTCGGCGCCGTGATTGAACCTGGCGATCCCGAGGCAGTGGTCAACGAACCGCTGGACGCCGCGTTACGTGCACTTGGGGCCAAGCAGGCAGAACAGGAGTTTCTGGTCAGCAAACTCGAAAAAGCTCAGGTGCAGCTGCTGCAGTCAGAACGTCTGGCCACGATTGGACAACTTGCTGCCGGCGTCGCTCATGAAATCAATAACCCGGTGGGTTATGTATTTTCCAATCTCAAAACCCTTGCCGGTTATGTGGACGATCTGCTGCGGATAATTGATGCAGTGGACAGCGTCGCCACTCTTGATGAACTGCGCCAACTCAAACTCAGCCTGGAATATGACTACATTCGCAATGATGTGGAAGCCTTGATTGTCGAGTCTGAAGACGGCATTGAGCGGGTGAAGAAAATTATCACTGCGCTCAAGGACTTTTCTCATATCGAAGAAGAAGAGTTTGTTCAGGCCGATCTGTTGCGAGGTCTGGAGTCGACGTTGAACATGGTCAATAACGAGCTCAAATACAAGGCTGAGGTTGTCAGAGAGTTCGCAGATCTCCCGCCGGTTGAGTGCATTGCGTCACAGATCAATCAGATAGTGATGAACCTGCTGATAAATGCTGCCCACGCCATTGTGCAATTCGGGGTCATAACGTTGCGTTGTGGCCACGAAGGCGCGTGGGTCTGGATTGAGGTTGAAGACACCGGTAGGGGCATCGATCCTGACATCCTCAAGCGCGTCTATGACCCGTTCTTCACCACCAAACCAGTCGGGCAGGGCACGGGCCTGGGTCTGACCCTGTCGTACAACATCCTGCAAAAACATCATGGCCGTTTCGACGTGGAAAGTACGCCCGGCCAGGGTTCGCGGTTTCGTTTCTGGCTGCCGGTTCGTCAGCCCGGTATGCAGATGCACAGCAACGTGTCGAATGTGTAGGAGCTGCCGAAGGCTGCGAAAGCATTGATCCTGATGCGCCGCCATTCGCAGCCTGCGGCTGCTACTGCAGCCAGCTCCTACACGTCATCGGGTTCCAGGGTTCATGAGGCTAGGCAAGCAATGAGAAATGGTCATGTAGTCAGCCAGATCTATATACATCTGGTGGCGTTCGCCTTGTTCGCGTTCAGCGTGGTCGGGTTGTATGGCTACCTGTTCATCGACTCAGCCAGTCGCCTGAAGGTGCAGAGCCTGTCGGATGTGGCCGTGGCAGGCCTGCTGATTGCCGCGGGGCTGCTTAGCGCCGCACACAATCGACATCGGCTTGGCACCTTGTTTGCTGGCCTGCTGCTGGGCTTGTGTGTCTACACCCTTGTGCACAACCTGGCCGCGCCGAGCCTGGAGCAGGGCGGATCGTGGGCCACGGGGCTGCTCCGGATGCGCAGTCCACTGGCCGCATTGCTGGCGCTGACCGGTCTGGTCATGGCCTGTGCGCATCGAGGCTTGCCGGGCAAATATCTTGCTCAGAGCTGCGGCGCCGGGCTGGTGGTTGCCATCGCCATGGCCCACGTCAGCTCGTGGTTGCCAGGGCTGAGTATTCAGCAGATCGGCTTCCGCATCGAACTCAACTACATCGTCCATCTGTCCCTGATATTCATTGGCGGGGCATTGATGCTGTTGCCGCGGTTGCCTGACAACCGCGGCCTGCTGATGGATCGCCTGACCGTCGCGGCCGGTGTGTGCGGGACATTTATTACCGTCATCACCTGGTTTTTGCTCAATCAGCAACATCTGGTCAATCAAGATCCAGCCGACAGTTTTGCCGTGACCTATCTGCCCAATCTGATTCTTATTCTGGGTCTGATCTTCAGTTTTCTGATCATGACCAGTCAGAGGCTGGCACGCCTGGCAGTCAAGCATGCTGAACACCTGGTCCTGGCCAATCATGCGCTGCAAGCCAGCCTGCGCGAGCAAGCCAGCCTTCAGGCGCTCAACCAGCGCATCGTGGAGTTTTCCGAAGATATTCTTTGTGCTCTGGACGAACACCTGCGCTTCACCCAACTGAGCCCTTCGACCCTCATCGTGTTGGGCTATCGACCGGAGGAAATGCTCGGTCAGTCAATCTTCGATTATCTACTGGCCGAGGATCGTGGCCCCACCCATAACACCTTGCGGGCCATGATCGAGAGTGGTGAGCGACATCATTTCCGCTGCAGTTTTCGTCGTGAAGACGGCCTGGTGGTCCACTTGCACTGGACCGGGCGCTGGTCGGCCAGCGAGCGCACCTTGTTTGCCATGGCCCATGACGTGACGCCACTGGCGGGCAGTGAAAGTTTCTACCGCTCGCTGTTCACCTTCAATCCTGATCCGGTGTTCTCGTTTGACCTGGCAGGACGCTTCACCAGCGTGAATCGGGCGGGCTGCGCGCTGGCTGATTACAACGAAGAAGAGTTGTTGGGTGAGCATTTGTCGATGCTGGTGCACAACGAAGATCCGTCCAAACTGGCGGACTACATCAGCACGGCCATTACCGGTGGCTCGTTGCGTGCTGACGGAGTGCTGCGCACCCGCAGCGGGCAAATGATCGAGGTCGGTCTGACTCATTTGCCAATCATCATTGATGAGAAAGTGGTGGGCGGTTTTGGCATTGCCAAGGACTTCAGTGAGCGCAATCGTACCCTGAGGGCGCTGCGTGAAGCGTTGCAGCATTCCGAGCATCAGGCTGAGCTGCTGGGCGGACTGAGTGAGACGGCCGTCAACATCAACAGCATCATCAATAGCCACACTAAAAACGACACCTTGCTCGACTACATGGCCGAACGTTTGCGTCTTCTGCTTGGCGCTCACCAGTCCGTCATCCACTTGAGCCCAACCGCACAAGGTGCGCCAGCGATCTACTCAGCCTCGCTGTCGAGCAAATATTCCGACTGGCCTGACGACCAGTTAGCCAGCCATGAACCGGAGTTCAGCGCCAAGATTCGTGACACCAATCAGCCGATCCTGCTGACCCGGGATGAATTGGACAATCATTCGCGCTGGTACAACAAAGGCGCCATGGCCAGTGCTGCCCCGGCCAAGTGTGGTTGGCTGGCGGTACCCCTTAAAGATCATGACGGTACCAACCTGGGCCTGTTACAGCTCTCTGACAAGTACGAGGGCGACTTCGATCAGGATGATCTGGCCATCGCCCAGCAGTTCGCGCAAATGGCCGTTGCCGTGATGAAAAACAGCCAGCTGGTGCAAGTGGTACTGGCGGGCGAACGCCGCTTGAAAACTCAGCTTGAGTTCACCTCGGCCATCACCAACAGCGTCAGCGAAGGCCTGTTGGCGGTGGATCGGCAAGGGCTGCTGACTTTCATCAATCCGATCGCAGCGTCGCTTCTCAACCAGTCGGCGGAGCCGATGGTGGGCCAGGCCTTGGCGCAATACTTGCCGCTGGCGTTAAGCGACAGTGAACACAGCGCGCGCACCAGTAGCTATCACGGGGAGGTCAGTTATGGCCTGCTGCCGCCAGGTGAGCGCTATCTGGCTTTCGACAGTGCACCGCTCATAAACGACGAAGGTCCCCAGGGCTGGGTCGTGGCACTGCGGGATATCTCCGAGCAGAAGCGCTTCGAGTCGGAGCTGGCGTACAGCGCCAGCCACGATGTACTGACCGGTTTGCCAAACCGCGCGTTGCTGGAAGACCGTCTGGCCCAGGGCTGCGCGTTCAGCGTGCGTTACAAGCGCACCCTGGCAGTGATGTTCATTGACCTGGACGGCTTCAAACCCATCAATGACAGTCTGGGGCACAGCGTAGGCGACCTGATCCTGATCGAAGTGGCGCGGCGTATGGAGTTGCAGGTCAGGCCGGGTGACACGGTGGCGCGCATGGGCGGCGATGAATTCGTGATCATCCTGCCGGACCTGGCCAAGGATGAGGACGTGCTGTTGGTGGCCAACCGTCTGATTGAAAACATCGCCCGGGTCTACACCATCGAAGGCACCGAATTGCAGGTGACTGCGAGCATGGGCATCACGCTGAGCGACGGCCGGATCGAGCAGCCCATGCACCTGATTCAGCAAGCCGATCTGGCGATGTACAAAGCCAAACAGCAAGGCAAAAACAATTTCCAGTGGTACACCGAGGACCTCAACCAGAAGGTCAGCGAACGGGTCTATCTGCGCAACGAATTGCAAAAAGCCATTGAAGCCCAGAGTCTGCAGCTGTATTACCAGCCGCAGGTCGACGCACGTAGCGGCCGGGTCACCGGGTATGAAGCCTTGATGCGCTGGCAGCACGCCGAGCGCGGTTTCATTCCGCCGATGCAGTTCATTCCAGTGGCCGAAGACACCGGGCAGATCATACCCATGAGTGAGTGGGCGATCACCACGGCCTGTCAGCAGGCGCGACTGTTGTTCGACCAGGGCTGGAAAGATCAGGTCATGGCCGTGAACATCTCGCCGATGCAGTTTCAACGGGTCAACTTCGTCGACTTTGTAAAAGCCACCCTCGAACAGACCCGGTTGCCCGCGGAGCTGCTAGAGCTGGAAATCACTGAGTCGGTGCTGATGGACAACGCAGAGAAGGCCATCGCGACCCTGCATGAGCTCAAGGACATCGGCGTGCATATCGCCATCGATGACTTTGGCACCGGGTTCTCGAGTCTCAACTACCTGAAACGCCTGCCCATCGACAAGGTCAAGATTGATCGGTCCTTCGTCAGCGAGATCATCAGTGATCGCAGCGATGCGGCCATTGCCCAAGGCATCATTTCCATGGCTCACCACTTGGGGTTGCAAGTGATCGCCGAGGGCGTGGAGAACGAGCCTCAAGTCGATTTCCTGAAAAGAAACCATTGCGACACGTTCCAGGGTTACTACTTTGCCAAGCCGATGCCGTTCAAGGATCTTGAGGTGTTCCTGCTTGAACAGCAGGTGAGGTTGCAAGTGCTGCGACCATCCAGAAGCATCCATGCCGGTGAGCGAACGCTGCTGTTGCTCGACGATGAAGTGAACATCCTGCGCGCGCTCAGCAGGGTTTTGCGCCGGGACGGGTATCAGATTCTGGTCGCTCGCAACGCCCATGATGCCTTCGCCTTGCTGGCCAAACATGACATACACGTGATCCTCTCTGACCAGCGCATGCCGGAGATGAACGGCACCGAGTTTCTCCGCCGGGTCAAAGACCTGCACCCCAACACGGTGCGCATCGTGCTTTCAGGCTATACCGATCTGAAGTCAGTGACGGATGCGATCAACCAGGGCGCGATCTTCAAATTCCTGACCAAACCCTGGGATGACAAAGAGCTGCGCAGCACCGTGGCACAGGCTTTCCAGCATCATGATTTGATTAAACACAAAGAAAATCTGCCTGCGGCTACCTGATGGAGTCGCGCCTGGCGACATGCCTGACCTGTAGGAGCGCACGAGCAGCGCGAGGCCGCGATAGCGTTCTGTCTGACACGCCGCCATCGCGGCCTCGCGGTGCTCGTGCGCTCCTACAGACAAAGGTGGTTCTTACAAACCCACCCGCTTGCGCATCTGCGCGGTGATGGTCTGTCGGGTTTTCGCCATGTCGGCCCAGGGATCGCTGTCCAGTTCGGCCAGTCGCTCATGAACGTTGTCGATGGTCCAAAGGTTGGCGCCTTTGATCTCCTTGATCTCCTCGCGAAAGATCGGCACCGATACCGGCAAACCTTCCCGGGTGCGGGGGGCATAGGCGCAAATCGTGGTGGCGCCCAGACCGTTGCGCAAGTAATCGATGAAGATCTTGCCTACCCGATTTTTCGGGCCCGACACCGCTGAAAACCGGTCAGGCAAGAGCTTGGCGATGTGTTTGACGATGGCGTGGCTGAAATCCTTGACCGACTCCCAGTCAGCTTTCGGGGTCAGCGGCACGACCAAGTGAATGCCTTTGCCGCCGCTGGTCTTGAGGAAGGATTTCAGGCCAAGCTCGTCCAGTACGGTCAGGGTCAGCTGAGTAGCCTCCACCATGCTTTTCCAGGGTAGGGCGGGGTCGGGGTCGAGATCGAGAATGAAGCGATCCGGGTGTTCGAGATCTTTGGACACCGCGTTCCAGGTATGAAATTCGATGGTGCTCATCTGCACCGCGCCGATCAGCGCCTCAAGGTTATTGATCAGCATCATCGGGTGCCCGGTGTATTCCTTGCCCATGGTCTCAATGCCGGGAATGGCCAAACGTTCAGCGTTTTTCTGAAAGAACAACTCGCCCGTGATGCCTTCCGGCGCACGGACCAGGGCCACGGGCCTGTTTTTCAGCTGTGGCAGCAGCCAATCCGACATGCGGATGCAGTAATCCGCCAGATCCCGTTTGGTGGCGCCGCTGACCGGGTCAATGACCCGCTCCGGGTGCGTGAGTCTGATTTTTCCGGATGTCGGGGTTTCAATGGTTTTAGGTTCTTTGGTCTTGCTCTTGGTCTCGGCTGATTTGGCTGATTGAGCTGCGGTTTTGCGGGTTTTTTTCTCCGCAGCCGGAGTGGGGCGTTCCTCAGTGATGGATTTGGCGGGCTTGTCCGTGCGCATCCCGTGAAACACCGCATGCCGCACCGAGCCTTCCTTGGTGATTTCGGCAAAAGCAACTTCGGCCAGCAGTTCGGGTTTCAACCAGTGCACACCTTTGGCTTCGAAGCCGGTGGGCGGATTGATTACCGCAGCCTTCTTGACTTCCAGAGGCGTCAATTGATCGTGGATGCTACTTAACGTGGCTTCATTGAAGCCGGTCCCGACCTTGCCCGCGTAACGCAGTTCGCCGCTGTCCGCATCGTGCAGTCCCAGCAACAAAGCACCGAACTTGCTACGTGCGCCTTTGGGCTCGGTGAAGCCAACGACCACGAACTCCTGGCGGCGTTTGCATTTGAGTTTGATCCAGTCACCACTGCGCCGGGACACGTAACTGCTACCGACCCGCTTACCGATAAGGCCTTCCATCTGCATCTGGCACGCCGAGTTGAGCAGGGCGTCGGGGGTTTCAGCAAAGTCGTCAGAGAAACGCAGCACTTCATCCTCGCTCCGCTCCAGCACCTTGGCCAGCGCAGCGCGGCGTTGCTCGACCGGCACTTGACGCAGATCCATGCCGTTGAGGTAGGGCATGTCGAACAGGTAATAACTGATGGCGTCACTGCTGCCCGCCTCGAACGCATTCTGCAACGCCTGGAAGTCCGGCACCCCCTGGGCGTTCGCCACCACCATTTCACCGTCCAGCCAGGCAGAATCCAGAGCCAGACTGGCCAGCGCTTCGGCTTGGCGAGGCAACTTGTGAGTCCAGTCGTGACCGTTGCGAGTGAACAGCTGGACCTTGCCTTCGTTTATCTTCGCCATGATCCGATAGCCGTCGAATTTGATCTCGTAGCGCCAATCGCCTTCAGGGGCAGAGTCCACGAGGGTCGCCAGTTCCGGTTTGATGCTCTCCGGCATAGCCGCTGGCTCGGCATTGCTCAGCAGTGTCTTGCCGGAGCTTTTGGTTTTGGCGGTGCTTTTTGAAGAGGGTTTTTTGGGCGCGGATTTCGCAGCGACAGATTTGACGGGTTTAGGCTCCACTGCCTTGGCGGCACTTTTCTTTGCGGTCTTCTTTGTCGTCTGTTTTGGAATCAAGGTGCGCTCGCTCAGCACGCTGTGAGGCTCGGCTTCGACCACATCGTAATCGCTCGCTGGGCGGGCAAACTCGTCCTGATGTTTGATAAGGAACCACTGTTCCTGTTTACCTGGCATATGAGTTTTGACCAGATTCCATACACCACCGAGTTTCTCACCCACCAGTTCGAACTTGAGCCGACCTTTGGCATAGGCTTCAGCGGGATCCGACAGCGGCTTCCACACCCCTCGGTCCCAGACGATGACGTCACCAGCGCCGTAGTGGCCTTCGGGGATGCTGCCTTCGAAGGTGGCATAACTGATGGGATGATCTTCGACGTGTACCGCCAGGCGTTTGGCTTTAGGGTCCAGAGACGGGCCTTTTGGAACGGCCCAGCTTTTCAACGTGCCATCGAGCTCCAGGCGAAAGTCGTAATGCAGGCGGGAAGCGTCATGCTTCTGAATGCAGAACTGCAGGGCTTGCGCTGGCGCGACGGCCTTTTTGGATCTGCCAGTGGCGCGTTTGGCTTTTGCTGCGCCGGAGGGCTCGGGCGTAGCGTCAAAATCCCGCTTGCGGTTGTATTCGTCCAGTGCCGCGCTCATGACAGGTCTCCGTGCTGTGATATGCAGCAGAACGCGACCGGTAAAGGGAGTTCCGACACCGGGATAACCGGTCTTGATTGCCGTGCTGTGTCAATTTCAAGGCGGCACGTTCAGCGCAGGGTATGGCGAAAGGCTTACACGGGAATCAGTGAATGTGCCGTTTACATCCCAACCGCCGAGGCCCAATCTAGAGCCATCAACTGAAGCACAGGAAGGGCTTCAGCGGTCAAGGATGATCACCATGGCTCGGATTGCCACCGACAGGATGTTGGAATGGTTTTGATGAAAAATAACCCGCTTCGGCGGGTTTTTTATTGCGCGTCATTTTTTATCCGGCCTGGATTTTTATCCGGTCTGGATAAACCGGTGGTCCGCGTGATGGGATTGCCGGTGAACTTGGTGCGGCGGGGAGCTTCTAAGATTCAACTGAATGCCAAGAGGTCACCGTGTCGAAGATAATCACGTCTGCTGCGGCTCTCAATGATGAGAGCGAGCAGGAGAACAGGATATTTGCCTCTGCCAAGGAGCGACTGGACTTCTATCGCAACGAAATTCATTTCGAAACCACGAATTTGTCCAGCCGGACCAACGCCTACCTGTCCGCTCAAGCCTTTCTGGTGATCGCCTATGCGTCGAGCATGGCCAACCTCAATCCACAATGGGGTGTCATTTTCACCCTTGTTGTGCCTGTGATGCTGGCGATATTTGGAATTGCCAGTTCACTCATGGCTTGGCCCGGGATCAAGGCTGCGTGCGACATCATTGACCATTGGTACCTCAAGCAGAGCGGGTTGCTCAGAAGTGATCCGGTGATGGGCCAGGCCTACGATGATTCGCCGTTGTTCAGCAGTTGGGAATCCACCGACATAGGGCACAAAACCGCGCTGCTGTTTTCCAAGCGCACCCCGTGGATGTTTTTTGTGTTCTGGCTATGCCTGGGCGTATTTGCCGTCCTGGTGCACTTCATTTATCCAGTCGTCTGAGCCCGGGACGAGGATCTGCAGTGCAGCGGTGATGGCAGCGCGATGTCTCGCGGCAAACCGCGACCTGTCGGACTGGATTCATCCGCCAAGGCGCTATTGCTGACGACGCTGATGTGGGATATGTAATGGCCTGTGCCCGGCTGAATCCGGTCCCACGGGTTTGCCACTCAATCAGACATTCATGCATTGTTTACGCGAGCCAACGTGCTGGGTAAGCGCCTATAGTGGCGTCTTCAGCACTCTGCTTGTCAGCAGCGCCCGCTAAACAAACATGAGAGACAACGATTGATCGAACGCCGTCAATTCAGTGGCTGCATGAAGGGCAAAAACCTTCGGTATGTGGGTGACAGTCCACAAGAGCGGGTGCGGCAGGCCCATGCAGGGTTCGTGCTGCTTGAGCATTTCTCGTTGCCGGCCTTCACCCAGGCCCTGGACACTATCGTCACTGCAAACTTGCTGCGCCCTGAATTATTCAGCACGCGGATTTTTGGCCTGCAAGATATCGAGGTGGTGAGCGACCTGGGGCTGGTGATTCGTCCTGATGCGCAGATCGACCTGCGTGCCCTTGAGGAACTGGATCTGCTGGTTATCTGTGGTGGCTATCGGACCGAGCTTCACGCCAGTGAGGAATTCATCAGCCTGCTCAGGGCGGCCGCCGACTCCGGCATAACCCTGGCCGGGTTGTGGAACGGCGCTTGGTTTCTCGGGGTGGCGGGGCTGCTGGAGGGCTATCGCTGCGCGATCCATCCAGAGCATCGACCCGCACTGGCGGAGATCTGCAAGGTGACGCACGTAACCAGCGAGCCATTCGTGGTGGATCGGGATCGCCTGAGCGCTTCGAGTCCCTCCGGGGCGTTTCATATGGCGCTGGAATGGATCAAGGTGCTGCATGACAAGGCATTGGTGGAGGGTATCGAGGATATTCTTTCGTTCGAAGAATCCCGTTATCGGCGAATCAAGCCGTCCCGCCACCTGTCTGTGAGCGCGCCATTGCGCGAAGTGGTCAAGCTGATGGATGCCAATCTAGAAGAACCCCTTGAAATGGAGCAGCTTGCGGCCTATGCCGGGCGCTCTCGTCGTCAGGTGGAACGTCTGTTCCGCGAACAACTGGGCACCACGCCGCAGCGTTATTACCTGGAGCTACGCATTACCGAGGCGCGGCGACTGCTGCAGCATACCGAGATGTCTCAGGTCGAGGTCCTGGTGGCCTGTGGTTTTGTGTCTCCCAGTCACTTCAGCAAATGCTACAGCTCGTTTTTCGGCTATCGGCCTTCCAAGGAGAAGAGGTTGGTGGGGTAGGTTTTTGCGAGTGTTGTAAGCGCTGCCAAAGGCTTCAAATCCCAGTCCGTCTGACGCACCATTACTCACAGACTTGGACTCTTGGTGGGAGCGAGTTTGCTCGCGAAGGGGGAGTAACTCTCAAGTATCTCTTTAAACCTGACTACCGCCTTCCCGAGCAAGCTCGCTCCCACAGGTCCAGCATTTGCACATAGCTGTATTTCAGCTTCGGCTCAACGCCTGATGCAACTTGCTCATCAAATCGCTTTCGCTGAATGGCTTCTGGACCACTGACGAGCCTTCCAGTCCCAGCACATCGATATCCGCGTAGCCGGTGAGGAACAGGATCGGCATGTTCGGATATTTGTGATGCACCAAGGTAGCCAGTTCGCTGCCAGTCATTCCGGGCATGGCGAAGTCGGTGAGCACTAGATCAACGTCGGGGCCGAGCATTTCCAGGGCTTGCAGCCCGCTGCCGGCCTGTTTGACGCTGTAGCCCAGCGACTGCAGCATTTGCAGGGTGACCGAGCGCACGGCAGGGTCATCGTCAACCAGCAGAATGGTTCGCAAGCCCACAGGATGGATCACGTGTGTTATGGGCGGCTCTTCATCGGCCACGGTCTGGGGTTTGCCAACGCTGGGCAGGTAAACCATCACCTTGGTGCCGACGCCCAGTTCGCTTTCAATCATCACTCCACCGCCGGATTGTTTGGCGAAGCCGAACACCTGAGCCAACCCCAGCCCCGAACCTTTGCCGACTTCTTTGGTGGTATAGAAAGGCTCGAAGGCCCGCAGTAGTGTTTCCGGACTCATCCCGCTGCCCGAGTCACTGATGGCGAGCACTGCGTATTTGCCGGGCTCCGGGTCTTCCGGGCGAATCGCGGGTTGAGTGATCTCGGCGTTGAATGTGGAAAAACACAACGAGCCACCCATCTCCATTGCATCCCTGGCGTTGATGGCAAGGTTGAGGATGATCATTTCAGTCTGAGTCGGATCGCCCATGGCGTACCACAGGTCGGCGGCCAGATCGGTCTTGATCCAGATACTGCCGCCCAGCGCCCGAGCGAGCAGGGTGCCCATGTTTCTGACGGTATCGTTCAGGCTGATGGCGGTCGGTTGCAGACGCTGACGGCGCGAGAACGACAATAACTGGGCGGTGAGCTTCGCCCCGCGCTCGCCGGCGTCCTTGACGTTCTGCAGGCGGTTGACGGTCTTCTCCAGGGTGCCGCGCTCGATATCCCGGATAGCGAACGTGGTGCTGGTCAGGATAACCGTCAGCAGGTTGTTGAAGTCATGAGCCACGCCGGCAGTCAGTTGCCCGACTACTTCCAGGCGTTGCATCTGCTGCAGGTCGGCTTCGATTCGCTCCCGCTCACTGATCTGCGCCCGTAGACGCTGGTTGGCTGCGGCGAGCTCGTCAATGACGGCGCGCTCTTCCGTGATGTCGCGCACAGCGGCATACATCAGCTCACCCTCGGGGACGATGGTCCAGGACAGCCAGCGATAGTCACCGGAGCGGTGCTTCATGCGATTGACGAAACGGGTGGAAATATTGCCCCGGGCGATGCTCTCCATTTCATGGACGGTCATACCAACGTCTGCCGGATGGATCAGTTCCCACAGGCGCATTTGGCTGATCTGTTCGTTCGACCAGCCCAATGTGGCTTCCCAGGCCGGGTTGAACGAGATTGGCGTCATGTCCAGGCGCAAGACTGCCAGCAACTCTCTGGACAACTCCCAGGTTCGATCCCGCTCCCGGGTACGCAGCTCGATACGCGCGCCCAAGGCTTCGTTGAGTTCCACCAGTTCCCTAGTGGCCTGCTTGCGTTCGGTGATGTCCTGCATCACGCCGGTAAAGCGTACACATTTGCCCTTTTCGAAGACTGAGCGGCCGTTGGAGAACAGCCAGCGCGACCGACCGTTGGGCATCAAGGCCCGATACTCGATCTGGTAGTCACCTTCGCGGCTCAGCGCTTCGTTGATTCTCGACTCCAGCAGCGCTCGATCATCCGGATGGCAGCGGGCCAGCAGAAAAGGCAGGTCCACATGGCTATTAGGAAGGATTTCGTACAACGCATTGCAGCGTTCATCCCAGAGCATCCTGCCCAGCGCCGGTTGAAACTCCCAGACGCCCATCATGGCCGCTTCGATGGCCAGCCGCGCACGGACTTCGACCTCTTGCAATGCTGTTTCGGCCGCCCGACGCTGGGCCCGCTCGCGAACTTCCGAGACCGCGCGCTTAACCGCCTTGGGTAGCATCTTGAGGTTTTGTTTGAGGACGTAATCCACCGCCCCCAGACGCATCATTTCTACGGCCTGCTGCTCGCCGAAGATGCCGGATAGGAAAATGAACGGGGTTTCTGGCGCCAGTTCCCGGGAAATCTTCAGCACATCGGCGCCAGACGAACCTGGCAGCAGGAAGTCACAGAGCACGGCGTCAAATGCCTGCTCGCTCAATGCCTGAGCGGCGCCCCGATGGTTATGAACCAGGGTTGAATCCACTTCAATGCCGCTGGCCTCCAGGGACAAAAGCGTCAGCTCCGCATCGTGCGGGCTATCTTCAATCAGCAGAATCTTGAGTTCTTTGAATGGCATTAAGACGACTGCGCTCTATCTTTACAGGTCAGGAACTAGGACGACGCTGAGCTCTGACCGAGCCAGGCGGCGGTTCGTTCAGCACAGCCCAGAAAATCCCCAGGTCGGAAATCGCGCTGACAAACTCCTTGAATTCGACGGGTTTTACCACGTAAGCGTTGACGCCAAGCTGGTAGGCCCGGGACAAGTCCAGCTCTTCACGGGAAGACGTCAGCATGACCACCGGGATACTGCGCAGGTCGTCGGATTGGCGAATTGCATCCAGCACCTGCAAGCCGTCGACTTTGGGCAGCTTCAGGTCCAGCAGCAGCACTGCCGGATTGCCGTCGACGCGGTCCGCATAAGCGCCACGGCGGAACAGGTAATCCAGCGCTTCGGCGCCATCGCGCAGGACGATGACTTCATTGGCAAGCTGACTGCGCTCCAGTGCGACGAGGGTCAGTTCCAGATCATTGGGGTTGTCTTCAACCAGCAAAATTGGCTTAAGCATGTATTTATCTCCGCACGCTTTATTCCCGAGCGCTTTTTTTCGGGCTCAGTTGACTTTGTTCAAAAGTTTGGTGGGCAGCGTGAATGAAAACGTCGCGCCCTGGTTCAGCACACCGTGGGCCTGGACCGTGCCACCATGACGCTCGATGATGCGTCGCACGTTAGCCAGCCCGATGCCGGTGCCTTCAAATTCTTCCATCCGGTGCAGACGCTGAAATACCCCGAACAGCTTGCCGGCGTACTGCATGTCAAAGCCCACGCCATTGTCGCGCACGCTCACTACCACAGTGTCAGCATTGATTTGCGCATCGATTTCGATGACCGCGACGGCCTCGTTGCGGGTGTATTTGATGGCATTGGCCAGCAGGTTGCGCATGGCCAGATGCAGGAACGCCGGGTCAGCACTAATGATCGGCAGGTCGCGAACTATCCATTCGATGTTCCGGCCTTCATAGTCGGGTTTCATTTCGCGCTGGATCTGATCAACCATGGCGCTCAGGTTGACGTCGGACTGGCGCATCGCCGAGCGTCCCATCTGCGAGAAGCTCAGCAGGTTGTCCACCAGAGTCCCGGCGAACTTGGCCGATTCACCAATAGTGTCGAGAAAACGCTGCCCGCGTTCAGAAAGGTTGCTCTGCTCCATGTCCCCGAGCAGCTCCGCATAACCGGCAATATGCCGTAGCGGGGCGCGTAGATCGTGGGAGACGCTGTAGGAAAACGCTTCGAGCTCTTTGTTACTGCGTTTGAGTTCCGTCGCCAGTTCTGCCATTTCTTCGGCCTTGCGCAGCACGATGCCCAACACCGCCAGCCGCAATTCAGCGACACCCTCCAGCTCAGTGTCCTGCCAGGGGGTGGAAAAACCCTGGACGGTCTGCTTCCACAGATCGAAGCTGCGTCGAGGCGACAGGGAGCCGCTTTCGTCGACGGCTTTTTCGGGGCGGCCTGCCCAGTTGACGACTTGGGTCTGTTCCGGTTTGAACCAGATCAGATAGTTGGAATGCAGCTCGGAAATGGACACCGCCAGTGCGCCACTGACTGATTTTGCCAGGGCGGGCAGATGTGGGATGTCCTGCCCGACATTGTCGGTCTGGAACAATTCGCCGCCGCTGCGTCTGGACAGCCAGGCAGCCAGGGCCCGAACTTGCTTCTCCGGCGGCGTCTGGCCGAACAGCAGGCATTCCTCGTCAGACACCACTGCGGCACCACTGGCGCCGACAAAGCTGATGAAGGTATCGGGCAGCGCCTTGAGGCCCTTGAATACGCTGTCATGATCGGCCATGGCGGCCAGCATGTGTACGATGTCCCTTCTCAGGCTCAGCATCCGCTGGTTGCGCAGATGCGCTTCTTTGGTTTCCACCTGAAGCGACAGCACCCGGCCAAGCAGCTCGCATGCTGAGCGGGTCTGGAAACTGACCGCGTGAGGTGCTGTGTTGTGACAGGAAACCAGTCCCCACAAATGGCCATCCACCACGATCGAAATCGACATCGAGGCACCGGTGCCCATATTGCGCATGTACTGCAAATGCACGGGCGACACGCTGCGCAAGGTGGCGTAGCTGAGATCCAGTGGGCGCTGAGTGACGGGGTTGTTCGCCGGGATGATCGGCGAGGGGGTGTAGTCGGCGTCGGCAATGATCCGGATCCGATTGGCGCAGTAAAGCTCACGGGCCTGGGCGGGGATGTCCGAGGCCGGAAAGCATAACCCCAGATAACTCGGGTAGCCTGCGTCGGCGGCTTCTGCGTTGACGATACCGTTGCCGTCTTTATCGAACCGATAGGAATTTACCCGGCCGAAGCCAGTAATGCGCTTGATGAAACGCACGGAGCGATCACACAGTTCGTCAACGCTTTCGTCTTCACGCATCTGGCTGATGAACGAGCGGACCAGTGGATACAGCTGACCGTGGGCAGTGACCGTGTCGCCTGCTGGTTCGAACTCGGCGATCAGGAGGCCGGCATGGCGATGCAGCATCATTGCCACAGGCTGAGCGCCGCGTTCGCCCTTGATAAAGGTCACGTCGCCAACATGGAAAGGCTGAGTTTGTTCCTCGTCCAGTTCACCTAGCTGAGCGATGAATGCCGATCCATTGTTGACCAGTGCGTCCAGCTCACACCCCAGCAAGGCGCTGGACTCGACCTTCAGCCACTGAGCAATGTTTTCGCTGATCTGAACAACGGTCATCGATGGTTCATCGATAACGATCAGAAAACCTTGAGGCTGAATGCTGCCGGGAATCCGGATAGGTTCGCGCGCGCAGTTATCGATGGCCGCTTGCAGCGATGCGTGAGTGTCGGTAGCGGTCAAAACTTCCCCCTTTTGAGGCTTTTGAGACGGGTTAATGCGCGCTCAGGTAGTGAGTTCACACTCTTGGAGTGGCGTTCGCCTCGAAAAATCCGGTGACACAGTATCAAATTATGGGAAACCAAACTGCCACCGTTAGGCTGGTGGGCGGTTTTTTTGTAGGAAAAACAGAGGGGATGCAGCTTTTGCAGGGACCGTCGGGAGGGCGAATCGAGCTGGCTTAGTTAAACCGCGTCATCGTTCATCGCGGGCAAGCACCGCTCCAACGGGAGGTCTCGTTCGATGTGGGAGCGGTGCTTGCCCGCGATACAGGCGCCTCGGTTCGTCAGTGATACCGGGTCATCGTTCTTCGCGGGCAAGCCTCGCTCCAACGGGAGGTCTCGTTAGTTGTGGGAGCGGTGCTTGCCCGCGATACAGGCGCCTCGGTTTGTCGGTAATACCGGGTCATCGTTCTTCGCGGGCAAGCCTCGCTCCAACGGGAGGTCTCGTTCGTTGTGGGAGCGGGGCTTGGCCGCGAATCAGGCTTCGGGGTCTGGGGCTGCCTATTCAGGCAACGAGTTATCTCGACGCAACTGACGAATCAGCCCTGCGTGATCCAGTTCTCCGTCGCCTGCATCGACCATGGCCTGAAACAGGCCATCAACCAGGCTTGCCACGGGCAGCGTCAGGCCCAGGGTTTTGGCCTGGGCGAGGGCGGTGTGGGTGTCCTTGAGTTGCCATTTCGCTGGGCCTCCCGGGGTGAAGTCGTTGTCGAGCATACGCTGGCCATGCTGGCGCCAGATGGGCGAGTCGACGAAACCGCCGAGCAGCGCCTGATGGACTTTGGCCGGGTCAGCGCCACCCCGTTCGGCCAGCAACAGACCTTCAGCCACGGTAGCGATGGAACTGGCCACGATCAGCTGGTTGACCAGTTTCGACAGCTGGCCAGTGCCGGCAGGGCCGACATGTACCGGTCGGCCCATGGTTGCCAGCACATCGCGTCCTTGCTCGAACGCGCTACTGTCGCCGCCGACCATGATCGCCAGGCTGGCTTCCCGGGCGCCGCGCTGGCCACCGGAAACCGGCGCGTCCAGGTAGCGCAAACCCAATTCGGCGCATTGGCGTGCCTGTTCGACAGCGGTTTCCACCGGGATCGAACTCATGACAATCACCAGTGCACCCGCTGGCAACGTCTGCGCCGCGCCAGTCTCCCCGAACAATACCTGGTCACAGGTCGGACCATCGCTGAGCATGCATACCAGCACCTGAGCACCTTCTGCGGCGGTAGCAGCGCAGTCGAAAACTTGCGCGCCTTCTCCCGACAGCTCGGCTGTCTTGGCTTTCGAGCGGTTCCAGGCTCGTACCTTATACCCGGCACGCAGCAGGTTGCGGACCATGGGCTGGCCCATGATCCCGGTGCCGAGGAAGGCAATGGTTGGATGACTCATGTCTTGGCTCCCAGGGGGTCATCGGTAGTGGCTGGCGTGCCCGTCAGCGAAACCGGATTGCGCGGCATCAGCACCATGCCCAGTCCGCCCAGGCCGACCAGCGCGGCAATCATCAGGAAGCCGGGTGTGTAGCTGCCGGTCACAGTGAACAACAGCCCGGTCAGGTAGGGGCCGGAAAAACCGCTGAGGTTGCCGATGGAGTTGATCAGACCAATCCCGGCAGCGGCGCCGACGCCGGTCAGCACTTGTCCCGGTACGGCCCAGAACACATTGATGGCGCTGTACACGCCCATGGCCAGGAACACGAAACCAATCACGATGATCCACGGTTGATTGATCAGCAGCGCAAGGGCGATAGCGGCAGCCGCCAGCATGGCCGCACCACCTGCGTGCCAGTGACGCTCTTGCAGGCGATCCGAGCGGCGGCTCCACCAGATCATGGCTACGGCCGCGACGGCGTAAGGGACGGCAGTGATCAGCCCGTTCTGCATCAGGCCAATTTCCAGCCCGAACGAGGCGCGGAACGAAGCCAGCACCGTGGGCAGGAAGAAGTTCATCGCGTTGGAACCCGAGGTGATCCCGAAATAGACCAGCGCCAGCATCCACACCTGCTTGTTGGCCAGCGCCTTGCGGATCATCTGGCCCTTGGTCGGCTGGATGCCCACCACCAGTGGCTTGTTGCGCTCTTCCTGGTCCAGAGTCTTGATCAGCCAGTTGCGCTGTTCGTTGGTCAGCCAATGAGCGTCGGCGGGGCGATCCGTGAGGTAGAAATAGCAGACCACACCGAGAATCACCGCTGGGACGGCTTCGACGATGTACATCACCCGCCAGCCGACGAAGCCCCAGGCGTCACCCAGTTGCATCAGACCCACCGACAGCGGCGCACCCAGCACCTGAGCGATGGGCACGCCCAGATAAAAGGTGGCAATCATTCGTGCCCGGTAACGGCTGGGGAACCACAGGGACAGCAGGTAAATCACCCCGGGAAAGAAGCCGGCTTCGGCGATACCCAACAGTACCCGCAAGGTAATGAAGTGCCCGGCAGTCTGTAGAAAGCCCATGGCGCCGGCAATAATGCCCCAGGTCACCATGATTCGCGCCAACCATACCCGGGCGCCGTAGCGGTGCAGCAGGATGTTGCTCGGCACTTCGAACATGAAGTAGCCGAGAAAGAAGATCCCGGCACCCAGGCCGTAGATCGCCTGACTGATGCCGATGTCGGCGTTCATGTGCAATGCCGCGAAACCGACGTTATTGCGGTCCAGAAAGGCCACCACGAACAACAGAATGAGGAACGGAATCATGCGCCGGGTAACGCGCTTGATGGTTTGTTTTTCTAAATCCGAAACATCGGGATGTGGGGTGATCATGGTGCATGGCCTCGCGTTGTTTTTGTTGTTATGGGCACGGCGAGCAAGCAGAGCCGGGAGCAAACGTCTAGGTTTGCCTGTTGGTTTCTCTGCAACACAGCTCTCGTGGGACTGGCTTGCGGGACCGGCTCCAGCCGGGAATCTGGCCTCACTGACGCTGCAAAAGCAGTGAATGTGATGGCCCATTCCCGACTAATGCCGGGCCCACGAATCTACTCAATGAGGCGCGGTGTCTTCGATATGGGCGCGGATGATGGCGTCGAAATCAGCATCAGCGCTGAAGCCCAGGGCTCTGGCACGGGGTGCATTGACCCGACTCGGCCAGCTTTCGACGATGCGCTGGATCGTGGCGTCGGGTTCCCAGCGGATCAGTTTGACCACTTCCGGACCGGCTACCCGCTCCAGCGCGGCGATCATGTCGGCGACCGTGGTGGTGACCCCTGGCAGCGGGATGATGCGCTCGTCGCCCAGGGTCTGGGGTGACAGGGTCATGGCGTGCAGCATGGATTCAACGATGCGCCGTGGCGAGGTGAGGTACACCTGAGTGTCAGGTCGTACCGGGCAAACGGCGGGCAGACCCACCAGCGGTTCGCGAATGATGGAGCTGAAGAATGTCGAAGCAGCTTTGTTGGGTTTGCCGGGACGTACTGCCACGGTAGGCAGGCGCAGGATTCGCCCGTCGACAAAACCTTTGCGGGCGTAGTCCGCGACCAGCAGTTCGCCGACGGCCTTCTGCATGCCGTAGGACGATTTCGGGGTCAGCACCGTGTCGTCGTCGACGACTTCTGGCAGCTTGCCGCCAAATACCGCAAAGCCACTGGCGGAAACGAATCGGGGTTTGTTGCCTTGTTGACGCAGGGTTTCGAGCAGTGTCATCAAGCCGTGCAGATTGACCTGCATGCCCAGATCGAAATCCGCTTCGGCGGCCGAGCTGACCACAGCCGCGAGATGCCACACCAGATCGACGCCATCGGTGACCCGCGCTACAACCTTGGGGTCGGCAATGTCGCCGGTCACCACTTCGATCCGGGCATCATTGGGCACATCTTCGCCAGCAAAGGCGTCGAACAAGACGATCCGCTCGATGGCCTGTGGTGCCCGACCCTCTAGGGCCAGGCTGTGCAGATCGAGCAGTCGCTCAGCCAGTTGTTTGCCGATGAAACCGGTACCACCAGTGATGAGAATTCGCATGTCATGCTCCTGTTTTTATTGTTGAGCTGGTTTGGGGGCAGGTACGTGACTGCCCTGATACGCCTTTTCTGTAGGAGCGAGCTTGCTCGCGATAGCGTCAAATCAGACGATGATTTGTCGACGGTCAGATCGCATCGCGAGCAAGCTCGCTCCTACAGGTCTTGGCCGCAGCGCAGCGTCAAAGACTGGCAGAACTGCGTACAAGTTCTAGTCCGCCTGGACGGTGGTTTGCTGCTGTTCACCCAGACCTTCAATACCCAGACGCATCTTCTGGCCAGCGCGCAGGAATACCGGGTTCGGCTTGACCCCCAGGCCAACCCCCGGTGGCGTGCCGGTTGAGATGATGTCCCCCGGTTGCAGGGACATGCAGCGGCTCAGGTAGGCCACCAGTGCCGGAATCTGAAACACCAGAGTGCGGGTGTTGCCGTCCTGGTAGCGATGCCCGTCAACTTCCAGCCAGAGGTTGAGTTGATGCGGGTCGGTGATTTCATCCCGAGTCACCAGCCATGGGCCGATCGGGCCGAAGGTGTCGAAGCCTTTGCCCTTGTCCCAGGTACCGCCACGCTCCAGCTGCCATTCGCGCTCGGACACGTCATTGATCACGCAATAGCCCGCCACATGGTCCATGGCGTTGCTTTCATCGATATAGCGGCCACCTTTGCCGATTACCACGCCGAGCTCGACTTCCCAGTCGGTTTTGGTCGAGCCACGAGGAATCTCGACGTCGTCGTTGGGGCCGCAAATCGCGCTGGTGAATTTGCTGAACACCACTGGCTCACTCGGCACCGGCATGTTCGATTCTGCCGCGTGGTCGGCGTAATTCAGACCGATACAGAGAAATTTACCTACCTGACCCACGCACGCGCCGATACGTGGCGAACCTGTTACCAGTGGCAGGCTTTCAGGGTCGAGCTTGCTGAGGGCGTTGATGCTGTCGGGCTCGAGGGCGGTGCCAGCGACGTCAGCAATATGCGCCGATAAATCGCGGATCTGTCCTTGAGCGTCCAGCAAACCGGGTTTTTCCTGGCCTTTCTCGCCATAGCGCAGCAGTTTCATAAGGGGATTCCCTGTTTTCTAAAAATGAAGATCGAAAGGATCAGACGCTCATCCCGCCATCAATGACGTGCACACCACCGGTGGTGTAAGCGCTGGCGTCGCTGGCAAGATACAGCGCCAGCCGGGCAATTTCCTCCGGCGTGCCAATGCGGCCCATGGGCTGGCGGTCGACAAACGCCTGATAGACCTCAGCCTCGGTGCGGCCCTGTTCGCGGGCCTGCTCGGCAATACGCTGGCGCAGGGAAGGGGAGTCGACGGTGCCGGGGCAGATAGCGTTGCAACGGATGCCTTTGCTGACGTAGTCCGTGGCCACCGACTTGGTCAGGCCGATGACGGCGGCCTTGCTGGCGGTGTAGGCGAAGCGGTTGGGCACGCCTTTGACGCTAGAGGCCACGGAGGCCATGTTGACGATGCTGCCGCCGCCCGCTGCCAGCATGCCCGGTAAAAATGCCCGGATCATTCGGTACATGGCGGTGACGTTCAAATCGAAGGAAAACTGCCAGGCCTGTTCGTCACAGTCCAGCAACGCGCCGCTGTGCACATAACCCGCGCAATTGAACAGCACATCCAGGGTGCCCACTTCCTGGCGAATCGCGTCGATGGCCGAGGGATCGGTCACGTCCAGTTTTAACGCCTGGATGCCGGGGATGTCCTGCAGTGCTTCTATGTGCAGGTCGGTGGCGATGACATGGGCTCCAGCTGCCTGGAAGGCCAGCACCGAAGCTCGACCAATGCCTTGCGCCGCCGCGGTAATCAGAACGCGTTTGTTGGCGAGGTTCATGTGGATGTCCATTGTTATTGTTTGCGGCATAACCCTAGGGCGGGTTGCCGATAAGCGCCAATGAGATATTCTCAAGGCCTAATAACAGGAGGTTATCGAATGGCCGATGTGGGCTTTAAGCAACTGTGCAATTGGCTTCGCTTTCGGCATTTGGTGCTGATCGACAATCTGGCCCGCACGCAAAACATGCACGCCACCGCCGAGGCTATGAACATCAGCCAGCCAGCGGTCAGCAAGATGCTTCGCGAGATCGAAAACCAGATGGGATTCGCCCTGTTTCAGCGGCTGCCGCGCAGCATGTCACCCACCGATCTGGGCAGCCACGTGGCGCGCTATGCGCAGATTGCGCTGAACGATGCCGAGCATTTTGTCGGGCAGGTCAATCACCTGCGCCAGGGTGGGCACGGCTTGCTGAAGATTGGAACCATCTTCGCGCCGACTTCCGTGGCGCTGCCGGCGGCAATCGTGGGGGTGAAACAACGCTGGCCGCTGTTGACCCTGGATATTCTGGAAGGCACCAGCGCCAATCTGCTGACCATGCTGGAACACAAACAGCTGGACCTGGTGATTGCCCGGTTCACTCTCGACAGCCACCGCAAATTATTCGACTTCCAGCCTCTGGCCCCGGAGCCGTTGTGTCTGGTCACCGGCAGCCAGCACCCTTTGGCGGGTGCTCGTGAACTGCCGTTGGCTGAGTTGGGCAGTTGGCCTTGGATTGTCTACCCCGCAGGCACGCCCATGCGCGCCCGTCTCGAAAGGGCATTTGCCGAGGCAGGCATGCAGACCCCGGAAAATACCGTGGAAACCAGTTCGATGCAGACGACCCTGCAACTGTTGCAGACCGCCCCGATGGTCGCGATGCTCGCAGAGTCCATGGTTGGCCCGGATATGCAGGGCGGTCGGCTCACGCGTCTGGCATTGCCGTTTCCTCTGGTACTGGCCGATTACGGCATTATCACCCGCCGCAATGAGACCCCCGGCTGGTCCGCTCAGGCATTCATCGAAGAGCTGCTCTGTGGCGCAGATGCACTGCGCAGCGCCCGGCAGACGCCTTGATAACCCTTGGTTATCGTTTGATGGAATCTCGTCATTAGGCACTTCGCGATCCGCCGACTAGAGTGACCCGCGCCCCACCTTGCCACTCTGGACAAGGTCGGGGCGTCAACCGCTCAGAAGAGGCGCGCATGAGAACAATAAAAAGCTACAAGACGCTGACTATCCTGTTTCTATTCCTGATTGGCGTTGTCAATTATCTGGATCGCAGTGCACTGTCCATTGCCAACACCTCCATTCAAAAAGACCTGGCCATCAGCCCGATGCAAATGGGCATCATGCTGTCGGCTTTCTCCGTGGCGTACGCCTTCTCGCAGCTCCCCCTCGGAGCGCTGATCGATAAATTGGGCAGCAAGCTCGCCCTGGGTGGATCGCTCATCGTCTGGTCGGTGGCTCAAGCGGCTTTTGGCTTGTTCAGCAGCTACGGACATCTGGTGGCGCTGCGGGTCATGCTGGGCATTGGCGAGGCGCCGGTGTTCCCCTCAGCCGCTAAAGCCCTTTCCGAATGGTTCGACACTCAGGAGCGTGGCACCGCGACCGGCTGGGTCTGGTCTTCGACCTGCATCGGCCCGTGTCTCGCGCCGCCGTTGTTGACCCTGTTCATGGTCCATCTAGGCTGGCGGGGCATGTTCATTCTGACCGGCGTGATCGGTTTGGTCCTGGCCGCATGCTGGTTCGCGTTCTACAAAAGCAAAGCGCAATACATGGCTGAAACGGGCCGCGCCGAGCCAGTGCCCGTGGCTGCGCAGCGCAGTAAAACACCACGCATGCGCTGGACCGCGCTGTTCAAGGAGCGCAATACCTGGGGTGCCTTTCTGGGGTTCATGGGCGTGATCTACATGATCTGGCTCAACCTGACCTGGCTGCCGGGTTACTTTGAGAAAGAGCATGGCCTGGACCTGTATCGCACCGCGTGGGTAGTGTCGTTGGCTTATCTGTTTGGTGCGCTGGGGACCATCATCGCGGGCAAGGCCTGCGACCGGCTGGTGGCCCGGGGTATGAAAGTCCTCGCCAGCCGCAAGCTGATGGTGATTATGGGGCTGGTCGGCGGGGCGCTGTTTACCCTGATCGTGGCGTTTACCACCAATGTGGTGGCCTGCGTGGTGCTGTTGTGCCTGACCATGTTCTTTATCAACATTTCCAGCGCCACTGCCTGGATGATCGTCAACACCATCGTGCCGTCGGAGCGAGTGGCGTCATTCGGCTCGATCCAGAATTTCGGCGGCTACCTGGCAGGTTCCATTGCGCCGATCCTGACCGGATTCAGCGTGCAGCAGAGCGGCTCGTTTTCATCGGCGTTCGTGATCAGTGCTGTCGTTGCAGCTTGCTCTGCTATGGCTTATTTCCTGTTGCTGAAAGAGCCAATGGTCAAAGAGCCGGTGGGGAATGGTGCAGTGGCGCAGACGGCGGGGTAACAAACCAGGCTCGCAACAATCTTGTAGGAGCTGCCGAAGGCTGCGAACAACGGTATGCCTGGCACGCCGTTGTTCGCAGCCTTCGGCAGCTCCTACAGGGGATTGGATCGAATAATCAGTCGACGATCAGGCCTGCACAGCCCGGGTTTTGGGGCCAACAAACAGCCAGGCCAGCAAGCTGATCACTGGCACGAACACCAGCATCAGGATCCACAGGCATTTGCTTTCCCGGCTGGCGTCACTCTTCACAACTCGTATGACCGCCCAGAACTCGAGCACCACCAGAATTGCTGCGAAGACGCTCCAGAACACCGGGAGGTTCATAATCGCCGCTAATACATTCCAGCTCTCTGAGTTTCCCATGGCACACCTCTTTCTTGGTCGTTATGAGTTAGTCCCTACAGACGCGGCGAGGGTTCATTAATTGTGTAAATGAAAGGTTCGCTTGATCGGGGATGACTGATAGTGGATGAGCCCGCCGTGCAGCTCTTCTATGACTCTTCTTTTAAGCCTTCGGGCGAGCGCGTTAACATGCCCGCCACTTTCATCTGCTCCACGAGGCACTCATGGCCAATCAAGATCTGACATTTATTCCCGATCCGGACCCGCAGTCCATTTCTTCCGATGTTGCTGGCGTCGGTGGTCTGCTGGTCTCCACGCAAATCCCCACTCGTGCCGATGGCAGCCTGGAGCTGGGCGGCATCACCGAGCAAAGTGAATGTACGCTGCAAGCCCTGAAGGTCGCGCTGGAAAAGGCGGGCAGTTCCATGGACCGAGTGCTGCATCTGACGATCTACCTCACAGACATGGCCGACCGTGCCGCCTTCAATGACGTGTACCAACGCTTCTTCGCCCAGCCCTGGCCAGTTCGCGCCGCCGTGGGTGTGGCCGCGCTGGCGGTTGAGGGCATGCGTGTGGAAGTGACGGCCATGGCGGCCAAGGGCTGAGTTAGTCCTGCAAAAAAAACATGGCCTATAGCAGCTTGATATAGCAGTTGGCTGTAAGTGCTGCCGCGGACTGCGAATCTCGATCCGTCTGAGACACCGTCTTCGCAGCCCTCGTAACCTCGGTCAGCTCCTACAGGACCATGCTCACGTCCCCGGTTTCACAAGCCTTTCGGTAAACCGGTCGGACTCCCCACTGGACTGGTATTGCGCCTGATCCGGATCACCCAGATTCAGCGCCCAGCCCCGACCCACACACTCAGGTTAACCAGCCTGCAGGGTTCGGCTGGGACGCTTTTATTACCTTCTACGCAACAGTGTTTTCCGCCATTCCCAAGGACAAAATGTCGCAGTGCGGGTAGTTTTTTTGGTAATGTCGCAAAACTAACCAGTTAGTTAATTGTTGGATGGTCGTCATCGAGCCGGGTTTGTACCGGTTTTCATGCGCAGATTTTCGCCTTCCGTTGCGCAGCATTCTTGAGAGTTGGCGCGGCCATCACGCTTAACTTCCCCCAACGTTCATGCGTCAACAGGATCATGCAACATGACTAAGTCTCGACCTTCGGCATCGTTCAGCCGCTGGCCCATCTGGGTCGCCGCGCTGGGCGTGCTGGTATTTGGATTACTCTTCGTGGCCGGCGGCGGCTACCTCGCAGCCCTTGGCGGCAGCTGGTACTTCGTGCTGGCGGGGCTCGGCATGCTCGTCTCTGCGGTTCTGCTGTTTAAACAGCGTTTGATGGGGGCCTGGCTGTTTGCGGCGGTCATGCTGCTGTCTGCCATCTGGGCATTGTTTGATGCCGGGTTGAATTTCTGGCCGCAGGTCTCTCGCCTGTTCGCCCTGGCGGTGTTGAGCCTGGTGGTGGCGCTGGCTTATCCAACACTGCGTAAGAACAATGGCCTGGTCGGCGGGCGCGGCGGCTATGCGCTGAGCGGCTTGCTGGCCATCGCCGTGGTTGCTGGCGTTTATGGCATGTTCATCCCTCACGCTTCGGTCGCGCCGACCGGCGATGGCCCCGGCCTGAGCAAGGTTGATCCAGCCAAAGCCCAGAAGAACTGGGCGCATTACGGCAATGACGAAGGCGGCAACCGTTTTGCGGCGCTGGATCAGATCAATCGCAGTAACGTAGCCAGTCTGGTTCCGGCCTGGACCTACCAGACAGGCGATGTGGCGATCAGCGATGGCAACGGTGCCGAAGATCAGACCACCCCGTTGCAGGTGGGTGACAAGGTCTTCATCTGTACCCCGCACAACAACATCATTGCGCTGGATGCCGACACTGGAAAACAGCTGTGGAAGAACGAAATCAACGCCCAGAGTAAGGTCTGGCAGCGTTGCCGTGGCATGGCTTACTTCGATGCCTCTGCACCGCTGGCTCAGCCAGTAGACGGCAGCACGCCAACTATCGCTGTTGCGGTGCCCGCCGGCGCCAATTGCCAGCGTCGTCTGCTGACCAACACCATTGATGCACGCCTGATTGCGGTGGACGCCGACACCGGCGAGTTCTGCCAGGGTTTTGGCACCAACGGCCAGGTGGACCTGAAAGCCGGTCTGGGTAACGTCCCGGATTCCTACTACCAGCTGTCCTCGGCACCGCTAATGGCCGGTAGCACTGTTGTGGTTGGCGGTCGGGTGGCGGACAACGTGCAGGCAGACATGCCAGGCGGCGTGATCCGTGGCTTTGACGTGGTAACCGGTGCGATGCGCTGGGCGTTCGATCCGGGCAACCCGGAAGACAAGAACGCCCCGGCTGCCGATGCGACGTATGTACGCAGCACGCCGAACAGCTGGGCGCCGATGTCTTATGACCCGGCGATGAACACGATTTTCCTGCCGATGGGCAGTTCGTCCACCGATATCTACGGCGTTGAGCGCACCGCGCTGGATCACAAATACGGCGCTTCCGTGCTGGCATTGAACGCAACCACCGGTGAAGAGAAGTGGGTCTACCAGACCGTTCACAACGACCTGTGGGACTTCGACCTGCCGATGCAGCCGACCCTGATGGACTTCACCAAAGCCGACGGCAGCAAAGTGCCTGCGGTGGTGATTGGTACCAAGGCCGGTCAGATCTTCGTGCTTGACCGTGCCACCGGCAAGCCGTTGACCAAGGTTGAAGACGTAGCAGTCAAGGCAGCCAACATCCCCAACGAGCCTTATTCGCTGACTCAGCCGCTGTCCACCGGCATGCCGCAGATCGGCACAAAACACATGACTGAATCGGACATGTGGGGCGCGACGCCGTTTGACCAGATGCTGTGCCGTATCGCGTTCAAACAGATGCGATACGACGGTCTGTATACCGCGCCGGGCACTGACAAGTCGCTGAGCTTTCCGGGATCCCTGGGCGGCATGAACTGGGGCAGCATTTCCACGGACCCGGTTCACGGCTTCATCTTCGTCAACGACATGCGTCTGGGACTGTGGATCCAGATGGTGCCGCAAGAGAAAGACGCCAAGGCCTCTTCAGGCGGTGAAGCACTAAACACCGGCATGGGCGCTGTACCCCTCAAGGGCACGCCGTATGCAGTGAACAAGAACCGCTTCCTGTCGATTGCCGGTATTCCTTGCCAGGCACCACCGTTCGGCAGCCTGACCGCCATCGACATGAAGACTCAGAAAATCGCCTGGCAAGTGCCGGTCGGAACCGTTCAGGACACCGGTCCGCTGGGCGTCAAGATGCATCTGCCACTGCCGATCGGCATGCCGACCCTGGGCGGCACGCTGTCGACTCAAGGTGGTCTGATCTTCATCGCCGGCACTCAGGATTACTACCTGCGCGCCTTCAACTCAGCCAATGGTGAAGAAGCTTGGAAAGCCCGTCTGCCCGTGGGTAGCCAGGGTGGGCCGATGACGTTTGTATCGCCGAAAACCGGCAAGCAATACGTGGTGATCACTGCCGGCGGCGGCCGCCAGTCGCCGGATCGTGGCGACTATGTAATCGCTTACGCGCTGCCGGACAGCAAGTAAGTCTTCATACCTGCAGTACCCAGAGCCGCTGTCGTCCGAAAGGATGGCAGCGGTTTTTTTCTTCCCCAGAAAAATGCGGACCTGTGGGAGCGTGGCTTGCCCGCGAATCAGGCGCTGCGGTTGGCCAGACAGATCGCGTCATCGTTCTTCGCGGGCAAGCCTCGCTCCAACAGGTCAACCGTCTGTAGGAGCGTGCTTGCCCGCGATATAGGCGACACGGTTTTTGCAGGTACACCGCGTTATCGTTCTTCGCGGGCAAGCACCGCTCTCACAGAGGGGCATCGGCCGCGCACCAGATCGGCGATGATTTCTTTGCACGATCAAGTTTTGCTCCTGTCCAACCGAAATCGCTAATGATTAAGGAGACACTCGAATGAATGACAACGCATTGGTCATCGGTGCCAGCGGGATAGTCGGCAGCGCCACAGCCCGATGCCTTGTGGATCAAGGCTGGACAGTGGCAGGGCTGGCGCGCAAGCCGGTACAGCAGGAGGGTGTCACGCCTGTTGCCGCAGATCTGCTGGACAGTGATTCGCTCAAAACTGCACTGGCTGATATCGCCCCGACCCACGTGTACATCACCACCTGGGCACGACAGGCCACCGAGGCGGAAAACATTCGGGTCAACGCAGCGATGGTGCGCAATGTGCTCAGCGTGCTGGGTGCCAAGGGCAGTGTTCGCCACGTGGCGCTGGTCACGGGCCTGAAGCATTACCTCGGACCCTTCGAGGCCTACGGCAAAGGCACCTTGCCCAAGACGCCGTTTCGCGAAGAGCAGGGCAGGCTGGACGTGGAAAATTTCTACTACGCCCAGGAAGACGAAGTGTTCGCCGCTGCCAAACGTGATGGCTTTACCTGGAGCGTGCATCGTCCGCACACCATTACCGGCGTGGCAGTGGGCAATGCCATGAACATGGCCACGACCCTGGCGGTTTATGCCTCTATCTGCAAAGCCACTGGCCGTCCTTTCACTTTCCCGGGGTCGCGGGTGCAGTGGGACAGCCTGACCGATATGACTGACGCGCGCATCGTCGCTCGCCAGCAGATCTGGGCGTCCACAACGCCAGCAGCGGCTAATCAGGCTTTTAACGTGACCAATGGGGATGTGTTCCGTTGGAGCTGGATGTGGGAGCAGATTGCGCAGTGGTTTGGCATCGAGCCTGCGCCGTTCCCGGAGTCCGATGCGCCCCTGGCCGAGCAAATGGCTGATGACGCGCAGGCCTGGAAAAAACTGGTAGAGCAGCACAACCTGGCCGAGCCGGACATCGACAAGTTGATTTCACCTTGGCACACCGACGCGGATCTCGGCCGACCTATTGAAGTGGTCACCGACATGTCGAAAAGCCGCTTGATGGGCTTTACCGATTATCAGGCCAGTGATCGAGCGTTTTTTGATGTGTTCGTAGAACTGCGTCAGCGTCGTTTGATTCCATAGGCGAGTATCGACGCACCCCCTGTGGGAGCGAGCTTGCTCGCGAAGGGGCCGGGACTGGCCAGCATCTATTCAAGCCTTACCGCCACCTTCGCGAGCAAGCTCGCTCCCACAGATGCATCTTTTTTGGGGCCTCACTTCCAGAAAATAACCTTCTTCTCTGCGGCACTCACGACCCCGAAAAACGCAAGGCTGATCGCCGACGCGACGAAAATCGCTGACCACACCTGCACGAAGTCGATCTGCAGCACCGCCTGGTAGATAACCCAGCCCAGCCCGCCATAGGCGCCGAGCATTTCGGTGACGATGGCGACGATGATGCTGCGCGTGGTCGAAACCCGCATCGCCGAGGCAATCAGTGGCAAGGCCGCCGGCAGGCGCAAACGCCATATCAGTGCAAGTTTACTGGCGCCGAAGCTGCGCAGCAGGTCGATGGATTTCTGGTTGGCCTGATCCAGACCGGTCATGGCGCTGAGGAACACAGTGAAACCTACCGCCAGACTGGCCATGACGATCTTCGATTCCATGCCCATGCCGCACCACAACAGAATCAGCGGTGCATACGCCACAACCGGCACCGAGTTGATGGCAATCGCGGCAGGCAGACACCAACGTTTCAGCGTCGGCTGCAAAGTCAGCAGCACCGCCAGCAAAATCCCCCCAACGCTGCCGATGACATAGCCACCCAGTGCTTCCATGAAGGTAATCCGCGCAGCTTCAATCAAGATGCTTTGCTGATCGACGACGCTTTTGAGGATCTCGCTGATCCCCGGCAGAACGTAAGCCGGAAGCTGGAAGAGCCGAACCGCGCCCTCCCAGATCACCACCAGCAGAACCGCACCGGCAAGGCCCCAGAGAATGTCGGCGGTTTTGCCGGCTTTTTTGACGTGCGCATTCATAGATCATTTCTCCAAAACACGCAGGTTCGTTCCAGAAGGGCCATCAAGCCGTAGAACGTTGTGCCCAGCAGTGCCGAGGCGAGGATCGCTGCCCACAGCCCGACCATGTTTTCGTTGTACATCGCTTGCAGCAACAGCACGCCCAGGCCCGTGGTGTCGCCGAACCATTCGCCGACAATCGCACCCACCAGGCTCAGGGTCGAGGCCAGGCGCAAAGCGACGAAAATCTGTGGCAAGGCCATTGGCAATTGCAGGCGAATCAACAATTGCCAGGAAGACGCGCCGAAGCTGCGCAACAAGGCCTCCTGCTTGGGGTTGACGCTTTGCAGGCCGACCAGGGTGTTGACCGTGATCGGGAAGAATGTCAGGTAGAACGCGATGACGGACTTTGCCAGCAGTGTGTTGCCGAACCAGAGCACCACCAGCGCCCCGAACGCGATCACGGGGATGGTCTGGGAGACGATGAAGATCGGGAAGATCATCCGCCGCAAGAGTTTCACCTTGGAGAACAGCACCCCATTGCCGATCCCCACCACCGCACCGGCGACAAAGCCGATAAGGGTTTCCAGCAGGGTACGCAAGAAGCCGTCCACATAGGCCGCCGGTGACGCGGCCACTGCGGCAATTAACTGACTGGGTCTTGGCAGACTATGAGTCGGCACATTCAGCAGCCGCACCAGCGCCTCCCATACCAGCGCGACCGCCAATACGCCAAGCACGCCACGCATGACCCCAGGCATAACTCGCCACACTGGATTCAGGGCAACGCTGTTCACAGTTTGCGATCCGCAGCAGGAATGGACTCCAGGAACTCCGGATGGAACGCCGCCTTGAGGTCCACCGCTTGAGGAATCACGTTGTACTTGAGCAGGAAGTCGTGGGCTTTCTGGATGGCCGTTGGGTCGATGGTCAGCAAGCCGTTTTCCTTGGCACTGCCGGCTTCCATCAAGCGTACGGCTTCGGTGAGCATGGCTTCCTGGTGTGGTCGCTCCAGGGTTGGCGCAACGGCCATTACCGTGTCCACGGCATTTTTCGGATCTTTGATGGCGTCTTTCCAGCCGCGCAAGGTAGCGCGCAAGAAAGCTTTGACCAGTTCCGGGTTTTCCTTCGCGACTTTTTCCGAGGTGATCAGCGTGTCGCGGGGGAAGGTGATGCCGTAATCCTCAGCCACGAACAGGCGCAGTTTGTCCGCACCCATGCGGGTTTTCAGGGTGTCGAGCTCGTTGTACCAGGTGGCGGTGACCACATCCACGTCGCCATCAACGAACGGCGTGACGCTCACTTGTTGCGGCTGGATCTTCACATCCTTCTGAGCGATGTTCTTGTCCGCCAGCATGCCCAACAGCACGTAGTTGGAGCCGGTGAACCAGGTCGTGACATTGCGTCCACGGAAGTCTTCCAGGGTTTTGACCGGGCCGTCTTTCTTGGATACGAAGACAAAAGGCGTCAACTGGTGGGCAACACCGATGCAGATGATCGGCAGCTTCTTGGCTCGCGCCGCGAACACGCTGTCTGTGCCGCCGGACAGGCCGAAGGTATCGGTGCCGGATGCCACAAGATTTTCGGTCAACAGGTTAGGGCCGCCGGGGTTGATCGTCAGGTCGATCCCTTCATCGCGGTAATAACCCTTGGCCTGGGCCACGTAGAAGCCGGCGAACTGGGTCTGCGGCAACCACTTCAGACGCAGTGAGGCTTTGGTCAGCTCGGCTGCCTGAACGACGGACGACAGGCCCAGCCCGAGACAGGTAACAGCAACGCCGATGGCCAGTAATGAACGTCGTTTCAACATCGGAATACTCCAGCAAATGGGGAAGGGTGCGAAGACGAATCGAAAAATCAGAACGGCCGATCACCTTTGACGGTGGTGCGGTGCATTACCCGTCGATAGGCGTTGTCGTCGTAAGGCGTGGCACAGTGCATGGTGCAGCGGTTGTCCCAGATCACCAGGTCGTGGGCTTGCCACTGGTGGCGGTAGACGAATTCGTCACGGATCGCATGGGCGTTGAGTTCGGCCAGCAGTTGCGCGCCTTCCTCCGGCTCCAGGCCTTGAATCTCCTTGACGATGTCCTGCCCGACGTAAAGCGACAGGCGACCAGTGCTCGGGTGGGTGCGGACTACCGGCTGGATCACATCCGGGGTGCGGGCTTTCTGTTCTTCGCTCAGCGGAGCGCGGTCGGCAAAGGCCTTGCCGTAGTAACCCGCGTAGGAGTGCACTGCTTTCAGAGGGCGAATCCGTTCCTGCACCTCTACCGGGAGGCCTTCATAGGCGGCGTGCATGCTGGCGAACAGCGTGTCGGCCCCTTCAGGCGGAACCTCGATGGCGTGCAGCAACGAGCCCATGCTTGGTTCGGCCATGTATGAGAGGTCCGAGTGCCAGTTCCAGCCTTCCTTGTGATTGCCAATCGGCTTGCCGTTCTCGGCAACGTTGGACAGCACGTAGATTTCCGGATGGGAGGCGGTGAGAAATTGCTTGAGCACGTGGATCATCAATTCGCCAAAACCACGGCTGAGTTCTACGTGCTGCGTCTCACTGATGTGTTGGGCCCGCAGGACCAGCAGAGAATGTTTGTCCAGCGCTTGCTTGAGGGCGTCGAGTATTTCGGGCGAGGGCGCTTCTCGCAGATCCAGGCCCAGTACCTCGGCGCCGAAGCCGGGAGTCAGCGGCCGCAGGTCCAGCAGTTGTTCGGATTTCATCGCATGTTCAGCGTTAGCGGTCATGGCATCACGTCCTGTATGAAGGGTCGTTACGATCCAGTTGGCGGATGAAGCCGGGCCACTCACGTTCACCGGCAATCAGGATGTCGCCTTTCTGTTCCCAGAACTGGCGAGCGGCTTTTTCACAGGTCTGCGGCGACGGGGTTACCAGCTCGACACCGGCCGCCTGAGCGGCCTGCATGGCCAGCTGAATCCGGGCCGCACGTTCGAAGTAATACAGCAGCATGAAGGCCTCACCGGGCGTCCGGCCGATAGTCAGCACGCCGTGGTTGCGCATCAGCAGCAGGCGATGCTCGCCGAGGTTCTGGACCAGCCGGGTACGCTCCTCCAGATCAATGGCCACGCCCTCGTAGGGGTGAAAGGCCTGGCGCTGATAGAAACGCATGGCGAACTGGCTCAACGGCAACAGGCCGTCTTTTTGCCCGGACACCGCCACGCTGGCATCGGAGTGGGTGTGCAACACACAGGCTGCGTCGTGGCGGGCGCTGTGAATCGCGCCGTGGATGACGAAACCGGCGACGTTGACCGTGTAGTCGCTCTCGGCCAACTGATTGCCGTCCAGATCGATCAGGACCAGGCTCGATGCGGTGATCTCTTCAAACAGCAGGCCGTAAGGATTGATCAGGAATTGGCCTTCGCGACCCGGAACCCGGGCGGAAATATGGTTGTAGATCAAATCGTCCATGCCGAACCTGGCCACCAGTCGGTAGCAGGCGGCCAGTTCGACGCGGGCTTGCCACTCCACCGCGTCGAAGCGGGCAGGGCGTGTGGTGTTCAGGTCAGTCACGGCTCAACCTCCCGTGGCCTGGAAGGACTTCATGCTTTCTTCTTCTATGGCTTCAAGCAGGGTGCGCTTGAGGCCGATGAATTCCGGCGAAGTCACCAGGTCGGCGCCGCGAGGGCGGGGCAGGTCGATGGGTAATTCCAGCTTGATGCAGCCAGGGCGCGCGGTGACCACCAGCACACGGTCACCGAGGAAGATTGCTTCGTCGACGTCATGGGTAATGAACAGAATGGTGCGGTTGTGCCGTTGCCAGATGTCCAGCAACCAGCGCTGCATCATGACCCGGGTCAGCGCATCCAGAGCACCGAAGGGTTCATCGAGCAGCATCAGGTCGCGCTTGAACAGGAAGGTGCGCATCAAGGCCACCCGCTGGCGCATGCCGCCGGAAAGCTGGTGCGGGTACTATTTTTTTAAACCGGCCAGACCGAACTCCGGAAGCATCTTCAGCGCCAGTTGCCGGGCTTCGGCCTTGGGCATGCCTTCCATCTCGATGGCCAGGATCGCGTTATCGATGACCGTGCGCCATGGCAGCAAAAGATCCTGCTGGGGCATGAACGCCACGTCGCCGAGCAGGTCCCTGGCCTTGCACGGTTGACCACGGAAACGAATGCCCGCGCCGCCATCCGGCTCTTCCAGCCCGGCGACAATATTGAACAAGGTGCTTTTGCCACAGCCCGACGGACCGACCACGGTGACGAATTCGCCTTTGCCGATGGTGGCATTCAAACCGCGCAATGCTTGAACGTTGCCAAAGCTCTTGGCAACGTCGGTCAGCTCCAGCAATGGTTCGCGAGGAGCGGATAACCCCGGGCTACCGGCTTCAGGCTTAACGCTATATAGAGGCAGACCGCTCATGCTAGGCCTGCGCTGATTGGCATCGTCATCTTGTATACCTGGCTATGCTTTGAGGATGCATGGTTTTTGCAGGATGTATGCCAGCGCTTAGCTGGCTACTGTATTAATTCCCGGAGGCCGTATATAAAGGCGGCCAGAACGCAGTCTTGCACTGTTGTGTATGCAAATAATCAATTTTGGTATTCAAGATATGGGTATAAGTGCACAGGAATCGAGCGTGAGCACTCAAATGGAGCGTCAAGAGCTGAGTTCAGGACCCGGCGAGACCCTGGCAGATACGCTGCATCGCATTCTTGAAAAAGAAATTGCCGAAGGGCAGCTCGTCCCCGGCCAGCGCCTGGATGAGAAGGAGATCGCCGAGCGTTTTGGTGTTTCCCGCACTCCGGTGCGTGAGGCATTTCGCTTGCTCGGGGCCACGGGGCTGGTGGAGTCCAAAGGTCGGCAAGGCGTTACGGTGCGGACGATCAGTGTGCAGACGTTGCTGGAAATGTTTCAGGTCATGGCCGAACTTGAAGGCCTGTGTGCCCGTCTGGCTGCGCGGCGCATCACCTTGCCTCAGCGCAAAAACCTGGAAGATATCCATCGGCGCCTGGAGCTGTGTGCTGGAAACGCCGATATCGACGAGTTCTACGAGATCAACAAAGAGTTTCACGAAGCGGTTTACGACGCCTCTCACAACGAATTTCTGGCCGCCCAGACCCGCGCCTTGCGCAACCGGGTCGGGGCTTATCGGCGCCGGGTGACACACATGCCCGGCCGTATTGGCGACACCCTGCGCGAGCATGCCGAGGTGATGGCCGCGATTTTCAGTCATGACGGGGACAAGGCCCACAGCGCCATGCGCGGGCACCTGAATTTGCTGGGCGACAACCTCGCGGATTTCATCGCGCACTTTTCCTGAGGGCACCGCGTTAATAAACGGATTTACGATTTGGTATGCAAATTGCTGTCTTGTGCATACACAAGCTGAACAACAGCCGACCGTTTATTAATTGGAGTAACTCATGGACCTGAATCTCAAGGGCAAGACCGCACTGATTACCGGTGCATCCAAAGGCATCGGCCTGGCCACGGCGTACATCATGGCCGCCGAAGGCTGTCACCTGCATCTGGCGGCACGCAATGAAGCGCCAATGCTCGCCGCCAAGGCAGAAATCGAAGACAGGTACGGCGTGCGGGTACAGGTCCACGCCCTGGATTTGTCCAGCACTGCGGTCATGGAAGAGTTGGCACTCAAGGCCAGCGAGTGCGACATCCTGATCAACAATGCTGGAGACATTCCAGCGGGCTCCCTCGCTGTGGTCCAGGACAAAGCCTGGCGTGAAGGCTTTGACTTGAAAGTGTTTGGCTACATCACCCTGGCCCGTGCTTTCTACGAGCGCATGAAAGGTCGCGATGGCGTGATCATCAACGTCATTGGCAACTCCGGCGAGAACTGGGATGCCAGCTACATCGCGGGGAGCACCGGCAACGCGGCGCTGATGTCTTTCACCAAAGCATTGGGCGGGGCCAGTCTCAATGACGGCATTCGTGTAGTGGGCATCAACCCGGGGCCTGTCGCCACCGACCGTATGCTGAAAATCATGCGTCGCAAAGCCATCGACATGCTCGGCGATGAAGAGCGCTGGGAGGAATTGTTCGACCGCTACCCAGGCAAGCGTCCGGCCACTTCCGAAGAAGTCGGCGATCTGATCGCATTCATGGCTTCGCCCAAAGCGGGCTACATCACCGGCACCATCGTCACCATCGACGGCGGCATCGCGGCTCGCGGCTCGGTCATCTGATCGCCATTCACTTCACACCATTCGGCAAGGGAGAGGCGGCATGTCCAGCGTCCTGACGCGCAATCGCTATTTCGATGCACTGTGTTCCACGCCTGATCTGGCGTGGCTGGGGCAGAACACCAACCACATTCCAACCCACCCGGCGGTCAAGGCAGCTATGATCGCGGCCATCGAGGCGGGGGAATTCAACGCTTACGCGCCGCCGCTGGGTTTTGAAGCATTGCGTGCTGCCATCGTTGCAGATCTGGGCACTCCCGGCGCAGAAGCCATGGTGACCGATGGCGGCGTGAATGCGCTGGCGACGATCTGCAAGGCACGCTGCAAGCCAGGCACGACTTTTGTCACCACCGATCCGACCTGGAAGTGGCCATGCCTGTTCGCCCAACAGGCGGGCGCAGAAGTGATCGAAGTGCCGATTTATTCGGCTGACAACGGCTACCGTCTGACCCCGGACATGCTGCGCAGCGTGGTAGATGAACGCACCGCAATCATTTATCTGGTCGACCCGAACAATCCGCTGGGCATTCGCTACACCCAGAGCGAGATCGAAGCCTTCGTGCAGATCGCCCAGGAGTGCGATGCATTGCTGGTCCACGATTGCACCTATCGGGACTTCGCCGAAGGGCATTACCCCGCGCTGAAAACCGGCGCGGCGAACATCGTGGTCACTGTCAGTTTCTCCAAATGGCTGGGTCTGGCCGGGTTGCGTGTCGGCGCGCTGGTGACCTCGCCAGAGCTGCTGGAAGAGTTCGCCAGTCTGTCCACCGGAGTGCTGGGGGCCAGCGTGATCGCACAACGTGCGGCCATGGCTGGCTTGCAGGTCAAGGCTGAATGGATGGACACCGTGCGGTCCATCGACCACGGCAACAAGGAAGCCATTCGCGAAGCGATTTCGGCGATTCCTGGTCTGGCGCTGCCTATCTATCCGTCCCACGGCAACTTTCTGGTCCTGGAAACCGTTGGCGCAGGCATCAAGCCCGAAGCGTTGGTCGCCTGCTATCTGCGCGAAGGCGTGATGATCCGCCAGGGCACTTATCACACCCAGCGATTTGGTGACCGGTTCGTGAAGATCAGCACCACGGTGCCCGCTGAGTGGGTGGAGCGCTTCTGCACTTTGTTGCCACGCATGGTGGAAGAAGCTCGCGGGCTGGATGTCAGCACGGCCCAATTCTGACCGATTATTTCTGAGGACTTGTCCATGTTCATCACCACCTCTGACAACGTGAAACTGCATGTCGAAGAAGCGGGCAGCGGCACGCCGATTCTGTTCATCCATGAATTCGGCGGCAACCATCTGGCCTGGGAACCGCAGATGAGCTACTTCGCTCGTCGCCATCGCTGCATCACCTATGCTGCCCGGGGTTACGCGCCCTCGGACATTCCCGCCGAGCTGGACGCCTATTCGCAAATCCGCGCCGTGGAGGACGCCGTGGCTGTACTTGACGGGCTGGGCATTGAAAAAGCTCACATTGTCGGGTTGTCCATGGGCGGCTTTACGGCTGTGCATTTTGGGCTGCGAGCGCCAGAGCGTGCTTTGTCGCTGACCGTCGCCGGCGCTGGCTACGGGTGTGAGAAAGACCTCGAAGAGTACTTCCGGGGTGTTTCCCTGCAAGTGGCTGAAAAGTTCGAAACCCAGGGCGCCATAGCCTTTTCGAAGATCTACTCACTGGGCGCCAGTCGCGTGCAGTTTCAGAACAAGGATCCCCGCGGCTGGCAGGACTTCGCTGATCGTCTGGCCACTCATTCTGATGTGGGTGCGGCCATGACCATGCGCGGCGTGCAGGCGCGTCGACCGTCTTTCTATGATTTGGAAGAGCCTCTCAAGGCCATGACTCTGCCAACGCTGGTCATGGTGGGTGATGAGGACGACCACTGTCTGCAGCCCGGCATTTTCCTGAAAAAAACCATCCCGGCCTGCGGCCTGTGCGTGCTGCCCAAAACCGGCCACACCCTGAACCTGGAAGAACCGGCGCTGTTCAACAGCTTCCTGGCCGAGTTCATTGCCATGGCTGAAGCGGGTAGCTGGGCGCCGCGAGATCCGCGGGCGATTGCGGGGCAGGTGATGAAGACTGATTGATCGCTGCGAAAAGATTATTCCTGACCTGACGCCGTTCGCAGCCTTCGGCAGCTCCTACAGGGGAGGCGCGCGATGTATTTCAATTTTGACGAGAGGCTTGAACATGGGCATGCCCCAAATTGATGGAGAGCGTCTTTGGGCGAGTTTGCTGGCCCTGGCCGAATGCGGCGCCACAGCCAAGGGCGGAGTCAATCGCCAGGCATTGAGCGCAGAAGAACATGCCGCATGGCGGCTGGTGATCGGCTGGGCCAAAGACGCCGGGCTGGCAGCCTCAACCGACGCATCCGGCAATCTGTTTATCACGCTACCGGGCACTGATCCCGAGGCGCTGCCGATCCTCACCGGCAGCCACTTGGATTCCCAGCCCACTGGCGGGCGCTTCGATGGAGTTTACGGCGTTGCAGCAGCGCTCGAAGCGTTGATCGCCTTGGCACACAGTGGCGTCCGGCCGGTCTGCGACGTGATTGCCGTGGCTTGGATGAATGAAGAAGGCTCGCGTTTCGCGCCGGGGATGATGGGCTCCATGGCGTTCGCTGGCGTGATGTCGATGGCTGAAATTGAAGCCGTGCGTGATGCTCAGGGGATTAGCGTCGGGCAGGCGCTGGCCGAGCAGATGGCCTTGTTTGCCGATCTGCCGCAACGCCCGGTGGGCTTCCCGTTGGCGGCCTATCTTGAAGCGCATATCGAGCAAGGCCCGATTCTCGAAGCCCGGCAAAAAATCATCGGCGTGGTGACTGGGATTCAAGGCAAGAAAACCTGGGAAGTCACCGTCACAGGCATGGAAGGCCACGCCGGCACGCTGGCCATGGCTGACCGGGAAGATGCCTTGGCAGCTTTCTCGAGAATCGCCCAGCGATTATACGAAGAGATCGGCGGACACGACACTCTGGTGAAATTCACCATTGGCCGCCTGCGGGTCGAACCCAATGCGCCCTCGGTAGTCCCCGCCAAGGTAGTGTTCAGTATTGATCTGCGCCATCCGGAGAATCCTGTGCTGGAGCATCTCGGTCAGCGGTTGCTGGCCATTTGTAACGAGCAGACTGCGCCGTGCAAGGTCAGCGTCAAGCCACTGGTGGATGCGCCATCCAACCTGTTCGACGACCGGTTGCAAGGTTGTATCGAGTCATCAGCCAGACAGCGAGGGATCCCGTCAATGCATCTGCTTTCCGCCGCCGGCCATGACGCCCGCTATATGGCGCCGTTGTGCCCGAGCGCGATGATTTTCATCCCGTGCAAAGGCGGTGTCAGCCATGCCGAACATGAATGGGCTAAGCCGACCCATGTTACGGCGGGGGCCCAGGTGCTACTCGATACATTGCTGGTTGTGTGTACGGCTGCGCCAGGATTGAGGAGGTAAACAGTGAGCGATAAACGTCCATCAATGTCCGACATGCCTGAGCAGCTGCCTGCGGATCCGCAGACCGCTGCCGAGCAACGGGCGCGTTTTTTCAATTCCGGTAACGCGTTCAACATCAAGCTGGCGCCAGTTCCGGGCCGGATCTTCACTGAGGAGCCTGTTATGGCCCAGTCAGGACTGACCGGCTTTCATGCTTGCGATCAATCGGCGGCGCTTGAGTGCGACTTTCCTGCGACTACCCCGCTGATGCTGGCTCGTTATGGGCGAATTACTGCCGGTGAAACCCTGGTCGCTGACTTCAAGGCCACGGGTTGCATCTGGTATGTGATCGCGGGCTCAGGCACGACCACGCAAGCGGCAGAAATCATTCACTGGCAGAGCGGCGATATCTTTTTGACCGGTGGCCCGGCTGCCGTCGAGCTGTTCGCGGCCACTGACACGCTGTTGTGGCTGGTGAGCAATGAACCGCAGCTGGCCTTCGACGGTGCTGTACCTGACGTGATTGCGCCGTTTGAGCTGGTGCATTACCCGGCGGCAGAAATAGCTGCGCAGGTCGAGCGTCTGTACCAGACCGCACCCGATGAAACCGTGTCCGGGTTGGCGGTGATTTTCTCCACCGATCGCCTGCAGGCCAGTCGCAACCTGTTGCCATCATTGACCCTGTCGCTCAACACCTTGCCTGCCCATACTCATCAGCGTGCGCATCGGCACAACTCCGCCGCCATCACGCTGGTGGTACAGGGGCAAAACAGTTATTCCAGGTTGGATGAGGTGCGCTGTGACTGGACCCCCTGGTGCACGTTGGTCACGCCACCCGGCGCCCCTCATTCCCATCACAATGGGGGCGAGGAGCGAGCGTTGTTCCTGATCGTGCAGGACGGTGGCTTGCACTATCACGCCCGGACCATGGGGTTTGAGTTTCTGGGTGGGGATTGAGGGTCGCTATCTCCGCTGTTTCTGTAGGAGCGCACGAGCACCGCGAGGCCGCGATGACGGTGCATCAGGCAAACCGCTATCGCTGCCTCGCGGTGCTCGTGAGCTCAGATTTTGTCAGCTGCGCGACAGCGCGGTGTCAATGGGCCAAAAATCGCAACGATAACAGCCAGTCGCTCAGAGGTCTCGCGCTGCAAGACTTGCTCCCCGATTACGGTGGCCTGGTCCGTTCAGGACTCCACAGGCGCGTAATAGCCGCCTACGGCCGGGGGGTGAATCAATTGCGCGGTTTTGCCAGGGGTGGATGCGTCTTTCATGTCACCTGGCACCAGGCCCACCACTTCGCCGCTTTCCAGCAATGCCCAAGCCGCAACCGGGTGAATGTAGAGCTTGCCCGAGTGGCCATCCTTGTGGATGTAGTTCCACCCTGAGCATGGGGTGATTTGCATGATTTTTGCGGTCATGGAAATGTCCTCCCTAAATGAGTGCCTATCCAGCGTAGCGGAAAATTTTCACCTGACAGGCTGACTGTAGAAGCTGTCGAAGGCTGCGAAAGCATTTTCCCTGACGCACCGCGGTTCGCAGCCTTCGGCAGCTCCTACAGGGAGGGGCAGGCCATTTGGGTGTGATGCGCCGCTGTCTCTGATCGTCTAGCATGCGCCTGCAAAAATAACCCGCGAATAACGAGCGCCCCATGCAAAACCTGCTGAACGAGATCCTTGATGAAGTCCGTCCACTGATGGGGCAGGGCAAGGTTGCCAATTACATTCCGGCCTTGGGCGAGGTGCTGCCGGATCAATTGGGTATTGCCGTTTACAGCAATGATGGCGAGCTGTTCTGCGCCGGGGATGCTCAGACGCGTTTTTCGATCCAGAGCATCTCCAAGGTGTTCAGCCTGGTGCAGGCTATCGGGCATTCCGGCGAGGATATCTGGCAGCGCCTGGGTCACGAGCCCTCGGGCCAGCCGTTCAACTCCCTGGTTCAGCTGGAGTTTGAGCGGGGCAAGCCGCGCAATCCGTTCATCAACGCTGGCGCTCTGGTGATCTGCGATATCAACCAGTCACGTTTTGCTGCACCGTCATTGTCGATGCGTGATTTCGTGCGCCGCCTGTGTGGCAATCCCGAGATCATTTCCGATTCGAAAGTGGCCGAGTCTGAATATCAGCACCGCTCCCGCAATGCCGCCGCTGCCTATCTCATGAAGTCGTTCGACAACTTCCATAACGATGTGGAAGACGTGCTGCGCAGCTACTTTCATCACTGCGCCCTGAGCATGAGCTGCGTGGATCTGGCCCGGGCTTTCGGTTTCCTCGCCAATCAGGGTTACTGCGTGCACAGCGGGCAGCAGATCCTCAGCGCCCGACAGACCAAGCAACTCAACTCGATCATGGCAACCAGTGGGCTGTACGACGAGGCGGGTAACTTTGCCTATCGCGTTGGTTTGCCGGGTAAGAGTGGTGTGGGTGGCGGGATAGTCGCCGTAGTACCGGGCCGTTTCACGGTCTGTGTGTGGTCCCCGGAACTCAATGCGGCGGGCAATTCGCTTGTGGGCATGGCGGCGCTGGAAAAGCTCAGCGCGCGGATCGAATGGTCGGTGTTCTGAGCCTGATTCCAAGCCCAGATCAGACCTGCACTGATCGTCTGGATGGGAATGCTTTTACGTAGGAGCGCGCTTGCCCGCGAGGCGATGTGTCAGCGAAAAATCCGTTGCCTGACGTGACGCCATCGCGGGCAAGCGCGCTCCTACAGGGTCCGATGTTTACTGCGCGATCCAGCACTGGCGAGGAAATTTCCGAGTATTCGCGCGTTGCGAAAGGTCTACTGAATTCGAATCGGCTGATGTCTGGCCGATTGCAAGAATCGTGAGCCATAGGAAGTCCGCTTTTGAACCGATCAGTCGCGCCGTATTTTGAATTTTCGTGCAACGTGTCGGCGCTGCTAAGGCCGCTGATGATCGCATTGACCAGTGTGTTACTGGTGGCCTGCGGAACCCAGCGGGCCAATCAGGCCCCGGAACTGACCCCCGGCCAGGTGCGCGCGCAGATTGTGCGCCTGATGCCTGCCAACACCCCGGATCGCGAAGGCTGGGCGGCCGACATCCAGACCGCCTTTGCCGCCCAGGAACTCGACCCCAGCACGGAGAACCTGTGCTCGGTACTGGCCGTGACCGAACAGGAATCGACTTACCAGGTCGATCCTCCCGTGCCGAATATGGCGAAAATTGCCCGGGGCGAAATTGACCGGCGTGCTGCCCGGCTACACATCCCGAACCTGCTGATCAATCGTGCCCTGCAAATCAAATCACCCAATGGCAAAACCTACGCCGCTCGGCTGAATGCTGCGCGCACCGAGAAGGATTTGAGCGGGATCTTCGATGACTTCATCGGCATGGTGCCCATGGGCCAGACCCTGTTCGGCAGCCTGAACCCGGTACACACCGGCGGGCCTATGCAGGTGAGCATCGCTTTCGCCGAGCAACACGCCAAGGGCTACCCGTACCCAGTGGATGGCACGATCCGGCGTGAGGTGTTCAGCCGCAAGGGCGGGATGTATTTCGGCATCGCGCATTTGCTGGGCTACCCGGCGGATTACCCGAAGTCGTTGTACCGTTTTGCTGACTTCAACGCAGGCTGGTACGCCAGTCGCAACGCGGCGTTTCAGAGTGCCGTCAGCCAGGCTACCGGGATCAAGCTGGCGCTGGATGGAGATTTGATTCGCTATGATTCCACATCGCCAAGTTCCACCGAGCTGGCCGTGCGTTCGTTGGGTAAACGCCTGGACATGAAGAACTCGGCCATTTTCAGCCAGCTCAAGCAAGGCGATACTTTTGATTTTCAGAAGACCGAAGTGTACGAGCGGGTGTTCGAGCTTGCCGAGCAGTCGGCGGGCAAACCCCTGCCGCGGGCGATTCTGCCGGGCATTACCCTGCAAAGCCCGAAAATCACCCGCGAGCTGACCACCGCCTGGTTTGCCGATCGGGTGGATGGTCGGCGTGAACGCTGCGTGCAACGGGCCGGGCGTTAGGGGCGTTGGCTGCCGAGTTTTTCCAGGGTCAGCGGATCGTGTGCACCGTCGTAAAAGGTGTCCAGCACGGCCTGGAAGATTTTGCGCTGGGGTGCGGCGCTGGCGAACAGGGTCATGCTCGACTGTAATTTCAGGTCGTCAGGCGAGCCGAATATCTGCCGCGCCGTCCATTGAAGTTGCGGTTCGATGATTTTCGCGCACTGCTCCAGGCGTGGTCCCAGCAGCGGATGGTCAAGGTAGGCTCGCGCTTCCTCGATACCGGTTATGGCGTAGAATCGAGCCGTCTCGCTGCGACCCAGCCCGGTTATCTGCGGGAATACGAACCACATCCAGTGACTTTGCTTGCGGCCTTCGCGCAGCTCGCTCAGGACTTGTTCGAATATCGGCTGTTGGGCTTCAACGAAACGCTGCAGATTGTAGATGTCGTCCATGCTGCACCTCCTGAGGGCTTATGACCCGAACTGTAGGACCGAACTTGTTCGCGAGAGGATGTCAGATACACCGCCTCGCCAACAAGTTGGCTCCTACCGAATTGCATATCAACTTAGCCAGTCCGAGCCCTCACTGAATGCCTGTCGTCAGTCGTTTCACCGCTTTTCTTGATCAGGCACGCCGTGCCATGGGCCTGGTCTGGACCACTTCCCGGGGTTTATCACTGGGATTGGTTTTTGCCACGCTGATCGCCGGTGTACTGCCGGCGCTGGCCGCCTGGCTGGGCCAACAAATTGTCGATGCCGTGGTCGCTGCCATGCAATTGCACGCCGCGAGCGGCGAAGCGCCGTTGTGGCCGGTGCTGCGTTACGTGTTATTGGAGGCGGGCGTACTCGCGCTGCTGGCCGGCACCCAGCGGGCGTTGTCAGTTCAGCAGTCGTTGCTGCGGGTGCAACTGGGGCAGAAGGTCAATACCCTGATCCTCGAGAAAGCCCAGACCTTGTCGCTGATCCAGTTCGAGGACTCGGAGTTCTACGACAAACTGGTCCGCGTACGCCGAGAAGCCTCGACCCGGCCGCTGGCATTGGTGACTAAATCTCTGGGGCTGATTCAGAATCTGATTTCCCTGATCAGCTTTGGTGTATTGCTGATCCATTTTTCGCCCTGGGCGCTAGTGATTCTGGTCATTGGCGCGCTGCCGGTGTTCTTCGCCGAGGCGCACTTTTCCGGTGATGCATTTCGCCTGTTCACCCGGCGAGCGCCGGAAAGCCGTCAGCAAAACTACATCGAGACCCTGCTTTCCCATGAAACCTACATCAAGGAGGTCAAGCTGTTTGGCTTTGGCCCCTTGCTGATGCAGCGTTATCGCGACAACTTCGACCGGCTGTACGCAGAGGACCGTCGCCTGACCTTGCGCCGCGATGGCTGGGGTTTTCTGCTGGGCTTGCTGGGCACCAGCGCGTTCTACTTCGCCTATGGCTGGATTGTGATCGATGCCGTGCACGGTCAAATCACCCTGGGGCAGATGACCATGTATCTGGTGCTGTTCAAACAGGGGCAAAGCGCAGTGAGCAGCAGCCTCAGCGCCATTAGTGGGTTGTATGAAGACGGGCTGTACCTGGCCGATCTTTACGACTACCTCGGCCAGCCAGTGCCGGTGGAGAGCGGACATCTTACAGAAGGCGTATTACCCGGCGACGGCCTGCGCTGCGAAGGCGTGGGCTTTACCTATCCCGGCTCCAGCCATCAGACGCTGGCAAACATCGACCTGCACCTGGCCCCCGGCCGCAGCGTGGCCTTGGTGGGGGAGAACGGTTCAGGCAAAACCACCTTGATCAAACTGCTGACCCGGCTGTATCGGCCCAACGAGGGGCGCATCCTGCTCGATGGCAGCGACCTCAATGACTGGAGCGAAGATGCTCTGCGACGGCGTATCGGGGTGATTTTTCAGGACTATATTCGCTATCAATTCGTCGTCGGCGAAAACCTCGGAGTCGGGGATATCGATGCGTTCGGCGAAGAACACCGCTGGCGCGAGGCGGCCGGGCAGGGCATGGCGGCGGAGTTTATCGAACGGCTGGATAAAGGCTATGCCACCCAGCTGGGCCGCTGGTTTGCCGGTGGTCAGGAATTGTCCGGCGGACAGTGGCAGAAAATCGCCCTGTCGCGGGCTTATATGCGCCGCCACGCTGACCTGCTGATTCTCGATGAACCCACTGCGGCACTGGATGCCGGAGCGGAAGCCGCCGTGTTCGATCACTTTCGCGAATACGCCAAGGGCCGTATGACACTGCTGATCTCCCATCGATTTTCCAGCGTGCGCAATGCCGATCACATCGTGGTGCTCGATCAGGGACGGGTTCTGGAGCGCGGCGACCACGCCAGCCTGCTGGCGGCGGGTGGGCGCTATGCGCAGCTATTTGATTTGCAGGCGCGGGGGTATAGGTAGGTAGCCGCGATATTTGTAGGAGCGCACAAGCACCGCGAGGCCGCGATGGCGGTGTGTCTGATACACCGCCATCGCGGCCTCGCGGTACTCGTGCGCTCCTACAGGGACCATGTTCGCTGTGCTGTTAACTCTTACTTCATGTTTCACCGCTTGCCCATGGCGCAAGACACGGTGTATCACCTTGGGCTGGATTTTTGCTAAGGAGTGATTGGACATGCGCGCTGCAACGACTGCCGGTTTCATGCTGGCTCTGGCTCTACCCCTGCAAGCCATGGCGGAGACACCCAGCTATGGCAAGCAACTGGAAGGGTTCCAATACCCTCATCCGGTAAGCAAGTTCGAATTCGACTCCCAGGGTAAAAAACTGGAAATGGGCTACATGGACGTTGCTGCCCAAAACAAGGCCAATGGCCAAACCGTAGTGTTGTTGCACGGCAAGAACTTCTGTGCGGCCACCTGGGAAGACAGCATCAAAGCCTTGAGTGGCGCAGGGTATCGCGTCGTAGTGCCGGATCAGATCGGTTTCTGCACCTCAAGCAAACCCGAGAATTATCAGTACAGCTTCCAGCAACTGGCGACCAATACGCATGCATTGTTGAGCAAGTTGGGTATCGAAAAGGCAACGGTGATTGGCCATTCCACCGGCGGCATGCTCGCCACTCGTTATGCCTTGATGTACCCGCAGCAGACCCGGCAATTGGTCATGGTCAATCCGATTGGTCTGGAAGACTGGAAAGCCCTGGGCGTGCCTTATCGCACGGTGGATCAATGGTATGCACGAGAGCTCAAGACCACCGCCGAAGGGATTCGCAAATACGAACAGAGCACTTATTACGCAGGGCACTGGAAGCCTGAGTATGACAAGTGGGTGGACATGTTGGCCGGCCTGAACAAAGGCCCAGGGCATGAAGTGGTGGCGTGGAACTCGGCGCTGATCTACGACATGATCTTCACCCAGCCGGTCTATTACGAGTTTTCGAACCTCAAGGTCCCGACCTTGCTGATGATTGGCGATGCCGACACCACCGCCATCGGCAGCGACATTGCTTCACCCGAGCTCAAAGCCAAACTGGGTAACTACAAAGTGCTGGGCAAGAACACCGCGAAAATGATTCCGGGTGCGAAGCTTGTCGAGTTCCCGGGTATGGGGCATGCACCGCAAATGGAAGACCCGGCCGGGTTTAACAAGGCGCTGGTGTCGGGGTTGAGCGACCAGTAATTTCTCGTTGGAGCGTGTGGGCGGCATTCCGACTTGCCCGCGAACCAGGTGCCTCGGTTCTTCAGCTATACCGCGTGATCGTTCTTCGCGGGCAAGCCTCGCTCCAACAGGGTTCTCGTGAATTGCATTAATTCAACAACTCCGCAAACGCCTTGTCCGCTTCCAGCACGGCGGGCAAGCCGGCAAATAGCGCGTCCAGATTCAGTCCCTCGGTCAATGGCCCGACCACAGCCCGTTGCGCCTCAGGCGTCGCGCCGCCGTGGTTTTCCAACGCGTCTGAAATCAGCATCGCCTGCGCCACGATACGCGGCAAGGGAGCATTGGCAGGGGCTTGCAGGGGTTTGGCCTGATAAGCGATCGCTTGTTGGATAACCTCCGGGAGGTGCCAGCGGCGGGCAAGTTCTTCGCCTACTTCGGGATAGCCAAAACCCAACTGAACGGTTTCGTTGGCCGCGCGCCCCGGTGTACCGGTCTTGCTTGCGGCATTGATTCGCTCGGCTACGTCCGGCGCTCCGGTCTGGATCAGCAACTCGCCGATGTCATGCATCACTCCGCAAGTGAAGGCGATCTCAGGGTCAGCCCCGGTCTGTTTGGCGATCATGCGACAGATGCCGGCGACCTGAAAACTTTTCAGCCAGAACCCCTTGAGATCAAAGCTCGGCCCGGCCTTGAAAGCCCCGGTGACTGCCGAAGCCAGCACTAGCGTGCGCAGGGTATTGAAACCCAGCCGCATGGCTGCATCTTCGATACTCGAGGACTCCCTCGATCCGCGGAACCGGGCCGAGTTTGCCAAGCGCAGAATCTTTGCCGAAATCACCGGATCTTTCTCGATATTGCGGGCGATGCTTTCGAGGCTGGAGGATGGGCTGTCGAATTGCAGGATCAGATCCTGGGCCACTTTGGGAATGCTGGGAAGACTGTGCAGATTGGCGAACAGCGTTTCAATGCTCATAGACGACTCACCTTTTTCTCATCCTGAAACCAACGATAGGCGAGATTGGCGAGGCTGCACGGTGAGGGAGTGTTAAATGCGTGAAACAGTGAGCAAATTGGCTGAAAGCTTTGTGCCCTAGGGTTGATACCGCGTGATTTACTCTCCAGGAACGGGATCCCGTAGGAGCTCACGAGCACCGCGAGGCAGCGATGGCGGTTTGTCTGACACACCGCTATCGCTGGCCTCGTAACCTCGGTGAGCTCCTACGAAAATTGCATTTCAATTCAGGGGCATACGAGCTTCACAAAGCTACTGCCGTCACCAGCTTCCCGTCATCGAAATAGCCACTCAGATTGGCGAACACCAGGTCGGCCATGGCCTGGCGGGTTTCATGGGTGCCGCTGCCGATGTGCGGCGTCAACACCACCTGATCCATGCTCAGCAGCTCTGCTGGCACATTTGGCTCGTCTTCGAACACATCCAGCGCGGCGCCGGCAATCTCCCCCGCCTGGAGCGCAGCGATCAGAGCTTTTTCATCCACCACAGAGCCCCGTGCAACGTTGATCAGATACGAATCAGAGCCCAGGGCTTTCAGTACCTGGGCGTTGATCAGTTTCTCGGTGTCCGGCCCGCCGGGGACGATCACCACCAGAAAATCCGAGGCTTTAGCCAGCTCATCAAGGTCGGCGTAGTGGGTGTAGGACACCTCAGGGTAGGGCTGGCCGCGGCGAAAGTAGGCGATGTTCATGTCGAACGCCGCTGCTCGTTTGGCGATGGTTTTGCCGATCTTGCCCAGACCGACGATGCCGCAGGTCTTGCCGGTCAGGTCGCGGCCCAGAGGGAATTTGCCGGTGGTCCACTTACCTGCCCGGACGAAGCGTTCGGCTTCGCTGACTTTGCGTGAGACACACAGCAGCAGTGCCAACGCCGTGTCGGCAACGGCATTGTTCAGCACGTCAGGGGTGTTGCTCAGCTGGATGCCACGGCTGGCGATATAAGCGGTGTCCACCGCGTCATAGCCGACGCCGAAACTGCTGATCACTTCGAGGTTGGGCAGGCGTTCGAGCAAGGCGTTGTCTGTGCCCATTATGCCGCTGGTGACGATGCCGCGAATCTTGTCACCGCTGGAGGCTACCCACGCATCCAGATCCTTGATTTCCCAACGGTTGTGTACCGTGAAATCCCGTGCCAGGTTTTCCGTCAGCGAGGCGTGCATCGGGCCCCAGACCAGGATTTCAGCTTTACTTTGAGTCATATCGGTTCGCCCGTCCTGTGCTTGTTTTAAAGGCCATTTTTAGAAGGCATTGTCTAGCCGCGTTGCGACATGGTCGTCGTACAACCAAGGTCGAATCATATACAGATAGGCCTGTCATTCAACCCTGATGTCTTGGCCCCGTCTCACGCAGCAACAGTGCCAGCACGATGGCCAGCACGATCCCACCCAGCAAACACGCGCCTGCCGCCTGAAATACCGGCAGCGTCAGGGCATTGCCCATCGCCAGGCGAGCCAGCAGATAACCAAACACCGGAGTGAGCAGGGCGCTGAAGGTGAATACCAGGAAATTGATCGCCCCGGTGGCGCTGCCTTTGACGTTATCGGCGTTGACCTCCTTGATGATCGAATACGGGATCATCGCCGCGCCTGAACCGATCCCCAGCAGCAAGCCGAACAGGTAAGGTGGCGCAACACCGGCAGGCAGATACAGGATTGCTGCGCTCGCCGTCAGCATCAGCAGGGCACCGCCGATCAGTACCGGCTTGCGTCGACCAATGTGGTCCGACAGATAGCCCAGCAGCGGGCAACCGATCACCCAGCCCAGGGGGATCATGCTGCTGCGGTTGACCGCTTCGGTGTAACCCACTGCCAGCCCGTCACGCAGAAACGGCACCCCCCAGATCATGTCGCCGATGGTGGTCGGCAAGAACAGTAAGCCGGCAGTAAAACCGCATAGCCAGGATTGCGGATTGCTCAACACTTTCTTGTACGGGATGAACACTGAGCCCAGGGAGTTGCTGCTACCGGCGGGTCGGGGGTCGTGGCCCTTGGGCGTCATGCTCATCACCAGAATGGCGATCACTACCAGACAACCTGCGGCAATGAACCAGAATTGCTGCCAGAGGATGGTCCCGTGAATGATGGGGCCCACCGCGAATTGCCCGGCGAAGCCACCCATCATGCCGAAACATTGCGTGAAGCCCACTGCGGTTGCCAGATAGCGGGGTGGAAAACCATGGGTGGCCAGATACACCGCACCAATGAAGGCACAGGCTGAGCCCGCGCCTTGCAAAAGGCGGCCGATTTGCGCGACCTGTAACTCGCCCATTCCGAACAGCG
>Ga0247814_10000106_pt1 | contig 80438 bp, 81 predicted proteins | sample UWRJL179409R1_FD_179947 | JGI IMG/M metagenome (GOLD analysis project Ga0247814, IMG submission 179947) | Plant litter microbial communities from Arlington Agricultural Research Station in Wisconsin, United States - UWRJ-L179-409R-1 | ecosystem: Environmental > Terrestrial > Plant litter >... | reverse complement strand
TCGTCATCGGTATCTTCTTTTGGGCAACCTATAACGGTCTTGTCACGTTACGAGTGCGTGTTGAAGAAGCATGGAGCGACATTAACGTCCAACTAAAGCGACGTTTGGATCTGATTCCAAACCTGATCGAGACCGTCAAGGGTTACGCGAAGCACGAAAGTGGCGTATTCACTGCGGTTACCGAAGCACGCGCAAACGTATTGAACGCCAAAGGTGTGCAAGAAACAGCGGCTGCTGAAAACCAATTCGAAGACACTCTGAAGAGCCTCTTCGCTGTTGCTGAAGCCTACCCAGATCTAAAGGCAAGCCAAAACTTCGTTGAGTTGCAACAAGAACTCGTTGACACTGAAGATAAAATCCAAGCATCTCGCCGATTCTACAACGGTGGTGTTCGTGACCTTAATACAATGATCCAGACATTCCCAGCAAACGTTGTTGCCGGAATGTTCAAATTTGAAAACAAAGACTTCTTCGATGTTGAAGAGTCTGAACGCGCAGCAGCCAACAAACCTACTGAAGTTAAATTTTAGTCGATCTCTGAAGATTCAGTACTGGAATGGTGGGCCCGTTTTTCCTTGACCAATTTTCGCTTATCTTGGATGAGTTTGCTCGAGCGGGCGGCGGCGGTTCTGGTGGCGGATCGGGGTCTGGCGAAGGTGGAGTGCTGGCCATCATTGGTGCGATTGGATACGCGCCAATGTATGGGCTTGCGAGGCTCCTAAGGCTCGGACAATACAATAAACCAGTTTGGCTGCTGCTACAGGTGGCTGGCTGGGTAATTGCGGGCCTCATAGCTGCGGCTCTAGTCGTTGCCTCGGTAATAACCGGTTCATTCACTGCTGGCTTTTATTTCTTCTTCCCGATAGCCGTTGGTGCCGTTCTTGGAATGGGGTCTGGGCTGTACTCGTGGTTCAGCAAGCTAAAACAAAGCAAAAAGGTGATAAGCGCCCTGCGTGCTGCTGAAAAAAGTGACTACAACTGGAACGAGAAAAAGCTACAGTCGTATACGGAAGGAATATTCTACAAGTTTCAAAAGGACTGGTCTGAATTTAATACCGAATCAATGGGCCGATATCTTTCGCCCAATTACCAAAATCATATTAACTTGATGTTGCATGCTTTGAACGGTGCGCATCGGGTGAATAAGATGTTAAATGTCAAAATTAAAAAATCAATGATTGTGGCAGTAACAGACTCAGACGATAACGACCAAGACACCTTCTTGATTGGGGTAAGTGCGCACGCCAACGACCAGTTAATTGATACCCGTAGCGGTAAAATGTTGTACCAAGATAAAAATGTATTTACTGAGTACTGGCGGTTTATCAGGCGGGGCAACGACTGGCTACTCGACGGCGTCGAACAGTCGACGAATAATTATTCGAAGACGCGTACTGATATTCAGACGTTTGCTCGGCAGAATAACATGTATTATTCACCGGACTGGGGCTGGCTGTTGCTACCGGCTGACGGATATCTGTTTAGTAACGGTAAATTCGGGGTATCCGACATCAACAATCACACAATCGGGTTTGTGAACAATGTCCTGACGCAGGCCTATACCTACGAGCCAATCCATGTAAAAAACACCGTGAGCGCCGACCAATACCTTGTCATGCAAACGAACGTACCGAAGTCGTATGGGCGAATTTTGGTCAAGCGACGCTCTAGGTTTATTAATTGGCCGGTGGCTGGACTTAAGAAGATTCAGATGGAATGGGGTGAGTTTAATGCGATGTATGACGTGTACGCTAGTGACATGGAGAAGGTGACTAGTTTCGAGTTGCTAAACCCTGCATTTATGGCGCATCTCCGCGACCTGCCATTTGAAGTAAATATTGAAGTTGTTGATAGTATCGTGTACATATTTACTAAGGCATCGGCGGACATCAGCACATACAAAGCTTTGTATGATATCCTGCTGAAAGCACACAAAGAAATGAAGCTCTAATCTGCTATAATAAGGGGTAGTTATGTACAAAGCAATCGCGACAAATAAACGAAATACGCTACTAATTATGGCTGTTTTTGTCGGTCTTATCGGCGCCATCGGATGGGTCGTGAGCCTCTACTACGGTGATATCTCGGTGGCTTACTGGGTAATAGGTGTTGCGGCTGTTTATGCTTTCATCCAATACTTTATCTCGAGTAAGCTCGCGCTTGCGATGACGGGTGCAAAAGAAATTCAAAAGCGTGATAATCCACGACTATTTCGAATTGTCGAAAATCTGGCAATTACGCTTGGTATCCCAACGCCCAAAATTTATATCATTGAAGACTCGGCGCCGAACGCATTTGCAACCGGACGAGACCCAAAGCACGCCGTTGTTGCAGCGACGACTGGTTTAATGGATATTATGGATGACCGTGAACTCGAAGCGGTGATGGCGCACGAAATGGGGCACGTTCAAAACTATGACATACGCGTGAGTATGATTGCTTTTGGACTAGTTAGTGCAATTGGTATTCTGGCCGATGTTGCGATTCGTATGTTCTTTTTCGGCGGAGATCGCCGTGAAAATAATGTGCACCCAGCGGTCTTAATTGTTGGTGCTGTTGTGATCATCCTTGCGCCAATTATCGCGACGATTGTGCAACTCGCCATTAGTCGCCAACGCGAGTACCTTGCTGATGCAACCGGTGCCCTGACAACGCGTGACTCTGAAGGTCTTGCGATGGCACTTGGCAAGCTACAGACCTACGGCAAGCCAATGCAGCGACAAACTACCTCAGCCGCACACATGTTTATGAATGATCCACTGAAGCCTGGTTTCTTCTCGAAGCTATTCGCAACCCACCCGCCACTGTCTGAACGTATCAAAAGGCTTCGTGAAAATGCCGCGCAGTTCTAAAAAAAGCCTGACGATACAGCAAAAAATTATAGCGACTATCAAAAAGCCGTTTGACGCGGTTGTGGCAGCGACAGGTCGTTTCTTGGCGAGGCGTCCACACCGTAGTTTTCGCCTCACAAGGCGCCGCGACCATCAACGCTCGCTAAAAATGCCTGGGTATATTGCATTCACTCGATTTGTAAATAAGACCGTATGGAAACACCGTAAGGTATTTGTTCTTTTGGCGGTTGTCTACGCTGTACTGAGCGCGGTGTTGATCGGTATTGGCTCGCAGGACGCGTATTCATCTTTGACCTCGACATTGCAAGAAACTGGGTCTGAGGTTTTTCAAGGTAATTTTGCCGAGCTACAACAAGCTGGCCTTTTATTTGTCTCGGTGGCAAGCAGTGGGCTAACAACAACACCAACTGAAGTCCAGCAAGTCTATACGGTTATTTTGGGATTGATGATCTGGCTAGTGACTGTCTGGTTGTTGCGTAATCTTTTGGCGGGACACAAGGTGCGGCTACGCGATGGTATTTATAGCGCCGGAGCGCCAATTATTCCTACCTTCATGGTTGGGTTGGTGATGGTCGTGCAGCTTCTACCACTCGGTATCGCAGCGCTAGGGTATAGCGCGGCAAGTGCGAGCGGGTTGTTGGACGGCGGGGTTGAAGCGATGTTGTTTTGGTTTGCCGCTGCGCTGCTAACGATTATGTCGCTATACTGGGTGACGAGTACGTTCTTTGCTATGGTAATCGTGACACTACCTGGTATGTATCCAGGGCGGGCCCTGAAAACTGCTGGTGATATGGTTGTTGGCCGCCGACTTCGGATTTTGACCCGAGTGGTATGGATGTTTGTGTGTATTGGTGTGGCTTGGGCGCTGATCTTGATTCCAGTTATTCTGATCGACTCTGGTCTCAAGCAATTATGGACACAAATTGAGTGGATTCCCATCGTTCCTACGGTGTTGACAGTTCTTGGTGTGTCCTCGATTGTCTGGTCTGCAAGTTATATATATTTGTTATATAGAAGGGTTGTTGATGATGACGCAAAACCAGCTTAGCCAGCGCGCGAAAGAGTTACGTGAATTATTATCAAGCTATAGCTATGACTACCATGTTCGTGATGAGCCGGCGGTAAGCGACGCGGTATACGATAGCTTGTTTGCTGAACTCAAGAAAATTGAGACTGATCACCCAGAACTTGTGACGACCGATAGCCCTACCCAGCGAGTGGGTAGTGAGCTGCTCGGCGGGTTCAAGAAAGTAACGCACAGCTCTCGGATGCTGAGTCTGAACGATGTTTTTGACGCCAAAGAAGTCGCCGCATGGGTAGTGAGGATGGACAAACTATTGCCAACGACACGGCACGAATTCTTCGCCGATATCAAGATGGATGGATTGGCCTGCGCATTAGTGTATCAAGAGGGTGTACTCGTGCAAGCCGTGACGCGCGGTGATAGTTTCGTTGGTGAGGACGTGACTTCGAATGTACGTACTATCAAGAATGTTCCGCTGCGTCTGCGAGTGGCTGAAGGGTATGAAAAATTTCTCTCAGGACGCACCGAAATTCGCGGTGAAATTGTGATGCTCAAAAAAGATTTCCAGGCACTGAACGAAAAGCGCCGTGCAGCTGGTGAACCAGAGTTTGCGAACCCTAGAAATCTGGCCGCCGGCACAATTCGTCAGCTTGATCCAAAACTGGTCGCAGCGCGACCGTTATCGTTTCGAGCCTATGACATTTTACGCGATGATCCGGCAGACATCCCGACTAATATTGCTGCTTATGAAACCTTGTCAGCACTTGGGATTAGTCGTAACAAACAAGCAGCGACATTTAGGACACTCGACGGCGTCATGGAATTTATTCATAGCTGGAGTGACCGACGTCTAGCGCTGCCGTTTAATACCGATGGATTGGTCGTAAAGGTCAATGATCGAGCGCAGTTTGCCAAGCTTGGGATTGTTGGCAAGCAACCACGGGCTGCCGTGGCCTTTAAGTACGCTGCAGAGCAGGCAACGACTGTCGTGAAGGACATAGTGATCAGTATTGGCCGTACCGGCGCAGCAACGCCTGTTGCTGTCTTTGATCCGGTTGTCGTTGCGGGTACAACTGTTCAGCATGCGAGTCTTCATAACGCCGACGAGATTGCCCGGCTTGACGTACGTATTGGTGATACGGCGATTATTTTCAAAGCCGGTGATATTATTCCAAAACTTGAAAGTATCGTAGTGGAGCTTCGTCCCGAAACTGCCGAGCCATTTAATTTCGAAGCGGCACTTCACCATCAATACCCAGAGCTTTCGTTCACACGCCCCGAGGGTGAAGTTGTGTACCGCGTTGAAGGCGCAACAGGATCGTTATTGCTGACAAAAGCGGTTGAACACTTTGCTTCAAAAGGCGCACTTGATATCGATACGCTAGGTGAGAAGAACGTTATCGCATTGGTGAGTTCGGGGCTCGTAAAAGACCTGGCTGATATTTATGCCATTACTAAACAACAGCTACTAGAACTCGATCGTTTCGCTGATATCTCGGCCGGAAAGTTGATTGACGCAATTGCCGACAAACGAACACCGCTGCTTGAACGATTCGTGTATGGGCTAGGGATTCGTCACGTCGGGACGCAAACCGCAATCGACCTAGTGAATGCGTTTGGTTCACTCGAAAAGCTGCAATCTGCAACGATTGATCAGCTAAAGGCGGTGAGTGGTGTTGGCGAAATTGTCGCAGAAAGCACCGCTGCCTGGTTCGCCGATCCCGATAATGAAGCGTTGATTGCGAAGTTTGCGCAACTTGGCGTCGTGCCGACATTCGAGAAAAAAACGGGTCAGTTTGTCGGGCAGAATTTTGCTGTCACTGGAACGCTGGATTCGATGTCGCGTGACGAGGTGGCTGCCACAATTCGTGGACTCGGCGGGACGTTTCAGTCGGCTGTTGGAAAAGATACCAATTACCTTGTCGCTGGTGGTAAGGTAGGGGCAAGCAAGCTCAAAAAAGCCGAGGCCTACGGAACCACCATTTTAGATGAAGCTGCATTCTTAACCTTATTGGAGAAATAACCTATGCCCACTTTCTTTTTCAAGAAACTAGTTCGTGACCAGGTGCTACAGCGCTGCCTCGATGACCCAAAGGTCCGAACGGACTACCGTATTCTTGAACAGATTGAATTCAAGGCAGAACTAATTGCCAAGATTCACGAAGAAACGAATGAGATTCCTGTTCTAGAACATGGGGATGATGAAGTCTTGTCTGAGATTGCCGATGTTCAGGCGGTGATCGATAGCTTGATCGAATCGTATGGCTATACGAAAGACGACATCATCGCGGCGCAGCGCAAGAAAGCCGCCAAAAATGGTGTCTTTGAGAAGCGCGCCTATATCTACAGCGTTGATCTTGATGATGACAGTGAATGGATCGCATACTTTCGAAAAAGCCCCGAAAAATACGAGGAGCAACTATGAGCGCCACTAATGACATCGTCGTTCCATTCGTCGCCGCGGGTATTTACCACCACTTCAAAGGCAAGCGCTATGAAGTGGTCGGCGTCGGTCTTGACGCCGAGACGACCAAGCCGGTTGTCGTCTATGTTCCGTTGTACGAATCGAATATTCCATTTTGGGTACGCTCGTACGAAGTTTTCCTGGAATTTGTTGACGTCGACGGTGTGAAAGTACGACGATTCGAGAAGATTAATGAGTAAGCATCCAATTTTTATTACCGGAAACCAAAATAAAGTTAATTATCTTGTGAAAACGCTGGGGGTTGAACTTGAACATCACCGGTTGGACCTTGATGAAATTCAGTCGGTGAATCCGTATGAAGTAATCGGGCATAAAGTTCGCCAAGCCTATGAACTGCTGCAGCAACCAGTGCTGGTTGAAGATACCTCGTTATTTTTTAACGCACTCGATGGATTGCCTGGTCCCTTTGTGAAGTTTTTCGTGAACGCAAAGAATGGCCAAGTCATCATGTGTCGGATGTTAGATGGATTTGCTGATCGCACGGCCTATGCGAGTGCAATCTATGCCTATTATGATGGTAATGAGGTGCATACTTTTCAAGGGCGACTTGACGGCACGATTGCGATGCACCCTCGCGGGGGTGGTGGGTATGGCTGGGATGGCATCTTTGAGCCCGTGGGATATGGTGGTCTGACTCGTGCCGAGCTGACACCTGAGCAGGATATTGAATCGTACATGAAGATTCGTGACTTGGCTGCGCTTAAGGCTTTCTTGTTAGCATAAGACTATGGATAAAGTGATTCGACATAGTCGCCGCGCCGTTATTGCACTTATCGGCACTGTTGTTATTTTGTTTGGAGTTGTACTGATTCCGTACCCAGGACCGGGCTGGTTGGTGGTCTTTGCTGGATTCGCTGTGCTTGCCACCGAGTTCGAATTTGCCACACGCACGCTGGCATGGCTACGCAAGAAGTACGATACGTGGGTGTTATGGGCGAAGAAGCAGCATTGGATCGTCCGGCTACTTATGCTTGGGGGTACAGGGCTGGTGTTGGTGCTAACGGCCTGGCTACTCAATACGTTCGGGCTGATTAATGGGTTCTTGCAACTTGGACAAGATTGGCTGATATCACCATTCTTTATTTAGTCTGCGGTGCCTAAAAAAGCCAAAAAAATAACCCCTCCGAAGAGGGGTTATTTTAGCTAGTAAATTACCAGCTACGTTGGCGGAATGAACCACCATCGTTTGTGCGAGGTCGGTCTTCTTTAGGTCGAGCAAGGCTAACGTTTATTGGACGTCCGTCAAGTTCTTTACCGTTTAGTTGATCAACAGCTTTTTGGTTGTTAGCTTCGTCAGTATATTCGACGAAACCGAAACCCTTTGAACGACCACTTTCGCGGTCCATGACTACACGTGCACTAGACACTTCGCCAATTTCTTCAAAGAAAGCTTTTAGACTGTCATCGTTAGTTGCGTAAGCAAGGCTACCGATAAATAGATTTTGTGATGCCATAGTTGGATATCTTCTTTTCTTCTTCTAATTACTTGTTGTCAGATCGACCATGACGACAGTATTTCGGTGAAGAAGAGAGTTTATCCTTGGAAGAATAAGCGCTCGCCGTCCACTTTGGTACGCGTTGTGCTTCTGAACGCTTCTTATTTAAGCATATCCGTACGTAAAATACTAGTGATACCCCTTAAAGTTAACTTATAAATAAGACTTGCGCTTATGGTTAAAACAAGCAATAATGTCACTATGCTGATGCGCATTGGGGCAAAGTCCTAGTCGCGGCAAAACAAACATGTCACAACAAAAAATTGCGCCCCGGGTGGGCGCGCAGCAGCCAAATGTACGTCTCTTTCACGGAGGCGTATTTTTGTTGAAGTAATTTCCTGAAAACTTTATGGCATAATGAAGGTAATGTTTAAGGCTTATATCCAAAAGAAATTAGAGAAGTACGCCGCTAAGTATTTGCGTCGTCATCCCGACATTAAATTGATCGCCGTGGTGGGGTCTGTTGGCAAGACAACGACGAAACTGGCGATTGGTACGGTTCTGTCGCAGCGTTTCCGAGTTCGGCTGCACGAGGGCAATCATAATGCAGAGATTAGCGGCCCGCTCGCACTTTTAGGTATCGACTACCCAAGTAGTGACCAAATCAAACACTTCGGGACCTGGCTGGCTATCTTTAAGGCTGCGCGTCAACGTATTCGCGATCCATCAGATGTTGACGTCATTGTTCAAGAAGTTGGTAGCGACCGGATTGGGCAAATTCCACACTTTGGTACCTATGCGCGGCCGTATCTGGCTGTTGTGACGGCGGTATCGGCTGAACATATGGAGTTCTTTGGGACACTGGATGCTGTGGCTAGTGAAGAACTATCGGCAGCAAACTTTAGCCAGTCGGTATTAATTAACCGCGACAATATCGATGGTAGCTACGCCAGTAAATTAACGAATCCACGAATTAATACCTATGGTACGACCGAAGCGGCTGAATTTCACTTTATTCAAAATGATTACACGCTACAGGACGGCTACTCGGGCTTGTTTACTGCACAGGGTGAATTAAGTGTGGCGGTAAAGGTCCAAATAAAAGTTGCCGGCGAACACACGCTGCGCGCCGCCGTTGCTGCAGGTGCAGTTGGACTAAAGCTTGGCATGACGCCAGATGAGTTACGCAACGGATTAAATAACATTCAGCCCGTCCCCGGACGAATGAGTATTCTACGTGGCGTCCAAGACTCGATCATTATTGATGATACGTATAATTCCAGTCCGCTGGCAGCTGTCGCCGCGATTCAATCGCTGTATTCACTATCGGTACCGCAGCGGATTGTAGTGCTAGGCAGTATGAACGAACTGGGTGCAACCTCACCAGCCGAACATACGGCGATTGGGAAGCTATGCGACCCGAGTATGCTGTCGCATGTGATTACGGTCGGTGAGCAGGCGGAAACATACCTGGCCCCTGCAGCCCGCTCAAATGGTTGCCACGTTGTCAGCTTCAAAACCGCCCTCGAGGCTGGTGCTTATGCGCACAAAGTACTTGAAACGGGCTCAGCGCTCCTATTTAAGGGTTCCCAGACCGATATCTACCTCGAAGAAGCGGTCAAGATCGTCTTGCATTCGACTGATGATGAGTCGCGATTGGTGCGACAATCACCTGAATGGTTGCAGACCAAGCAAGCCTTCTTTTCAAAGTTCTAATCTGTTTGCTATACTAAAGGCATTATGAATCGCTACAACCCCTCGGAGATCGAGCCAAAATGGCAACAGGTCTGGGAGGACCAAAAAGCCAACGAAGTCACGACTGACCCATCAAAAGTCAAAATGTACGTCTCTGGTATGTTCCCGTATCCGTCTGGTGCCGGGATGCACACTGGTCACGCCTTTAGTTGGGCGATTGTTGATGCGATTGCACGCTTCCACCGTCAGCTAGGTCATAACGTCCTCAACCCAATTGGCTGGGATACGTTTGGGCTACCGGCTGAAAACTACGCCATCAAAACAGGTACTTCGCCGAAAATTGCGACGGCGACCAATATCGCAAACTTCAAGAACCAGTTTAAGCGTATGGGTGTCGGTATCGATTGGTCCCGTGAGATTAACACGAGTGACCCTGAATATTACCGCTGGACGCAGTGGGTATTTACGAAATTATTCGAGCGCGGCTTGGCGTATCAAAAAGAATCACTCCAATGGTGGTGTCCTGTCGACAAGACGGTTCTTGCTAACGAGCAGGTTGAAGGTGGTCACTGTTGGCGCTGCGGCAGTTTAGTCGAAAAGAAATCAATGAAACAGTGGTTTTTTAAGATTACTGATTACGCGGATTCATTGCTTGATGAAATCGAAGACCTAGATTGGCCACAAAAAATTAAGACAGCGCAGACAAACTGGATCGGCAAGTCTGTCGGTGCGGAAATTGAATTCCAAATTGAAAACAGTGATAGCAATATCACAGTCTTTTCTACGCGCCCCGACACGATCTTCGGTGCGACCTTCCTCGTTCTGGCGCCAGAGCATGAACTTTCAATGCAACTTGGTGTGGGCGACTTCAAAGAGGCAGCGGCTGAGTATATTAAAGCTGCCGTCAAGAAATCTGAAATCGAACGTTCGAATGACACCAAGGAAAAAACCGGCGTGTTCACTGGTACCTATGCCATTAACCCTGCAACAGGTGATAAAGTACCGATTTGGATCGCTGATTACGTTCTGGGTGGCTACGGTACCGGTGCAATCATGGCCGTACCAGCACACGACGAACGTGATTATGCGTTCGCTGAAAAATATCACTTACCGGTTATCGCAGTTGTAGAACCAGAAACAGGTAAGCCACAAGAGAACCCTGAGGCTCGTAAGAGCATCGTGGCGATCGTTCGTAACCCACTAACTAATAAGTTCCTTTCGATCAACTGGGGTGCACAAAATGGCGGCAACCTATTTGTTGGTGGCGGTCGTGACGAGCACGAAGATATTATCGATACCGCCAAACGTGAAATCCTAGAAGAGACAGGGTATCGCAACGTTGCGCTCGTCAATCAAACTGGTCGCATGCACCACAATTACTTTGCTCACAGCAAGAACGTCGCGCGACGGATTGAAGCGCACGCTCTGCTATTTGACCTGATCGACGAAGCTCAAGACGATACTGCGCTTGAGGCTGACGAACAAGGTAAGTTTACAGTTGAATGGATTAGTGAAGCAGAAGCACTCGCGAAAGTGACTGACGAACTACACGCCACAAGCTTTTCGTTACTCGTTGGTGGCAAGAACTACCACGGCGAAGGTGTGATGGTGAATAGCGGTCAGTTCGACGGCATGGCATCGAGTGAAGCCCGCGAAGAAATCGTTGGATGGTTAGAGCAACAAAACCTCGGACGAGCGAAAACCTCATACAAAATGCGCGACTGGTTGATTAGCCGCCAGCGCTACTGGGGTTCACCAATCCCGATCATCCACTGTGCCGAGCACGGTGCTGTTGCAGTACCCGAAGATCAACTACCTGTTGTTCTACCTGATATCGAAGATTTCGCACCACGTGGTGACGGTACAACTGCCCTGGGACGGGCGACTGACTGGGTGAACACAACCTGTCCTGAATGTGGCAAACCAGCCCTACGCGAGACGGACACTATGGATGGCTACGCTGACAGTAGCTGGTACTTGTTGCGTTACGCTGACCCGCACAATAGTCAGCAAGCCTGGGATCCTGAATTAATTGACTACTGGGCACCAACTGACGTCTATGTCGGTGGTGACCACGCCGTTGCACACTTGTTGTACGTTCGATTCTGGACGCACGTCTTTAAGGACATGGGTCTTGTTGGTTTTAAAGAGCCAGTCAAAAAGCTGATCTATCACGGCTACATAAACGCCGAAGACGGTGCCAAGATGAGCAAGAGCAAGGGTAACGTCGTTGATCCACTTGATGTGATTGATTCTGGCTACGGTGCTGACGCGCTACGAACATACCTTCTGTTTATGGGGCCAATCGAACTTGATGCTAGTTGGAACACCAAGGGTGTTGCCGGCGTCTACCGTTTCTTAAACCGCGCCTGGACTGTTACTCAGGAATACCTAGGTGCTGATAAAACGGATACGACCAAGAATGATCAAGCGCTGCGCGTCATTCAGAACAAAACCGTGAAGAAGGTGACTGATGACATCCGTCGTCAAAGTTTCAACACTGCCATTGCGAGTTTGATGGAGTATGTCAACGAACTGTACAAGTTGAAACTAGACGGCTTTTCGACCGATGCCTGGAAAGACGCTTTGACAGCACTTGTTCAAATGCTGGCACCATTCGCACCGCACATTGCGGACGAACTATGGCAACAACTGGGTGGTGAAGGGCTGGTTCAAAACGCCAGCTGGCCAACCTGGGACGAAAGTCTGACAGTAGAGGATGCGATCACTATCGCAGTTCAAGTAAACGGCAAGCTTCGTGGTGAAATCACGATCGCCAAAGACATGGATGCTGAAGTTATTAAAGCTGAGGCACTAGCCCACGAGAATGTTGCCAAATTCGTCGGGGACCAAAAACCGGCCAAGATCATTTATGTTCCAGGCCGGCTCGTCAGTATCGTTTTATAGATACTATTTAGAAAACTTTTTAAAGCTAGTGAGTTTCAGGTGAGGGGATGGTGTTCTGTTGAATGCCAGTCCCGTCTTGAACTATGTAAGTGATTTGTCCCTTCACTTCTGTTTCGCTAATGACAAATGTATCGTCAAGGTCGTATGAGCCTTGGGCTTTGCCACTTTCGAGCATTGTAAAGTCGATGAAATCTTTAGCTGCTTCATCAGCTGATTCGTAGCCAGGCAGCGTTTCGAGAATTTCGATGCTTTTGCCGTTCACGGTGCTGCCAGGGGTGATATCAAAAATACCAACGATACTTGCTGGATCGACATCGGCAAGCGCTTGGTCTTGAATTTCAGCGAGAAGGCTTTCGTCTTGGGCGTATTGTTCGCTGATAGATGCGACACGCTCGTCTTCACGGGCTTGTTGTTCGATGTTTGATCCGACCGCTGCTCCAATAAGAAGTGCGCCTGCGGCACTGGCGCCAACTACCTTCAAGACACCGTGATTCTCTTTACCAAACAGTCGCTTTGAAGCCGCTGCGGCATCTGAATACTCTGAGTTCGTGTGTGTTTGTGTTTCATTGCTCATATGCATATACGATACCACATTTCAGACTATAACCATAACCACTTGAGTCTGACGGTGAAAAATAGTATAATAACGACAAGATTTTAACAACCTAAGAAAAGGATCATATTTCATGGGACAGCCAAAGAAACAGAGTAGCGCTCGAAAGACCGGACTACGACGCAGCCACCTACGCCTCATCCTTGCTCGCCGTGTAAACGGTACGTCACCAGTAAAAGCTACTGCGACACGCAAAGAAACTGGTAAGAAAATTGTTGGCGCAACAGCGAAAGTCGCTAAAGTACCAGCTGAGAAAAAAGCACCAGCTAAAAAAGCTCCAGTCAAAAAGACTACTGACAAATAGTTTTACTATTTGAGATTCAATTTACATTTACATCATTACAATAAAAGAGAAACAAACGCATTATGGCATCTAATCGTCATCTCGGTCGCATCGTCGCCCTACAAACTCTGTACGAGTTTGAATTTCGCACTGAGTGTGAAGATACTACTGTTGACGTTGCGGAAGTCCTTGGGCGCAATCTAACGCGTTACCAGACAGCCATTGATGACACCGACTTTGTCGATGCATTGGTCCGCGGAGTCCTTAAAGAACAAGTCGCATTGGATGAGACAATTCAGCCAATTGCGCCGGACTGGCCAATCGATCAGATTGCTCGAATTGACCGTAATATTCTTCGCATCGGTGTCTACGAACTTCTGCATCAAGCAGAGGTTGTTCCACCAAAGGTTGCAATCAACGAAGCGGTTGAACTCGCAAAAGCGTTTGGTTCTGATAACTCGAGTAAGTTTGTTAACGGCGTCCTCGGGACAGCCTACCGCACACTTGTAGAGGGAGTTACTGATGGCAGCACCACAGTTTGATAAGTTCAAAAAATATTTTACACGCAAAAAACCTTCAATTCAGGAAATAGTTCGCGAGCCAACGGCTGGTGGGATTGTATTTCGTCGTAACGCCGAAAATGGCGTTGAGATTCTGTTGATTCAAGATGCGAAAGACCGCTGGACTATTCCAAAGGGTCACATCGAAGAAGGCGAAACGGCGCAACAAACTGCAAAGCGCGAGATTGGCGAAGAGGCCGGCCTGAAAGAAGTTGATGTCCTGGGATGGCTTGGGAAGATTCACTTCCGTTACCGCCGTATCGATAAATTAGTTCTGATGACAACGCAGATCTATTTGGTGCGTGCCAAAGGCGACACGAACGATATCCAGAAAGAAGAGTGGATGAACGGTATTCAGTGGTTTACGTTCCATGATGCACTTGATGCGATTGAGTACGAAGATATTGGCAAACTAATGCTTCTTGCGATGAAGCGGATCCGTCAGGAGAATTTATAATGTCTGGAATGCAAGTAGGCCCGTATCAAGCGTTCGCGCGTGAATTTTTAGGCTTCGAATTTGAGAATATCGATCTTTTAGTGACTGCGTTTACGCACCGTAGCTACGTCAACGAACACCGAAAAAGTGTCAGCCAGCACAACGAACGCCTTGAGTTTCTGGGCGACGCAGTACTTGAATTGGTTGTAACGGATTTCTTGTTTAATAATTATTCTGAACCAGAAGGTATCCTGACGAGCTGGCGCGCTTCGCTGGTACGCACTGAAAGCATCGGTGCTGCCGGGATTAAACTTGGTTACGAGCCACTGATTCGGATGAGTCGTGGTGAAAAGCAGGGTGGTGAGCGTGCCCGTACGCAGATCCTGGCTAATGCTTTTGAGGCTTTGATCGGTGCAATCTACCTCGAGCGTGGCTACGGCGACGCAGAAGTGTTTATTAAAAAACACATTGCTTCAAAGCTCGATAACATTCTTAACGACGGCAGCTGGCGCGACCCTAAGTCACACCTCCAAGAGGTTATGCAGCGAAAAGACGGCGTCACGCCGCGCTACGTGGTGATTGAAGAAGTCGGCCCAGACCATGATAAGGTCTTTACGCTGGGTGTCTATTCTGGTGATCGCCTGATTAGTCAAGGGACCGGCCCTAGCAAACAGGCAGCCCAACAAGAAGCGGCCAAAACTGCGCTTTTGCAATACGAGCTATAATAAGTCGCGCTCACTCTGTTTGCCGATTGACGTACACGGTAAAACAGTGTAAAATCAATGAAGATTACAATTATTTTAAAGTGTTAGTTCACGAAATCGAAAAAGGAAGTTCTGTTTATGCTCGCAATTCGTTTGCAACGTGTCGGCCGTAAGGGTTACCCAACCTACCGACTAGCTGTCCAAGAATCTCAACGTCACCCATCAAGTGGTCGTGTTGTCGCCTACGTAGGTAGCTACAACCCACACACTAAAGATGCGACCGTTCAGGTTGAAGCAGCTCAAAAATATCTTGATAATGGTGCTCAGCCAACGCCTCGCGTTGTCAAGCTTATGAAAGACGCTGGTGTCGTCCTTCCTAAGTGGGTTGTTGAAGCTGGCAAAGACAAGCACAAAGTTGTTCGTCACGCTGACAAACTTCGCAAGAACCAACCGGCTCCAGAAGTCGAAGAAGTTGTTGCTGAAGTCGCAGCCGAATAGTTTACCCTTTTCTATCTTTATAGCCTCACAATTTGTGGGGCTATTTATTTTTCGACGGAACATGGAGTAGGGGAGGAGAAAGCCCCGCATATTTCAGCGGGGGCAGTGCGGAACGGATCCGCTCGTTGGCACTAGTCTTCTAGCGCGAAGCTCTCCCTGATGAGTCGAGCGTGTGCTGCGTCGAGACCTACGGTGATTGCTGCATTGATGCCGTGTGAACGCATCTGGTCGATGTAGTCCTCGGCATACTGCAATTGATCAAACCTCCATCGTTCCTTGATAGCGTGTGCGGATATTTTACGTTTTAAAGCGTCCAGCGGATCCCCCTTGTTGCGTAGACGATCTACGGCGCTGTTAACTATACCACGAAATCTTCGCATATCGTCTATCCTGTGTATCGTCTGGTAATTATAGCGCTGGGCGGTATCAAACCTCAATTCGCTTGTGCTACAATAAAAATACGATAACTTGCGCGTGACCAAAAGACATCAAGGGGGAATATATGTCCACAATCGACCAGCAATTCATAGACTATATCGTAAAATCTGTCGTCGGACATCCTAGTGATGTCGTTGTCGACCGAATCATCGACGAGAAAGGCGTATTACTGACATTGACCGTTAATCCAGAAGATCTCGGGCGGGTGATTGGTAAGCGCGGCGTAACCGCACAAAGTCTTCGGACGCTACTGCGCGCACTCGGCACTAAAAATGATGCCCGTTACAACCTAAAGATCGTCAACAACGATGGCCAAGATGGTCCGACCTTTTCGTCGCACGATGACGCTCAACATAACCAGAATGACCACCGTGATGCCGCAGCATCAACCTCAGATGAACCAATTTCAGAGCGTTTTTTTGCACCTGTGGAAAGCTCTACAGATCAGCCTGTGGACAAAGAGTCTGACTACTCAAAAAAGACTCGGGCAGAGCTTGCCGAACTCGACGATCTTGATATATAATACCTTCAAGTTCATGAACATCTTTGAACTGCGAGAATTTAAGCTCATGCGAGCGACAAATCACCACATTTGTTGAGAGCCTATGTGTATAAGAAACCACCTGTTTTAGGTGGTTTTTTTATGGGAACATTTCAACCGTCTAGACCATCAATGTATTGATGACGTAGTGAGTTGCCCGAGATTTCGCCCGGGTACTCATTGGTACTCACAGGCGATGCGTCCGGGCGGCGCAGCTTTATGACTCTTCATTCTTCATGTGTTGTTTGTAGTCGTCGATGATTTGATAGACGAACCACTCATTCTCGTCGGACCTGGCCATGAGTCTTGCGACGTGTTGTGCTGCGACGACCAGTTCGTTTATACATCCTATCAGCAGCAAGATTGCAGAGCTGGCGATAAAGAAGTAGCCGAAACCAGTCGCCAGGTCGGTGGCATGGATGCTAGCGGTCAACATAACGATGATGAGGCTACAGCAGACTACGACGTTTATTTTTTTGCGTCGTAGTATTTTTTGGCATGATGCCAAAAGATCACTCTCGAATGGCTCAAGCATCAAGACTCCTATCGACAATCGTGTATGGGAAGGGGCTGTTTTATCAGTTGAAGAAAAAGCTAAGACAACTATGGCATATATGTACAATGTGGTCAATATACCGTACACTGGTAACAGATGAAAAAGATTCAAGTTATTACACTATTCCCTGAAATGTTTGAAGGGGTGCTAAACAATTCAATGATGTGGAAAGCCCAAAAAGGCGGCGCTGTTGAATTCGGCATGGTTAATCTTCGTGATTTTGGGATTGGGCCACGTCAGCGCGTCGATGACACGCCGTATGGTGGAGGTGACGGCATGCTTTTGAAGCCCGAGCCGTTATTTGCAGCGGTTGCAAAAGCAAAACAAGCAGACCCAACTGCAAAAGTAGTACTTATGACCCCACGAGGACAGCGCTGGAAGCAGTCTCTCGCTCAAAGCTGGGCTGATGCTGATCAGGGCTATATTTTCATCTGCGGGCGCTACGAAGGCTACGATGAAAGAATTGTCAGCCTCGTTGACGAGCAGGTGAGTGTTGGTGACTATGTCTTGACGGGTGGTGAGCTGCCAGCTATGACGATTATCGATTCGATTGTTCGTCTTATCCCTGGTGTACTTGGTGGTGAAATGAGCGCCGAGATCGAAAGCTTTTCTGATGGTGAGACCTTGGAATTTCCGCAGTACACAAAGCCTGCAGAGTTTAATGGCATGAAAGTTCCAGAAGTATTGCTAAACGGTAATCACGCCCTGATTAATAAATGGCGTATAGAACACTCTTTAAAAGCCGAATAAGTTTAGGAAATCAATAAAAGAAAAAACCGCCTGGTGTAGCGGATTCTCTTCGTTGTGGTGGACGTCGTAGAGCGAGGTAGTCACACATAAATTTTTTGGAACTATGTTTGTTTTTGTAACTTTCGCTGGTTGATACTGTACCCGAGCGAAGCTAAAAGCACAAGCATTATAACAAAAATAACAACAGTCTACCGGATACTCGTGCCGAGGCCTGGTGGTATACTGCAGATATGAAGCTACTTCGTACGGCGACTGCGGCAACGGAGCCAAAGACAAAAGATGCGCATCTGATTGCACTTTTCTATGCCGCTATCTTATCTGTTATGGCCGTTGCGCAGCTATATACTTTCGATCATTTCCTTGAGCTTGTTGTGACATTTGGTCTACCTGGCCAAACAGCGACCGCCTACTTTCTGGCCGCATTTTTGGTAACCTGTGAAGTACTAGCATTGCCGTTTTTGTTGCGAATGCCGCTGAGTCCTGCGTTTCGATGGGTGAGTATGGCATTAGGGTGGATTGTGGCAGGGCTATGGATAGTACTGACGATCGGATTATTTTTGCAAGGTACTGTCGGTAATGTCGGCTTTTTAGGCACAGTTTTTGAGGTATTTCCTTCGTGGTGGACGATATATATCAGCCTGATGTTTGGGTTTGTGGCGGTGTGGTCGTCATGGGGCCTATGGCCGGGGTATAATGGGGAAAAGAAATGAGGAATACATAATGGAACTGCTGAATAAAATCGAAAAGGTCGTGCTTGGATGGATCAAGGATGTTCCGCACCTGCCGGTGACGACACAGAAGTGGATCTCGCAAAACGTTTGGTGGATCACGCTTGTCTTTGCTGTTATCGGTGGACTCGGGGTGCTGTACTCGCTGAATAATCTATTTTTGCTGATTGCTTCACTGGAATCGGTTTCGAGAGCGTATGTCATCACAACGACATTTGTTGAGTTTGCGATCGTAAAGCAAATCATCAGTATCGTGCTTTCTATTATGATTGTCGTTGCACTAGTGCTGGCTATCAATCCATTAAAGCTACAGCAGAAAAAGGGTTGGGTACTATTATTCCTCGCTCTACTACTTGAGGTAATCCTGGTCGTCGTCGGTGCACTGCTGAGTCTCAGTATCTTTGGATTTATCGTGAGTGTGATTTTCGGGGCTATTTTCCTAGGGGCGCTTGCTTACTTTTTGTTCGAGATTCATAGTCAGTTCGACCAGCGTAAAAAGCGTTCGTAGCTAAGCGCTACCTCGTACTACGGGTTGTAGGTACCGGTCAGAATGTAACCGCTTGATGGACTGATGACTATCTTTGTGCCGTCTACAGAACTTTGAATATCGCTTCGATATGCCTGCCCAAGACTTGTGTGGGTGACCCAGTTGGCACCACCGTCAATTGAGGTAGCGATATAGGATGGGATACCACCAGCAACCAGCTTGGTACCATCCGCCGAAGATGCGAAATGAGTCCAAGAACTCGATCCAGCAGATGTGAGAGAACTCCACGATGATCCAGAATTTGAGGTTGAGATCATGTAGCCTGGGTACCCACCGCCTGCGATCATTTTTACCATGTCGGCAGATGTGGCGAAGCCCATACCTGGCGATCCTGCACCGCGCATTGCCCATGTTGATCCACCGTTAACCGATGCTGCGATACCACTACTGGTGAGAGATGCCATCTTTGCCCCATCATTAGATATGAATGGGTTAGACCAGTCAGAGCTACTGATTGATGCGGTTGCGGTTGCTCGCGTCCAGTTCACGCCAGAGTTTGTTGACCAGTAGATTCGCCCATACGAAGAACCTGCGGAGGTATTGGTTGTCGTGGCGAGGAGTTTATTGCCATCTGCCGAAGATGCAACGGCCATCCATATCTCTGGATGGGTAAGTTGCGAGCGCTTGATCCACGTTACGCCCGAGTCGGTGGAGGTGAAGAGTGAGCTGGGTCCTGAGCTGACATCACCAACAGCAACAAGTTTGGTGCCGTCAGCGGACGAGGCTACATCTCTCCAGTTTATGGTCGCATCGGGAGTGCGTGTCGTCCACGACGCACCGGCGTTTGTCGATGTGTATATCGACGTCCCTGCGACGGCTGCGAGTTTTGTGCCATCGTCTGACATTGTGACGGCATTCCAACTTCTACTACCTGCACCTGTTCGTGAAGTCCATGTGATTGTCGAGAAGTTGATAGTTTTGCTGACGACATTTGACCAGCTTCCGGTCGAAGCGCTACTGACTGCCTGAACGCGGAAATAATAGGTCGTGCCTGTCGTGAGTCCGGTGAGTGGGAGTGAGGTACTGGCACTTGATTGGGATACGAGTCCGGCGGTAAAGGCGCTATTTGTTGCGTACTGTAATGTATATCCCGAGGCGTTCTGTACGGCCGTCCAAGAAAGATTGACTTGTGTGTAGCTCGGGGCTGAAATACTCAGGACTGGCGCGCCCACTCCTGCCAAGTTGATCTTGTGCCTGCTATTAATAGATATAACTTCACCGGTGCCTTCGACACGATATTTTAGAGTAAATTCTAAACATGATTGTCCGGTCGCGCATGCAGCGCTGCCGTCACCAATATAAGCATAGTGGTCATCGTCTGCCGTTGGGCTGTTGAGATCGGTACATTTGATGGAGTTTGTGTCCTTTGACACGCTCGATGGAACACTAAGCGTGTGAATACCTATGCCTGGGAGTACTGTATCTGAGACGGTTTGTGTGTCGAGTGTCACAGCACTACAGCTAGGATACTCGCCGTTAGTATCGTAATATTTTTCGAGGGCTTCTGCGATAATAGACGTCTTGCTTGAGCGCTGTGCGTCGCGGGCGTCAACTTGGAACCGTGTAAAGCCCACTACGGTAATGCTAGCGAGGATACCAATGACCGCAATAACAACAAGTAATTCGACAAGGGTGAATGCGCGAGAGTGTTTTAGCATAAGCCTATAGTAGCAGACATGAGCACGACCTAGAAGTGCGGTTATGTTCAATAGCGATCGACAGTGGTCGATCTATGAAACCGTATGGTATAATTGCTAGGCATTGGGATGTCGCCAAGTGGTAAGGCACTGGTTTCTGGTACCAGCATTCGGGGGTTCGAATCCCTCCATCCCAGCCAAGAAAAATGACACGCATCCGCGTGTCTTTTTTCTTGCTCGCGATAAGAGCATCTAACGCCCGAATCCTTACTTCACTTTTTGCGCTAGAGTAGTCCGCGTCGACGTCGACGTCGGTGGACACCTGCGACTGAAACTGGGGTGAGTGGTCGTCCGATCATAGTACCTCCTATCTATTTACGTGAGTGTGCAAGGTCGTCAATGGCCGCTTTTACGGTATCGGGATGAATTCTACCTTCGTCAAGCAAGACTGCATCGGCGTCGAGGAGTGCTTTTTTGAGGCCTTTTGCCCACAGCTGCTCGATCACTAGTACGCCAGCTGATGTGTCGTTATCCATCGCGGCGGCGATTTTTTCAACGTCGCCTTCAGACAATAATTGCAACCCCTTGTCGAGTTCGAATATTTCCACAATACTGCGCAACTCTTCATCCTGATCTTCGATTTCAGCGATGGCGAACGCACCATCTTCATCTTTGATGATGAAAATCAAGTCAACGACACGAATTGCGCCGTCTTTGATTGCTTTGGTTAGTTCCGACAGTATACTGCCGTTAAAATTATTTCCCGTAAACCCCACAACTATATAATCAATTGGTCCAAGCATTTGTCCCTCCTTTTTACATACCTATTACATACTAATTATACGCCCGTTGTGACGACGAGACGAGTTAGTACTTTTCGATAGTCTGCGCCAAGAAGGTTCCGTAGATTGGGTTTGCGAGTGCGGTTGTAAATGCCACCGATTGTTTAATGACCTGGTCACCATCAGCGACGGGGACTGACTGGGTGCCTATAAATGTGGGTGTTTTGTCGAGTGTGACAAAGTACGCTCTTAGTTTGGTGTCACCGGTCGAGATATACAGTATGGTAATAGGGGTCTGATCGTGTTCGACAGTAGCACGATTGATGTGTGAAATCGTGGCCGAGTCGTTTGATTTTTTGTAGAGAGCCAGTAATGCCTCGATACTCGCATACTCGTCTGTGATATTTTTCGTGTCCGTGCAGCCGATACCGAATGCAGCCGGGATATTCGCGACAGAACTATTGGTAATAGCTTGAAATGACGTCACTTGGCAGGTGCTGAGTGGACCGACGTAGAGTACTCGGCTCGATGAGGTAGTAGCTACTGATGAACCTTTCGCCAGTCCTTGAGAGACAAGAAATGCCTCGGCCTCTGTCGTCAGCGTGGCGATGCTGCCGTTTTTCGCCGTAGCTGACTGGTTGTAGGTGAGTGAATGCGCTGCTGGTAGCTGGATGTTATATGGTTTTTCGCCCGAAGTATATTCGATGCTACCATTTTTCATGCTGCTTTTTTGCCCTAGATAGCCCACTCGAAGATTGCTGTCTGTATAGAGTCGGTCGTAAGTCTGGATGACTTCCTGGGCACGGAGGGGAGTGATAACGGTATTTTCTGAATTTTTGCTACTTATCATGAGCAGTAGTGCTGTCGCGATGCCAATTGCAAGAACGATCACGATCGATGTTGCAATGATGAGTGGTTTTTTATTCATAAAGTGAGTAGTCATAGGTGTCCTTGTCTGAGTTTCTAATAATTCCCATTGCCGTTGCCACCCTGGCCTTGTCCGTAATTATCGCAACGTGGGTATGAACTAAATGACCGTCGACCAGCGCTGCAAGAAACATGTATTTGTGTCGACGTGACTGGTGAATTGGCCGATGTGTATGCCGTCTGACAGGTGTACTGGGCGTTGTAGGTGTGCCACGAATCATATTCACCCGCGTTCCAGCCCAAATACCACCAGTCAACCCACGGTGTTGGCTTGCTGGCGCCGCCGCTATTTGACGAAACTCCGTCTGGACCAATGGATGTACCGGATGGGCATGACCAGCTATAGGACATGTTGTAGTTATAGCCAGCGGCCCACTCGGTTGTAATAGCCCAGCCCGGAGCTGGCGGTGTACTGATTGAGCGAACAGTACTAGCTGTGCCGCTGACATCATACCCACTTGATGTGTCACTTCCAACGCAGCGTGCTTGTACCTGGAAGGTATATTTATTTCCCTGTAGTGCTGTGACGTCACGCGTCGTACCATCTGTCCATCCAGACCAAGAGCCATCTGCTGCAACATTCGTTGAGTGGTAACGCAGTTGGTAGGCCATGCTCATGCCGGCAGAGCATGATCCGGCGCTACCAGCTGTGCCGCGTGCAACTGTCGATGAGGCCATCCCTGCGGATACAGTCGGTGTGCCTGAAGGGTTGCTTGCTGTCGTCGTCGCACTCTTCGTGCCCGACCAGTTGCCTGTGTCGGCACTCGCAACTGCCTGTACACGGAAGTAGTACGTTGTACCGCCATTCAATCCGCCAATCGCTTTCGTGCTCGTTGTTGATGTGGTGGTGCTTGTCGGACTGAAATTACTCGCCGTGGAATAGTTGATCGTGTAGCTCGAGGCGTACGTAATGTCCGACCAGTCGACGGTAATCTGTGAAGCCGAATTCGTCGTCGCAGTGATTGTTGGCGTACCGATTGCCAGCGTTGCCCGCGTGACAGTTGCCGACCAGCTGCTCGTGTCTGCCGGCGCAACAGCTCGCACTCGGAAGTAGTATGTGGTATTGCCACTAAGGCCTGTTATTGCCCTGGAGCTTGTGGTTGAAGTTGCCGTTGTTGAGGTAGTAAAGCTGCTCGATGTTGAATAGTTGATATCATAGCTTGTTGCATAGGTAATATCGGACCAGTCGACTGTCACCTGAGACAAAGAGTTTGCTGTTGCGGCTGCAGAGGGTGTTGCGAGTTGGGGTGTCGTGAGGCTTTTTGTGGCCCATGCACCTTTTTGTGTACCGTTTACGCCCTGCACTCGGAAGTAGTACGTCGTACCTGCTGCGAGACCCGTAATGGTCTTGGTACTGGTGGTCGCAGTACTGGCGGTTACTCCGGAAGCAAACGTGCTTGAGGTTGAGTATTCAATTCCGTAGCTTGTTGCGTGGACGACATCCGTCCAATCAGCCGTCACTTGTGTCATGGAGTTGGCGGTTGTGGTAAGTGTCGGCGTTGTTAGTACCCAGGTCGCGATACTGTCAGTATTTGACCAGGTGGTATCGCTATTTAGGGCATTCGCCTGAACCCTGAAGAAGTAGGTTGTGTTATATGCAAGACCGGTGACGTTCGTGCTCGCGCCACTATGCGACGTTGCAACGAGGTTGTTGGTGAAGGCTGCATCAGTAGCGCGTTGCAGTGTGTAGCCAACCGCGTTATTGACGGCAGTCCAAGTGACGGTGGCTGTAGTGAAGCCTGTCGTTGTTGCGGTGACTGTTGGCACGCCTGATGTTGCAATTTCTGTTCGACGACGGCTTTCGATACTGATGATATTGCTGGTGCCTTCTTCGCGGTACTGTAGCGTAAATTGCAAACAGGCAAGTCCTGTCGAACAGGCAGTACTGGAATCTCCGACATAGGCAAAGTAATCTTCGCTATCCGGCGCCGTGGCAATGTCGGCGCATTTAATGGAGTTGGTTTCGCCGGTTGTGGCTAGAGGTGCAATAAGTACTTGGGAGTCGATCCCTTCAAGCGTTGTAGTCATGACCGTCGCGGCACTTGTCGACACATCGCTACAGCTCGGGTACTCACCGTTCTTGTCATAGTATTTTTCGAGCGCTTCAGCGATGACGGCTGTTTTACTGGCACGCTGGGCATCGCGGGCGTCGGTCTGAAAACGACTGAACCCAACGACGCTAATTGTCGCAAGGATACCTATGATGGTGATGACGATAATAAGCTCGACGAGTGTAAAAGCATTTTGGCGTTTTAGCGCAGTTTTAGACTTGGTATAGAGGTGGTGCAAAAAGGTCATTATGTCTAGTATATACCGATCAATGCTTTATACTTATGCTAAAGATGCAAATGCAAAAAAAACAAGCAGGCTTCACTATCGTCGAGATTCTCGTGGTGATTGTCGTTATCGGAATCCTCGCAGCAATTTCACTTGTTTCCTATAACGGAGTGCAGCAGCGCGCTAGGGTTGCGGTGCTGCAAAGTGACCTAACGGACGCCGGTAAAGAGCTGACACTTGCAAAACTTGACCATGGTTCGTATCCGGCTAGCCTTGCGGAGGTTCCCTTGAAGGCAAGTCCTGGAACGACGTTTCAATATCGATACGATAGTGCCACAAAATCGTACTGCCTGACAGCGACCAATGCGGGTGTTAGCTATTATATGCAACCGATCGATCAGGTGCCCAAGGTTGGCGGCTGTCTTGGCGATGTTATTAATGACCAGTATTATGCGTCGTGTTGGGCAATTTTACAGGCGAGTAATTCATATGGCAGTGGGCTCTATACAATCAAACCGGCTGGTTCGGCCGACGGTTTGTCTGTGTACTGCGACATGGAGACGTCTGGTGGTGGTTGGACGCTGCTGCTGACAAACCCGGGCCCAAACACTGCGTGGACATCGGCAAAGGTACTATCGGTGAACGCGACAAGTCCTTCGATAACAACACAGTACTCGATTCTGGATCGAGCGAATGCGATCAAGACGAACCTCAGCAATAAACTACAGTACCGAATCGATGCCGGTACAATTGGCCGATGGGGTGGGGTGTGGGAAGCGCCGTATTCTAATACGTTCACCGGTACGACACCCGTCGAGAACGGTGTCAATATACAAAAGTTTGACACGTGGACGATCGACACAGTGACGAGCGATGGGTCATCGGCGTTGACTAACGTGATGCCCTATATTAGCGCGTCGTATTTATTGACGACATGGGGTGGTGCCGGTAACTGGTTTGGGACCTTAGCGACATCAGGTAGCGGCTTTAGTCCGGCGCCATATATCAATGGACAAAACGTGAACCCGGGTATTATCTGGTATTGGGTCAAGTAAACAAAGGAATGCTATGAAGAAATTATATCGATCATCAAAAGATAAGAAAGTTGCCGGCGTCTGTGCTGGCTTAGCTGAGTATTTTAATATTGATCCAACAATCGTACGAGTGGTTTTTGTGCTACTGTTGTTGCCGGGTGGACTTCCAGGTATATTGCCATACCTATTGTTTTGGGTAATTGTACCTGTAGAACCATACGCTAAAAACTAAAAAAAGTATGAAATGTAGGTCGAACGTGCTCAGACTGTTATAATAGAATTAACAGTTTTTAAGCTCGAAAGGCTCTAGTTTTGGGAAATTTTTTGCACTGGCTCGGTGAAAGCGCATTTGCTCATAAGTGGCGCACTGTATTTATTTGGACGGCCATCGTGGCGCTTCTTGGTACGGCAGCGGTAGTATTCATTCAACCGACCAGTAGTTCTATTTCGATTCCTGGTACCGAAGCCCAGAAGACACTTGATCGCTACGCCGAACTTTTCCCCGGTAACGGCAAAGGCACTGCGCGAATCGTTTTTGAGACACCCGCTGGTAAAACAATTCAAGACTATCAGCCTTCAATTCAGGCCTTGGCTGATGATATTAAAAAGGTTGAGCAGGTAACTGCTGTTATGACACCGTTTGAAAATCCTACAGCTATTTCCGAAGACAAAACGATTGGCTATGCAACCATTTCACTTCGTGAAGGTAACGGCGCAATTAAGGAATCGACAACAGAGTCTATTACCGACCTACTCGCCGAAGCGCGCAGTGATGGACTTACTGTTGAAGCGGGTGGTGATATCGTCAATAACGCGCCATCAGAAATATTGGGCGTTGGTGAAGTTGTTGGTGTGGTGATTGCCCTTGGTGTCCTTCTTATTACTCTCGGGTCACTGATCTCGGCCGGTATGCCAATTCTAGTCGCACTGGTGACAATTGGTGCGAGCATGGCGGGTCTATTCAGTCTGAGTCAGGTGATCGATATTAGCTCAACCACGCCAGCACTTGCAGTGATGCTAGGGCTTGCGGTTGGTATCGACTATTCACTGTTCATTGTGAGTCGCTACAAGTCACTATTGCTAGAGGGCTATGCGTACAAGGTGGCTTCCGGAAGGGCTATCGCAACGGCAGGTAACGCGGTGATATTTGCAGCCGCGACGGTTGTTATTGCGTTGTCGGCACTCGCGATTGTTCAGATTCCTTTCATGACCACTATGGGTATTGCCGGAGCCGCAACGGTGGCATTGGCCGCGGTTATCGCGGTAACGTTATTGCCAGCACTGCTAGGTATTGCCGGTGCGCGTATTTTCCACCGCAAGACACGCATGCTGATCGAGCAGGCTCAAGCGCGTGGTCCGCGCCATAGTGGGAATAGCCCCAAGATGACTATTTGGCACCGTTGGGGTGAAGCTATTACTCGTCACCCAATTGTGACACTGACCGGTGCCGTGATCGTGATTGCGATTATCGCCTTGCCGGTCTTTAGTCTGCAACTTGGGTTACCGACTGATGGCTATGCGGCCAAGGGTAGCACGCAGCGTAAAGCTTACGACATCATGGCCAAGGGCTTCGGCGCGGGCACGAACGGCCCACTACTACTCGTTGTTGAGGATATGCCAGCTGTCAGTGATGCTGATAAAGCAGCTGTTCGCCAACAACTTATTGCCGCTGCTGGTACGACCGCATTGCCGGCGGGCGTCACACCTGAAATGGCAATGGCGCAGCTAGAAGCACAGGTTGATCAGTATGCGCCGTACTATCATCTGAAACAGATAGCCGATAAGGTAGCTGAAAATGGTGATGTCAAAGCGGCGCTACCCGCACAAGTGACGGATGGTGGCACCAAGGGATTGATTCAGGTCATCCCTGATTCGGCACCTGCCTCTGATGAAACAATTAACCTGATTGCATATATTCGCGATAACCAGGCGCAGCTGACGGCTGATAGCGGTGCGACGATTGGTGTGACCGGCTCAACTGCCTTGCAGCAAGATATTAACCAAAAGCTTGCGAATGCGCTGCCTATCTACCTTGCGACGGTTGTCGGATTATCGCTGATCTTGCTGATGGTTGCCTTCCGTTCGATTCTGGTCCCACTTAAGGCGACGGCCGGGTTCTTGTTATCAGTCCTGGCTATGTTTGGTGCGCTAGTAGCCGTCTTCCAGTGGGGTTGGTTCGGTATTACTGATGCACCTGGTCCAATCGTCAGCTTTATTCCTATCCTTGCGATCGGCATCCTGTTTGGCCTCGCGATGGATTATGAATTTTTCCTAGTGTCGAGTATGCACGAGGCACACCTGCACACGAAAGATGCCAAAAAAGCGGTGGTACGTGGATTTAGCATGGGGAGTAAGGTTGTAACTGCGGCTGGTATCATCATGGTATCTGTCTTTGCTGGCTTTATCTCAAATGGCGATGGAACGATCCAGGCGATCGGCTTTGGGCTAGCTATTGGTATCCTGATTGATGCATTCTTGGTGCGCATGACGATCGTGCCCGCCGTTATGACGCTACTTGGCTCGTCTGCCTGGTGGTTGCCAAAGTGGCTCGACCGTATCTTGCCGCATATCTCTATCGAGGGTGAAGCTGACGCTGAAAATCAGCCACGCAAAAAAGCCACTCGTCTAAAAAAGTAACTACTGCAAATCAATGACGCCGGCCTCGACCTGGGATCGAAAATCCCAGACGCCGGGTTGTTCGGTCTTGTAACTCCAATAGAACCAACCGGCGACAGCGCTAAATGTTTCAAGCTGCAATGCAATGTAGCGCCGCGTTAGCTCTGGATGCTCGTCGACAGGGATGCGGTCATACGCGGTTTGTCGCAGGGCGCCGCTCCATTCGCCGATAATTACTGGCTGACGCCGCGATAGGCGCTGTAATAATTTCGGGTATCGCTGTAATTTTTTCACATACCAGTCAAAAGAGAATCGGTGTGCCATAAAAGTAGTCATGTGATAACTGTGGACGTCCATGACCGACTGTCGTGGTTGACGAGGAAGCCAGCCCGAGAAGAGGCGTGGACTAAAGGCATCACTAAAAATAATTCGAGTATGCGGTAGTAGTAGTGTGCTGAGCCTTTTGTAGGCTTGGCGGTAGTAGCTACGCAGCCGTAGATGCAGTATGCCAACTTTGGGCTCGTTGATTAGTTGGAGGCCCCAGAAGTTTGGATTGTCTTTGTAGCGCACAGCAATTTGCTCGAGCACTTGAATGCTGTTTTCGCGGTTGTCGGCGCGCGAGAACCAGTCGGCTTTGCCAACCTTGCCGCTGTGATCGAAGCCATTTTGCGAGCCCTGTACACCGTGCAGGTCAATGATTACCTGTAAGTTATATTTCGTCGCCATGGTCATTGCCCAATCAAGGTAGGGGAGGGTCGCTGTGAACGGATCGTCGCCGTTAAACAGCCAATATCCAACCGGTATGCGGATGGCATTGATCTTATTTTTTTCAAGCCACTGAAAGTCAGATTCAGTAATAAAAGTCTGCCGATGGTGTTCGATTTTCTTGTCTGCACCAAGGGTTTGCGTAAAGGTGTATTCATCCTGCGCACTGGTCCCGGCGAATAGTGACGGCGTCATCCATTTTTCGATAACGAGCCATCCACCTAGGTTCACGCCGCGTAGCTGATGTGTGTCCATAGCCTTATTATATACTGAAAATAAGTCGAAAGGTTGGTAACCGAATTACTTGGTGGTCTTGAGGTCAAGAACGACGAGGTGCTCAATGTGCGGAGTGCGTGGGAAGAAGTTGTAGCCCTTGTGTGTAGTGATGTCATATTTTTCAGCCAGTAGTGCGACGTCGCGGGCTTGGGTAACAGGGTTGCATGACAAGTAAATGATTCGTTCAGGGGTAACCTCGAGTAGGCGTTCGACAATACTCTTGTCGAGTCCGGCACGGGGTGGGTCAACGATGATTGTTGCATCGCTAGTAATAAATTCGAGTGCTTTTTCGGCTGAAGCATGGACTGCTTGGGCTTTTTTGATCTTCAAGCGGTCGATGTTTTCTTTCATCTCGCGGACGGCGCCTTCGTTGATCTCAACGAGCGTCAGGTCGCCAGCACCGATAGTCAGGCCGATTGTGCCAACGCCGCTGTACAGGTCGACAGTTGACTTGTCTGGATTGACGAATGTTTTCATGTCGTTCAAGGCCTGTTCATAAACGGGGATGTTGATCTGGAAGAAACTTTCCGTTGCGTAGGTGAATGAAACCCCGTTAATCTTGTCATACAGTGGTACTTGGCCCCATGCTTGCAGGCGCTTGGTGATGACACTTGCAGGACTCTTTGGGTTGGAGTAGATAAGTTCAAAGCCACGAACACCAAGGTTCTTGATGTCAATCTCACGGATCGGGTTGAACGATTCAGCCTTGACGTAAAGTTGCATAGAAATTTCGCCGCGTTGGTTAGCGCGAATCAGTAGCGTCTTTAGTGAGAAGCCGGTTGCGTGGTGCGCACGAAGCAGGTCGCGCATTGCAATTGCGGCGTTGTTGATGTGTTGTGGAGCCAAGCGGCTACCTTCAACGGGAACTTTGCCGCGTGAACCACGAGTAAAGAAGGCGAGGTCGAGTTGTTCGGTCTCTTTGTCCCAATACCAACTGAATTCCATCTTGTTGCGGTATTCGTATGACTTGTTGTCAGTAAAGACGGTGATTTCACCGGGGAGTGTCACGTCGTGCATTTTGAATGCTTCGTCGATAAGTTCGGCTTTGTACTTCTGTTCGCTACGGAAGTTCATAATCTGCCAAGGGCTAGTTGAGATGTAGCTGCCTGGGTCGTAGGCCGTGATGCGGTCTTTTGACTCTTCGATCACAGTTGTAACGTAGCCTTCAGCCAGACGAGATTTTTTCTTCGTCAGTTGCACTTCGACGGTTTCACCAGGGAGTCCGCCCCATACAAATAATTTGCGGCCATCGTCCATGGTCGCAAGTGCTTGGCCGCCACCGACAATCTTTTCAAGCTTGACGGTAACAAGTGGAAGTTCTTTATTCCTCATATATCGTACTAGTATAGCAAACAAGCGCCAGATATTGAAATAAATGCGTAAAAATGGTATTATATCGTCTGTGTAAATCGCACACAACAAGTGAAGGGTTGGTAGTACTCGCATGAGGCACGCCAGTGACAAACGGGCCCCCAAGGACCCAAAAACCCCCAAGAAAAAAGAAGGTGGCCATCGCAGAATCGGCTTGATTAGTCATTCGACACCGAGTGATCCGGCACGGACAAAGGAGTTCGATGACATCGTCAACGGCGATGCAAGACCGTACGTCGGGACATCACCGATAAGCCCTCGCTGGGCAGGTTTTCACCGAAATCTGAACTAGCACCGTCAGGGCCTATCCGCGACCCCCCGCGCGATAAAAGGGGTGTATTGGTCTTTCGATCGGTACACCCCATATTTTTTATGCTACATTCACGACCATTAACGATATAATCAGGTATATATGAAACGACTCTCGCATTATTCACAGTATTTCCTTCGCAGCCCTGACTTTATCAAGGAGTTACTTGGCCATACCAACATCAAACCTAAAGACCTGGTCTATGACATTGGTGCGGGGAGCGGTTCGATCACTGCAGTCCTGGCAGAACGCGTCCGCCAAGTAGTGGCGATTGAATACGAACCACGTATGGCTGAGAAGCTGCGTGAAAACATGCAGCGCTATCCAAACGTTTCGGTGCGTGAGGGAGACTTCCTAGAGATGCCACTTCCAAAAGGTGACTACAAGATATTTGCGAATATTCCATTTCACCTTAGTTCGCCGATTGTACACAAATTAACCGAAGCGGTAAATCCACCGTCAGCGGCATATTTGATTGTCCAAAAACAGTTTGCGCATAAATTATTACCAAACTCTGATCAATTTACCGGCCAACTCGGTATGATGATCGGTCCAACGTTTGGCGTCCGCATTCGTCGTCCACTGAAACGAACCGATTACTTCCCACACCCGAATGTTGATACATCGCTGATCGAAATTAAAAAACGCGACGAGCCGTTTATTCCTTTGGAAAAGATGGAAGCCTACCGTGCGTTCGTTGAAGGGTGTTTTTCAGACCCGAAGATTTTCAAAAAGACGCCTCGCCGCGAAATGGGGCTGCCTGACGATATCAAGCCTTCGCAGATGAAATTACACCAATGGGTCGAGCTGTTTACCCTATACAAGCCAAAGAAATAGCTGTCTGCAGGAAATGAAAATGGCCGCGTTCGTAATGAACGCGGCTTATTTCACCTTACCGAAGTAGGAGTGTGTCAATTTCGTCGGCTTTACTCGATGGGAGTGATGGGTGTGAGCGTGATATCACTCCACTTGACGTGGCGGTGCTTGCGGCCCCACTGCTCACCAAACTCATTGATGCAAGCTTCGCGAAAATGGATACAGACTGATGCACGAGCACCGCGTGTCGACTGCGAATGCGTGTTGTTCAGTTGTCGCTGCTGAGTCGGGGTGATATAAATATCTGCCGCCGACCCGTCCTTGTGGACGACGTGGTGCGTCGGTGTTGAAGCCAAACGTACCACCTCCAATCTGGTTGAGGTGAAACGTACACTATGTACTACTATTATTATGTCATAAATTTAGCCTAAAATCAACGCGGCACGTTAGGACTGAAGACAGGGTATACTGAAGCCATATGAAAAAGTTTTTTAGTCACTCAGTTGTTGTTGTTACGGGCGGTGCCTCGGGTATCGGTAAGGAAATTGTCAAACAGATCGTTCCGACGGGTGCGCAGGTGATTGTCGTTGGGCGCACCAAAAAAACAGGACACGCGTTCGTCAAAGAACTACACAAGGCCGGCTACGACATTGATTTTGAGCGAGTTGATATGACCGACAAAAAGAAGGTCGAAACGATGTTCAAGAAAATCATCGCCACCTATGGTCGAATTGATTTTATGGTGAATAACGCCGGTATATTTATGGGCGGTGAAATGCGCGACACGAAACTGAAAAACTGGTATGAAGTGATGGATAATAACATCTTTGCGACGATTAACGGAACGCATTTTGCTTACCAGTACATGATCAAACAAGGCTATGGTCATATCGTCAATGTCGCTTCGACCGCAGGGCTGATTCCGGTGCCAGCGATGGGTATTTATGGGGCAACGAAATACGCCATTGTTGGGTTGACGCATGCCCTACGTAACGAAGCGAAGGGGCTTGGTGTCAAAGTGAGTGTTGTGTGTCCTTCGATTATCAACACGCCACTGTACGACACGGCTATTTATAATAAACTCGATAAAACAAAAGCCCTAAAAACACGCCGCTCGCAGCAAACACCCGAAAAAGCAGCTAAAAAAATTATCCGTGGCATGATGAAAAACCAAGCTACCATCCACACGTCAATCGCGACGCATGGTATTTGGCTGCTCTACCGGATTGCGCCTTGGGCCTATAACATCGGAGCTCGTCGGGCTACGGCGATCTACCGCGCAAAACTCCGGACCGATTTATAGCAATTGGCTGGGCTGATTGGAAACCGCTGATGGTTTGCCGTATACTAACGGAGTAACTAATTTAGCGTAAGGAATTCACCTAATGGAACTCGAAACCACTTTCTACATTGTTGGCATCATATGCATGAGCTTGATCACACTCATTCTCATCGGACTGATCATTGTCGCCGTCGCGATCAAGGTAAAGATTACCCATATCCACGCCCAAATTGAAGGCCGCTTGAAGCCCCTCAAAGATTTCGCCGATGCGGCCAGCAAGGTTGCGCAAAAAGCCAAAGCGACATTCACAAAATAGTCCTGTCGCGCTTCATCATACCGCCCGTCTATTGGGCGGTATTTTGTTTGGTGATATACTAACCGAGTAACCAATTAAACACGTATCCAGAGTGCAGCGAGAGATCTAGCTCTATGACCTGCCGGCAACCCGCCTATAATTCTTTGTTATAGGCAACGGTGCCCCTTCTAGCCCTGACGGGAAGATAAGATGTGAAACTCCTTTTTCTTCCTGTGTGCGGCACAGAAGATGCGTATAAAGGAGTATTTTTTATGTCAATTTTCAAGACCGCCGAAAGCGTGTCCCCAAAGCACCCCGATAAAATCTGTGACCAAATATCCGATGCAATTTTGGACGCACATCTAACCCAAGATCCGGATGCGCGCGTAGCGGTAGATGTCGCTGGTGGGCACGGCACTGTATTTGTAACTGGTGAAGTAACATCAAGGGCCGTCGATGTTGATGTGGCCGCAATTGTGCATCGGCTAGCGGGCGACGTGAGGTTGATCGAACATATCGCTGCGCAGAGTCCTGAAATCGCCCAAGGCGTTGATATCGGCGGCGCCGGTGACCAAGGGATCATGGTGGGGTATGCGACCAATGAGACGGCGGAATTATTGCCACTGGAAGTGGTGCTGGCGCGAAAGTTGAACCAGAGCCTATACCAGCACTGGCCCTTTGATGGTAAAACGCAGGTGACGACAAAAGACGGCAAGATTGTCTCGATTGTGGCTAGTTTTCAACACGCCGCGCAGGCCGAGCTGACTCAACAGGTACTGGATTGGGTGGCACATGAGCCGTTGGCCGTGGTGGGCGACGACGTCAAATTACACATCAACCCCGCGGGGGACTGGCAAGTAGGGGGATTTGATGCCGATGCCGGACTGACCGGTCGCAAGCTGATCGTCGATAATTATGGGCCACGCATTCCGATTGGCGGCGGGGCATTCAGCGGCAAGGACCCGAGTAAGGTTGATCGATCGGCGGCGTACATGGCGCGCAAGGTAGCGATTGATTACCTAAAAGCGCGGGATGCCAAAGAAGTCTATGTGTACCTAGCGTATGCGATTGGGTTTGATCAACCGCTGGAGGCGACGGTAGTGATCGATGGGCAAGAAGAAGTTGTTGAAGGCTATGACCTATCGCCGAATGGAATTATTGCGGCGCTTGATTTAAAGCGCCCTGTCTATGAGCAGACGGCGCGGTATGGGCACTTTGGATACGAGGGCTTTGGTTGGGATTCGTCACTGCTTTGGTAATGGGATGTGTAAATGGAACTGCGTAAACGTTAGTGATGGATCAAGATGAACGCGTCCTTTGAAGTGTGTCTCAATGATTTGCTTTGTGAGGTAGAGTCCGATACCGAGTCCGCTTGATTTAACACTGCTGTGTGGCTGAAAAAGCTTTTGGCGCGTCGCCATAGATATGCCAGTTCCGAAATCCTGAATACTGACAGTGATTGAGTCTTCCGATGAGCCGAGTTGGACGTATATTGCCGTCTTAGGGTGCGATATGTTTGCTTGGGATGCATTTGTGACAAGTATTGTGACAACTTGAGATAGGCGTAGTGGGTCGCCGAGAATCTTATGTTTTCGTTCCGAGTTGCTACGAATGTCTTTGAAGACGATGCGCGCATTAGGGAGCTTCTTTTCTAGCTGCATGATTGTCGCCTTGATGATCGCCGATGGTTTGAATGTTTCAATTGTATTACTTTGTTTTATTTGATCACGGACTTGTTCGATGATGGTGTCTATATAGGTGATACTCTCTTTTGCCTGGTTGATTGCGACTGAATTTCGATGACGCTCTTTGAGGTTATCGATATCAAGTGTGAGGACGCTAAGATGGTTTGCAAGTTCGTGAAGGATGACGGTTGTGAGCTGCCCAAGCTCGGCAAATCGGTAGAGGTGTCGCATTTCTTTTGCTTGCACCTCCTCAAGGCTTTTTGTGCGTTCTTTGAGTTTTGCGGCCAGTGATTCTTTTTCTTCCTTTAGCTGCAGTTCTGCGGTAAGCGCTCGACGCAAGGAGTCTTCCGTCTGCTTGCCAGAAAGCCATGATATGAGTGCGAATATGCTAAATATGACCGAGTAGTTTGCGATATCGTTGATGGTGGAATTGTTATCGAGCATTGATCGGTCTGGATGTGAAAGACCAAGCTCTGTCGATACCTGTAGGCAGATCAGCAGTATGACCGCGGTAACAGACATAAACCCGATATAGCGAGCACCGATAAGGATGCTCGTTAAGACGATGACACAACCTAATAATAAGATACCAATCGGTGCGTTGACGCCCCAGGCGTGCAAGATAAAGCCCGCGACACACAGATACGCAAAAATAAGCATCCAAGCCCCGGTTCTGACGTATTTTCGGCGTATGACATATCCAACGACGCATAAATAGAACAGTGTAAGAAAGCCTGCGCATAGTTGCACGGATGAATAGTCGCTATGGAAACTTGCAATGCTGACGAGTAGTAAGCCCACGACAACTCCAGTAACGACGAATGATCCGTAGAGGACGACTTGGATGATGTTTGCTGACGTTGCTGTCCAGTTTTGGCTTTTGATGGTGAGGTAGTCTTCTGATCTTTTTAGGATTCGAAGCCGACGCACAATCATTTAGCTCTCGTCAATCTTGTATCCAAGCCCATAGGCTGTCTTTATATACGAGGTTTCGAATGGTCTGTCTACCTTATCTCGTAAATGTTTTATATGGACATCAACGGTACTGATCCAGCTATTGGTATGGGCGCTCCAGACATGGTCCATAATCATGTCTCGTGTCATAATTCGCCCCTGGTTTATAATGAGATACTCTAAAATATCAAATTCTTTGCGGCGCAAGACGATCTCTATGCCGGAACGTGAAACGGTGTGCCGTGCAATGTCCATCGTGAGGTCACGATAGGCGAGATGCGTGCGGATATGGCTGCGGGTTTGGCGACGCCCAACGGCGGCAATACGAGCGCGGAGTTCCTCTGTGTTAAATGGTTTTGTGACGTAATCGTCAGCGCCTGCGTTGAGCAGTGCGACGCGGTCGGTGATATCTGCGTTGCCTGTTAGGACGAGGATTGGGTTGTTTCTATGCATGCCCCGTATCTTTTCGCAGACCTCAAGCCCAGACATGTCCGGTAATCCTAGGTCGAGAACGATGACACCATATTCAATTGTCTGTACTTTATCGAGTGCGTCTTGGCCTGTATGTACCATGTCAAGAACGTATGATTTACGCAGGTGATACGATATTCTTTCTGCGAGCCGAGGGTTATCTTCAATAAGTAGCAATTTCATATTTCGTCATTTTGCCTTTCAGATTATCTTAAGATATTACGACATTATTGTTAAAAAATCTTTAACTTTTGTACATAAAGCTTATTTTTTAAATAGAGTATTATTAATACATGACCTTCGACCTCATCATCCGCCTTATCGCCGACGCCGCTGTCATCCCCGTTGCCCTGATTGGCGCCTATGTCTTACTTTTTAAAATCCCTCGTGGCGGACGGTTCGAAGCTTACTCGCGCATTCTGATGGCTGGCCTTACTGCGTACTTAATCGCAAAATTTGTCGCAACGATTTACCAGCCTTCATTCGAACGGCCTTTTGAAACGCTTGGTGTTGCACCGGGTGCACTATATTTGAATAATCCTGGCTTTCCGTCTGATCACGCACTGTTTGTAACGGCGATCGCTGCGGCTGTTTGGTTCGAGACGCGCATGAAAAAGACAACCATTCTGTTGGTCTCGCTGGTCGCACTGGTGTGTATTGGCCGCGTCTTGGCGCTCGTCCATACGCCACTTGATGTTATTGCAGGGGTTGTTATTGGACTGATAGGTGCGGTATGGTATGTACAGAAAGTACCAGCTAAGGTGCATAAGATCGCGGTGGAGAAAACGGAGAAGTAACATGGCACAAGTGATTATTGAGGACCAAACGGTTTTAAGTCGAACTTGGGTAACATGGGGACGAACGATTGCACTAGGTGCAGCGCTTGGGCTGATTTTTTGGATCTTTACAGTCCTGATCGGACGCTACGTTGTCGAGCCACTTGTTTGTAAAGACCTAGTTGACGCAGCTGTTTGTGTTGATGCCGTACCGGTTGCGGGTAAGATTGCAACAATCCTCGTTGCAGTACTCGGTGTGATTGCAATGGTGCGCGTTGGTATCGCGCGACCAATTATTATTGCAGTTGCAACGGCCGCGCTGTTATGGAACCTCGCCGGCTGGACACAAGGGCTTTTCTGGCTTGAATCGATTGTCTGGAGTGTCTTACTGTACGCGTTTTGTTTTGCCTTATTTGCATGGATCACTCGATATGTAACACTTTGGGTGACCATCGTGGTCAGTCTACTGATCGTGCTGATTATCCGCATTACACTGGCTGTATAGCTAGCTTGACTGCGTTCCGCTCATGCTCCATAATCCTACGTAAGAATGTGGGCATTATCTAATCATCTACCCATCCCAACGCAACGACGCCGACAAGGCTTTACTATTGTTGAACTTTTGATTGTTATTGTCGTCATCGGGATTCTGGCGGCAATCACAATTGTCGCGTTTAACGGCGTCCAAAAGAAAGCGCAGGCTTCTGCTGCTCAATCAGCTGTTTCGCAGGCGAACAAAAAAGTGGTTGCCTATGCGGTCCAGAATTCAGATATGTATCCGCCAGACCTGACGACTGCCGGTATATCGGATACGAGTGGACTGGAATACAGCTATGACAATGGGACATCGCCAAAAACGTACGGCATTACCGCCACTATAGGCACATCATCGTATTATGTGTCGAACACGACGAACCAGCCAGTTTCTGGTGGCTATCAAGGTCATGGACGCGGGGGTGTGGTGTCAATTCGAAATATTGTCACAAATCCAAGTGCTGAGGCTGGTCTGACTGGTATCTTAGGTAGTGCGGCTACCATGTCTACAGATACGTCATGGGCGGCAAGTGGCTCGGCATCGTTTCGAATAACACCCAATAGTGCAAGTAATGATAGCCATTTTGGACTTGGTGGTGATATGAACGGCGGATTCCGGGCTGGCCTCGAGGCCGGAAAGACATACACGGTATCAGGAACTGTACGTATTGCCGCGCCGCTGACTGGCACGGTGCGGGCACAGTCTCGAACGATCGTTGCTTTCTATACGACAAGTACAGGCGCGATCGTTGCAACACAATCCCCACAGTCACCGAATGTCGCAGGTGCGAGTCGGCTCAATGTGACATTTGCAATCCCCGAATCAGCTACGTCGGCATGGATTCGATTCTACGCCGGTACGACAACTGGTAGTGGAGATGTCTGGTGGGACGCGTTGATGATTAACGAAGGCTCCGATCTCTTTAGTTATGGTGACGGAGCTACTAACGGCTGGGCCTGGATGGGGGTTCCACAGCTTTCAGTCTCGTCAGGGCCAAGGCCATAATTATGGTATCGAACAGGCGTGTGATAAAAGGTTATCGTCAACGCGGTTTTACTATTGTCGAACTTTTGATCGTCATCGTCGTGATTGGTATCCTAGCAGCAATCACAATTGTCGCGTTTAACGGTGTCCAAAAGAAAGCGCAGGCTTCTGCTGCTCAATCAGCTGTTTCGCAGGCGAGCAAGAAGGTTTTGGCGTACGCTGCGCAAAATAGCGATCAATACCCCTCATCACTTGCTGAGGCTGAATTAGTAACCAGTGGATCGACAACGTATCAGTACAGCGTAGACAATACGGCGAGTCCACGTAAATTCTGCGTTACCGCAACAAACGCAACGTCTGACTACAGGATGTCTAATGTTGTAACGACACCGACGAGTGGCGCCTGTGATGGTCATGGAACGGGCGGTGCCGCACCGATAACTAATATTGCGATTAATCCGAGTGCTGAGAATGGTTCAGTCGGCGCGAATCCATCTGGTAGTGCTGGCTTTACTGTTGCAACTGACTGGCAACTCAGTGGCGCTTCGTCGTTTAAAATGACACCGAATGCAGCAACAAACGATACGTACTTTACATTAGGTGGGGATCTCGGTGGCTTTCGCGGAGGGCTCGAGGCAGGCAAGACGTATACTATTTCGTCCACTATCCGTTTGAGTGCGGCACTGACGGGTGCATTTACTACAAATGGCTCGCGGCAGATTACGGCTTGGTATACAAATGCAGCAGGCGGCCATACATCTACCAAAAGTAACCAAGCAGCCAATGTTGCCGGACAGTCGCTTGTTTCTGTGACCTATTCAATTCCGAGTGACGCTACCGGTGCATGGCTCCGTTTTTACCATGGTGGATCGACTGGATCTGGATCGCTTTGGTTCGACAACATTATGATTACCGAAGGGTCGACAGCCTATGCATATGCTGACGGTGGTATTTCTGGTTGGGTGTGGAACGGAACGCCGAATGCGTCAACGTCAACTGGACCGCGGCAATAGCGGCTACGCCATTCTTTCCGCTTTTGCTATACTAGTACCATGAATGAAGTCTTGTTAATCACCCTGCTTGTAATCGTTGTTGCGCTTGGTGTTGCACTGTTTGTGATTGCGCACCGCCTCCAAAACTTAAAGCCAAATAATAGTGGTGTCGATATGCTGAAGTCCGACGTGACGGAATTGAACCGTACGATTGCTAATCTTCAAACCTCACTGAGCGACAGGTTGGAGCGTAACGCCACGAATATGCAGGGTGCGATGCAACGACAACTCACCGAAAGTGGCAAACTAGTCAGTGACGTCACGCAGCGCCTAGCGAAACTAGACGAGACGAATCGCCGCGTGATCGATGTTGCCGATGAACTAAAGACACTGCAGAATGTGTTGCAAAATCCAAAGCAGCGCGGAGTCTTCGGAGAATACTTGCTAGAGTCTGTCTTGGGTAATATCTTGCCGACCAAAAATTATCAGATGCAGTACAAATTTAACGATGGCAATATTGCCGATGCGGTCGTCTTTTTGGATAAAGGGCTCGTCCTGCCGATCGACAGTAAGTTCAGTCTTGAGAATTATAACCGCATGGTCGGTGCCGCAACCAAGACCGAAAGGGAGGAGCTGCTCAAGAAAGTTCGTACTGACCTGAAGGGCCGTATCGACGAAACCAGTAAATACATCAAACCTGCAGAAAAGACGATGGATTTCGCCTTTATGTTTATTCCTAGTGAATCGCTATACTACGACCTTTTGATCGGTGATGTTGGAACGGGATCGTCTGCCCGTGACCTGATTGAATATGCGTTCCGCGAAAAACAAGTGATTATTGTTAGCCCGACCAGCTTTATGGCATACCTTCAGACCGTCCTGCAGGGCCTCCGCAGCCTGCAAATTGAAGAGCAGGCAAAAGATATCCAGATCCAAGTCGGCAAGCTAGGGCGTCATATCTCGGCGTTTGACAGTTTTATGAGCAAGCTTGGTAATTCCCTTGGGACAACCGTGAATCACTATAATAACGCCCACAAAGAACTGGGCAAGATTGACACCGACGTCACAAAGATCGCTGGTAGCAACAAAAGCATCGAACCACTGTTGGTCGATAAACCGCAAACTGACGACTAACCAGACACGCTTGCGCTTGCGACGTGCCTGGTATTCTTCTACACTATAGGTAATTTTGTTGAGGAAGTACTCTCTCGAGTCGTCCTCCGAAATTAGAGGCGACAGGAGACTGATTGTAGGGAAGTATATGACGAGAGTCGAAGATCTTCGCAAGCAGGAACTCGCTGAACTCAAAAAACAACTGAGTTCAGCCATGCGGCGACTGAAAAAAGCCCGGATAGTGCATCCGGAGATTAATGCGTTTGACTACATCTACCCAGATGGAAGCTTCCGCGACACCGTCGATGACACTGGGGGTACGATTCGGCCATCGCATCATCTATGGGTGGTTGGGCGTGTCGGCGACCGAGATATTTATATCTATGAGTTAATCGACTGGGATGTATGGAGTGCGGACATCATGGGGCACGCCCTCGCCGATATAGACCTGGGTAAGTACGAGCTGGCTGTGTCTGACTACTCGCGGGTTATGTACCACAACCAAGGCACCTACGTTGGTGGATATGACGCGAAGGCACTACTGCAAGTCGATTGGCCCATCGAGGTTGTTATGGGAATAACTGATCTTCTGGCAGCCTTCTATACTGCGTATGACCTTGGTGATCGCATCTCCCGCACGGCACTCTCTTGAGCCACAGCCCGCTACCATTACGGTAGCGGGCTTCTCATTTTCAAGGGCAAAAAAATACCCCGCTTGGTCAAAGGCGGGGTATTTTTTAAATCAGGTACGTACTACTTGATTGTTGTAACTGTGCGTCCACGAAGTAGGTCGTAAAGGACGAATCCGAGCACACCACCAATAACTGGGGCAAGTGCGTATACCGCAAATGGCCAGATAGTAGCCCAGCTGTAAGCGTGTAGTGCAACGGCTAGGGCAGGGTTGATGATGGCTGTTCCACCAACGTAGCTTGCAGCACTTACGGCGATCATCAAAGCGATGAAGATACCGAAACCGGCTGTAAACGCAGCGGCGACGCGGTCTTGTGTTTCGCGGGTTGCGTTAGCGATTGCGAAACCAAGAATGGCTGTACCGAGGAGTTCAGCAAAGAACAAGTACCATTCTTTACCGGCCAGTGTTGCGATGTCAGTTGCTGCGAACAAAGCAGGGGCTGCTTGTCCGTAAAGCTGTGCTTCTTCGCTAACGGCAGCTGCTCCGCCGATGAAAGCGTTGAGTACGATGTACGCAAGCGCTGCACCAAGAACTTGAGCGATCACGTAGCCGATAGCTCGTAACCAACCGATGCGGCGAGTAACGAGTGCACCGATAGTGACTGCAGGGTTAACATGTGCACCTGAGATTGCGCCGAGCATCAATACGATACCTGCGAATGCAAAGAGTACGAAAATTGGCTGTCCTTGACCGGCGATGACCACGCCTGCGAGAAGGAACGTTCCGATGAGTTCAGCGGCTAGTGCGCGCCAAAGCGTTACAGAACGTACTGATTGCTGGATGTGACCAGCAAATGTGTTAGTCGTTGCAGCAGTAGGAGCTGTCGTGACGGTTGTTTTAACTGCAGTATTTTTACGTACTGTTGTCTTGTTATTTGTCGAAGCGGCTTTCTTCGTAGCCATAGTATGTTTCCCTCCTTATAGTCAACATGGTAACAGTATAGCATAAACAGGAAGTGCTTTGACTAGTGCTATACTAGATATATATGGCATTATTTGTACGACAAGACGAGAACCGTTCCGAGTTACAGACACGTCTTGCAGCCGAGCTGCAAGACCGTGCTCGCGCCAAGGCAAAACAGGCTGAACAGCCTGATGGCGTCGAGGATTCACAGTTCATAAAAGGAACCAAGCAGACAACGAGTCTTGCCTGGGTATGGGCGATTATTGCCGCGCTGACGATCGGTGTGGTGATCTTCTTAATGATAAAAAGTGGCGCGTAACAGGCTTACGATGCGTCGGCTTTTAGCGTATAATAATAACTAGTTATGCCAAGTCACGATATTGATGCCGTTCGTCTGGAACTGTTGGAGCGAGTAAAAACAAGCGAGACCCCTCGTGATATTTTGCGTGCGCCTGAATTTAAGAATCTCTATAGCGCAATCGGAAGTTTAAGTCCTGAAGAAAAAGGTCCGTACGGTAAGTCTATTAATGAGCTCAAGCAAGCCGTCGAAGCGGCAATCGATGAACGCATCGCGGTGCTTGAAAGTGGCGATGTTGTCGGCCTTGATGTCACGGCTCCGTGGGACGTCAATAGTAGTCGTCCGGCTTTCTTGCCGACGAACGAAGGCTCGCAGCATCCACTAACAAAAGAGATGGACGTCGTCATTGATATCTTTACTCGCATGGGATTCGATGCTGTCGAGTCTCGACAGATCGACGACGACTTTCATATGTTTGGATCACTGAACTTTCCCGAGAACCACCCAGCCCGCGATGGATATGATACATTTCGTACCGAAGAAGGCTTTATTCCACCGGCACACACTAGTACGATGCAAAACCGTATTCTGAAGGCTGGCAAAGAGCGGCTTGAAGCTGGTGGCCAGATTGCCGCAATTAGTTATGGCCGCGTCTATCGCAACGAAGACGTCGATGCGACACATGAGCACACGTTCCACCAGGTAGAGGGTGTATTTGTTAGTAAGGACGCAACGCTGGGTGAAATGCTTGGGACGCTTCGTAGCTTCTTTGAGGTCTATTACGGCCAAACGCTTCGTATCAAAACACAGCCTGCATACTTTCCGTTTGTCGAGCCTGGGCTTGAATTTGCAATCGAAAAACCGGCGGCACTTGGTGGCAAACCGGGTGAGTGGCTGGAGATGCTAGGGTGTGGCATGATTCACCCGAATGTCCTGGAGTCTGCTGGTATTGATGCAACCAAGTACCGTGGCTTTGCCTGGGGTGGTGGTGTTGAGCGCCTGGTGATGCTGAAATATGGCATCGAAGACCTGCGCTACTTTGAATCTGCAAAACTAAATTTCTTGAGGAAGTTCGCATGATAATTTCTGTAAACTGGCTAAAAAAATTCACTGATATCGACGTCTCTATTGATGAGCTGACCGAGTTGATTGGTGCACGTTTGGTTGAAATTGAAAGCGTCAAAGACCTCAGTGAAAAATATAAAGATGTGATTGTCGTTAAGGTTGTTGAGTGTGCGCCCGTGCCGGACTCTGATCACCTCAACCTGACGAAAATTGATGATGGTGGCCGTGCGCAAAATGTTGAACGCGACGAAAATGGACTTGTCCAGGTTGTTTGCGGTGCACCAAATGTACACGCTGGCATGTTAGCGGCGTGGCTTCCACCAGCAAGCACCGTCCCCGAAACCTTCGATGATGCCGAACCATTCGTGTTAGGTGCACGTAAACTTCGTGGCTTTATGAGTAACGGTATGCTGGCGAGTGCGAAAGAGCTCGATCTATACGAAGACCATAGCGGTATTATTGAAATTGATAAAGACGCCGCCGCTGGTACGAGTTTCGCTGAACTCTACGAACTGAACGATTACCTGCTTGATATCGAGAATAAATCGCTGACTCATCGCCCTGACACCTTTGGTGTCATAGGGTTTGCACGCGAAATCGCCGGCATTCAAGGGAAAGAATTCCGTACACCGGAATGGCTACAAGATCTTAATCCTGTCTTGGATTCCGAGGAATCAGTCGAAACGCCAACCGTGACGATCGACGACCCCGAGCTTTCTGATCGTTTTCAGGTAGTGGTGCTGGCAGGTGTTAACGAACTGGCTGTCTCGCCGCTACAAGTCCAAACCTACCTCGCCCGGAGTGGCGTGCGTCCGATTAGCGCGATTGTCGATGTGACAAATTATATGATGCTACTCGTCGGTCGACCGCTGCACGCCTATGACTATGACAAGGTGTTGGCTATCGGTGGTGGTGCAGCCGATATCCATGTTCGTGCTGGCCGAGTCGGCGAAACCTTAGCGCTTCTTGATGGACGCACTATCGAAACGAGTGCAGATGACATTATTATTGCCGTCGGCGAAACAGCTGTTGGGCTTGCAGGAGCTATGGGTGGTGCAAGCACTGAAGTCGATACAACGACAACGCGTATTATGTTAGAGGCAGCAACATTCAACCTCTACAAGCTTCGTGCGGTCCAGATGCGTCACGGTGTTTTTAGTGAGGCCATTACGCGCTTCACGAAAGGTGTCCCGGCGCCACTTGGCACACCCGTGCTTGTCGAAGCGGCCAAGATGATGGGGCAGCTTGCTGGTGCTCGTGTTGTCAGTGCTATCGCTGACACCTATCCTGGTGAACACGAGGCAATTGTCGTGATGCTACGTGAGACGATTGTCAACGAGACACTCGGCACGCAGTTTAGCGCTGCTGATATAAAAGAAATTCTAGAAAACGTCGAATGCACCGTGATAGTTGCGGACGGTGATATCTCGGTAACCGCCCCATACTGGCGTCACGACATTCGCATTGTCGAAGATGTTATTGAGGAGATTGGGCGATTGACTGGATTTGATTCGATTAACCCGGTCCTACCGATGCGCGACTTTAGCGCTGTGCGTCCAACCGCTTTCGATCTACTGCGCACACAGCTACGCTCGATACTGGTGCGTGCTGGTGCTAATGAAGTGCTGACGTACAACTTTATTCATGGTGACGTCATGCGTAGGGCTGGCCAAGATCCGGCCACGGCATACCGTCTGACGAACAGCATTAGTCCTGACCTGCAATATTATCGCCAGAGTTTAACCCCAAGCCTGCTGGCCAACATTCACCAAAATAGTAAAGCTGGCTACGATCACTTTGCGCTGTTTGAGCTAAATAAATTCCACACCAAGGTTCACGACCTGACCGAAGAAGGTGTGCCAAAAGAACTTGATAGCCTTGCGTTTGTTGTTTCGACGACAAAAAAGACGAACAGTGCCGCCTATTATGAGGCCAAGCAGTACCTTGAATATATTGCATCGGAACTTGGGCTGGAATTTGTCTACGAGCCACTCGAAGAGGCTAACTATCCTGTCACCCAGCCCTATGAGCCACTACGCAGTGCGCGTGTATGGGACGCAAAAACACATGAACGCATTGGGGTAATTGGTGAATTCAAGCGATCAGTTCAGAAATCGTTCAAGCTTTCTGGCGCTGTGGCTGGATTTGAAATCGCACCACAGGCTCTTTTGAAGTTGACGATGAACCGGGAATCGAGCTATCGTCCACTCAGTAAGTACCCAAGCACTGAACGTGATATTTGTTTTCAGGTAGCGGGCGAGGTGACGTACGCAGAGGTGAGTGCTGCGGCGAAACAAGCCCTTAGTCATTCACAGTTGTTAAGCACAGTTTCACCACTAGATATTTATCAACCCGAATCAGCCGAGACTAAAAATATAACACTCCGTATAACGCTAGGGTCATACGACAAGACGTTAGCGGGTGAAGAAGTACATCAAATAATGGCAGACGTGACTGAAAAAGTGACCGCCGCAACAAATGGAAAGGTAGTGTAATTACTATGGCAGCAACAAAAGGACAGCAAATTGGAATCTGGATTATCGCAATCGTAATGACCGTCGGAACACTTGGTTCATTTGCTGTAATGATTTTACAGAATGATAATCAAGCAAGCGACTCCGCAACTCAAGAAGCGGATTACGCCAAGCAACTCGAAGAATATACTAAGCAGCAAAAAGAAGCGGCTCAAACGAACGCTGATAATTCCGAAGCGTTGGATGGGTATAGCGCGGCCACTTTTGATGTAGCATCCGTCACAGGCCTCAAGAAAGAAATTCTCGTTGCGGGTACGGGTGATGAAGTTAAAGCGGCTGACTCAATTAAGGCGAGCTATTTCGGCTGGACGAGCGATGGCAAAATTTTCGACAGTTCAAACAAGAAGGGCGCCGATGATACACCGGTAACATTTGCCCTGTCTGGTGTTATTAAAGGTTGGACCGAAGGTCTTGCCGGTCAACGCGTCGGGAGTGTCGTTAAGCTAACGATTCCTGCTGACCTTGCGTACGGTGCGACCGGATCTGGTATTATCCCTGCAAACTCACCGCTCGAATTCATTGTGATTATTCACTCAATCGAAGCAGCGACAGAAGCGTAATCGACACCAGCAACAGTAATAGTCATGCTATACTTACTATAGCAATAAGGAGTAGTATGAACGATTCAGTTAAAGAAGTAGTCATGATTGGTGCTGGCCCAAGCTCGCTTGCGGCGGCGATCTATACAACCCGTGAAGATATCGACACGACACTATATGAAAAAAGTGCCATCGGTGGGCTTGCGGCCATTACCGACATTGTTGATAACTACCCTGGATTTCCTGAAGGTATCGAAGGTCTTACACTTGCCGGTCACCTCGAAAAGCAAGCTGAGCGATTTGGTGCACATGTTGAATATGGTGATGTCACCGCACTGCGCGATGAAGGCAAGCTCAAGGTTATTACCGTTGATGGTGCCGAAGTAAAAGCTAAGGTTGTCTTGATTGCGACCGGTAGTGATTATAAGAAAATCGGCGTCCCCGGTGAAGCTGAGTTTTATGGTCGAGGTGTGCATTACTGTGCAACCTGCGATGGTGCGTTTTACCGTGACAAGAAGTTGGTCGTGATCGGTGGCGGCAACTCAGGTTTTCAAGAAGCGCTATTTTTGACGCGTTACGCGACCCATATCGATCTGTTGGTGCGTAGCGGAGTCTCGGCGAGCGAAGTGTTGCAACACGATATGCAGAAGTTTGTTGATGAAGGCAAGGTGACAATTCACCTCCAGACAACGACCGAAGAGATTGTTGCGACCGATGGACGAGTCAGTGCCGTGAATGTCATCAAAGCTGGCGAGCCAATGACAATTGATACCGATGGGGTCTTTGTCTTTGTTGGCCTGATGCCAAATACGCAGTTTCTTGAAGGTAGCGGGATTGAACTCGACGAACGGGGCCTGATTAAAACGAACATGCACCTCGAAACGAATATCGCTGGTATTTTTGCGAGTGGTGACGTTCGTAGTGGTGCAACGATGCAAATCGCCAGTGCCGTCGGTGAGGGTGCCTCGGCGGCGCTTTCGATTCGTGAATTCTTGACCGAATATAACCGCGAAGCCAAAGCTTAGTAGCTGCTTGATATGAAAATCGCCTCGCAATTATGAGGCGATTTTTTCTTTGTAAAAAGTTTCGAGTTGTCTGATGATTTTTGAATCGGTCGTCTCGAGCGCGATCTCGCGCGTGCCAAACAAGACGCCGGTGTAGGCGAAATTGTGTGACCCCGTGATGGCGACTTTTGACCCGTCGGCCATTGTGAATAATATGAACTTGGCGTGTAGGTAGGTTTCTTTCTCGTACAAGGTCTTGAGGCCGCTTTGTAGCATACTTAGTCGAATCATTGTGCCGTTGAGTAGATTGGCGTTTTCGGGTCGATTAAAGTAGAGCTGGACGTTCTTCTTTTTGAAGATGCGTGCTAGTTTACCGGTCGGGCAATACTGCGAGACGAATAGTATATCGGTCGCTTCGCTGGCGAGTTCGACGGCCCGTCGATAGATCACCGAGTGGGCAATGATGCCACCATCAAATAGTACCGAGCTGCCATCTAGTTCATATACAACACTTGGGTAGTTCGTTGATGTGCGCTCGGCTTTGGCGATACGTTTTTGCTCGTGCGCCAAGCGATCAGCTAGCCGATTATCCTTGAGCCGGAACATATAGTCGGTGTTTTCGGCAACACCGCCCTGATACATGTTGACGCCACCAAAAGTGAACGACGTGTCATCAATAACACACCATTTTGTGTGTGTTCGCCCAGTGAGTAGTGTTGCCCGAGCTCGACCCAGCCACAAAAACTTGATACCGGCACTGCGCATTTGTTTGACCATGATATTGACGTCTTTAACGCCGGGGCTATAAAAGCGAAGTGGTAAAAAACCACCGCTGACTTCGCCGTACGTGAAGATATCTGCCGTGACGGTTACTGAGACTCCGCGCTTGGCGGCGTTCATTAACTCTTCGATAAGTGGGTGTGTGGCGGGGTGGTCTGCAATGACCATCGAAATAAGAAAGACACGCTTTTTAGCCTTCTTAACAAGTTCAGTTGCTTGCTCGACATAGTCAGTCGGCAAGACGAGTTTCATATTCATCTTGTATGATTATATAACTGTCTGACAGATTATGGCATAAATAGATGAAAAACTGATAAAATAACAGTAATAGAACAAAGGAGAATACATGGCTGACTTTAATAAGATCTTAACACCTGGCGATACTGACAATGGACTTGCGAATGTCGTGATTGAAATTCCAACTGGCAGTAGCCACAAAATTGAATGGAATCGTGATGTTGCTGCGTTCCAACTTGACCGCGTTGACCCAGCGATTTTTGCTAAACCAACTAACTACGGATTTATCCCACAAACACTCGACGAAGACGGTGACGAACTTGACGCGCTTGTTGTGACTTCAGAGCCACTCCCGACTGGTGTCTTTTTGGAAGCACGAATTATTGGAGTGATGAAGTTTGAAGACGACGGCGAAGTTGACGACAAAGTTGTCTTTGTTCCTGCTGACGAACGAAATAGTGGCAACGCTGTGACGAGTCTAGAGGATCTTCCAAAGCAACTGCTAAGCCAAATTGAATTCCATTTCAATCACTACAAAGATTTAAAGAAACCTGGCACGACAATCGTCAAGGGATGGGGCGATGTCGAAGAAGCCAAGACGATTATCCACCAAGCAATCGAGCGCTGGAACACAAAATAATAATGCCAACCGTTGAACAGTTACTTGCTGCTGAGGCGGTTGTTATTGATGTCTTTAAGGGCTTTCGGCCACAGCTACTGCTGGCATTCGGCAACACTGAACATACCAGAAAGGCCGATAACTCACCCGTAACAATGTGGGACGTTGCGGTTGAGGATGCACTAAAACTTCGCTTACATGCTGCATTTCCCGATTGGGGATTTCAGGGTGAAGAAACCGGTACGTCCGGAAACATGGATATATACTGGCTAGTCGATCCGATCGATGGAACCTCTAGTTTTATTCGCGGGCTGCCATTTTCAACCAACATGGCGGCATTGGTTCACGATGGTGTCGTGATACTAGCGATTATCTATGACTTCGTGAATGACGTGTTGTACACCGCGCAAAGAGGGAAGGGTGCTTTCAAGAACGGCCTACCGATACATATTAATTCGACGAGGTCCGAGGGTAACTTATTTGTCTATTCGATGACACGCGGTAAATTTGGGTTAATCCAGGAAGCACTCGACGTGCTGCATATTCGGGCGCTTCTACCTGTCGGTGCTGCGGGATATAGTTATGCGCTACTCGCTGAAGGCAAAATTGACGGAGTACTTGTTCTAAATGGTGGTCGCGGTCTCCACGATAACGCGCCTGGTGTGTTGCTTGCTGAAGAGGCCGGCGCAAAGATGCTGCAGTATGACGATAAATCGGGTGTTGAACGCAGCCAATTTATTTTGGGGACACCGACTGTGGTTGATCTTATTGAAACCAGCGGCTTGTTTTAGTTGTTGGTCATCATTGCAACGATAGCATGATCGCCGTCTTCCGTGCGATTACCTTTTAGGAATTCACTGTATGAATAGTAATCAGAGCTACTGGTTGTTTCGATAGTTGTATCAATAATATTTTCATCTCGCACGCCGCCTGAGGCTAGTTGCTCGCGTGTTGCCTCCTTCATGCCTTTGTTCTCGAGTGCCCAAATCGCATATTCGCTTTTCCCTGCAGCTGGGGTCAGATGAACGCGTAACTGGGCGGGGTTGCTGCCATAGTTGGCTACAAGGTAACTGATTATTTTGTGGGCACCGTTTTGCTCGAGGCTATGTCGACCCAAGTGTACCACGGCCAGAACGGCGTGCTCGGGATCGAAAATTGCCGCACCGACACAATCGGCAATTGGCAAGAAAAGTGCGTGGTCGACATGCGTCGTGATGAGCGCATCGGCAATGACGCTGGTATCATCTCGCATGCCGACACCTTTGGTGGTCTCGTTAATCTCTTTATAGCGACAAAAGTCGGTGCTATCGAAACGTATCTCTAGCCGTGTTGCCTGATTCATCTGGATGTCGTGTCGTTGCAGGAAAGCCTGCCGATTGACGATGATCGCCGGGTTGAGCATATCGTGACGATTATACATGCTGCCATTCGAAGTGTTGGATACGGCAACGATCGACGTCACTATTTTGCTTTTTTCTGGAGCGTCTTTTGTCGAATAATAGCGGCTGCGTGACTGATGCCACCAATGATACCGAGTTGTCGCAGCTGTGCGCGTAGCTTGTTGCGTGCGTGCGTCGTCGTGACTAATTCAACCCAAGCCTGTTTTGGGGCATTTGTTTTACGGGTCATGACTTCGACGATGTCGCCGTTATGAATTGGTTTGTCGAAGGGATGGATTATGCCATTAACGCGAAAGCCAAAAGCATGTTTGGCGATATCACTGTGGACGAGGTAAGCAAAGTCGAGAGGTAGCGCACCTTCGGGTAGATTGTAGATGTCTCCCTTTGGTGAATAGACGAAAATGCGGTCACCAAACAAGTCGATGTTGAGTTGATCACTGGTGATATCTTCACCGCTTCGAAGCTTGGTGGCAATTTCTTGTAGCTGGGTGATCCATTGCATGTGAGAAGGAAGGACGGCACTTTTTTTACCGCGTGCGTAATCTTTTGTATTTTTTTGATCGTGATAGTGAAAGCTCGCGGCCAGTCCACGTTCTGCGAATTCATGCATGTCGTAGGTACGAATTTGAAATTCAACAATTTGTTTTTGCGGCGTAATAACCGTCGTGTGGAGGCTTTGGTAGCCATTGGGTTTTGGAATTGCGATGTAATCTTTGATACGTGAAATCATTGGTTGATACAGCGAGTGAAGTATTCCTAGGACGCGGTAGCAATCTTCTTTTGTCTCAACAACAACGCGTAGCGCCATGAGGTCATAGATGTCATCCATATTGCCGTTAACTTTTTTGAGTTTTTTGTGCAGACTGTAAATGCTTTTGACGCGGCCGTTAATATCGGAAACGATGCCTTCTTTTTTGAGTACCTTCTCGATCTCTTCACGGACTGCTCCGAGCTTACGGGTGCTCTTGCCAAGACGCTTGCGGATGATATTTTGCAGATGTTTAAATTCGACGGGGTCGAGGTAGCTAAAAGCTAGCTCTTCGATTTCCATGCGGACGCGCCCCATACCCATGCGATCAGCCATGGGGCCGAAAACTTCTAGGCTTTCGCGGGCAATTTTGATTTGCTTGTCTTTTGACATGTGTTGGAGGGTTTGTAGGTTGTGGAGGCGATCGGCGAGCTTGATGATAATGACGCGGACGTCCTGTCCGACGGCGATCAGTAGTTTCGATAGGTTGTCTTTGGTCTGGGGGAGGTAGGCGGCAAGGTCCTGCATACCGGCGCGGGCTTGTGACACTTTCGTGACACCGTCAACCAAGAAGGCGACGTCTTTACCAAACAGTGATTCGAGCGTTTCGAGGGTCGTATCGGTGTCTTCGACGGTGTCGTGCAAGACACCGGCGATAACGCTATCGATGTCCATTCCCCAGTCGACGAGCGTCCCGGCGACAGACAGTGGGTGAATAATGTACGGCTCGCCACTTTTTCGTTTTTGGCCGTCATGGGCTTTCGTCGCGATATCGATGGCATGCTCAAGATCGAGGACTTGGTTTTCCTCGTAGTGTGGGGTTGCTTTTTCTAGCAGGTCGCTCTTTTTCATAACCTTATTAGTATACGAAGATTCTACGCTTTTGTCAGTAGACTGACCACTTTGCATTCATAGGTGTTGCGTATATACTAAAATGGTTATGATTATTCGCTTAAACAGTAATGACTGGAGAATCACGTCAGCATGAGCAAAACCAAGATTGGTATTAATGGGTTCGGACGAATTGGGCGTAATGCGTTCAAGATCGCTTTTGACCGTAGCGATATAGAAATCGTTGCGATTAACGACCTGACCGACACAAAAACACTCGCCTATCTTTTGCAGCACGATAGTAATTACGGTGCATACAAAAATACCGTTCGTTACGACGAGACGGGTATTATCGTCAACGACCAACATATCAAAGTGCTTGCTGAACGCGATCCTGCGGCGCTGCCATGGGGCGCACTCGAAGTTGATATCGTGATTGAATCAACAGGACGCTTTACCGAAAAAGAACAAGCGGAACTGCACATCACCGCCGGTGCAAAACGAGTTATTATTAGCGGTCCAAGCAAAAGCGAAGGTGTTGACACGATCGTCCTTGGGGCGAATGAAGACGCGATTCAAGGTGCTAGCCAGGTGATTAGTAACGCCAGCTGTACAACTAACTCGCTCGGGTCTGTTATGGCGATCCTCGACGCTGAATTTGGCGTTGAAAAATCACTACTGACAACTGTTCATAGCTACACGGCCAGCCAAGCCTTGCAAGATGCACCTTCGAAGGATCTGCGCGAAGGCCGCAACGCTGCCGAGAATATGGTACCAACCAGCACCGGCGCAGCTATTGCCGTCACGAAAACCCTACCGCAACTTGTTGGTAAGTTTGACGGGCTCAGTATCCGCGTTCCGACGCCAGTTGTTTCGATTAGTGACGTGACGGTACTCTTGGGGCGTGATACTACTGTCGAAGAAATCAATGCAGTCTTTAAAAAAGCCTCAACTGATCCGTTCTACCAAGGAATCCTTGGTGTTAGCGAAGAGCCGCTCGTCAGTCGTGACTACATCGGCAACAGCCACTCCGGCGTTGTGGACTTGCTGCTGACGAAAGTAGTTGGTGGAAACCTAGCGAAAATCATGGTTTGGTATGACAACGAATGGGGTTATAGTAATCGTCTCGTCGAATTAGTGGCAGATGTCGGAAAGAGCTTGCGCGCGTAGGCGGGTAACGCTTATACTTTAAGGTAGTTATGAAGATCTTTTTGGGCAGTGATCACAATGGGTTCCATATGAAAGAGGGTGTCTTTGCGTACCTCGCCAAGCACGGATACGACGTTCACGATGTCGGCGATACTGTGCTTGACCCGGCCGACGATTTTCCTGAATTTGCGCAAGCCGCAGCGCTAAAAGTAATCGGCGAAGAAGATGGTGAAGCCCGTGCAATCTTGTTGTGCGGTGGTGGACAGGGTATGGCGATGGCCGCCAATCGTTTCAAGGGGATTCGTGCCAGTGTGGTATGGGATGCTTTTGAAGCAAAAATGACACGCAATGACAACGATAGCAACGTGCTATGTTTGCCGTCTCGTGTACTGGAAGACAACGACGCTGCATGGCAGGGTATCGTTGAAACGTGGCTAAGTACGCCGTTCGCTTCGGCCGCTCGATTCAAGCGCCGCAATGCGCAGATTGATGGGCTGTAACGGTGAGTATTATTGCACCAGCTGTTTTGGCTGAAACACTTGATGAATACAAGGCAATTATCGAAACCCTGCAACCATTTGCAAGGCGGGTTCATATTGATATTAGTGACGGTGAATTTGCACCAAGTTTCCTGCTAGGTGAAGCGCAGCTATGGTGGCCAAAAGAGTGGGAAGTTGATATTCATGCCATGGTGGCACGCCCGAGTGAACATATGGCAGCGCTTATTGCCCTAAAGCCGAGCATGATTCTATTCCATGCCGAAATTAAAGAAGACCGCGCAGCCTTGATTGCGCAGATAAAAGCCGCTGGCATTAAAGCGGGTATTGCGTTGTTGCGACCGACCGTTCCTTCGACGGTCGCCGATATGATCAAGTTGGTCGATCACGTCATGGTCTTTACGGGCGAACTTGGTAAATATGGTGGCACAGCGAGCCTCATGCAACTAGAAAAGGTTCGCTTGATCAAGGCAATTAACCCTAACGTCGAGATCGGCTGGGACGGTGGGGTTAGTGTTGATAACGCCTATACATTAGCACAAGGCGGTGTTCATGTTTTGAACGCTGGTAGTGCAATCTCGAAGGCTGAGGATCCAGCGGTTGCCTATGCGACACTGACAAAAGAAATTAATAAACACGGAGTTATCTAGTGGGTAAGTTAACGATTCCTCAGATTGAACAGAAGGCCAATGACATCCGACAAGATATTATTCGCATGCTCGTGAAGGCAGGGAGTGGCCACAGTGCTGGCCCTCTTGGTATGGCTGATATATTTGCAGCACTCTATTTTAATATCCTTAATATCCGCCCCGAAGAACCTGACTGGGCAGACCGAGATATTATGATGCTCAGTAACGGCCACACGGTGCCGGTACAATATGCGGCGATGGCCGAGGCTGGGTTCTTTGACAAGCAGGAATTGTTAACACTGCGTGAATTTGGTAGTCGCCTTCAAGGACATCCAGAACGCGAGCGCTTACCTGGACTGGAAACAACGAGTGGTCCACTTGGTAGTGGGCTTTCGCAGGCAGCTGGCTACGCATACACCATGCAGTATATGGACGACATTCGCGACCGCTTCGTCTACGTGATGATGGGCGACGGCGAACTGAACGAAGGCAATATTTGGGAAGCGGCGATGTTTGCTGGCAAATATAAACTATCTCAGCTGATCGCCTTTGTTGATCGAAATAATATTCAAATTGACGGCAACACCGAAGACGTTATGCCGCTTGAAGACCTAAAAGGCAAGTGGGAGTCGTTCGGTTGGCATGTGATCGAAATTGATGGTCACAACATCAAAAGTATCATTGATGCCACTAGCCAAGCGCGTGCAATTTCTAATCGCCCAACCGTGATTATTGCGCACACTATTCCAGGTAAAGGCGTAGATTTTATGCAGTATGACTACAAGTGGCATGGCGTCGCGCCCAATAGCGACCAAGCCAAGATTGCCCTCGAAAAACTGCGCACACTTGACGGACAAATTACTCACGAAGGAGCTGGTGTATGACCTATCAATTAAATCCAGACTTTTATAGCGATGACGTGCAGCTTGATCCTACTCGGGCAGGTTTTGGACGCGGCCTCAAGGCGGCTGGTGAAGCGAACGAATCTGTCGTTGCACTATGTGCCGATTTAACCGAGAGTACACAGATGCATCTTTTCCGTGAAGCTTTTCCAAAGCGTTTCGTTGAAGTTGGTATTGCCGAGCAAAATCTTGTCACGGTTGCCAGCGGTATGGCGCGGGCTGGAAAGATCCCCTTTACCAGTAGCTATGCAGCCTTTAGTCCTGGACGTAACTGGGAGCAAATTCGTACTACTGTCGCGCTAAACAATCAGCCAGTCAAAATTATTGGCTCGCACGCCGGCATCTACACTGGCAAGGACGGCGCAACTCACCAGATGCTCGAAGACATCGCTTTGATGCGGGTTATGCCAAATATGATTGTGATTGCACCAGGTGATAGCCTGGAAGCCGAAAAGGCGACGCTCGCAATGGCCGAAAATGGCAAACCTACCTATATGCGCTTAGCTCGTGAAAAAACGCCGATCTTTAGTCGGCAAGATTCGCCGTTTGAAATCGGTAAGGCATATGTCCTGAAAGAAGGCACCGATGTGTGCTTGATGGGTACTGGTACGATGACGTACCGTCTGCTCATCACAGCTAAAATTCTTGCCGAACAAGGCATTGATGCCGAAGTGCTCCACGTTCCGACTATCAAGCCGCTTGATGAAGCGACGATTCTAGCGAGTGCACAGCGCAGTGGCCGTGTTGTGACGGTAGAAGAGGCTCAGGTTGCCGGTGGCTTCGGCAGCGCTATTACTGAACTCTTGTCGGACAAGTTACCGATGCCTGTCAAACGTCTTGGGATGCAAGATCGTTTTGGCGAATCGGGTGATCCGAAAGACTTATTCGAGGCCTTCGGTTTGACGAGCGAGCACATCGCCGAACAAGTGACTGAATGGATAAAGACCACGCACCGCTACCACCAGTAAATGTAATTGGTTTGATGACCACAAAGGGGAATACAATGGGACTGACTATTCGAGAAATTAGGGACAATACAACGCGAGCACGACATTTGATGCAACGCTCTCGTCAGCAGCATTTTGCCGTCGGTGCCTTTAATATTGATAACCAAGACACGATTATTGCGGTCATGGAAGCTGCGCAGGCAACTAATTCACCTATCTTGGTGGAAGTTACTCATGATGAAGTTAATGCCATGGGGCTTGATAACATCCGTGACCTGATCGATAACTACAAGCTCCAGTACGGCGTTGAAGTCTACATCAACCTCGATCATAGCCCAACGGTCGAAGACGCCAAGCGTGGTATCGATGCTGGCTTTGAGTTTATTCATATTGATGTCTCGCAGGCTAATCACGATGCAACCGATGCTGAAATTATTGCGGCAACCAAAGAAGTCGTCGAATACGCCTCATTCACCGGTGCGTTGGTTGAAAGCGAACCGCACTATTTCGGTGGCAGTAGTAACTTGCACACCGAAGATATTGATTACGATGAAATAAAAAAGACGTTCTCGACACCCGAAGGTGCAAAGGCTTTTGTTGATGCCACCGGTATTGATACCTACGCAGCCGCTATCGGCAATCTACACGGTAAATATCCCGTTCCAAAAGAACTAGATCTTGAATTGCTGCAGACGATCCGTAGTGCGATCGACTGCCAGATTAGCCTTCACGGTGGCAGCGGAACGCCGCTCGAATACTTCCAAAAAGCCGCTCAAATTGGTGTGAGCAAAGTAAATATTAACAGCGATCTCCGCTTTGCTTTCCGCACTAATCTAGAAAAGATTTTGCGGGATAACCCGGATCAGTATGCCGTCGTTAAAATAATGGGACCTGTTCGTGATGCTGTGCGCGCCGTTGTGGTCGAAAAAATCGGCGCCCTTGGAAGCGCCGGTAAATCCGTCTTATAAGATAGCTAGCTGTTGGATCGTTTTGCGTCAATAGCACCAAGCAGCGACGTGAATGATGTCTTAAACTTCTCAACACCCTCGTTCTCGAGGGTGTTTGCGACATCATCAAGATCAACACCGACTTCGCTCAGGTTGCGCACGACATGTCGGGCCTCGGCAATGTCTTTGAGTGTGAGGCTACGGGCGCTTGAGGGGAGGTGGTCAATAATCTTATCGATGGTAACCTCGGGGAGCGTATTGATTGTGTGCGGCGCTAGGAGCTGCGTAACGTACATGAGGTCGTCGTATGCAGGGTTTTTGGTAGAGGTTGAGGCCCAAAGGAGTCGTTGAATGGCAGAACTTGTTGGTTCGAGGACTGCTGCGTCACCGAATTGTTCAAGGAAGATCGCGTAGGCGAGGTGTGCCTGAGCGACCGCGCCCTTACCGCGTAATTTCAGCGCTCTAGGTGTACCAATTGCTTCAAGTCGTTGATCAATTTCGTTATCAACTCGACTAATGAAGAACGAGGCGATACTGCGCGCATTGTTAACATGTCCGAGTGTGTGCGTGGCGCGGTGGGCGCTGGCAACCTGTTTGTAGTGTTCAAGACTAAAGACAAGCGTGACGTTAACATTGATACCGCCAGCCAGTAGGTGGTGGATAGCGGGAACGCTTGCGTCGGTCGCAGGTACTTTGATCATTAGGTTGTCGATACCTAGCGTTGCCCATAATTGCTTGGCCTGAGCGAGTGTTGCGGCGCCGTCATTGGACAGTTCTGGTGAGACTTCCAGCGAGACGTATCCATCAATGCCCTGACTTTCAACCCATAGTGGGTGTAAAAGTGCGGCAGCAGCCTTGATGTCATCTTCGACGAGGCGCCAGTAAATGTCTTCGGTCGAGAGACCGTCAGCAATCAACTGCTGAATCTGTTCGTCGTAGGCATCACTCTTGGTAATCGCATTTTCCATGATGGTCGGATTGGAGGTCAGGCCGCGAATGCCATGGTCGATATAGGTTTGTAATTTTCCAGATGAGATGAGTTCACGAGAGAGATTGTCGACCCATGCGCTTTGATTAAAACGTTCGTGTAGTTTTTGTAGATTATTCATTTGTCTTTAGTATAGCAAAGGTTGTATCATAGTGCATATGGTTAGAATTTGCGCGCTCGGAGCTGCTTCACAGGATGTATTTTTAATGGGTAAAGGGATTCGATCCCAGCTTGACCCAGCGACAAACGAATACGTCGAGGCCTTTAAGCTCGGCGCCAAGTTGAATGTCGAACAGACCGTCTTTGCGACGGGCGGAGGTGCGACGAACGCAGCTGTCACGTTTGCGCGACAAGGCTTGGAATCAAGCTTTATCGGCCGCGTTGGTCATGATGCGGCGGGTGAGTCGGTGCTACGCGAACTCGACAACGAGCACGTCGACACCAGCGCAACAATCTACGACAAAACACTCGGTACTCAGTATTCGACAGTCCTCTTAACTGAAACAGGTGAACGGACAATTCTTGTCTATCGCGGCGCTGCTCAGGCGCACACGGCTCGTGACTATCACGACGTTTCATTCGACGGCTTCGATTGGCTGTACGTCTCCTCTTTTGCAGGCGCATTTGATGCGCTGAGTATGATTTTCGAGCGGGCGAAGAGCGCCGGTGTAAAGATTGCCTTCAACCCAGGCCAGGGTGAACTCGATAACCCCGACTTACTGCGTGGATTACTAGAAGATGTTGATATCTTGCTACTAAACAAAGACGAAGCCCAACTGGTCGTCGAGGGTTCATCGAGCGAAGAACTAGTCCGACACCTGACGCACTATGTGCCCGTTGCTGTTGTGAGTGATGGACCAAACGGTGTCTTTGCGAGTGATGGCGCCTCAATCATTGAAGCCGGAATGTACGAAGACGTGAAAGTGTTTGACCGAACGGGCGCTGGCGATGCGTTTGGATCTGGCTTTGTTAGCTACTACTCGCAGGGCAAGGCATTGCACGAATCTGTTGTCTTTGCGAGCGCCAACTCGACATCTGTCGTGACAAAAATAGGAGCAAAAGAGGGAATTTTGCATGCCGGAGGTGCACTTCACGATATGCCGATTAAAGAGAGGAAATTCTAGATGGCCAAGTTTTTACGAGATTTATTAGACGCACAGGAGCCACTGTTTAGCGAGGCGCTGCGCCAGCTGGAACAGGCGAGTGGACGACACGCCGCCGATACAAAGTTAATCGGCGATATTACCGCACTTGCTCACGAGAACCTACGTGCTTTAGGGCTTAATCCTGCCAGTTCAACTGGTGAAGAGGTGTACCGCGGGCTTGAGTCTCGCTTGCAAACTGATATCAAGCGCCTCACAAAAGTAATTGGGGCTGAACTGTCCGATGATATCGAATACCTGGTGCCATTTATGGTCAAGGCTGCCAACGATGTTGAGTTTAACCGTAAGGTGTTTGTACTTAAGCGTGAGAGTGCGAAGAAACTGCTTCGTAAAATGCCACCGAAGATTTTGATGGAAAAGCTTGGCTATAGTGATATCGAAAAGATGTTCGAAGGTGAAGATTTTGATGAATTATATACGGCACTGCGTTTCTCGGAAGGTGCCGATTGGTTGAATCAATACGACGAGTTGTTTGCCCATGTTACGCCGGCTGATTACGAAGAACGGGATCTGCGTATCGTGGTAATGGATCACGACAAATATGTTGATCTTGCAGCACACTTTGTCCAAAAGAAGCTTCATAACGTCACACATACCAAGGAAATGGGAACAATTGTTGTTGTACCAATGCATGCAAAAACGATGCGCGGCTTGGTACTCAAAACACTCCCACTCCTTTTACACTACATGAACGAAGTGAAATTATATTCGACGTTCTTTAAGCTCAAAAGCAAACAGCCACATTTTGGCAAAACGGTTGTTAGTACGCTGGTTGCTGACCCGGGTGATGCGAGTCAAATGGCTGGGCAAAAGATTCACTGGCGCGTTATTCAGCGATACCTTGGAAAGCACAAAGAGGATTCGATCAGTATGGTTGCCTTTGAGCCGCACGTTCAACCAGAGGATCTGCACTGGCGCCGGGCCGAAGACCTGCTTTATAAGATTGATCCAGAGCTCGCGTTCTGGAAAGACCGCGACTATGTGGCCTTGATGTACGATGGCTTTCCGGTCGCTTTCAACTTGTTTGACGTCAGCTTTGGCTATTCCAACGGTGAGACGTACGAGAATCGCTATGCGTATCACTTCCGTGAAAGTCTATGGAACGAAATTTTTGTGCGATACATGGGGTTCAAGAACCTCGCAAATCAGGTGCTAGAACAGCTTGATAATGACATGATTGCCCCCGAAAAATTACCCGTCGTCAAGCCGAAGTCTGTTCCAGCCCTGCGGACCGAAAATGACAAACACGACCTACTGATTCGTCGTCGTTTGATCGATGCAGCTGAAGGACGGCTCGACGGAGTCGTCGAAGAATTCGAGAAAGTCTTTGAGCTTCTCGGCAAACACTCGAAGACTATTACAATTTTTGGCTCAGCTCGAAAAGCCAAGGACGAAGCAGTAACTGGCGATGCCTATGAGATCGCACGACGCTTTGCAACCGAAGGCTTTGCCGTCGTGACTGGTGGCGGGTACGGCATTATGGAAGCTGCCAACAAAGGTGCGTATGATGCTGGTGGTGATTCGATTGGGCTGAATATCCTCTTGCCACATGAACAGAGTTTGAATAACTATACTACCGCCAATTTCCAATTCCAGCACTTTTTTGGGCGCAAGGTTGCTATGACACTTGATGCGAGCGGGTATCTGTATTTTCCAGGTGGCTTTGGCACGCTCGATGAGCTTTTTGAAATCGTTGTATTGCAACAAACCAATAAGATTCCAAGAGCACCAATCATTTTGGTGGGATCAGACTTCTGGGGTCCCTTTGATACGGTCATAAAATCAATCATGCTTGAGAAGTTTGAGACAATTAACAATGATGATCTTGGCCTCTACGAAATTCTTGACGACCACGATGAAATCTTAAAAAGAATTAAAGCGTACGAACGTCGGCTGAACAAGTAGCCGCCTGCCCATTTACATTTAGTCGTAAGAGAATTATGCTTAATGTAACAACAAACGACATATACCAAGGGGTAAAAGATGACATATGCTCAGGGTAAGAAACGACGTCTTGTCTTAGTCCTTGCACTGGTTGCTGCCGTCGTCTTGATTGTCGGCAGTGTGATTGCCTTGAGCATATCGTCGTCCGATCCCGAGGCGCCTGTCACGCCATCGCCGCAGTCAACGGAAGTGGATGACGACGACGCATCGACTGACCCTGGTGTTGAAGCGCAGCCAGCTCAGCCTGAGGCACCTTCTGCACCAACGGTTGATCCTGCGACGCTGAATTCTGTTGAGATAACACCATTAGCGATTGAGGTTTTCTACACCAAGGGTATTGATGGCTTTGATTTCACCGTCAAGCGAACAGCCGATCAAACCGAGTATGTTGAGTTCAGCACTGCTGCGCTTGCAGGGACAAAGTGTACTGACGATCAAGGTTCGATTGCTTCTATCATTAAAAACCCAACACCGGCGACGCTACTCACGACGACCCAGACGGTGAAAGTGGGCGATGTGACGTACGGACTTTCACTCGCAGGTAGTGATTGCACACCAGATGCAGCACTGCTTGATCAATATCAGACAGCATTCAAGAATGGATTTAGTAGCCTTAGGGCACTATAACGCGGCTACTGGATAGTGTGACTTCACTATAGCCTGTATAGCATCGACCCCTCGTAGTATAATAGAATCAATGGACTCAATTTTCCGCTTACAATCAGCCTATCAGCCGACTGGTGATCAGCCATCAGCAATTAAAACTCTTATCGAAGGGCTTGATAACGGCGAAAAAGAGCAGACGCTCCTCGGCGTGACAGGGAGTGGTAAAACCTTTACGATGGCAAATATTATCGCCAACCGTGGAGTACCGACATTGGTCCTGGCGCACAATAAAACGTTGGCCGCACAGTTGTACAGCGAGTTTAAGTCTTTTTTCCCGGACAACGAAGTCCATTATTTCGTTAGTTACTTCGACTATTATCAGCCAGAGGCCTACATTGCCAGCAGTGACACGTATATCGAAAAAGACAGCAAGATCAATGATGAAATTGATCGCTTGCGCCACGCTGCTACGACGGCACTTTTGACCCGGCGTGACACGATTATTGTTGCCAGCGTCAGTTGTATCTACGGAATCGGTTCACCGGATGACTATTCCGAGATGTCAGTCACCGTTAAAAAAGGCGAGCGTCGCCAGCAAGATAAGTTCGTGCGTATCTTGACTGATATTCAGTATCAGCGCAATGATATCGATTTTCACCGAGGAACATTCCGGGTGCGCGGCGATATTGTCGACATTTTCCCAGCCGGTAGTGACGTTGCCTACCGTATTGAATTCTTTGGTGACGAAGTCGAGCGCATCACGCGCATCGACCCGCTAACGGGTGAAATTTTAGGTGAGCCGGATCAAACAACTATCTTCCCGAGCAGTCACTACGTCACACCACGCGCCAAACTCGACAATGCGATTATTAATATCAAACGAGAATTCGAAGAGCGCATGGAGTTCTTTGAGTCTCGGGATATGCTACTTGAAGCTCAACGACTAGGGCAACGAACGAAATACGATATCGAGATGCTGGAAGAGACTGGTTTTGTGAAGGGGATTGAGAATTACAGCCGCTACCTCACGAACCGCGAACCGGGTGAGCAGCCAGCGACGTTGATGGACTATTTCCCTGACGACTTTATGCTGTTCGTTGACGAGAGCCACATGACCTTGCCGCAGGTGCGTGGTATGTATAACGGTGACCGTGCCCGCAAGGAAGTCTTGGTTGATAATGGCTTCCGTATGCCCAGTGCACTTGATAACCGCCCACTGACATTCGACGAATTTAACAAGCATATCAACCGGGCGGTGTATGTCTCGGCAACCCCCGCGGAGTATGAGCTATCGCACAGCCCTGAACCCGCCCAGCAAATTATTCGACCAACCGGGTTGATTGATCCTGAGATTATTATTCGTCCCTCAGAAGGCCAGATTGACGACCTAATTGCTGAGATCCGCGAACGGATTGAAAAGAAACAGCGCGTTCTTATTACTACCCTTACGAAGCGCATGTCGGAGGATCTTTCGACGTACTTGCAGGAACTTGATATCAAGACGGCCTATATTCACAGTGAGGTCGATACTCTCGAGCGTAGCGATATTCTGCGCGACCTCCGATCGGGTATTTACGATGTCCTTGTGGGTATTAACTTGCTGCGTGAAGGACTGGACCTTCCGGAAGTCAGCCTCGTGGCGATTATTGACGCCGATAAAGAAGGGTTCCTTCGTAGTGAAAGTGCACTGATTCAAACAATTGGTCGTGCCGCTCGTCACCTTGATGGCAAGGTGTTAATGTATGCTGACAAGATCACTAATTCTATGCAGCGCGCTATCGACGAAACAAACCGTCGTCGGACGATTCAAAAAGCCTATAACGTCGAACATGACATTACGCCAACAAGTGTCGCAAAGGCAATCGACGAAGGCCTGCGAGCGCTGATACCGAAAAAAGAAGGCGACTCGCCCAAGCTTAATCTTAAGAAAATTCCAAAAGATGAGTATGAAAGTTTGGTCAAAGACCTCTCTGCGCAAATGGATCTAGCCAGTGCAAATCTGGAATTTGAAAAAGCAGCAGAGCTTCGTGATTTGATTGCTGAAGTCCGCTCGAAAATGTAACCCCTTAAAACTGTTCACAAACGCCGTTTGTACGGTATAATAGTCGTATATGACACAAATCTCTAAAAGTGATGTGCAACATCTTGCACAGTTAAGTAATTTGCAGCTTTCTGAAGATGAAATCGGCCCACTACAGGCAGACCTCGAAAATATCGTTGGATATTTCCAGCAGTTGGACGAACTTGATACTGCAGGCATTGAACCAACCTACCAAGTCACAGCCCTTGAAAACGTTTGGCGTAAGGACGCTGTGGATACATATGGGATTGATAAATCAGCGCTGCTGGAGCTTGCTCCGTCATCTGAAGCCGAGCAAATTAAAGTACCGAAGGTCTTATAGTAATGAGTAGAATTTCTGATTTTATTGGCGTTTCAGCCCGCATGAATGTTGAACAAGCAATTGCCAAGGCACGAGCGAGTGAATCTTTTAACGCAGTTTTGAGCCTGACCGAGGCTCGGGCACTGGAGCGTGCAGACTTGGTTGACCGCGGTGAAATCACCGGCTCATTAGCCGGCGTTCCTTTTATTGCGAAAGATAATTTTTTGACGCTGGGTGGCACAACGACTGCCGCCAGCAAGCTGCTCGAAAACTTCGAGGCACCACTACAGGCAACGGCGATAGAGAAGCTTGAAGCTGAAGGTGCAATTTGTATCGGAAAGGCGAACCTCGATGCCTTTGCGCACGGCGGAAGTACTGAAAACTCAGCCTATGGACCGACTAAAAACGCCGTTGATACCGAACGTGTTGCCGGCGGAAGTAGTGGTGGTTCTGCTGCGGTTGTGGCATTAGATATTGTCCCGTTTGCCTTGGGTACTGACACGGGTGGCTCAATTCGCCAGCCAGCTAGCTTTAACGGCGTTGTTGGTATCAAGCCGACCTACGGGACGGTGAGCCGTTACGGAGTGGTCGCGATGGCGAGTAGTACTGATACGATTGGTGTCTTGACTTCAAACGCACACGACGCAGCACTCGTTATGGATATTATGAGTGGCCAAGATGCGAAAGACATGACGACGCTAGATGATTTCTTTACTCCAGCGGCGCTCGATGGCGTTAAAAAGATCGGTGTGATCAAAGAGGCGATGACTGATGATGTCGATGCTGATGTACGGGCGACCACACAGGCGTATATCGAAAAACTTCGCAGCGCCGGTCATACGGTTGAAGAGGTGAGTCTTTCGATGCTAAAGTACGCCCTCGCGATCTATTACATCGTTGTGCCGGCTGAAATTAGCAGTAACCTTGGGCGTTACGATGGCATTCGCTACGGTAAGCGGGCCGAGGCTTCGACGCTCACTGAGGTTTATGGCGCTTCTCGAGATCAAGGTTTTATGACCGAGAACAAGCGTCGTATTATGATCGGGAGCTACGTGCTATCAAGTGGGTATTTCGATGCTTACTACCTCAAGGCGCAAAAAGCACGAACGCTACTTATAAATGAATTTAACGCTTTGTTTGCTTCGTACGATGTATTGATTGCGCCTGTCGCACCGACGCCTGCTTTTAAAATCGGGGCTAACGCAGCCGACCCAATCAAAATGTATCTTGAGGATATTATGACGGTGCCGGCAAGTCTTGCGGGACTACCTGCGATTAGTGTCCCAGCGGGCGTTAGCCACGACGGCCTGCCGATTGGTGTGCAGCTCATTGCGCAGCAGCGTGATGATGCGCTTCTTCTGGCGTTGGCTGAATCTATGGAAGGAAACAACTAATGGATCAAACATTGGGGATTATTTTCTTTTTTGCCTCGATTCTAATTTTTGCCGGAATATTATTCGTCATGATTACACTGACAAAGCGCGGCCCAACTGCGCTTGACGTACAGAAGTACCAGAAGCGTTGGTTGACTATCGAGCAGCAACTAAAACGCGACGAAGCGAATAGTTATCACATGAGTATACTGAGCGCTGACTCGTTACTGGACCAAGCTTTGAAGGAACGCGGAGTTCAGGGTGACACTATGGGCGCACGTATGAAGCAGATGCAACAAAAGTGGTCGAATGCTAATAATGTCTGGGCCGCACACAAGCTGCGCAACCAAATTGCCCACGAGCCTGATGTAAAGATAGACTATAACGGTGCACGCCGTGCGCTCGCCGCTTTCAAACAAGCCTTAAAAGACGTAGGAGCCATTTAATGATTAGTCCTGAAATCCTTGATAAGTACGAGATGACGATTGGTATCGAGTGCCATGTTCAGCTGGCGACAGTCAGTAAGCTTTTTAGTGGCGCCGACAATGATGCCCGTAATAAAGCGCCTAACACCGCTATCAATCCGATCGACTTCGGCCTCCCTGGCATGCTGCCTGTCCTGAACCATAATGCGATTCGACTCGCTGTTCGTGCCGGTAAAGCCCTGAACGCAGAGATCGCGCACGTCAGCCGTTTTGACCGAAAACATTATTTTTATCCTGATCTTCCAAAAGGCTATCAAATTACCCAGATGTATCAGCCGATTATCATCGGTGGGTATGTCGAAGCGCCACTGCTTGATGGGACATCAATTCGTGTGCGGATTCACCACGCACACATCGAAGAAGACGCCGGTAAACTAACGCACTACGCTGGCTTTAGTCTCGTTGACCTTAACCGTGCCGGCACACCGTTAATTGAAGTTGTTTCTGAACCAGATATTCATTCCGCTGCTGGCGCGAAAGCCTTTGCGACCGAGCTGCAGCGACTGATGACCTTCGCTGGTGTGACGTACGGCAATCTTTACCACGGTAATATGCGTTTTGACGTCAATATCTCGATCGCCCTTAAGGGTGCAACCGAATTGGGCACACGCGCTGAAGTAAAGAACCTTAACTCGTTTAAGAGTGTTGAGAAGGCTGCTGAGTATGAATTTATTCGTCAGGTGGAGCGCCTCGAAAGTGGACAAGCTATTGTCCAGGAAACCCGCGGTTGGGATGATGCCACAGCTAAAACAAGTTCACAGCGTAGTAAGGAAGATGCCCAAGATTATCGCTATATGCCCGATGCCGATATTCCGCCCGTCGTGCTGACGAGTGAAGAAGTTGCGGCTATCCAAGCCGAGGTACCACCCCTACCTGCACATTACCGCGAAAGCTGGCAGACACTCGGACTCGACCGATCGGTCATTGAAGCCCTGCTTGCTAACCAAAGTTACGCCGTCTTGATTACGACCATTCAACAGTCAGCAGGTGACGATGCGGCGCGCCGGGTTGCGCACTGGTTTGCAAGTTCCGTGTCACAGGGTGATGACGAGACGGCGACAATTGCAAGTAACTTCGCACCCGAAGGCTATAGTGAGCTTGCTGAAATGGTGAATAAAAACGAACTCTCCAGTACGGCAGCGAAAGAAATCTTTATCGAACTCCTGACGAGCGACCAGACTCCTCGATCGATTGCTGAAAAGAAAAACCTCCTACAGGTTAGTGATGAGTCTGCAATTCTGGCAATCGTTGATGAAGTACTGGCTGACCCAGCAAGCGAGCGTTCCGTTGCGGACATCAAGGCCGGCCAAGACAAGGCTATCGGATTCTTGGTGGGGCAAGTCATGAAAAAATCAGCAGGAAAAGCCAATCCGGCCCTTGCTCAAAAGTTGATTCGTCAGCGTATCCAGCAGTAACCATAGCCATTATTTTAAAGGGTGATGGGTTGCCTCTGGTTCATAATCAGCGTACACTAAGAACGTAAACAGAATCCATAAGAAAGGTGCTATATGAGCTCAGCTGCTGAAATACTCGTTGTCATTCTTGCTATTTTTCTAGCAGTTTTTTTGATTGTTGGTATTATATTGGCAATCTATCTGATTCGTTTGTCCGCCGAAATTAAGCGCATCGCAGAAACCACACACCACGCCGTTAGCTCGGTTGATTCGGTCGTGTCGACTGCTGCAAAACTCGCATCGCCGATGTTTGTCGCTGAACTCGTTGGACGATACGTTAAGAAATTCACTAAGTCATCTAAAAAGGGGAAATAATCATGGCTAAAGGCAAATTTGCAATCGGAGCACTTATCGGAATCGCTGCAGGGTTTATCACAGGTATCTTGACTGCTCCAAAAAGCGGCAAAGAAACACGCGAAGAAATTAAACTCAAAGCACTTGAAGTAAAAGACGATGCTGTCGTCAAAGCTAAAGACGCCAAGCACAAAGCTGGTGACGTAGCCGAAGATGTTGTTGAAAAGGCGAATAAAGTCGCTGGTGATGTTGCGGACAAAATCGTCGACACAACCAAGGACCTTAAGTCTAAGAGTGAACAAGCGACAAAAGACGTCAAAGCAACAATCGAAAAGAATAAATAGCTCTTTCGTAGCAGACGCATATAAAAAGACGCGCCGATAAAAGCGCGTCTTTTCTTTGCGTGTAGTCTATAATCATAACTATGATTAAAAAAGCTGTCAAAAAGATTAAAGAAGATAATGAGCGTGGTGCTCGCCACGCAGTCCTGGAAGATTTGTTTTATGACTTTCACAAGTCGCGAAAAGAAATTTACACCATGAACTTTTATAGAGGTATTTTCTTCGGTGTTGGAACGTTCCTGGGTGGTACAATTGTTGTCGCCTTGGTTGTCTGGCTGTTATCGCTGCTAGTTGACCTACCGGGTGGTATCGGTGACTTTGTGCAGTACATTGTAGACGTCGTTCAGCAAAAACAGCCATAGGGTTGTTTGGCGCTTTTTACTACAGACGAGTCGGCCTTGATTCGGTATACTAAGGGTAACCATGGGGGTAGTAGAAACTAAGTCAGAACAGACTGCGACGCAATCTTTGAGCGCCTCTAGTTTTGTGCACCTCCATAACCATACTCACTATAGCGTGCTGGATGGATTGACGAAGATCCCTGCGTTGATCGACAAGGTCAAAGAGCTCGGTATGGAAGCGGTGGCGATCACTGACCACGGAACAATGTCGGGTATTTTTGAGTTTTATAAGGCCGCCAAAGCAGGCGGTATCAAACCAATCCTTGGTATGGAGGCATATGTTGCGACGCGCTCTCGCCACGACCGCGACCCGCAAAAGGACAAAGCGCGCTATCACTTGACGATTCTTGCGATGAATAAAAAAGGCTATGAAAACCTCATGCAGTTGAGTTCAATTGCCAATCTTGAAGGTATGTATTACAAGCCTCGTATCGACCGCGAGCTACTGGAAAAGTACAATGAAGGCCTAATTATCCTCTCTGGCTGTGCAAGTGGTGAGGTGGGCGAAAATCTGCGTCACGATAACTACGAAGAAGCAAAGCGCAGTGCTGCATGGTACAAGTCGGTTTTTGGTGATCGTTATTATCTGGAGTTGCAAGATCACGGAAATATGGAAGCTCCAGCTCGCTGGGACGTGCAGACCAAGATTAACGGCTACCTTGATAAGATCGCACAGGAGCTGGATATCCCGATGGTTGTGACGAGTGATGGTCACTATTTGACACACGCCGATTTGGATGCGCACGAGATACTACTCTGTGTCGGAACTGGGTCATTTCTTTCTGACGAAAAGCGCATGTCCCTAAAGGATTTTGAGCTGCACGTGACCGAGCCCGAAGACCTGATTGGTCGCTGGGAGGCAACACACGCCCAGGCAATTATGAATACACGTGCGATCGCTGATAGGTGCGACGTTGAGCTTGAACTTGGTGGCATCTTGATTCCTACCTTCCCGACACCAGATGGCTATAATGAAAAAACCTACCTGCACCAGATGGTCTTCCAGGGACTGGCTGCGCGCTACGGTGATTTACTGCTCGGAGATGATCCGCTCGCGTTGACGGTAGAGGGGTTCCGTTCGCACGTCCCTGCGCACGTGCTAGAGCGTGCTGATTACGAACTGGGTGTTATTGACCGTATGGGCTTTAACGGCTACTTCCTTATCGTCCAGGACTTTATTAACTGGGGCAAGAACCGCGGCATTATCTTTGGACCTGGTCGTGGATCGGCGGCCGGTTCAATCGTCTCATATGGGGTCCGTATTACTGAGCTCGATCCGCTGAAATACGACCTCCTGTTCGAGCGTTTCTTGAATCCTGACCGTATTAGCATGCCGGACGTCGATATTGACATCCAAGATACTCGCCGCGATGAGGTGATCCAGTACTGTACCGAAAAATATGGCACCGAACGTGTTGCGAACATCGTGACATTTGGCCGTATGGCTGCGCGTGCTGCGGTGCGTGACGTTGCCCGTGTCTTGCAGGTACCGTACTCAGAAAGCGACCGCCTAGCAAAGTTGATTCCACCGCCTGTGCAGGGTCGTGCGATTCCGTTGTCGGTCAGTATTAAAGAAGATCCTGACCTAAAGCATGAATATGAATCTAACCCAACCGTCAAGAAGGTGCTCGATTACGCAATCCAGCTTGAAGGCACGATTCGTAGCCACGGTGTGCATGCCGCCGGCGTGGTGATTGCGCCCGATGACGTCGTAAAATTCGTGCCAGTTGAAATGTCGCAAAAGGGTGTGGTGGCGACGCAGTTCCCAATGGGTCCAGTCGAAGAATTGGGATTGCTCAAGATGGACTTCTTGGGGTTATCTAACCTCACGACGATCAATAATGCCCTACGTATTATTAAAAAAGTCTTCCATACCGATATCGACTTACAGACAATTCCACTTGATGATCCGGAAACATTCGCGCTATTACAGCGGGGTGATACGACCGGTGTCTTCCAACTTGAATCTGCTGGTATGAAGCGCTACTTGCGCGAACTCAAGCCGACTGTTTTTGACGACATTATCGCCATGGTAGCCTTGTATCGTCCTGGTCCAATGCAGTTTATCGATAGCTTTATTAAGCGTAAACATGGTGAAGAAGAAATTAAATATATGCATGGCAAGATGGAGGGTGCGTTAAAAAGTACTTATGGCGTCTTGGTCTACCAGGAACAGGTCATGCAAATCTCAAAGGATCTTTCTGGATTTACCGGAGGTGAAGCTGACACCCTGCGTAAAGCAATCGGTAAAAAGAACGTCGAAATGATGAACAAGATGAAGACGAGGTTCATTGAAGGTGCGGCTGAAGTCTCAGGCGCTAATCCAAAACAAATGGAAATATTTTGGAAGCAACTGGAAGAGTTTGCAGCGTACTGTTTCAACAAATCTCACGCCGCTTGTTATGGACTGATTGCTTACTGGACTGCCTACTTAAAGGCTCACTTCCCGGAAGCTTTCATGGCAGCACTGATGACGAGTGATCAAGACGACCTTGAGCGCCTGGCGATTGAAATGAATGAGTGCAAGCACATGGGCATTAAAGTATTGTCACCCGATATCAACGAGTCATTCGTTGAGTTTGCGGTTGTGCCGGGAAAGAAAGAGATTCGTTTTGGTATGGCGGCGATCAAGGGTGTTGGAACCTCGGTTGTTGAGGAAATCCTGCGCGCTCGTGCCGATGGTAAGTTCGCGACGGTGGAGGACTTTGCCAAGCGCGCCTCTACTTCAAAGGTGAATAAAAAAGCTTGGGAATCTCTTATTAAGACAGGTGCTTTCGACACGCTAGCTGATCGTTCCGACTTGCTGTTTAACCTCGAGACGATTAAGGCATTCGCCTCAAAGTTACAAAAAGAAGCCCTTAGTGGACAGACTGACCTATTCGGTGGACTCGCTGACGTTGCCTCGATTCAGCCGACCGTTGAGATGCAGACTGCCCCTGTTAAACATACTGACAAAGAGCGCCTGACCTGGGAGCGTGAGTTGCTGGGGTTGTACATTAGTGCTCATCCACTCGATAATTACGACGCCTACTTTAATGAACAGACCGTTCCGATGAGCGAATTATCGGTTGATATAGATGGTAAGGCGCTGACGATCGGTGGACTCATTTCATCGGTACGAAGCATCGTCACTAAAAGTGGTACCAAGATGGCGTTCGTTAAAATCGAAGATAAATCATCTGAAACAGAAATCATTGTCTTCCCGAGTATCTACGAAGTTGTCGGCGCGCAGCTTCTGATTGATTCGGTCATTCGTGTGAGCGGCAAGGTGAATGCTCGTGACCGTGACGGCAACCTCAGTACTGATATCAAGATTATTGCCGATGACGTTCAGATTGTTGACGACGCCGAACTGCGCAACTATGAATCTCACGGTAACAAAATGGCCAAGCCAAAAGCCCATACTGCCAATGTTATGGCAAAGCGAAACGCCAAGGCTGTCGCCAAAAGTCAGGAAGCGAATGCTGCCCCTGCTGCAAAGAAAGAAAATCATTCCTACACAGTCCTCGCGGCAGAAGTGGTGAAAAAATTATTCGTCCACGTCAAGAACCCTGATGATCAGACGAGTCTCGTGAAATTAAAACAAATATGTGGTGAATTCCCTGGGGTGACGGACATTGTGTTGGTACTCGGTGCTGACAAGAAATCGGCGATCAAGATGCCGTTTAAGGTTGATGGCAGTAACGGCTTGATTGGCGAACTGGTGAAATTACTCGGCGAAGACGCCGTTGTCTTGAAATAGTTAGTTGGTCACGAGCGCGTACAGTGCGATTCCTGTTGCAACACTGACGTTAAAGGATTCTTTTTTGCCAACCATTGGAATTTCAAGGACGTCTTGGCATTGGGCTAATAGTTCAGCTTCGATGCCGTGTACTTCTTCACCGATCAAGAGCGCGATCTTATCTGGCGTCGTGTAATCGGCCAGGTTAATGCTTCGATCCTCTTGTTCGAGTCCAACAATCCGGTAGCCTTCGGACTTTAGCAGTGCCATCGGGGGAACTTCCCTGTATTCAAACGGCACTATCATTTCGGCATCAAGGGCGGTCTTGTGGATCTGGCTAGTTAGCTTTTCGTAAATATGAGGCAGGCGAGTGTCGCCGGGAATGTGTGGGTATGGGCTATAACCGCTGAGAATAATTTTTGTCACACCGAAGCCTTCGGCGGTCCGAAAGATAGCCCCAATGTTATGGGTTGAGCGGATATTGTGGGCAATAATGATGATTTCTGGCACTACTAGGTGATTATACCACTATAAAATGCTTATGTTTTTTGATAGGATGAGAGCAATGGACGAAGAAAGAATTCAAGAACGTGCTCGCGATCAGGATGAGCAGTCGACCCAAGGTCGTGCTGCAATTCTTGGTATGCAGTATCTCGACACCCGTTTGCTCGACAAAACGATCGAACTTGTCCCGGACGTACTCACGAATGACGTTATGCACCGCAATCGTTTGGTGACACTGCGGGCCGGGAGCGATTCGACGTCATGGGAATTCGGTATTACCACCCAAACGCCACAATCATTTATTCGTGAGCTGACGGCGAAGTATGCAACGCAGGCGCAAAACGTTGTGTATTTACTGATTAGTTTAAGTGGATTTAATGTTTTGATGAGTCGCTACGACCCGGCGATCATTACCATCTATGACGATATCAAGATCGCCAAAGAAGGTGATAGTGACACGATGACACAGGTGAGTCAGACGCTGAACGCTGTCGGCAGTGATGAAGTGTTTGATTATCTGATTACGCAGGCAGATAGGCTGGGCGCCAGCGACATCCACATAGAGAACCAACGCAGTGGTATCCGGATTCGGATGCGTATTGACGGTGCACTGCACCCAGTTGCCGAACTTGGCAGTGATCGTTACCGTGTAATCCTTGGTGCACTAGCCTCGCGGGCAAACATCTCGACGGCAGCAACTGAGCCACAATCGGGTCACCTGCAAAAAGAAATCACCATTGATGGGGTGACGCACCTGCTGAATATGCGCGTTGAAGTGATTCCGACGATGTATGGCCAAGACGCGGTGCTTCGTCTCTTTAACTACGATGAGTCGATGCTTAATCTTGACCGGCTCGGGATTGGCCCGGATGAACGTCAAGAAATTGATGAGATAGTGGGCCACCCACGCGGCATGGTACTCATGGTCGGACCTACCGGTAGCGGTAAGTCGACAACGCTCTATAGTATGATTAATGCGCTCAATACGACTGACCGTAAAATTATCACATTGGAAGACCCGATTGAATATGGCATTTCTGGTATTTCACAGATTCCTGTCGATACCACGAATGGGCAAAGCTTTGCCGATCACCTTCGTTCGGTACTGCGACTCGACCCTGACGTCGTGATGATTGGTGAAATCCGTGATGCCGACACTGCCAAGACGGCAATTCAAGCATCGATTACCGGACATCTCGTGCTATCAACGTTTCACGCCAACTCAACCGGTGCTGCATTTAGCCGTATGATTGATTTGATTGGCGTCAACCCGATCTTTAGCTCGGCGATCCGACTCGTGATTGCGCAGCGACTCGTTCGTCGCCTGGATGATAGTTCTAAGCAGGCCTACGAGCCCGATGAGGCTACACGCAACTGGGTGAAGACGACACTCGCAAACCTGCCTGAGCACGTCGACAAGCCTGATCTGGATACATTCCAACTCTACCGACCGGTTCCTAACGAACATTCTCCATTTGGTTATAATGGACGATTTGTCATCATGGAACAAATGGTTGTGGGTGAGTCAATCCAAAAATTCCTACGTGGTGAGATTATAGATGTGCACGCAGAGCTGATTGAGCAAGCAGCCCGCGATAGTGGAATGGTGACACTGCTTGAGCACGGCGTCTTGGCGGCACTTCGCGGCGAGACAACACTCGATGAAGTGAACCGCGTTATTTAATTCGCCTTTAATACAACACAGTCAACACTTGTCAAAGTTATATAATTGTTTCAAACTCTTTAAATAACAGATTGACTATGGTATATTAGATATTCGATTACAGATATAAATGATTAAGCGAGATATAGATGAGTTTTGAACTTATTAAACGAGTAAACGAAGCACAAAAAAAGGCTGCAGTAGTCGACGCCAAGAGCGGCGATACTGTACGTGTGCACCAAAAGATTAAAGAAGGTACTAAAGAACGTATTCAGATTTTTGAAGGCGTTGTGATCCGTGTTGACCGTGCAAACTCTCACACAGCTCGCATTACCGTTCGTAAAATTGCCAGCGGTGTTGGTGTTGAGAAGAGCTTTTTGCTTCACAGCCCACTTGTTGAAAAAGTAGAAATTACACGTCGTTCGAAAGTTCGTCGCAACTACCTTTCATACCTGCGTGAGCGTAGTGGTAAAAGTGCACGCCTTAAGGGTGTTAACTTCGACCGTGAAGGTGTTAACGATATTCGTGACCTCCACGCTGAAGAAGAAGCAGCTCGCCTGAAAGAAGAAGCCCACATTACAGCTGTTGCAAAGCAAGCTGAAAAAGACGCTGCCGAAGCTGAACTTGTTGCAAAACAAGCTGAAGTTGAAGCGCGACACGAAGAAGCGTAAGCTACTCTATCGTCTAGGAAACACCCTGAGAAATCGGGGTGTTTTTGTTTGCAGGAATAAGTTTAAGAATGTTCATAGAAGGCGTGTGTATAGTGAGTAGTATGATTTTAGGAATTGATGAAGTTGGAAGAGGTCCATGGGCAGGTCCACTTGTCGCGGGGGCGGTTGTTCTCGGCGATGCTGCTATTGAAGGGCTGACCGATAGCAAGAAGCTTACGAAGAAGAAGCGGGATGCACTCGATATTCTTATTCGTGATAAGGCGAGTGGCTTCGGTTTGGGCTGGGTACCCGCAGAAGAAATTGACGTCATTGGGTTATCGGCGGCGCTCAGGCTAGCAACGAGACGGGCGGTCGAGCAAGTAAAGACACCGTACAGCGAAATTATTATCGATGGTACGATTAACTTTCTCAGTGACACGAGCAAAGGTCGGTACGTCACGACGCTCCCCAAGGCTGATCTTTTGATACAAAGTGTCTCAGCCGCATCGATCATCGCCAAGGTCGCGAGAGACAACTACATGGCCTTACAAGACACAGTCTATCCCGGCTATGGGTTTACTCATCACGTTGGGTACGGAACTGCCACCCACCGCGCTGCTATTGAAAAAATTGGCGTCACGCCACTCCACCGTTTATCATTTGCGCCACTGGCAAAGTACCGCCCCGACATTGCCACGACAACGGTGATTAAGAAGGCGCCTGTAGTAGCACAAACGACCAAACAGATTGGTGATGCCGCCGAAGAGTGCGCTGCTGGACATCTGCGCGGTTTGGGTCACGACATTCTTGCGCGTAACTGGAAGACAAAGTTCTGTGAAATTGACATTGTCTCGCTGTATGGCCAAACGCTCTATTTTACAGAGGTTAAGTACCGTAAAAATGCCAAGCGCGGCGATGGACTTGAGGCAATTACGGCAAAAAAACAACAACAAATGCGTTTTGCTGCTGACTATTACGCCGCAAGCCACAAACTCAAGGGTGTTGCGATGCAACTGGTGGCGATTGCCGTTTTTGGACAACCGCCAGTTGTTGCTGCGTATCTAGAGATCGAGTAGTGCTTTACGTACTGCTGCTTCGTCACGGGTGATGTGATCAATCTTGCTACTCAGTTCAACGATACCAAGCTCGATATTACGCTTCAGTGCGATCTGATCGCGTAGTGGCAAAAAGAAGTCTTTGTATTCCTGTAGTTGCTTGGTGGTCGTTAGGCAGACTGCAACGTAGCGGGGGAAGGCGTCGTAGCTTTTGTCACCGCCAAATGTCTCTTCCATCCAGTACCAGTTGTCTTGACCCCACTGCCACGTCGCGTTGCGTGCGTAGCGGTTACGAAGCAACCAGATGAACCAGCGCATGAAATCTTGAGGACGAACGATCGACGGATCTTTCAAGATACCGAAAAGTCGCTCGATGACTTCCGGGTTTTTTGTTGAGGTGATTGCGGCCGCGATATCTTCTTTGAGCTCACTCGATGAGGTTGCTTGATGAGCCTCGAGAAGTGTATCGATAATCGTTTGATCGGTTGCGTAGCGAACAGCGGTGGCGATAATGGTCGTACGAAGCTCTGGATCAAGCGATTCGAGCGGTGTTGATTCGTACAGTTGCTGTGCGTGCGCAATGATCTCGGGACGCTCGCTATACAGCATCAACCCAACGACGGTACTGCGGAGTTTTGTATCCGATTCACTTTCGTTTGGAGCTGGCTCCCAGCCAAGGCGCGTGAACTGCTTTTCGGCCAAGTTACCGGCATAGGTGCGGAGTTTTTCTTCAAGGACGCCATCGGTTTCGACGAATTTCTTAAGTTCGTTGAGGGCGACAAGCATAATGCTCCACACAGCTTCAACGGATTCGTCCTTGTAGGATTCAAGCAGCGGCAATAGCTCGGCACTTGAAATCATATTGGCCTGCGCCAGAAGCGTCTGTTCGTTAAGGAGTTTCAATCGATCGATATCCGACAGCGTCGCGAGGTTTCGAATAAGCTCAGCAAGCAGTGACGGTGTGTAGTGAGTGATGAAGTGAGCGGTACTATCATGGTTAATAATCAGTGGTAAGTCTGAGCTGCGAGTGATTGTGAGGGCTTGTTCACTCATAAGCTTCGGAAAGTTTGCATCAGAAGCGCCAAGCGGAATTGGCCAGAGTTTGTCTGAGTCCTTGTGTGGTCCGATGAAGAATTGCTTTTGCGATAGATGTAGCTGATCGCCGTCTTGCGAGACGCTAAGTACTGGGTAGCCGGACTGTGATATCCAAGCATTCATGAGCAAGCCGATCTCTTGGCCCGAGGCGTCGCTCATACATTCCCACAGATTATTCGCTTCGGTGTTTTGGTATGCGTATTTTTTGAAATATAGCTTGAGCCCAGCCTGGAACGCCTCATCACCGATGAATGTCTGTAGCATGCGCAGTAGTCGTCCACCCTTTGCATAAACGATTGAGGGGTCGAAAATGGTGGTGATTTCATCAGGGTGGTTTACTTCTGTTTGAATTGCCTGGACGCCGTCAAGGCTATCGCGACGTAGCGCCTGAAGGACCTCGTATGTGGCGTGATCAAGCCAGATCTTCCAGTCGGGTTCGAGCGCATCGACGCAGATATACTCCATCAAGTTCGCAAAGCTTTCATTTAGCCAGAGGTCGTTCCACCACTTCATCGTGACTAAGTTGCCAAACCATTGGTGGCTAAGTTCGTGAGTAATCGTCAGGGCCGCTTGTTGGCGCGCTGCGAGTGAGCCAGTGGCTGGATCATTCAGTAACGCAATCTCACGGTAGGTGACAAGTCCCCAGTTTTCCATAGCACCAGACGAGAAGTCGGGAAGTGCGACGTGGTCCGATTTTGGCAAAGGATAGGGGACGTCGAAATATTCATCAAAGAATTCGATACCGCGGGTTGCAATATCAAGTGCAAAATCAAGACTATCTGGGCTTTGGGCGGGGGTTGCGTAGACGTTCACTTCGACGCCACTTTTTGTCTTGGCGGATTTCTTTTGCAGCTCACCAACCACCCAGGCGAGTAAGTAGCTGCTCATGCGTGGAGATGTTTCGAACTCTGTGACAAGTTGTCCGTCTTCGCTTTGCTGTCGTTTGATAGGCATGTTACCAAGCACAACGACACCTTCTTCGGTTGAAAGAGTGACATCGAAGGTGGCTTTGGCTTCAGGCTCATCGATACAAGGGAAGGCTTCACGGGCATGGTGACTTTCGAACTGCGTCGCTAGAAGCTCTTTTTTGACGCCGTCATGTTCATAGTAGCAAGGGTAGAGTCCGTGCATACCATCTGTGATTTCGCCCGAAAATCCAACAGTGACGACATGGTCACCTTCTAAGATGTCTGGGTGTGTAATGGTTAACTCTTCGCCCTCGAGCGTAAAGTCGGCTTGCTTGCCATCAAGCGTGGCTGATTGAATAATGAGATCTTTTGCATGCAGCATGATGCTGGTTGCATTCGGTGTCGAGGCGCCGTTCACTGTGACGGTGCCCGCAAAACTACGGCCGATCCGATCGAGAGTGACTGAAAGTTGATAATGTTCGGGAATGAATGTTTGGATGAGTCGATTTACAGTCTGCATCGTTCTAGTATAGCAACTTATAACAACCAAACTAGCAGTAGGATTCCGGAGTTTAGTGCTGTGGGGGGTATTAATAAATTATGTCCTAACGCAGACTCGGTGCGTGTCGCCATTGAACATTTCGACCAAGCCTTTCATACTAGAGGGTATGAATGGGCGTCTTCGGCGGGTTATCGTGACAATAATGAGTCTTATCGGTTTTGCGGTAGTTATTCTTGCTGCAGCACCACCAGTTATCGAGCAGACGCGGCAGCCTGAGGTTGCTACTCCGACAATTCAAGCGACTGGATCGGCAGCAACAGCCCTTGAATCGTTGCCCGTAAAGGGTCGTGCGCCGAAGACTGATTATGCTCGAAGTCAATTTGGGAGTGGATGGGCAACCACGAATGGGTGTGACTCTCGTAATATAATTTTGCACCGGGATTTGCGGGATCCGGTTGTTGATGAGGAGTGTAATGTGCTGAGCGGGACCCTGAACGATACATACACGGGAACAGTCATCCCTTTTACGAAGGGAGTCAGCGATATACAGATCGATCACGTTGTTGCTTTATCGAACGCTTGGCAGACCGGTGCGCAGCAGCTTACTCGGCAGCAACGTATACAGCTTGCTAACGATCCACTTGAGTTGATTGCTGTGCAGGGTGAGGCGAATCAGCAAAAAAGTGATGGTGACGCTGCGACGTGGTTACCCTCAAACAAGCCGTTTCGCTGTGAGTATATCGCCCGGCAGATTGCTATCAAGCAAAAGTATAGTCTTTGGGTGACGGCACCAGAAAAGTCTGCGATGCTGACCGTACTGACGGATTGCCCCGACCAAGCTTTGCCAGCAAAGTAGCGGATGTATTGCGTCAATAAGGGATATCGAGTATAATAGCGATAGTACATTCCGGCCACCAGGTCGGAATTTTTCATAGAATGATTCACCCACCTGAACGTCGAATTAATTAAGAAAGGACACTATTATGGAAGAACTAAACCTCAAACAATTGACTCTCGCGGTACGTACAATCGCTGAAGAGAAAAACCTCCCCGAAGACGTCATTATGTCAGTTATCGAACAGGCTATTGCCGCTGCATGGCGCCGAGATAACGGCGAACGTGACCAAGAAGTTCGTAGCGAACTTGACGTCGAAAGCGGTGTTGCAAAAGTATTTGTTTCTCGCGAAGTCGTTGAAGCTGTCGGAAGCGACGCACACGAAATTAGCCTTGAAGATGCTC